>Ga0065711_1004657_pt1 | contig 22806 bp, 13 predicted proteins | sample Hoacrofraction12_FD_59098 | JGI IMG/M metagenome (GOLD analysis project Ga0065711, IMG submission 59098) | Hoatzin crop microbial communities from Cojedes, Venezuela - Epithelial fraction 12 v2 (version 2) | ecosystem: Host-associated > Birds > Digestive system > Esophagus > Crop | place... | reverse complement strand
AAAAAAAAAAAAAAAAAAAAAAAATCAGATCTGCTTATCAGAATATCATTACCTGGGTAATATTTATATTGCTTACCTAGATGTTCGCTAACACGGGCAACTATTGTGTTATATAATCATGTATCCTGACACACGCAAAGAGCAGAGAAAATTCTCTTTCTTTCCTGGGAGTCTGCTGCAATATTTTCTATTCTGTAACTCAGAAGAGCCGTTTGTCTTGACAAACTTGGAAATGTATATAGTTCGTATTATTATTGAACACATTATTAAGACAGTCTATAGTAGATTTGAAATGAATTACTCACTCGTGGTCCAGCAGGACCAGGGACACCAAATTCACCATGAAGACCCTAGAAGAGAGTAGATATATTGGTAAACCTTATTTCTAAATCAAACTGATTAGCTTAAATTATATTTTGTTTCTTAGCAGAAAATAGAAATGCTTCTCAAATTACAGCAGCATATTGAAAATCTTCAGATTAAAACCAGTCTTTTAGATACACAGAAATAAACCCTTTTCATATAGCCGCACAGTATCTCAAAGCACACATGACATAACAATTTCTCCTCTGAAGAAAGAGTTTGCTATTAAATTCCAAGCTCATTTTTCAGGTACATGCAATGTAAACTCTTCTACAGGGACACAGAGGCATGTAACTATAAACTTTAAGGGTGGTTATAACACATAGGATGAGCAGTTTGCAGATTACAGCACATACTTTAACTGTGCAGAATTAGAGCCTGAATTACCACTGAGCTACCTCAGTTGTATACCGTTGTAAATTTACTGAAATCAGCTGAATTGCAAAAGCATACAATTGGAGTCATGCAGGTTAGACAGAACCTTGATTTCAAAATAAATTTGGAGTAAAATATTTTTCAAATACCGTCTTGTCTTTTGGGGGCAGTGGCATATTTTATTGATGCTTAAGGCCTGAAAAGCAAAGGATTGGCTTTGCTCAGTTTCATACCAAAATTTTGAAAAAAGTAGTATGTTGCAAACTCCAGCGGACCTTCTTCATTTGTGGATAGCTTTAACAAAAGAACTGTTAAACTTTGTGTGTAACATGGCTTGCTTCGTTTTAGTAAATGGATCCAACAGGCTCTTGCTTCACCACATGTGCAATTGTAAACATAACGCTTATGCAATGCCTGCCCCTACTTGTGGTGTGCTGTATCTGTCACTCACCCTTTCGCCTGGTTTACCAGCTTCACCAGCTGGACCTGAGGGGCCTGGCAGACCCTAGAGTGTAAAGAAACAAGAATACAAATAAAGTTAAGGTGGAAGCACTTCTTGCTTTGTAAAACATAGATAAGATTGAGCAGAGCGCATAGTTACTTACCTGGAAGCCAGGAGGGCCAGCAGGACCTTGTTCACCCTTTCCACCTTGGTTGCCCTGAATTGAATGAAAAATCGGTGATTAACTTGGAATAAAGAACACAGGAAAATGGATTTTAAAATAGGAAGTGCCATAAATGAAAAGTAAATCACAAATTGAATCTGTGTGGAGGCTGTTACTTACAGTGACTCCAGGAGGACCTTGAGCACCGTTGTTTCCCTCTGGACCAGGAGCACCCTAAAAGGGTTGAGGTAGAAAGCTGTTACCAAAGTTTTGATTTATTACAAATAATATCTCTCTAAAGTGATTCTGTGCCAAAAAAAAGGTCTCTGGCTGCATATTTTTAATTTAACCATTTACTTGTTAGAGCTTCACTGCCAAAGGGTACTAAAGATGCTTACAATTTTAAATTCTGGTGATTGATTGTTTTAGTTATTGCAGCACATTCATCCTTAAGGAAACTTATTTTGGAATTACAGATTATAGGAAACCTGCTGATAGCATTTTTCCTACAACAGAGCAATTATTTTGTTGTTCAAATGCAAGAATTGGTAAGTTTCAACTATCAGTAAGAAGTTGAAAATTTACGGAATAAATTAGCAACCATTCACTGCCCTAAGAAATTTGTACAGGCAATGCTATTTTTTCCTCTTCATAGTAAGCTAATACCCCATATTTAATTACCCAGTTAATACCCAAGAAGGGTAGTTTTCATTTATCCCTTAAGTAATAGTCCCTACTGGCATGAGGCTAGATGAAGGCAGTCCCAAGTGCTTTTCTATTTCATCATCCATTCTTGCTTGCACAAGACAAGGCTCTCTTATTACAGAGCTCTTGAAAATCTACTCTTTTCTCTCTGGAGGTTGATAAAGAAAACATATCCACATACCCGTGGGCCAGCAAGACCAACATTGCCTTTTTCACCAGGTTTGCCAGGTTCACCCTGAAGTTGAAAGAAAAAGATACAAAAGTTAACCAAGACTTCATATTGGTTAACTTCATATTGAATCATATTGATTCAGTTCAAAGTACTAAACAGAGACTGATACTCTCCTTGCCAGAAGATTTATTGTAATATTTCTTTAACCCTAACCAAAACACCCACAAGCTCCATCTGCCTTGGTGAGCCACTCAGAAATAATAGCGCAAAAGTAAATGTCTTTTCTTTTCAAAACTCCATTCCTTTATTTATAGAGATCACAATTCATCACACTCTGCATAGTATCCTATGGAATACACTATATATATATTTGCATGTGTGTGCATGTATAACAGCACCACAAATCCAGGAGATAATTATTGTTATCTGCGGCCTCTGGTGACATGTCAAGAGCCCCACTGAAATCACTGGTAGCTTTTCTTCTAAAGTGAGTGAGCTTTGGATTGTGCTCCATAGATAACAATACCGTGGAACTGAAACTTAGGCTTGGTGGCCAACCTTTACAGAACTTTTACTGAAGTGTACATACAGAAATGATAAAATGGACATACAGAAATTATAATACAAACATATATTATTCAAATCACTCTAATGTTCAAATATTCCTAAATTAATTAATTTGGTTTTCATTCATTTAGTCATATTTTAGATAGCTAGAAAATAATTTAAAACAGAGCTCTTGAATGTAAGTGGATGCCATCCAATCAGCAGTACAGGAGAACACAGGGAGATGTGTTCAATTGTTAAGAGTTTTGGACCTACAGATTAGTCTGGAAATACTTTCACAGTAATAGAAAGTTTCTGTACTGTACTTACAGTGGGACCTTTTGGTCCAGGGAATCCAATGTTGCCAGGCTCACCTCTATTACCAGCTGGACCGATTGGCCCAACCCTACCATCTGCTCCAGGGAAACCCTAGAAATATAAATTGTGCTATTAAATGGCTGGGGTAATTTAATTAAGAGTTCACTGTGTACTGACAGGAAGCAAATGCCATTTAACTTTTAAACACTGTTTATACATTGCATGCTCACGCATTCCTCCATTTTTCTCCTTTTTGTAGAACTGTGTATTACTTCTTCCCCCTTCAGGACACAGGCCTGATTGGAGACCCACTGAAATCAATAAAAAGTTTCTCACCGATCTTCTGAGTAATATAGTAGTAAGATCTTGCTGGCTTTACATGGAACTGTGTTAAAGCTCAGTGCTGAGATCTCCGCTTTTTAAAATCTCAGTTTATGTCTGTGTTTCACATGCAATGGGGAAACAGAATGAAAAGCAAGGTACTTACAACAGGACCTTCCTTGCCAGCAGGGCCTGGGCTTCCAGGCTGACCTGGGAGACCCTGAGAATGGAAAAGTTTCATGTTTTTAGAAGGAAACCAACTCACTCAACAGTTAACCAAAATTTTTTTTCTACATGCACATATACACACACACAGATGCCAAGTTATCAGTATACAGTGTGGAAACAGGACTATATAGCCTATCAAGTTTACATCTAAAACACACTGAGATTTAACTTCGTGATGTGTGCTCCCATGCCAGTTGAAAATCAGTATCGGTAAGTACCCATTTCACCCAGATAAACTCATTTAGGCTCTGCTTCGGCAGAGAACGTGCTTAAATATTTGCAGATGCCTAATAGTTCACATGTGCATTGATAACTCTTTCACTTCATAGAGTGGGGTAGGAAGAGAAAGAGTAGGTTAAAGAGGATAAAAGACAATGACATGGACATAATCTAGCTGCAGCCAGCATCACTAAAAGTGAACGGCTGTTTTCAGTGAAATCATTTGCAAAATAAAATTGAAATAATTGAGATCAGCCATCTCACATCATTTTAGTAGGGTTTGCTTTTCTTTTAGTTAGTCAGAGGACACACATACTTCAGCTGTGATCTTAATGATCACATTCTGTAAATAATGACAATTGGAACCCCCTCTCAGAAATCAATGCAGTATCCAGTACAAGGGGGCACTGCTCCACAACAAGGCAATCAAATGCTACCACATACAAAAGAAACTAATTTCAGTAAACATTTTGATGCTTCTTAATCATTTCCTCATGGATGTTTTTTCAATAGAGTGGTGGAAGTGCCCTAACTGTGGTTAGCACAGACTGAATTTTTTGCAGTTGGGTTTCTGAATAATTTTGTCCCTAAATTGTAAGCCATTTTCTTTTTGTATAGTTCAAACTTAAACCACAGAGTTCAAACTTACTCTTGGACCCATAAGACCAGGCTCACCAGGACGGCCACCATCACCATTAGGACCCTTAGCACCAACCGGACCACTAGCACCACGGTTACCAGCGGGTCCCTACCAAAATAAATACATAAAATTAGGCAGATGTAGTAAAAAGCATCACACACCTGTATACAAAAGAAGACCGTTTAGAAATAGCGACCCAGACAAAAGTCTTACCATGACACCAGCTCTGCCATCAGCTCCAGGGAGACCACGAGATCCAGGCACACCCTGCAAGTGAACACAAACCAAATCAAGAAAGGGAAAGAAGTAAATCTGTTTGTCATGTGTGTAGTACTTGCTAAATTTCAGCCTTCCAAGCAGGTCTGCTGAATTCGAGATAAGTGCAGCTCTAAGCACACACACCTCAGTATAAATGTATACTGTGAAAGAAATCTGTCTCACTTCCTCTAGATTTCTTTAAATTCTAATCTGCTTGTATCAGAGCATTTTCACTGTTCACTGTAACCTAACAGTGGCTCTAGCCAGCAGCTAGGATCCCACAACCTGGCCCACATTGTTTCACCTTGGCTTCTCTGCAGAGAGTTACTGGCTTCTCTGTGACTCTGTATGCTCTACCCAAGGTGCAATACTGAATCCTTGTCTCTACCAAAAATATCTTGTAGAAACATGGCCATTTTTCCTACTCTTTTTCAGTGAATTCCTGTTCCTGCATGAAGCCACATGCCTCCTGAAATTCACTGAGTTGTTTCCTCATCCATTGAAAAGGGTCCTAGGCACCCTCGAAGACACTGAATTGAAACCTTTTGCTTCGTGCTACATGTGAGCCAATTATCTGATTTAAGCAGTTAAATCCTATCACAAAGCTTTAAGAGTAATCAGAGATAATTCACTGAATATTACACAATGGATAAATCAAAGCAACCTCTAATTATTTCAGTAGTAAGAGAACAGACAGCATTAATACAAAGCAAAAAAAGATTTGGTCCCAACTAATCAAAAGGCTCAGAATGGCAAATGATCTTTGCTTAGCATCATTTATGTAAATTTAATTACTCATAATTACTTAATTTCCTTTTCTGAGTCTAGCTTTATTTCCTCTTTCCTTTTTGCTTCTACTTCTGGAACATGAAAAGAAAACCTACTCTTAGACCAGCAGGGCCTGGGGGACCAGCAGAGCCAGGTTCACCAGGGCCACCTCTCTTGCCTTCCTCACCACTAGGACCAGGAGGGCCAGCGGGGCCAGCAGCACCCTATTTCAGGCAAACAGAGAAAAAGAAGAAATCAGATGCTCTGTTGCAGATACTATCAGGCTTTATTCATTGAAGCAGCCTTCACGTGTTGTAATACTTACAGGCTCACCCTTGTTACCACTTTCTCCCTTGGCACCAGCAGGGCCTGGTTCACCCTAGAGTCCAAAACAAAAAGAGATCATAGAATTAAGCATCATTCCAAAAATCTCTCTTCTACCTGGACAACTTTTTCATGAATCAAAATGCTCTTTAATCATCCAATGCCATGCCTCCCTCTATTTTGATAAATGGTGAGTGAACGTAACTGTATTATTGGCTTAAAAGGCATGTAAAGAAACGTATTAAAGATACTTAGAAATGGCAGTAACTGAACTATAAAATATCCAGGGCTGGTTCTTCTACTGAGGATACCCTCTGAGGGTCTGATTGTGAGATTGCTGCCACATCTCTCTTGATAGTATCAGCCTGGACAGAGCTTAACAGTCCTTGCACCCAAAGGCAGTGCAAAGTGAACCTCTTCAGTCTCAGCATCTTAAGCAAGCAGTGAGACACAGAAATCAATTACAATGTTTAATTATAGTGGAGCAAGAAAAAATGTCTGCATTAAGTACAAAAATATTTCCAGAGGAAATCTTTTACAACTGTGGACACTGTGTCAAATTTTCCAACGAAGACATGCAATATACAACTTCACTTACAACAAGTCCTCTAGCACCACTAGGACCAGAGGGGCCAGGAGGACCAGGAATACCTCGGGGACCGGGCAGACCAGGAGCACCAGCAACACCAGGAAGACCCTGTCCAATAGAGGGGAAAAAAGGTATTATGAGCCCATTACCTTTTCTGTTGCATTAACTGAATTATTTTATTTTTAGAGTAGAAAAGCATGAGTAAGGCTGTACTTACAGCTGCACCTTTAGCCCCTGGAAGACCATTAGCACCAGGGTTGCCCTGTTAAGAAAGATAACAGGAAATACTGGTTAATTCAGGGTCTCAAGTGCACCTGTCTGACAATAGATAAGTCTGGCAAGTTACTCACTGGAGGGCCAACAGGACCACTAGAACCAGGAAGTCCAATCTCTCCTCTTGGACCAGCAGGACCACTAGGACCAACATTGCCAGCAGGTCCGATTTCACCCTGTTTGAGAGAAGGATAGAGTCCTTTATCAGTGCACACAGTGTTAGGATAATAGTTGAGCAACCCTATATTAGCCTGACATTAAGACAATCCTATATATATATTCCCACTTCAGAGGCCAGGAAATCAAGGAGCTGAGAGCTTTTATTGCATTTTAAAGGCACTGAATCTGTGAAGCCTAGCCAGGTCCTGTCAAAGCTGATGGCTAACATGGAAACAACTGATGCTCAGTACATCTAAGAAGCTACATTATCACCGAGGATTACACAGAAGGTTGACCTAGAAAATCAGGATTACGATTACAGTCTTATCTGCAGCCACGTGCCTCCAGCATTGGCCTGAGATGCCTCATGGTGTATGAGACCTAATTGACCATTATCTTGCAACTTATGATGCCATTTGCACTGATGCAAAATGGAAAACAATGTCCGATCAGAGTGCTGTAGGATAGTGTTCACAGTGGAGTAAATGACAGGAAAAAGGTTCTTGGTTTCACTCTCAGAAGCTGGTACTGACTAAGTCTACTACAAAAAAACTGAGTATAATGAGTTTCTCTTCAGCAATTCTCTAACCAGTCAGAGTTCACCCTGGACATGTAGGCAGTCATCTCTTGAAATTACATGCTGTAATCACACTCACATCTGCATCAGAGAAGACTTCATGGTTTCCAAAAGTCTTGCCTTTTGACAAAAATAACCAAAATGGGATCTCAAATTTTCCTTATCTTCCCTGTAGTTAATATCAAGACATATAGCAAACAATACCCCATTTTCTTCTAAAGGCAGATCAAGATAAAGAGTTTTGTCTGTTGTGACACAGAGTTTGTGTGCTTGTGTTAAGTATGAAAAACTGTATCAAACTACATGTAAGTATATGCAGCTCTAAGGTTCTTGGCTAACGATGAGTGAATTTTTCAAATGTGCTATATGGGACACTCTTGCTCAAAATCCTCTGTCCTTCCTTGGACAAAGTAGAATTCAAAATAATGAGAGTCCTACCCAAGTAAAAATTCCAAGATCTGAGCAATAAACTCAATCACCTAAATTACAGTCTGCATGAGCAAAATGGTATTGCCCTAAACCTGCAAAGTTTCTCCATTGTAATTTCAAGAACTTAGGCTGGAAGGAGCCCGATATTCAACTGCAGCTTCTTGACCCACCACTACTTCTGCAAAGTGATGTAAACTGCTACTTTGCTTATTTATCATGATCCAAGTCACCTTTAAGAGGTGTATACAACTGCACCATGTAGGAAGTAGTAAAAAAAAAAAAGAGGTTATGTGGCTTCCTGAACCTGCCTAGCATAAATCTTCAGCTGTGAAGTAACTCCTGTATATTAAATTTGCATTCATATATGATTTCTCCAAACACTATAGGGATTCATCCTCATCCTGATGTTGATAACAAAGCACTCCCATTTCAGAGAGGGCATTTTTTGCTGCCTAGCAATACTAGTTACTATATTTCATCTTCACTGTCAGAGGTACCAGCAGAAGCAAATGTTCATACCTTAGCACCAGGAGCACCTGGGAAGCCTGGAGGACCAGCAGCACCAATAGGACCCTAGGAAATCAAAGGGAAGCAGCTGTGTAAAAGTATTCAATGACAACAAAAGCATCTTGCTTGCTGAAGTAAACACTAAAAAAATGCACATTTACTTAGACACTTCTGGCTATTACCACCTCAGAATATTGGTTGCCTTTTGCAACTCCAAACTGACAGATTTGGTTCATTACAAACGGTTAAGAGTGATGTCAAAGCTCAAAAACATTTGCAGCGCAGCTAAGAAAGTGCAAATTAAGCAATGGTTGGTAAAACCTTGCCTTGAGGCCAAACACCTGAGAAAGAATAAAGAGAGGATGGGGAGAGGCAGGCGTCTATCTGCAAGGCAAGATATCTTGCTGTACAGTCCCACAATGAATGGAGCACTGCAGCCTGCAACTGCAAGTCTTAGGTGGCTGTTTCCAGCACATTTGCTGTGCAGCGGTAAGTGTGTGCGCTTTCACACCAGTAGTCCTACTGGTCACACACAAGAGCCCTGTGTTGTTGACAGCATTTGTCCTTCTTCACACATGGGAAGAGCATTGGTAAGATCTCTGCACCACTTTACAAGCCAGTGCTTGATACAACTTATATTGAAGTCAGTAAGAATGTGCTAGAAATTGGATCAGGCTTAACAGCAGCTGAGGGCAGGAGTTGATTCTAACATGTGAATGGATTAAAAATCTTAATTCATACCCAGAGTATACATTCTGAGGCAGTGAACACATGAAGCCCCAATGCCCTTTCATTAGACTGTTTTTTTTACAGCAAAGGCAATGGCGTGTCAGCTTGAAGAGGGCCTTCTACTGATTCTACTATCTCTAGCTATTGCTGTGATGGGACAAGCTTCCTAGCGTACCACACCCAGACACCACAAAAGATATGCTGATGGATTCAGGGCCTTTGTTATTCTTTAATGCATACAAATACAAAGAGATAGTTTTTCTTCAGTTATTAATGAAATATCCAACTCATTAATAGCTATTGGGGATTGATACCTACTTTTTTTGTGAGCTAACATCCTTCAATTATAAATACTTATTATAAAACTGCCTCACAGATCCAAGGGAATAAAATGGGTCAGCAAGTGTAGCAAAGAGGAACTGGCTTCTGACATTTTACAACCTACTGCAGCTGTTACAGACTGGGTACCTGGAATTCCCACTGGTTTTGCATAAGTGAAGAAAAAAAGACCAGATGTATTGTAACATACATATGAAAACATAAACTTTCTGAATTTCCATTACAGTGACTCTTTAACATTTTAAATTCCCAGTGGCAAGGAGAATGTAACAATATTTCTGGTATAATTTTTAAAAAGAGTGTTCACAAGTGCTATACAGAATATTTATAGCATGATAACCTAAGTAAGTGTAAAATAACTTTAGCCTGTCATAGACACTGGGACCCAGTGCAACTCTTTGCTGCTGCCCATTTGGAGTAATACCTCGGCTGTCAGCAGCTCCAGAATATTTTTCCTATGGTAACTCATTTGCATTCAAGACAGCTAAAATGCTTTGGTTCTGCTACAAAGTATAGCATCAGATCTTGGCTGTAAGGTCTCCGTTTGCCTGCAATTTGAATGCCCTATCACATATATTTTTCACATACCCCACATGGGAGAACTGAAGTGAAATTTGTACCTCTTCCACTCTGTTAAAGCATGACATATTTGCAGTCACAAGCAGTATTAAAATCAACTTCACCAAAACTGACAGAACCAAGCACATCTTCATCATTGACTCAAATTTTGAAGGCAGGAAGGAAAAACTATTCTGGGTTATTTCTGATTTTTTTTTTTACAGCTTTGAAACTATACCCTTGTACACACATTTGTTTCACTGAGGTTTACTGAAGTCAGTGGTACACTGTGGCAACAATAACTCCTTTTAAAGGACAAATCTGCATTGGATTAGCACTTACTAGAATAGTTATTGTTTGATTGGATCTTTCTGGCATTTCACACTAGCTCAACTAACTCTGGTATCAGTGGTGAATGAAAAAGCTTAACTCCTTATAGTGAGATAGAACAACATTGCAGGTGCAAACCTGTGTCCTAGAGTGCATATGATAGTTTCAGGATGTATATCTGCAACACGTGCATGGTATATACCTGTTAAAAGGTATAAAGACCTTTTAGTTTTGGGAAAGAACTGCTCTGTTAGACTGCTGGAAATGAGGATTCTGTTCATTTCATTGGGTGCTTCCCTATGAACTCACCAGTGCAAATGAGAAAATATTTGGTTTCTTTGATACAGATGTGTTTAATATAAATCCTCAGGCTCTCGGGATATAGCTGCAAAGGTTTTAAGTTTTATTAATTCTTTTTGTGATGGTCTGATAAGCCACAGAGAACTGTGTTACAAACGCCCACACAATCAACTTCTCGGAAGCCTGAGACATCCTCTACAAACAGAAAGAGGGACACCAGGCCTAATGGAACCCGATTATCAAAGATCAAGACTAGAACTTACAGCAGGTCCAGCGGGGCCAGTGCTGCCATCACTTCCACGAGCACCCTGTGAGAAGAAAGCATGATAAACAGAGTTTGAAAAGGGATTCAAAGATCAGAGAAAGTCACAGTAAGCAGCTGGTCATGATGACAAACAGGCAGATGGGAAGCCACTTACAGCTGGTCCAGGGGCACCTACTCTTCCTCTCTCACCAGGGAGACCACGAGCACCCTGAAAGAAAAATTAAATAAACTCATTGATACTTATTCACTGAACAAAGATACATAGACTTTTTTTCTTCTCCTATGTCTCTACATGAAGTATGTTGCAGCCAGGCAATTCTGTTCTAAATATTCACATACTATTCCATTAGAGTATCTAGCTAGCTGGAGTGTCACTGATGACAAAAGTTGATAAAAATGCTGGCTGAACCGTATCTATCAGATTATAATTTTCCACAGCATCAGTAAGTACTTACAGGTTGTCCTGGGGTACCATTTTCACCAGGGGCACCAGGTTCTCCCTATGAAAAAGAAAGTTTTCAGGCTTGTATTACTTAAAGGATGCTTTGGACAGACAGCACAACACTGCCTAGAGAGATATTCAACTGCTGGCTCCTACTGTCCTTATCTTCTGTAGCACTTGCACCACAGTATACAACAACAGCAGATCAGGTCCTGAGGGTGAAGAAACTGTGACTGTCCCTGCATATACTGGAACATCGCCAGCTGGAATCTCTTAGAAGAGGAGGGCCAGAGCAAGGTGCTTTACTTAGCTTTCTTTACCCCCCTTTTTTTATTCTGATATGTACTCTGTAGCACACACCTAAGAGACAGGGCCTGGACAGTCAACTAACAATTCAGATCAATCAGCAGCTGTTTTTTAGCTAGAGCAGAAGCAGCATAATGCTTTCTTTTGCCTTGGGTTAAGGTGACAAAGTTCCTCTCGAATGGCTGGAAATAAGGATCTGCCTCAGGTATTTTTAACTTCAGACCAATAAAACTGAGATACAAGTGACAGCCATTAAAACATGACTCCTCTCCCTTTAGTATCAAGTATTCTCAACAAGCCTGCAGTTGGTCTAGGCTGGTCTATAGTGACAAGATTTGTCCTAGAGCACTGGTATCCTGAGTATATCTGAACGCACCTAGTCTTAAATGCTGCAAACAGCACAAGTTCTTGCCTTCATCACTGCCTTTATTAGAACCATATCATGAGTGACCTTGATTTATTATGCTTCTGTTTTCCAGTCAGATTAACACTTTGACTGATAACTGTTCTTTCCTTTACTTAATTGCTTTACCTGCTTTTAATCTCCAAAGACTGGGTAGACTGCTTGCTCTCTCATTACCAAACCTTTTCTGCAGATTAACAACTTGCAGTGATATTGGAGAATGCTATGTTACAATTAATAACTCTACAAGCAAATAGTGCTAAGCTCTTAGAAACAAGCAATAGGAAGAATTTGTATTTGAGCTTTTCATTGTTGTATTAAAAGCTCTTGAATACACATCTCCTGCGAATAAGTCAGCAGCATTAAAGTTTCCTACAACTCAGTATTGCAGTAGTGTTTTTTAAGAACACTGCTATTAGGCACTGAGGTGGAATGGGAGAAGAAGAAACTGAGAGGAAGAGTTTGCTAAATATATTTCTAGACCATGTTTAAAAACATGTTTTAAGGATAGTGTTCAAATGTGCACTGATCTGAGGAAGGTAAAAAGGAAAAAGACTGTGAAGATCGAACTGCCTTAACTCAGAAGAGCACTGCATCTATCCTAAGTTTTAGCAGTAAGCTTTAGATTAGAGCATATGTCTCACATAGCAGAATTTTGTAGAAAAATGACATCTTCTCATTGTAGTGTGTTTTAAAAACCCACCAAAACCCCAAGTACAATCCATAGAAAAGCAGAGATAACAAAAAACAGTCTCAAGTGCTGCTGGATAATCAATCATTAGCAGCCAAATTCTGCAGCTCTTACTCAGTGAAAGTACTAACTTGATTGAGAGCTCAGTAATAAGGCCCCAGGAATAATTTCTCATATTAAGGTGCACTTATTTGTCCTACACAGATCCACTGACTTCTAGATTATTGCAGCTGGGAAATGTTTAATGACAACATGGAAGATTAATTGCAGGGTACTTCATATGTCCTTCACTAGAAGGAGTTACATATGCATCCTACATTTTCGGATTTCATCTTTACCTTTGTGCCAGGAGTACCGGGTTGTCCCTTTTGACCATCCAGACCATTGTGCCCCTAAATTGGATAGAAAAATAATATTAGTATATATTTTCCCACTAATGCCTATACACAAACTCTTAGTCTTGTAAGGTAAATCCTTCTTTCCATATAAAATAATTTCCAAATATAAACTTATGATTAAAAAAACACCTCTTTAGTATCAGGAGATATTAAAAACTTCAAAGAGGTTCATGCATTTAGAACATATGTTCTTAACTTTGAGGGGATTTCCAGGGATTTTCAGTATGCTGAAGTGTTGTCAGTCTTAACTGTTCAGAGAAAAAGTATGTACAGACTCACCCTAATTCCCTTAAAGCCAGGCAGACCAGGAGTTCCAGGGAAACCACGAGCACCCTAAAAACACACAGTGCATGAATGGTTATCACTCGTATTATATACTACAGTTAGAAAGAAAGAAAGAAAAAGCTTAAGTCTTTCAATAAAATTAATGAGTAGATCTGGGCCATGAGGAACAGAGTCTGCTCCCTAACCTCCCAGGACCAGACTTGTTCCAAGACTAACTGTAATCAACCTGATTTTCCAGTTCTAATTCTCAGAAATTTCATGCATTAACATGTGATAGCACAGCTATTTTAGCTTTCTATGCCAAGGTGCCTGCTCAGGTGCTCCTGTGTAACTCCTCACTATGTCACTTCTGTTACTAATTACACTAGCTTTACTGGGGCAGGGGGGAAACACAAAACAAAATCAGAACTACATGATGTCCCTGAAGGTAAGAACTGAAATTGGGTTCATGCATATAGGGAATATTACTAGACTGTTAATGAGTTGCAATTCAGAAATGACATTAGGTTTAATTGATAAAAGAACTGTTTTGTCTTGTATGCAGAGGATCGCTACATACCTGAGGGCCAGCAACACCCCTCTCACCAGGTCTTCCAGGTTTGCCAGGGTGACCCTAAAAAATGCAGTAAAAATGCACTAAGAGGGAAAACTCATTTTATAAAATAACAATGTAAACCATTAAAAAAATAAAAATACATTAGCAAAGTTTGGTTTTTTTCAACAGAGAGCTTGTTATCGTTCAAGTTTCCCTCTTCCTGTATTCAGGAAGCTTAATAATCTATTTGGAGAGGTTTTGAAGTTATCCACTTTTCTGTACATTTCCAACATACATTTTCTCTTGCACTATACAATAATTATTTCAGGGGTTTATTTATTCTATCCATTATTGTAGAACAATGTAAAAATTATGGCAAATAGAATGCTTAGCTTAACAATAACTTAATGCTAGAGTTGGATCACAGCCCCAGAACAGATGAGAAACATTTAATAACCACTTACATCTTCACCAGCCTTTCCTGGAGGACCAGGGGGACCACGAGGACCCTGGGGACCCTGTCAAAAATAGATTGAGGATTACTTAAAGCATCATTCTTCAGGTAAGTATTTTCACTGGTCTCTGACATGCGTTGGGGCATAGCTGGAGCCTGAACTGAAGCAAGGTCCTTCCATCCTAATTTTTGCACTTTATGATTCCAGTTTGAAGAAGGCTGAATCTGAGTGTTCAGCTCTGTTTCTGTAACAGGATCAAGCAGGAATATCCCATTCGAACATTCAAGGACATGCATATGGGTAGGAGAAACAGGCCTAAGCACTACAAGCCTACTCTGGTGTCCTATTTCTAATACTAACAATGTCTGTATGTGAAACCTGTACTTACTGTTTGACCAGGTTCACCAGGCTCACCAGGAACACCTTGAAAACCAGGAGGACCCTAGAAGAGGAGGCAGATTTTGTTAGTGTTTGAACAAACTATTTTGTGATTTTACAGGTCTGTTAATGTCAGTCAGTAGGCAAGATGAGACTGTACTTACAGGGGGTCCAGATGCTCCAGGTGGGCCTCTAGGTCCCATTAAACCCTAGGGGAGAAAAATTACAAAATCTTTTTAAAAAATCACCATTATTTAAACTCATCTGTAACACCAATTCCTGGTATTACTACAATACTAGTAAGCATTACAGTTTTCAGTTTTCAATGTCCAAATCAAGCTAGAAGAAGTTAAGAGATCTGCATGAATTTGCAGAGGCAGTCCAAGTGCAAACAGATCTTCTAATGGCAATGAACCAGCACAAAATCCCTTGAGATGATTAGGAACGTACCATTATGGCTGGGAACCTTGTGATTAGGATTCTTAACCTATTCTGGCTTGTTAGCAAGTGCGCTCGTTCATTCTTCTATGTACCCTCTCCCTTCTTGTGCATGAACTTCCAGAATTCAAAGACAAGGGTCATAACAACACATCAAGAAATGTTGTATTTTGAGGCCTGTCAATTCTATCATAATTTTCAAGAAGAGATGTTGGAGAAAAACATCATTAAAATGGTAGACAGCTAAAAGGGAAAATAAAGGTATATAAAAAGCAGTATTACCATGAACTAGGAAGTTCACACATAATTTCGGAAAAAAATCAAACAACTCTTATACATATTGTGTGTGCATCTATTTCAAATACTGATCAACTTCTATTTAAACATTTCATTGTTTTCTGATTTTGATTAAATTCTCTTCATTTCACCTCCAAAATAAGTCACTAACATACTCTTCTGGACTGAATTTAGAATTTACATACATCTTGGAAAAAAAAGGGTAAAAAATCACTTTTAAAACGAAATTTCCATAGATTACTGCACTTTCTTAACAGTTGTCATAAGCTTCACTAAGCAAGCATCCAACTTTGAACTGAAACTTGATTTAGGCTTCTATTGTCCAAACAAATGTTTCATGAGATGTTTCAACAGAAATTATTATGTTTTTAATTGGTTTTACAACTTCTTGAGAACTCTTTTAGATTTTCTCATTACAAGATTAAAATCATGACCGGCTTTTCAACAGCTTATGTAGCCTTCCTGTAAGACTGAATACTTCTTAGTAAGGGGAATAAATGCATATTAAATACAGGAATTTACTTATGGAAGACTAAAGCAATCTTGTGGCTATAAAAACATGCAGTAATTCTAGGAAAAACAACCATTTCTGAGCAGTGTGAATGATATGTGCTGCATAAGCCCTGTGAATCTCTTCACCAATTGTATTCCGTAATTGTTTTTCCCTCCCTTTGTATCTTCCCAGTCTCTCACATTTTCTTTGTAAAACCTAAAAAGTCCTCACAGTAGGTAGATTCTACTGCTGTTGCTGTCAGATGAACCCTAACTGACTCAAAAATTGGAATTTAGAAATTGTAACACCCCAAATAAATCCTCATCTACATTTTCTGATTTATTGTCAGACACTGAGGGCAGAAGTTGATTAAAGATACTCCTATTTCCCTATATTTAGTATCTAAATGGTTGCCAAAATATTTTCAAAAATTCATTTAATATTGCACTATTTTCAGGAATGGAAACAAGCACTTGACCCAGAATAATCCTGGGCAGCCTTCATCCTGCTGCTCACCCATCGGATGCATTGTCTCTGATGTCAGTTGTGTAGTGAATTTAACCCATATTCTGCTATCTATAGACACTGAAAATACCTGCTAACATCAGGAAGGGTTAGAAATTCATGTTGAGAGGCAACAGACCCTTTAAATGTCCATTTGGACAAAGTATACAGTAACTGACAAAGATTTCTCCTCAGAATAGCCTTGTAGTAGCAAGTACTAACATTGAATTGTTCAAAATCAAATGTGGTGGCCATTTTCCTACCAAACCTGTGCAATCCAAGGATATCAAAAGGGTCGTACAGCCATGGGAGAAAAATGGCCACCAACTGGACCTGAGGTACCGAGTTACTTTCCAGACCTATGCCTGCTTTAGAGAGCAGCTTTACAATCCATCTCATTCCTAAAACACAATCTTCTGTCTCAGTATCGGTAAAGTAGTATTATATCAAAGTACATGTGTTACCTGACATCAGATTATGAGATTCATTTATTCATAAAAGTTTGGTCAACAGACAGAAATAAAGCACAAAACTCAGTAGTGCTATATTCAAGTAAAACATACAGTCCCAAGACCGTATTTCAAGTCCTGACACTATATTCCAAACACTTCACATTGTCCTACACCAAAGGATCAGGTTACAGTCTGACTCCATATACGATCAAACCACTGATTTTAAAACTATGCTTTGCATTAATACAGCTGGATTAAACTCACAAGGAAACACGAAACACATTATCTATGCAAGTTATCAAGTGCTAAATCATACACCTACCATAGGTCCTGGGCCAAAATCAGCCGCTTTAGATGGATCGTATTGAGCAGCAAAGTTCTGTAGGTGACAAAAAGTTCAAAATTAAAATACTAAAAATTTTACTTTAAAAAGTATTGCTAATCATCATTCTACGTTCAACTGTCATCGGACTTGCTATACAGTATGTTAAAGCAGCATACATAAAACTCAGTAAACATGGCCCTATTATAAATACATTTCTATTCACTTGTTTGCAGAAAGACTTGATTTTACTAGGAAGGCACACAACGGCCTCAAATATCTACGCAGTAGTGACAGAGAGGCATTGCTACAGTGTGAACTGAAAATTAAGAATGTAAACTCAGCGCTCGTTTAAAACTGAAAGCTTTCTTGAAAACCTCAAATCATTCTGCCTAATTTCCAATGAGGGAAGTTATGCATATTTTTTTACCATGTTGCTTAATTCATGTACCAGCCCTGACTGACTGTCAGATGAGGTGGGCCCTTCAGCTTCAAGAAGATCTGAGGAGCATGTAGCCTCAGAAACTCTGCATGGGATTTTTGATCTTTTATCAAGAAAAGTTTTGTAGGCAAATATACATCTAGTTTTGTAGAGTACATTTTCCCTCTTCACTAAAATGGAAAAAAAGTTCTATACAACACAACTGAAAATAATTTTCTTGCCTGTTTTGTTTTATTAGCACATTCAAATAATAGAAATTAATGAAAGCAGTTTGGGGTTTGCTAATAGGAAAATAAATTATTGCTATTCATATCAAAAGCAAAAGTGTATTCTTCCATGCAGGAGGATTTAATAAACTTGATCAATAAATATGACACTGTCTATGTCTTCATGCTCCCTGTGCAAGCTAATGTCAAGCAAAGAGTTAAAGCCAGCATTCTGCAGAGAATACATGATGGACACTTCTGCAGAAAGTGTGTATGCGACAGTCCACTTACGTTCTGCAGCACGAATACAGATAGAAATGAAAAATTATAACGGAAGATGTTCTAAAATTCTAAAGCGCTTTTAAGTATGGACTTTTAGTTTAAGGATAGTCTTCAGCTTATCACAATACCATTGCCGACTCTTGTACCCAACTGCAAAGTGCCGTTTCTCTTCCCCATCTACTTAACAGCACAGGTTTCACTTAGTTGATTCCTAATCCATACATATTATGGCTGTATAATTTTAATGCTAATTAACAGGGTTGATTTGCTGCTGTGCGTAAGTCCCTATTGAATACAGAATCCAAAGTTGCCACAGAAAATATACATCCCAAGGAGAGTTTCACTGGAACCGAGACCATCAATTTCTTGCTGATCACAAGAAAATATTTCCTCTACTCTCCAACGTAACATTAGTGTTTTCCGGCAGATATGCATTTAGTTTTGGCCACAAAGCACAGAATATCAGTTTCAGTAATAGAAAGTTTGTATGCCTTACTCCGCCAAGACCTGGAGGACCAGGGGGGCCTGGAGGACCTGGTAGACCATCTTCACCATCTCTGCCTGGTGGACCTGGTGGACCCTGGAGTCAAAAAGAGGATTACAAAGTGAACATTAGAAGTGACTAAAAGTGATAAATTCATGAACTATCAGGCATCTGCAACACACACTACAGTAGTGCTTTATATGCAGTTTCAATAAATGGCTAACTTCAGAAAATAAGCATAGCCTGAATTTACACTGCCTTGTCACACCTAGTATCAGTTATTTACTGTAGTTTCATACTTGAGAAGATTTATGGGTGAAATATTGTATCTATGCTCCCAATGTGTAATCTCCAAACCGGGAAGTTTCATTTTAAGCAACCAAATTTTGGACCCATGAACCCCAAGTAACCCATGTGGACCCACACAGCCTGTCAGGTTCTGTTAGTGAGAGCCTAAAATTTGACCAGCTGAGGACTGGCAGAGGTCAACCCTACCAGTACAAACTAACACAGATCCAGAGCAAGTCAAAGGCCAGTTTTTAATCAGTCTAGACTACTTGCTGGTATAATCGCAAATTCAATGACAATAAAACAGTGCTTTTCTACAAATTTTTGATACTTTCACTCTGCTACCACTGTCATAACTTTTTACAACAGCTTGAAATTACATGTGTTCAGTCCAGCAACATTTGTCCTTATATTCTTTCATCCTCAGTGCGCAATGCTGGTGAAGTTTTGCCATCGTGGCAATTGAGGCGAGTTATTTCTTTTGGTCTGTATTTTGGACTCAGTTCAGCGCTAGATGAAATCCATAATAAAAGTCTTACAGATTTCTAAAGGACAGGATTAGGCTCGCTGCCTTCAGAACAAATATGTATCTCATTTCATTAAGCAAATTTAATTAGCGGTAGCCTAAAGCAAATACCCAGTTGGCCATACAGATACACTCTTCCTAATAGTTCCCATTGTGTTTGTCAATACATTATGGTCTAAGAAATCTTGAAGAGCTACTTATCAGTACTATAGCATTTTTGTTTTCAGAAGACATAAAAAAGACCCATGATAACTACACACCGCCCAGATAAGGATATGAATTTCAGAATACCACTTTACAAAAAGCAGCAATGACGCAGAAGCAAATCGGAAAAGCAGATAGCAGCAATATGAAGGAATACTACAAATAAATTATTCACCTCTCCTTATTTATAGTTACTTTTACAGTACAATATCTGCTGTGACTAATGGAAGGTAGATGACAAATGCCTAGCTGCCAAAAAGAGATATTTTTCAAGCCATGTTTGGAGGCATAGATAATGAACGGTCCTCAAAGCCAGCTTTGTCTATTCAGGTTTGAGGTAGGGAACTTCTCCATACACCGTATCGTTCGAAGACTACATCTTTATGTGTCAACTTTCTCTTGTGCATTTTCATGCACTATTTCCACTGTGAACAGCTGGAAAAAGGTTTTTCAAACCATCACTTGGAGTGCTAGGCTGAATTTTGTACATAGATAACTTGGTTTCTTTTTAATGAAATTGTACATGCTAGCTTCTACAGGTACACTCACTTAATCTCACATGAATGCCTAAACTTAGTTTTTTCCTACTGGTCTTCCAACATCTGTTGTTCAAAGATCACAAACAAATGAACGTCAATCTAAACCCTTACCCTTTCTCCCTGTGGCCCTTTGTCTCCTCTAGGGCCCTGTTGAGAGAAAATACAACTTAATGAGTTACCATGGAAACTTTCCGGGACAATACAGGGAAACAAATACATTAAAAATAATTAGTGTACATGAAAAAGGGAAAGAAGACTGCACATGCAGGTCCGATAGCTATTTTCCACAGACAGCATATTCTTTTTCCACAGTAAGCTACTGGAAATAGAATAGTTGCTGTCACTATGATGTCAGTTAGAAGTGTCACTGCACAGTCCACAGAAGTACTTGCATTTTTGGTTTTAGTCTCTAATGAATAACTGGCTCTAATTTAACAGTAGTGACTTTTAGAAATAAGATATGATCTATTTAGCCTTTTAGACCTATATAAATCTTTCCAAAGATCTAGTTGAACAAGAATGCTACTTTGATGCAATTTAGTTCTTGGTAGGCTTAGTTCTGCTCTGGGGTAAAGCAGCCTAAAACCAATCTTTGAATTTCCCCGGTGTTAAGATGTTGCACCCCTTGTTCCCTCTTTTTTACTTCCTGCTCATCCCAGTGCTACTGCTGTTCTCAGGGAACACTGGAAACAATGAATGTAGTCAGTTTTCCTTTCACCCAATATTCAACAAAATATTAACCACCCTTAGAATATCTGATATCATCTCCATTTCCATACAAGAAGAAGAAAAATGCTTACCTTCCGCCCTGCAGATGCCTGGAAAAAATAAAGAAGAGAATGTAAAAACAGATACAATTTCTCCCAGTATTTTAAACTAAAATAATGTACAAACTTAGACTCATCTTCTTACACAACTATAATTTTTCTCAGTACAGTGTATTTAAGTGTGCTCTATGGTTTTAAATTACTATGAAGGCTAGGAGTTTATTATGTAGCAAAGATAGATGCAATTACATTAGAACATTCTGCTGAAGACTAACAATTTTATACCTATGACAGTCTACAAAATTGGCATAAAAAAAGTCACACCTGAGTTCTTCCATAATCCTCTGTCCTATGAAATTTAGACAGGAAGACTGGCTTTAAAGTACAGTCATCTCCAACCCAAACTGCCAGGTATAATGTCCAGACACCACTGCTCTGTTACTTTCTCCTCATGGTCTTTACACCTATGGAGGCAGTCTCTTAAAAAGGCCGTCCCACGTGAGAAATTGGGGTGGGTACATTTCCAGGCAGTCCCTTCAGGATTTAATCGGTATCTTTCCATGACCATCTTGGGAATTAATGTTAGTAAATAATACTGCCACGAAAAAGAAGTCTAGCCTGTTAATTGAAGTTGAGTGTTACATAGTAGATAAAAAAATATTATACTGACCTCACTCACATCTGGAAAAAAGAAGGAAAAGAAAAAAAGGGGATAATTAGAGTGTGAATTCAGTTATTTTAGAAGTTTTACATTTCAACGCTTTTAAATAAAAATGCAGTTCATTTTCTTAATGCAAGAAACATTTTCTTAATGTAATTTCTTCCTTTTAAGGTGATTGTCTTAAACTGTAAAGACTCACGTGTGCTATTGCTATGTATTTCAAAATTCAGAACAGACTTGCTAATGAAATTAAAACAGGTGAGATGGTCAATGCAGTAAAAAGGCAGATATCTTCTATAAGGGTGTTCCAAATATGCTTAAATGTATCTCCATATAAAAAAATGCGCATATCTGTTTTTACTTATATATGCATGCAACAGATGAATAAACCCAAACAGGCTGATACACATGAAGATATTCATTGTAGGAGTAGCCTTAAGCTTTAATATAAACGGCCTCATCTCACTTTTTATAGGGAGTGGTTCTACCCAAACGTGCCTATTTCTACAACTCCCTGTGAAATGTCAGTGTGCAACAGAGAACAGCTTGAAGATATTAAATCTTCCAAAGTTATTAAATCTACCAAAGTTATTTGGTATTTAATAACTTTCTGTATGTTATTTACTACTAAGTACGCTCTTGTTAATTAGTTGGAGCTGCTGATTTTCAGAAGCCCGTTTTCTGAATTTCAAGAGATTAAAAAACCTGCTTTGACTGAAGTTTACCACGGTAAAAACGCCTCGCCTCAGGCCCTAACGCCAGCCACCTGACGCTGTCACTGCCAGGCTGCCGGGCGTTTTCCACACAGTGTCACTCGGGCGCTGCGGGACCCCCCCGAGCTCAGACGGTTCCCCCAGCCCAGAACAACACGCAGCGCTGCGGGAGTGCTGAGCGCCACAACGCGCCCTGACGCCGCGGCCGGACACCGATTGCCTGCGCTACCGCTGCACGGAACTGAAACCGCTCCTGCCCCCAGGTGACGGAGACACCGGCGGCTACACCGCCTTACCTGGGGCAGAGAGGGGGCGGTCGGCACGGCGGGATCCCCGCACGAACCCGCCCCGTCTCCTCAGCCTCGGCGAGGGCGGACAGCCCTCAGCCCGGCCGCCCC
>Ga0065711_1008179_pt1 | contig 22809 bp, 11 predicted proteins | sample Hoacrofraction12_FD_59098 | JGI IMG/M metagenome (GOLD analysis project Ga0065711, IMG submission 59098) | Hoatzin crop microbial communities from Cojedes, Venezuela - Epithelial fraction 12 v2 (version 2) | ecosystem: Host-associated > Birds > Digestive system > Esophagus > Crop | place... | reverse complement strand
GGAAGCTATTCTTGGGGCATTCATGAAGAGAAAAGCTAAACTGATTGAAATCTCTGGTCCTGTGTCTTACATCTTGGATGTTGTGCCCTGCTTTATAAGTAAATTAAGGAGGGGAGGTGTACTAGCTAGCAACACACTGTTTTGCATCAGCATGCCAGTGGGATGTTGGTGGGGCAATAATACATAAACTGCTTAGGGATTGTGAGAGTAAGACATTGTTCTCAATGTTTGGTAGTCCTTCATAATGACATCTATTTATAGAGACATGATTTGGTGTTTTATAAACTCCGTTTTTCATAAATGGCTCTTGTCTGTTCAGTTTCGTGTCAGGCTGGATAGCTTGCAACCCTTGGAAGGAGAAGATAAAGAAAGAGCTTTAGATTAAAGCTGCTTTCAGTAACCGTCCTGTTCGATGTATGTCTGCAGTCCTTTACCAAGCATGCGAGTGTGACATTGTCGACATTTTCATTGACGATCCGAGCTTCCTTAGGTAATGCTTTGTGTTGCTGACTTCACCACTTTCCAGTTGAATCTTAGCACAGGTACAATATTTGCTCTTGGAGGGGGATTAATTCTTGAAATCCTAGATAGACGCAACTAGAGACGTGCTTTCAAATCCCCTACAAATTGTCTTCCTTGTTTGCTAAGAGGTTGGTGAGTCCCTCTGGTAGATGCAAAGAAGCACAGGACACGACTGCTTGAAAGATTCATCTTTCTTCAGTGGTGTAGGAGTTCACGTCTTTGTCCCGTGGCAGCTCCTGTGGCCTTTGGAACACGGCAAGGTATTTAATGGTATTTGCTGGTTTGTTTATTTGAGTCTACAGCATGAGTAGGGTGTCTGTTCAGCAACTAATACTATTACGGACTTGGAAAACCTACCTATAGTTCATAAAAATAGAAATGACCACGTGTGACGTCCTGTCTCTAATCTCTACCTTACATTTTTTCCAGCTTTCTGAGAAGGGCGATATTTCCTTTTTCTACAGTCTGCTGGGTGCAAATGGGGCCTAGAAGCTGTTTCTGCTCTTGAAACAGTTTTAAAATGGGAAAGCAAACGCGGAGATAGAATGGAAGCAAAACACAAGGACAGTGATGCGCTGCCAGAGCAACGGTCTAAGACAGTATGCTCCTTCACACAGGTCCTCCAGGGAGATGTGTAAGAACAAGGGCACCTGTAGCATCATCCTTTCCTGATGCTGCTCCTCAGCTTCAGAGTCTGACGGGGTTAAGGTTGTGCCTGGATCTCCTGTCCAACATCTGCCAAATGCCTTTTCCCTGTGAATGCATCTAATCCTGTGAATCAGTTCATACCGGTGATTTCCAGAGCATTCTGCAGCAACACACTGTACTTTTGACTCTCGTGTTGCGTGGGGAAATGCTTCACTTCATTTTTAAATTGCTGTCTGATCGCTTAATTGGTTACTGCTATTTTATGGCTGACAACAAAGTGAGAAACTAATCTCCCTCTGCTTTGTACCACTCGGGCTTTCTGGGCATCTCTCTCTCGATATCTCTTGTGTCCTTTTGGTCCTTTTCCCCCCACACACTTCTTTTTCACCTGAAAAATCTTATTCCATCTGTTTTTTCCTTGGCTGCAAGCTGTTCACTTCCCGTGGTTATACCTGTGAGCTTTCTGGGCAGGTAGCTAGACTGTTACATTCTTAAGAACCATTCTGTTTTGAGTTCAGTGATGCCCTGCAAATAATGAGTTGCATTTGGTTCTAACTTAGGAAAATACAGTAGGACAGGTGAGTTCTTGTTTTGGGTTTGCTCTGACTCCTGACCAATACGTACCACTTTTCTAGGTCTTAGACTGAGCGTGCCGTATCCAAGATGCGGAGATGTGAGGGGTTCTAAAATGGTATAAATGGCGTTCTGTGTTGTATTCTTGATTTATTTCCCAATGACTTCTTTGCTTATGTCAAGACCTTCTTCCTAAGTGACACCAGGTAGAACTGTGCATGTCAGACTATAGCTGTATTTTCTTTGAGTGCAATGCTTTTCACTTACCATCATAGAATATGTGGTATTTCATCACCTATCCAGTCTGCATCGTGAAGAACTCCTCCCACTTAACGTAGACAGCGTTATTTTTGGGAATCCAGAATAGCTTTGTGTCTGTGGGCAGCCTATTTGCTCCTTGTCTAGGCTGCTTTCCACTCATTCAAGGATATGTTCAACAGCAAGTGTCCCAGGACAGATGGTACTGCGCTGCTGTATACTTGCAATGGTAAAAAAACAAAACAAACAACTCCCCCTCCAACAAACCAAGCCCTGAAAATAGCCAAAACCCATATGTATTGATATCCTTTATTCCCTATATTTTTATCCCATTATTAATGAGTGAGTTGACCTTCCTTCTTATCTCATGAGAATTTAGAGCCTCTGATGACAAATGTTGAGGTACTTTTGAAAACTGAAATACCTTGTGAGGTAAGTGAAATACCTTGATCAGATTGCCTTAATCTGTACTCTTACAGATTTCTTCACAAAATTACTCTCTCCAAAGGCCAAGCTATCCCTTCTCCTCCCGATTTTTCTATTAGTCTACTCATTTTTTAATGTGAATTAAAAAGAGTTCTTGGTCTTTTGTAATGTTTCTGAGGAGCTTTTTTCAAATAGATGTTTTTATGGGTTTTTTTGAATGAGGAACTGCTACAAAGAAACCCACTTTCTGGGCTGCATCTGAGTGTCTATTGAAATAGTCTTTGCTAAACTATAGATGGGAATAGCATGCTCTACCTGCCAATTACAATTCTGCTTTTATCTCATCCACCTATTTTGTTCTGATGTCTTTCCCAGGACCTTTTGGGGCAGAACAGCTTCACTGACGAACAATCACACACCCATCTTTGACCATGAGCTGCCCTGAGTCTCAAAAGACGGGGATGAGTGGGAAGAATGCGAATTCTCCTCATAAACAAGTTATCTTCAAAAAAAGCACCCGTGATAAAGCTGTAAGTACCATAACAATGGGTTTATATGGCTATGTGTTTTACTTGTAGTCGGACTGGAGACTTATTAGAAAGCACTTTCCTGTCCCCTTCATTTTTTTCTGAGGAAGGACCATGACCTGTATTTAGCACTAAGTTTGAGGAGGTGATGTAAACAGAGATTGTATGGGAACCTTCTCATATATTATCATGGAAGAGTAAGGCAACTTTCCTCTCACCCCTCCTGGGTTTGTACTCCTCCTGGTAAATGTTTAAAACAAAGCTGATTCGCTGTCTTTCCAACCTGATGGCACCAAAAGTCTTTAAATCAATAGTTCTTTCTCACATACACAAGTATTTATGTTGTACATAAATACAGCTGGAGCTGGTGTACATCAGGTCTTCAACTCTGATGTTCTGAAGGATGTTGAGTCTGGTGGGGACTGCATGTTTGCTGGGGAAAAAAAGAAAGTATTCCATTTAAAATGGAATTGTTCTGATCTCCACAAGATTTATATCTCTCTGCTGTGTCCCCCCTGCAACACACAACCACACAACCATCAGCACACTGTGTTCAACCATGGTCATCATCTCCCTACAGCTGACCATCTACCTGGGAAAGCGGGACTTCATTGACAACGTAGGGAACGTGGAACCTGTAGGTAAGTCCACAAGGTGATGTGCTGCCCTTCCTGCTCTCTCAACTCTGATTATCCTCTGTTAATCTTTTTTATTTTTTCCTTTCTTTCAGATGGTGTTGTGTTGGTTGATCCTGCAATGATCAAGGGGAAAAAAGGTTTGAGGTTTTATGCAACATGTGTTTCAGAGGTTTAGTCCTCTTTTGAAGCGAGATGCTGAGACAGAACCTTTTTTTATTGTTTTATGGGTACCAATGTAACTCTTTTCCCCAGTGAATGGGCTTCTTACTCAATGTAGTCTATGTTCTTACATATGGTATGAATACTTACCGGGTTATACAACAGTGTTGAAATGGGTTTCCCTGACTCTCTGTTGCAGGAGGATTTTACATCCCACGCTGGCTGCATTGTTAACCTGCTGCGTGTTTTATCCATCATGTGCTTCTTTCCAGTGTACGTGTCCCTGACCTGTGCTTTCCGGTATGGCCAGGAAGACATTGATGTGATTGGCCTCACCTTCCGACGGGACCTGTTCTTCTCTAGGGTCCAAGTGTATCCGCCTGCTGACAAGCCAGACTCTCTCTCCCACTTGCAGGAATCTTTGCTAAAGAAGCTGGGGAAAAATGCTTATCCCTTTTTCTTTACGGTAAGTACCTCGTAAGAGCCTCTGACCCTCTTCTCCTTGTCTGTTATTACCAGGCTGCTGAGACCCAGTGATGGACTGAAGACAGGGATTAATAGCGACTTCGTGTTATGCAAAGTTCCAATTTTGAGTGACAGGCAATGTACCAATTACTTTTTTTCTTACCATCCTACATGGTGAAGTGCAAGAAGATCCTAACTGCATGTGAAGAGCACTTTCCGTGAAAAGGCAAGGAAACATGCGATGGCTTTAGGCTTGCAACAACCCCATATATCCTTGTCTGCCCCATTCCCAAGGGGCTGAAATACTTTATACCATTGCCCCCGTGCTCACAGAGGAAATGTCAAATCCTTTCTCTTTTAAAAACTTTATGGATCAAACAAGCGGATAAAAAGCTCTTTACCAGATGTTGTCAACAAATAACAGTTCATTGCCAAGTTTGGATTCTGACAGGATGTGCCTCCAGTACTGTCAGTGACATGGCTGCCTCAGCATTCCCTAAGAAGATCTAGGCTCTCATATAGCAACAAATCAGTCTTTGAATGGTTCTGCTAAATGGGTTGGTACCTGTTGTAATGTTATTGACCGCTCAGATACCATCTACTGATCTTCAGACTGCTGGAATCTCTAGTGGGGTGTTAGCACTCAGTCTCCATGAGCTACTCTGCAGCCTTCCCAGTTGATGTCGGGAGCTGCTGGCCCTGGAGCGAATGGGCACTGGCTGGCAGCTGGCTGGTCTGCACGGCCTCAGCTGTGTTCTGTCACAGGGATGCTTTGCTCAAGCTTCACGCCCGTGTGAACAGTGAGTGGTGATGCTGTGAGCTCTTTTGGTTGTATTGGATGGGGAGCCAGGTGCTTCAAGTGCCTGGACTTGTTCTATTTTCTCTCTCCCTTTTTTTTTTTCTTTTCTCCTTTGCTTCCATGGCTCTTAAAAACTATTTTGGAAGAGAGGGACTTGTTCATACATGGCGAGTATAAAGATCAGTATGTTAAGGCCCTTATCTTGGCCAGAACTTGAAAGAGTTACTACCTTACAGCGAGTGACCTGTTGTCTTCAGGATTGCTTTGTACCTGTTGTCAGCATTATGTTAATTAGAGTATCGCAGAGTTGGAAATCTTTGTAATACTGCTTTGGGGTATTTTTCTCTTCTTCCGCCCACAGTTTCCAGATTACCTGCCTTGTTCAGTCTGCCTGCAGCCTGCACCTCGTGACGTTGATAAGGTGAGACCAGTGGGACATTTGTGCTTATCATGGTTGAGGAAAGTCATACAGAAAAAGTCATATGAATTTATTTGGTTAGCTTGAGGGTTGAGTAAGGTGATGCTGGGGTTTACTGTGCTATGCCACAAATGTTAGGAACGCGACTGAAGAGCTACAACTGTGTGTCACAGAGTTGGAATTTAAGTCCTCAGAATAAGAAAGGGAATCTAGTCAAATAGCAGCAAGACTACGAAATCTGCAATGCTTGTAGTTTCCTTAAGGGTACCACATGATTTGTGGGTTGGCTGCACATAAAATAATTGTAGCTGTTCAGGCTACGTGAGAGAAAAGGAGACCGAGTGCCTAAAATCTCATCGGTCGCTATAAATAGCATGTGTTAAGACCTGCTTCTGAATCAAAACAAATGCAGAGGAGGGCTGGCTTGCACATGTCTGTAAATAAAACAAAAACTCTGGAATAAAAGTCACCAGTTAATGAGATGTTCTGCAAGGTTTCTGGTGCTATTTGTAATAGTCCTTTTACCCTTCACTGGACGCTTCTGTGAACAGGTGCACTAACAACTGGGCAAGACGGGATGCCGGTTGTAGAATCCAGTGCCACACAGGCAAGCTGTGTTTTTGCCATGGAGTGATATTCCAGCAAAAATTCCCATATTGTTCTGTAGAGAGTTACCTGGAGCTCACGCAGATGTCCCATGGCAGTATAAACCCGTTAAAGCAAGGGTCAGCTTGGCCTGACCAGCCCTTAGACGCTGGGAAGTAAGAAGATTGACACCGAGTCAGGCATTGGCATTAGAAAGCCAATTCAGAAACTCAGTTCAGAAACCCAAGGTGGACTGGGGAGCCTCGTAGGCTGCTCAGTCTTACCTGTAGCATGCTAAGACCTCTACAGCACTGGTCTCACAGAAAGCCCTTTGGGAGTAGGGATGTCATCTGTCAAAGGCTGGGAATTAAGCCTCATTTATCAGAAGCAGCATGGAACAGGTGGATGCTGCCACACCAGTTGCCAGGGTTCTCCATTACAACAGGAGGAGGCCAGAAGAATTTTGCAGCTGGCAGGAATCTGCCAGTTTCTGGTGTATGGAATGATATTTAAACATCTGCAGATGTTCTTGGCTACTGACACCAGTTTCACAGCTGTCTTCTCTCTCTCTGGCAGACCTGTGGGGTGGACTTCGAGGTGAAAGCTTTCTCAACAGAGAATGTGGAAGAGAGAATTCATAAGAGGTAACAGAACGTGTGTGTCTGTCTGCAGCTTTGCCCACCTTAAAGGACGTGGGTGGTTCAGTAATGCACCTTGGCTGACTGTTCAGCTTTGCCCCACTGGCCAGTGGACTTCTTGGGTGTAAGCACATGTGAATGTAGAACTCCTGCCTCTGACAAGCACAAAGCACCACCATGTTGTCCTCTGCTGCTTCCCAGGAACTCTGCACGCCTGCTGATCCGTAAGGTGCAATATGCTCCAGAAAAGCCAGGACCCCAACCTTGTGCAGAGACCACCTGGCAGTTCTTCATGTCCAACAAGCCATTACACTTGAAAGCCTGCCTTAGTAAAGAGGTGAGGAGTTTGCCCCTGGGCCGTGGACATCATAGTATTGGCACGTCAATATGCGTTTTGCTGCCCAAAGCAGCTACTTTGTGTGTTACTCAGGCGGTCTCAGCTGAGACTGACTTGGCCCAGCACGCAGGGGCTCTAATGTAATTTCTGTCAGTAGCTGCTGCTGGGAGAGGCTGAGACCCTGCTGCATTTGAGGCTAAATAAGTCATTGAAAGAAGAGTCGTGAATCGTTGGGAAGGGTCACCTTGCCTTATCTGGCCTCTGGGAGGAGGTTTAGTCTGGGGGGACTAGAGGGGCTCAGGGCTTGGCCGAAACCTCCTGGCTGGATTTCTGAGCATCAGATTCCTTCTAGGTGTACTACCATGGCGAGCCCATTCCAGTCACTGTCACCATCAACAACAGCACAGATAAAACAGTGAAGAAGATCAAAGTCCAGGGTATGTTTTTACTGTTGCTTGGGATTGTTTGAGGGCTGGAAGACTGAATGGTGGGAGGGCTGAAAGAGAGCCAGAATTTAGTGCTTGCAACAGCTTAAGCAGGCAGCATGGGACAAGGCAGGAATTTGTCCCTCCACCCTGTCGCTGTTTCTTCGCTGTTCATCAAGTGAAACACTGCAGCCTTTTTCCTGGCTCTCATGGTTACTTGCATGGCTTAGTTTAGGCACCAGTATGTCCCCTCTAGTAAACAGAAAGGGTCTGGCACCTGCGGTGGGCGAGGCAGGTGCTGTGGGAGAAATCCACCTCTTTTGGGAGGCTGGTGGGAAGGGCTCGCTTGTCAATGTGACGCTCCTGCTAACTGGGAATGTGCCTACATTGCACACAGTTTTGCCTGGCGTTTCAGAAAAGTCTGGCAGTGCGAGAAACAGCTGCTCTGCCAGCGATGGTGTCATTCCTCCTGAGGAAGCTGAGGGCAGGGGCTGAGTTTCAGAGGCTCTTCAGTAGTGCGCCTGTGTTTTATTTGTGGCACTGCATGTTTTCATCCCACAAGCCCCATTGCACTTGGACCTGTGGAAGACAGTCTGAGACACAAAGGGCGAGAAAGAGAAGAGAAGGCAGGGAGGGAATGAAGGTTTTCACAAAACTCTATAGCAGAGAAAGACAATTCAGTGCTGGTTTTCAATGTTTTCACTGTCTAGTGATTCCCAAATATTTTTAGGCTGACGTGCCTCTGTCAGGCTTAAAAAGAACTTGTTCGTCACCAGATTCTCTCCTCATCAGTGTTTGTCGGAATTACCCTATGGTTTTTTTGGTGTTTGAATCGAGGATATAAGCTATTTATTATCCAGTCTGCTTGATGATAGTGTCTCCTTAATGCACATGCATTGGCTATAGGTACGCAAGAGATACAAGCAGACACACTTAGAAAGAGATCTTTGTAATGGAAAGAGCAGGCTCCCAAGGGAACCTGTGGATTATTGAATTTTTGACGTCTCCAAATAAAGGCTGGATGCCTTTCATGGACGATAGGCTTTAGCCATTTGTGTGCTGTTGGTCTCTGTCTAGGTCAGACTGTCTGACCTGGTGGGCCCTTCAGGCTCTGAGTGTGTTTTCCTGCTGTCCTCGTCATGTCTTCCATTCCTGAGACTCGGGGGAGCGAGGGGCAGCTATGTTGCTTCTGATGCGTATGCACAACTGATTGTCCTCTTTCTCCTTGCTCACTCAGTGGAGCAGGTTGCCAATGTGGTTTTGTACTCCAGTGACTACTATACCAAAGTGGTAGCTGCTGAGGAAGTACAGTGAGTAAATCTTCTGCTTGTCCCTTCTCGCTCCTTTACGCCCTTTTAACTACCCTCCTCCTCAGTAACGGGAGGTACTCCTGGCTGTAGGCTGGCAGTTGCCTGCGGTTACAGTGCTTTATCCTCTCGCCTTGTGTGTGTCTTCCACACCACCCATACTCTCTGGATGCAGCTGGTCTCCTTTTCACACAGTCAGCAGGTACCCTGCACCTTTTATCAGAGAACAGGGGAAGGTTGCAAAAGAGGGGTTTTGTGTGAGGAGTAATTAGCTACTAGAAAAACTTAGCACGAGCTGTGGAAGGCTCCCCATTGCTTGAAATCCTTACATAGAGATGCAACGTTTTTCTGAAAGGTGCTCCTGTTGAGTGGAAGTCCCGGATGCTCTAGCTTGAGGTCAGTCTTTTTCACACCGTTCCATTTGGTTTCTTCTGGCTTTGGAAAGCCCATGAAAGCTTTAAGCCTATTGACAGTGTGGAGAACCACTTACTCTTTTGCACCGCACTGGCAGTGCAGCATTGGACTTTGCCTTGTGAGGAGGGTTGGACGCACCAAGACATTTTATATTTTGGGGGTTTTTTGCTCCGTAGCTTAGGGACAGGGTTTCCATTGAGTACTGGTCTTCTACAGTTCATTTTGTCCAGATGTAGACGTCTGCAGCGTAGTTTGACCTGCTTTAGAAGTCTGCCTTAATGTGAAATTAGTAATTTTCTGTAAGTGCCTTTCCTCTCTGCTGATTATAAAGGGAACTTTTCTGACTAGTTTAGATGTAGACATCTGCATCATAGACAACTAAATTTGGACAGATAAATTCCACTCCTGTTGGATGGCTTTGTAATCTGATTTGAAATTCTCTTGGTTGGGAGTGTAATGCAAATCAGAGTCTATCACTTTGCCTCTCTCACCTGCTGCTTATTTTCAGGGAAAAGGTGCAGCCAAACAGCAGCCTGACCAAGACACTGACGCTTTTGCCCTTGCTAGCAAACAACCGGCAGACCCGGGAAATAGCTCTGGATGGAAAGCTAAAGGATGAGGACACCAACTTGGCTTCCAGTACTATGTGAGTAGAGTTTTAATGGACCCAGGTAGTGGAAGGTTATAAAGAAGAGGGGAGGATGGGGGAAACGCTCATGTGGGAAGTTTGTATCTGTAAATTTGTGTCCAGATGGGTACATAGAAGGTGCAATGTTTATATTCATTCAGGGTAAATAGCGACCAGAGATCTGGAGAGGTATTAGCTGTCCCTGAGGCTTGGCTGCTCTGTCACTTGCAGGAGAGTAGGATGTTCACCTAGTTCTTGCTCCCGCTGTATATTGTTGCTGCGCCGCCTAACACTGCTGTTTGTTTTCTCTGGTAGTGTTAAGGATGGAATAGACAAGACAGTGATGGGGATTCTGGTTTCCTACAAGGTCAAAGTGAAGCTCACTGTTCCAGGGTAAGAGTAACAGACTTTTTGGTACATCTGCATAAAGAGAGTGAGTACTTCATTGATGGGTGGGGAGAGGACAGGACAGTCCACCCTAAGAGAAAGGGCACACATTGTAGGACATCAGGCTCCCTCTAAAGCATAAATTGCCTGGAAATCAATCTTGACCTAGCCAAAGAACTTGTCCCAAGCCAGAGGGTTGGATTACCTTCCTTAGACACCATATGATTTTACGGCTGAAGTATAAACCTCTCGTTTCCATTCTAATTTTTTGTTTCAAACCCATAACTTATTTTGTGAGAACTGAAGTGTAACTTTGTGTGAGCCTTTATGTTGGTGCTGTGGTTTAACTGGCAGCCAGCAACTAAGTGCCAGACAGCTGCTCGCTCACCCCTCCTCTTCCTCCTCAGTGGGATGGTGAGGAGAAGGGGACAAAAAGGGAAGGTCATGGGTTGAGATAAAGACAGTTTAATAAGACAACAAAGGAAATACTGATACTACTACTAATAATGATAATAATGAATATGCAAAACAAACTATATACAAGACAGTTTTCTCACTGCCCAATCACTGATTTGCAGCCAGTCCCTGAGTAGCAATCGTGGAAGCTGGAACTTGCAGATTTCGCAAATTTCACAAAATTCCCAAAAAAGACCAAACTCCCAGATCAGAGAAGATTCAAACTCATGCAAAAGAGAAGAGCTCCCTGCCTCCCAGCCACCCCCCCTTTATAAACTGAGTGTGATGTCCATGGTATGGAATATTTCCATTGCCCAATTTGGCCTAGCTGTCTGGCTGTGCTCCCTCCCGGCTCCTGTGTACCTGCTCATTAGCTGAATATGGGAAACTGAAGAAAGGCGCTGATTTCTTAGTAACAACTAAAAACATCAGTTTAATCAACATTCTTCTGGTACTAAATCTAAAACACAGAAGCTACTGAGAAGAAAATTAACTCCATCCCAACCCAAACCAGGACATTATCCACCCCTTATTCTATACCATCTACGTTATGCTCATATCTACATTATGCCCACGCTTTCCAATGAATTACCACCGGTTTTCCTGTCTTTTGGTATCTACACACAGATATCGTTCCCTTAGTCTGTGGGCCATCCCTCTAAAATGTCCGTTGAGTTCATATAGTCCATAACTTTGGGATCTGTCTGTCATAACAGCCTTTCAGGGCAAGAGAGGTAGTGTAATGTCTACTCAGTCAGCAGAGCAGGACCAGGCTTTGGTGCGATGCTGCGGGCAGATGACATTGGGCACAGCAGGAGGATGGTGTGTAGTGTTCGACTGTCGCACACTGCACCTGGAGCTCGCAGTTGATGTATCTGGCATGGCCTGTGTCCATGGTCTACGGGTTGAAGATGTTCTTGTTCTCCCAGAGCAGAAGGTAGAGACGTCTGCCTCTGCCTGAGAGTCAGAAATTCTGTCGCTCAGGTTCTGTACCAAGCCAGCTTTCTGGGAGAAACTGATGTTATCAGCATGAGCTAGTTCCCAGCATACAGTGCAAAAGGGGACAAGGATAACTCTCAGTGACAGTCACTGTTTCCATTTGTGTTTCATTTGTCCTTTTTTCTAGTATAAAAATGAGTCACTGATTTGCCTCAAGTGCGATAAAGTGACTGTTGCCTTCTGTGGTCCTCTGATTGCCCCTGTCCTTTGGCTCTCAGAAAAAGGAGCCATGCCTGGCATTTGATCAGGAGTTGAAAAACTTAGACCCTTTCTCTATGGGAAGGACATGAAAAATAAAAATTAGCTTTTATAAGTTTGTTTGGATGTTATGCTTTGTGGCAAGTAGAGTAGAGTATATGAGGAAGATGATTTCAGTAGTCCACCAATAAAACAGCATTTGGTAGAGCACTGGAATGTAAAGGCACTAAATATGCTTGTGTTTTTCTCCTTGTTTTCTTCTGTAGCATGCTGGGAGACCTCACCTCTAGGTAAATGTCATCTTCCTTTTCAGACCATGCAGTCGTAGTTGTTATTTTTAGTTTTTACCCTCTTTCCTATTCCCTTTCCCGCCTCCCAAAAAAAACCCACCAAAACAACTACCCCTTAAGCTGATAGAAATAAGAAGTCTGTGCATTCAGCTGTGAAAATGAAGCCATTACAAAAATATACCTCTGATTTTGTGTACGTGCAAGTATATTCATCACATAATTAAACCCAGTTTATTAAAGGGGATATGTCTGGAACATTTGTGGAGAAATCAGTTTAACTCTTTTTGAGGGGAAAATTATGATTAGAAAGTATGAAAGAACGAGTGAAGATGGAGTTCGGGGCTTAGGCGGGCCTGAGGTGGGAAGGGGACTGAAGCAGGCATGAACAGAGCTGTGGATCTGACGCATTCTCTCTTCTCCCCAAAGTGAAGTGGGAACAGAACTGCCGTTTCGTCTCATGCACCCCAAACCTGAGGAAAAGAACCCAGCAGGTCAGTTATGCCTGGTTTTTGCCTTGCTTCGTTAACAGACTGACGTGAGATCTTACCATTGCAAGGTTTATAGTGATTTGTTCTAGAGGAAGCCTCTAGAGTCTACAAGACTCCAGTATGGGGGCTGCTTTGTGTGTGTATGTACATATGTGTGTGTATGTATATCTCAACCTCAAGGCACAAAATAGCAGAGAGAAGAAGGGATGCTAAGATGGGAGAAGGTGGAAGTGGGTCATGTTCCCTTTTTGTCTTTCATCTGTGGAATCAATTCAAAGCACAGGGGCTTGAGGAAGCACTGCACAGTTGAATCTCATGACTGCTGTGCAAAATCTTCTGAATGAAGCTGTCAGCAATTCTCAGCCAGATTCCAATAGGGCACACCAGTATCTGTTACAGAAAACACGTAAGACACATGAGCATTGTAAATAGCAAAATACTTTTAAGCAAAGTTAAGAGGTGATAAAGCTGTTCACGATTTGAGAGCCCTCATTATCTTGATGTGGCCTTGGCCACGGTGTCTGTGATTTGGCCTTCGTGTTCAGTGGGTATCTGAGAGGAATGTCTCTTCAGTCAGGTCAGTAAATTGAAGTGTGGATGCTTTAAAGCAGCGTAAGGAGCTAGCCTTCCCCAGGCATGTTGAGGCTTGGGATCAGATGCCAAAGCTGCAGGCTAGGTTGAGCATCCACGCTGTCCCCCCNCTTCCTCAGGCCCTGGCTGGATCTGTTCTCTAGTGGTAGACACACAGAATGCACAGGGTGCTTCACACAGAACGCACAGGGTGCTTGCACTGCGTCAGAAGCTCCTGTGCAGCATCTGAAGTGCCTATTGAACACAAAACAGTATGTCAGCCTTTCGATGCTGGAGCTGTTATAGATCAGTCATCTTGTCCTGCCCTCTGTATTTAGACAAAGTTGCATGGGCTTCAAACAAAAACCCATGGCTGCTTCTGCACTGCTTTGCTTTTTTCTTTCTGTTTTCTTTGGGCCCAAACCTCCCTAAAGGTGCTATATTTAAGAACACGGCCACTGGAAGAAGGTGGAGGAGCCTATGAAAGGTGTTATCCCAAGACAGATGGCATGTTCTATACTGGAAGCATTAGGGAGGGGTGACTTGAGTCCTCACTGTGTATCTAATTGTTGGAGGAATCAAATGTGAGTGATGAGAAGAGAGACTGGTGATCCTCTCCACACTCAGCTGCTCTGGTTGGAAATTGGTATTTGCTAATTACGGATGTGCTGGAATGGGCAAAGGGAGGTTTCCTCACTGCTCTCTGAGAATTGTGCTATAGGAAACTCACTTTCACTGGGAAAACGCCTGCTGTGAGCTGTGCCAGCAGCCTCTCTTGGCACAGGCACAGAACGTGCTCACAGGAGAAGTTTTTTGTGCGTGCTACACCCCCATCAGAGTAGCACAGTGAGTCTAGGAAGCACCTTCAGGACAAACCCACCAGGCCTCTTTCCCTCTCACCTCCTTTCTGCTGTGGCCCCAAAGGATACAGCCACGTCACCGAGGAGTAGCACAGGACACCCCACAGCAGCATGCAGCCCAGAGCTGCCGCCAGCCCGCCTGTGAGGTGGACATCGGGTCCTCAGGGCTGGTCTGTAGGACCAACCATGTTGGTTCACCTTGGAGAAGCTGCTCTAGAGCAAGTGCTTTGGCTGGCGTAGCTGTGCCTGTGCTGTGGGTTTCACTTTCATGCTGCAGGCCAGCAAAGCTCTGCCAGAAAAACACTGGCATTGCTGCACACTTGACCACGATCTCAAGTGGGTGACTTGTTGCGGGAGAGCTGCTTTGGCAAGGGTCTTCTGTCTGCTCTGGTAGCTTGTCCATGCTGAAGCATTTCCCTCGGACTTTGCTGCAGCAATCCCCCTGCCCAGAGCCTTGGTGAGGGGCTGGGGCTGGCACCTGTGGCCCCAGAGCGGTGGCTGGTGAGGGCCATCAGGTGTCCGTGGGGAGACACACAGGGCTGCAAAACCTGGAGCTTTCACAGATATGGAGGAAAGCTTGAAAACTGCAGACAAGGATCATCCAAAGGCTTAGGCAACTGTAAAGAATTTTACTTTTTTAGAATGATGTGATTTTTTTTTTTTACATGACATGTTTTGGTGTTAACAATGCTGCAACCTCCTTTTCACGGCTTATGCTTCGGGCAGATAATTCTGGCAGAAGCATTTGTAATATGAGGAAAAATGGAAGTCAGTCAGTTCTCCCGTCTTAAGATAATTTCAAAGGAGGGCTGATACACTCCTTTATGTAGTACGCTCAAAAGGATGTGGGCAGAAGACTTTACAAGGGAAATGGAGAACTGCAATATTTCTCAGATCGCTTCCCCCAACACATCCTCTAACCAAAGGCACAGCCCACGTATTGTTTGCTACATCAAAGTCTTCTAGGAGCTCGCTGTCAGAAGACAGCTATGGTTCATGTGTTTTGCACAGATGGAAATTGCAGGTTTCTTACAAACTGAAAAAAAGACAGGTAGTTTCAGGAGCTGTCTCATGGGAAAGCCTTACAAATGGTTAACCCGAGAAAGAAATGCTTGCTCTTAAAAAAAGATACTGTAGCACAACAGAAAATTCCACTGAAGCCTGCATAGCTGACTTGAAAACTGCGCTGGAATGTGGTGTCTGAGCTCATTACAGGGAATAAAACAGCCTCCCATATGAAGCTGGTAAACTAAAACTGTTTCTGGCTTTATTTGCTGATAGTTTTCCATGCTCTGTGCCTAATTACTCTTCCCAATTGGGAGTTCATGCTTTTTAAATTTTTGTTCTACCACCTTAGTTCATAAACTCTGAGAAATAAAATGTGTTTCATTAGTGAAATACCATCTAATTTGGAAACAAGTGAATCAAGACTTAATTGCAGAGATGGAGCTTCAGCGAACAGTGTTTAGACTCTCAAAGGCCTCAAAAGATGGAATTTTTCTTTGGCTTGTTCGGCAGCCTCTGCAGTGGGTGTAGGCACAGGGGTGCATGTACAGGGAATTTTGTCATCACTCCTTATCTTCTTTTTCCATTCCCTTTTGTTTTTACCGATGAGTCAGTAGGAAGCAGTTTGCCTATTGCACCTCCCTGCTTACTTGACTGTCACTTCATCTTAAGGCACAGCTGAAAGGAAGAAAATCAAAGCAACCACCTCACAGAGGCAAAGCTAAAGCGGGATTAAAAAATGCCATGTATTAAGATTTATTCCTTGCAGTGGGGTAATATCCATTTCCCTTCTCTGGCCAAGGTGATTTATGGCAAAAGTAAATAAAACATGTGTAGCATCAGTATATTTAATCAGGCAGGGCTGATCTGAGCGTAGAGAACCTCAGAAAGATAAGCCTCTCAAGAACATGGTTTGATTTTTTTTTTTTTAGGGCCAAACTGGAGCAAGTGTGATCAACTGCTGTGTGCTTTATTTCACAGCAGATTGCTTTGCCCTTTTTATTTGTCTGTGAGCGAGCTCTGAAGCATTCATCACTCAGTAAAAAGCAGGTCTGTCAGAGTGCGTGGCTATTCCAGATTCCTTGATCTTTCTTTTCTGTGCCTGGAGGAGACAGAAAAGGAACGGCTTGCTACCTTTCCTTTCCCATGTTTATTTATAGCTTCCTCGTCTTGGACTTCTTGTGGGCCAGCATTTGCATGTTCCATGTGTGCTGGTTTTGCAACTGTTTTTGGACCCATGTGGTTCACAGGTGGTTATTTTTAGGCAAAGCAGCTCCTGTTGCATTGGCAGTCTGTCTTTTCCGCCCCTTGACAAAAATGTATAGAGATCTGTTTCTTTTAAAGATAGATTCAAACTGGGCTGTGTCTCTTCATGCTTCCAAGACCTTTCCCAGTCAGCAGTTAGCCCAAAACCTCCCGCTGGGTTTTTCTCAAGGCTGTGGTCTTGACGCGAGTTCTTTGGTCTGGGGTTTTCCTGCCCTTCTCCTGATGTTTTACATTTTGTGGGCCTGTGTCTTGGACACTGACCTTCGTTTTGGCTGTTGTTCAACAAATGATCATTTATCTGCTCCCTTGTTAAACTTGCATGAAAAGGCTGGTTTCAAGAAACCCACAAATGCTTTGTCCCTGTAATAGTAAAGCTATACCTGCCCTGTGTTGGCATGGTAGCTTTCAGAAATTGGTGAATTTTTAAAGCACTTGAATGTCTTGAAAAATAGCACAGCCTGCTCCCTTTTTTTTTCTTCCCCCCATAAAGTTAAGAGAGGTTAAAAGCAAGCTTATAATGAAAATTATCGTATACCACAACTTTAATTATATGGAATAATTTCTGTGGCTGCATAATAAAAGCTTACGGAAAACCCTCTGCAGAGAGTATGATGACATTCTGGAGCCTAGTTCGTCCTCGAGCACAGTCCCCTCCCATCTCAACCCTCAAAACCATTGCTGGCATGCCAGTCAAGAAAAGACAAAGGCTACCCATTTTCAGGCTCCTGAGAATTTTTCAGTGTTATGATGTTAAATAAGCCACAAGACAGCAAGGGAACTATGTGGAGTGGGCCCAACTCCAGCTAGGGTAGCATTTAACAAGCATATGGGATGTCGTATAGCAGCCTGAAGGTAAAATAGCGCATCTTTGGGCGTAATCTTACATCTGAGGTGTATGATACGCACTGCTCTGCTGACACACTACCTCTGTGTTGATTCAGTAACCATTTAGCTGACAGTAAAGTGTATGCCCAACTGAAACAATACCTATTTTCCCCCCGAAACCATTTTGTAAAATTGCCTCCAAACCGTGTTGGTGGGTATCTCGCCCAACTTCACCCACATGATAATGTCCTTGTTCCCACAGTAACGAATGCAACTCAAAGTGGGGAAAGACAGCAGACTATTTAAAGAAGAAAAATTGGAGGAAAAATGAAATGAGAACGATGCTTTATGTGTTGGAAATTTTAAAAGTTCTAAATGTTTCATTTTAAATCCATTTCAATCAAGCATGCATGCCCTGAGACTTTCCAGACTTCGTCTTGACTTCTGTGAGTAGAGGAAACCATCCTTTCAGATTCTGGATAGTCACCATCATGAGTGTCTTCACGTGATCCATCCTTTGAGGCATTTTGGCTAGAGAGGCCCCATTTGGCACACTTTTAATGCTGACTTTTCCAGCAGTGCTAGTCACCACTTGTTGCCCTTGGTTTCAGTGTGCGTCATGGGTTGCAATTCTCCAGGTAGCAAGTTACCTGGTCACTGGAGCATCCGAGATCCCTAAGGACTTCTGTAGAGCGATGGCCTAGGTCCGCTTTGCTCCCTGACTTAAATTTGTGAGAAGTAAGCCAGTAAAGTGACTGTTGCTTGCTAAAGATAAAGTAACTGTGAGAACAAAAAAAATCCCTGCCCCCATTTCATCACTGCAATACAGTCTGTTCTGCTTATTTTAGGCTGTGCTGAAACAGCTTTCAAGGCATCCTGCTAACAAGCAGGATTTGTTACAGCGTGGTTAGCAAAGATCCCATTGAAGAAACACAAGTGCCAAAGGTCTCAGGGTTGTGTTTAGGCGAGAATGAAATGAGGACTATTGCCTCAAGTGCATAACCCATCTAGTGAGAGACCACCTAGGCCTTTCTGCGTTCTGACCTCTGTTTGATTTTAACACCTTCATGTTTATTGAACAAGAACATCGTCTTCTCATCAGCTGACTACTGAAATCGCAGTGACAGACCAATTAAGACTAACATCATGTCACGCAAACACTGTCATCTCTGAGTAGAAGTGTGTGCACAGATGTCTCTCACATCTGTGACCACTAGCAAGCATAAACGGGAAAATCTGTCTTTGTTTCTCAGCCCTCCTGATGTGTTCAGCAACGTTGCTAGAGTGCTTTTCCGTTTGGGAGATTGAGTTTTGCTTCATCAGGTGCATGTATGCACATTTTGAGACTTCCTGGAATTCTCCTTGTATTGTTGCAAATCATAGTGCTTGTCACTGTTTTGTCTTGCCCGTTTATAAATTTTTGCTGGTTTTAGCATCCGCTGTGCTAACTGGTTGGTGTGTCTTTTTTCCTCCTTTACTGCATGCTGATGACTGCAGGGAAGGATGGGTAAGTTTCTTTTGATATTTCACATTCTAGCTGCAGTTGTGCGTTGACTCTTTCAAAACGCCTCAAAATTGTCTGAAAATCCACAGGGCTCATGGAGTACCAGCTTAAATCCAAAGTGAGTAAGATACTGTGGCTTGACACATTACTGCTATCAGTTGAACAGCAATAACTGACCATGTGAAACTAGTTTAAGAGAACATGTTTTGCCTCCCAGTTGGAGGGAGGGATGTGTTTGTGGTCAGCCAGTGCTCTGTAGCTCTGAGTCTCAGGACCTCCATAGGTTTGACCACGTGCCCATATTTTAGTACAGAAGGAATAAGGATGAAAGTTTTCACACTTTATTTCTAGACAAAGACCCTTTCAGGCTGCAGACTGTTCAGTTAGCTGATAAATATTTAGCTGGAATGGACATGATTCAGTACAGATGAAAAGCTCCTCAGTTTGTGTCCTGACTTGCTCAATCAACTGCTTTTCATACTAGCTAGAATACCACCAATGAAGATGGTACCTGTGGGAATGTGATCCAAATCCCTCTGAAGACAAAGGAAACATTACCAGAGTCTGCTCCGGGCTTCTCTTCTTCCTCCTATATGTTACGTGTAGTCTGCTGGTATAAAAAAATTGCTAACATAATTTTGAAAGACCTGTGTTTCTTCCATTTCAGTGAAGCAGAGCTGGTATTTGAGGATTTTGCTCGTCAACAGCTAAAAGATATGCTTGATGATGAAGACAAGAATATGTCCTCAACTGATGAGTGACTAAAAGAACAAGCTGCCAGAGAAGCTATGTAGTCTGGCGTCAATTAGAAATTTAGGACCTAGGTTTCTAGTAAGCTGCCCGTTCTCAGTGCATGCTTGGGCTCCCAGGGATTAACCCTGAGATAAGTGGACATAAAATCATGAATCTCCATTGCTGATTAAAAGTTTCAGCTCTAGAAGAACGTAGCGAACTCAAAACCTGATGCTTACTTGAGCTACCAGAGGAGGGCAAGAAAGGCTGCCATGCCATGACTTCTGCTTTCAGCGCTATCTAATAAAAATGTGGGTTGCTTTCACCATTGATGAGAGCTTAAATGATGGTTTGTGCAGCCTGCCGAGACTGACTTGGTGTCAGAGAGTCTCTGACTCTGAAATGCTAGCGAGCCAAATTCTAGTCTGGAAGGCTGGCTTGCAGCCTGTGGTGATTCAATGAAGTTTCTTAGCGGACTGTACAAAACTGATTTTGTTTCCTTTTGGTTGTTTTTGTGTTTATGCTTTACCAAACTCGTCTAGTGGATATTCTCAGTGCTTGCACTGTCCCCCTGTGTGGCTCACATCCACTTTCTGTACCATTAAATGTCTTGCAAGTCATCTTCCACAGCGGCTAGAATGCTGAGTTGCTATGTTAGCTTTCTAGCAATATTCTGAACAACCATGTTATTAAAGATGAGAGAAACGTGCACTGTCTGTTAATTCCTTAACAAAGCTCCCTGTACACAACCCCAAACAGAGAACTGCTAACGCAGACTGGTCCTATATTTAATCTAGTTTCCTGTATGCAACAGTGTTTCAAAAGAGGGTGCAGCAACATTAAAGGGGAAATTATGGGGCAGCCTGCCCTGAGGAGCCTTTTCTGCCATCCGTCTGCCGGAGGTCGGTTTATGCTCTAAGAAATGAGATTGTATTCTGCAAACTTTGTTCTTTCTTGTTGATCTGGATGTTCTCGTTATCCGTGTAAATGTCTAATCCTTTCCTGAATCTCACTTAGATTTTAGCTGAAGTGAGCTGCATCAGCTAATTACATTTTGCATGTAAAATGACTGGTGTGTTTTTCTCATTTTTCTCTAAATCTGCTTTTCAATGTCCCTGGTTTAAATTCTCCTGGAAAGTCGGAATGCAGGGCATACATTTATTAATATAAACTTCTGTTTCCCACCCTACGCACCGGAAAATGGAATCAAGAGCTTTCCACTCATATCTTGGTTAACAACGATGTGCTTTTAACAGAGAAGAAAACGAGGGAGGCATTTCTGAGACGTCCGTTTTCTCCCAGTGGGAGTGGGACTGCTGCGAGCGCGTTGCCCTTCCGTCCTGCTTCAGACTTAGGCTTAGGTTACTATTGATAACTGCAACAAGCCAAAGCAGCCTGCTTTGGAGAAAAGCGTGGGCTGTGCTCTGGCATTTCTGCAGAATGGTTCTATATGCAGGCCTTGCTTTTGGAGCAGAGCTTGTTGGCTCGCTTGCTTGGTTGGTTTTTCTTAGTGACACCATCATGGTTACAAGCCCTGCTTTTACAGATGGTCCAAAGGCTTTAAACAAACAGCTTTGTATGTGGCCTCTAACACGTGCAAATGGCTTGGGTTAAACGTAAAGCCTTCTCCTGTTTTCTTCAGTAAACTGGTCTTGATTAAGATGCTGAAAGCAATGAATTGAGACCACAGCTGATTTCACAGTTCCATCAGTGCTCTCACCTGATATGGCCTGTCCAGGTGCTTGGCTCCCTTAGTCACAGCTGTCTCACCTAAGATGGAATTGCAAGAGGCGCTAGGTTTGCTCTGCTCTTTCTAAGCAGTGTGCCTTGCTGCTGAAGAAACCCTGGGGCTGCTTTCAGGTGTTTCTGGTCAGTATAATTTCTGTGTGATTTCAGCTTTGGGTTTGGGGAGGGTTAGGCATTTGCACCTGGATTTCTGAGAAGGCTTTTCTAATCATTGCCCTGGTATTTTTATTGCTAATTTTGTGCTGGCTCGAGAAGAACACACTGATAAGGTGAAGCTGAGCAAGTTGCTGGCAGCGAATATGCTGGTCTGGGAGAGCTGGTATTTGGCAAATCCTTTAAAGGTGCAAAGAGGAGGAGGAGGGGGACAGTGTGTGACAGTCGTCCTGTCTTGCTTCCTCCAATGCGTCTTCCTCGACAGAGGTGTTTCCCGGCTACTGGACCTGTAAGTATGGGACTGAGAAACTTAGAGGCCTGATTACTTCTTTTTTCTCATTTTTTTTCTTTTTTTCTTCTTGTGTGTCAGCCTTGTGAGGCGCCTCTGTCACTGCCTGCCTTTCCTCTCAGATTTGTCCGTGGTGGTGACTTCTCTAAGCTGTCTGTGTAACAAAATCACAGTGCGCTTTGCCGTGCGAGGGGGAGGAGTCGAAATGGTTATTAAATCTGGGCTTAGGAAAGCGCTTTCAGACGTTGACCGTTTGTTTAGCCCATGCTGGGCGTTTGCTGGGAGAGCAAGGGGTTTCTGCCGGTCCCTTCAGCTCCCTGTCCTGCAGGCCAGGCCGGACTTTTATTCTTCTGCCCTCCAGACAGCAGATGCTGACCTGTGTCAGCAGAAAAACAGGTCTCTAGCTGGAACCGCTCGCCTGTTATCTTTCCTTTCTTCTGGTTCTGGTATTAAGCTGATCTTCCCCCAAGTCAGGCCTGTAGCCTGCTACTCGTATTTACAGCTGGGGAGGAGCGATCCCGTTTCCTGACCCGGTGCCTTTGATGTGGTGGGACTCCATTTACAGAAAGCCTGCCAGCTCCAGGGAGAAGGGATGCGCTCCGGTAGTGATAGCATCTCTGAAACTGCCGCTTTCAAACGCCGCTTGTATCGAATGCGCGGCCCTCGTGCTTTAGCTGTCTGCTGACGGCGCTGGTTTGGTGACAGACGCTTTTCCCTCGTGCATCTTCACGAAACCCAGGCTGAAACGCTCCGTACCCGTCCTCAGCTGCGGCTGAGGGGGCATCAGCGAAAGAAGTGCTTTGGGGCCGAGTCGCCTCATGCTGATGGAGCCCATGAGGAAGGGTGCGGGGAAAGGCTGGATCAGGCCGGAGAGGGAAACACAAAGCGGAGAGCAGCAGGCCCCTGGGCGGCTGAAAGGACGTGTGGGATGGAGCAGGTGCAAAGTAGCTGCCCAGGGAGGAGGTTGGTACAAGGGCTCGTACCTGGGGGGAGGAGGACCCGCATCACGTACCCACAGTATTTGATTAAACCTGGTGGAATGATTGGAGCGGGGCTGGAAACAGCCGCACGCAGCGGGGCCGAGGTTCGAGCTTTTGGGCTCACCTCACAGAGAGGTCTGAGCCGAAACTCTTTTCTCTGGCCCCAAACAGCCACGGGAGCGCTCGGACACGGCTGAGAGCAAGCGTGAACCCTGCTTGGGTGGGAGGACCCGGGTGGGTTCGCAGCGAGAGGTGAGCGGGGGCCCGTGGGCCGGGCCGGGGCAGGCGCCTGCC
>Ga0065711_1035103_pt1 | contig 22812 bp, 12 predicted proteins | sample Hoacrofraction12_FD_59098 | JGI IMG/M metagenome (GOLD analysis project Ga0065711, IMG submission 59098) | Hoatzin crop microbial communities from Cojedes, Venezuela - Epithelial fraction 12 v2 (version 2) | ecosystem: Host-associated > Birds > Digestive system > Esophagus > Crop | place... | reverse complement strand
TGTGGGCTGCTTCTCTTACCTCTGGGGCCTGGGATTCCTGAGGGCCTGCCTTGGCACTGAAGACTGAAGCAAAGAAGGCATTCAGTAGCTCTGCCTTCTCCGCATCCTCCGTCACCAGGATGCCCACCTCATTCAGCAGCAGCCCCATGTTGTCCCTAGCCTTCCTTTTGCTGCTGATGTAGTTGAAGAAGCCCTGCTTGTTGTTTTTGATATCCCTTGCCAGCTTCAATTCCAGGTGGGCCTTGGCCTTCCTCGTCGCATCCCTGCATACTCTGACCACATTCCTGTATTCTTCCTAAGTGGCCTGTCCCTCTTTCCACATTCCATGGACCTTTCTCTTCCACCTGAGCTCTTCTAGAAGCTCCTTGTTCAACTATGCAGGTCTCCTGCCTCCTTTGCTCGATTTCTTTCTCAGGGGGATGCACCGCTCCTGAGCATGAAGTGATGTTTAAACAGCAACCAGCACTCTTGGACCCCCCAAGACTGTGTATTGTCAAAATGAGGATTTATTTGCTGTGAATTAGGTGTTAAGGAAAATGGCAAAAAGTTCAATACTTTTTCAGAAAGTATTTTAAATTTGGAAAAGTTAAATGCTTAGTATCTGACAGCTGAAATTAGTGGCACTAATACACTGCTTGTAACAACAGATTGCAGAAATTATATCAGAAGTTCGTGAGCCAGTTGTTACAGTTGACCAGTCTGTTGATGTTGCTGAAATAAGAAGGCGGGAGCTTAAGGTAAGCAGATTCTGGTTAACAAGAAAAAAAATTTTTTTCAGCATATCCATCTAATAAGAGTCTCATATAGTAGTGTACTATTGGCTAGTGTATTGTTGGCTAATGCCACGAAAGTTATGGTATTATATTAATTTTCTTTTTACTTTATATTTCAGTTGGCTGAAATAAAAGTGAAACTTTTTGAAGCAAAAGCAGCTTTGGAAGAGTGCATTACTCTGCAGGATTTTAATAAAGCATCAGTATTAAAAGAGAAAATAACTGAGTTGGAACACACAAAAAATGATCTGATGAAAGAAGCAGAGCAACCTGAAATTAAAGAAATGCGTGTGGAGAAGGTCTCTTTTCCCTTCCTGTTTTCCTAAGTGCTGGTTATGTTTTGACATTTATTTGTTGTTTTAAAAGAAAGTGTAGTTTGTCCTTGTATCATCTGAATTTTTAAAACTGAAAATGAACATTTATGGTGTTAGTATTCTCCTGCATGTGTAGAAGCTGATAGTATGTTCTAGCAAAAAATGGATTGCAGTTAAACTGCTCTTTTGTCTTTGAGTAACTAAAGAATTCTAAAAGGGTATTGTTTTTAATGCTTTTACTCTTAACTAACTGAAAACAAGAACTTGAATCTCTTTTCGTCATAGTTTATAGACAGATTTTGATTAATATTCTTGCACAACAAATGTATGGTGGGCAGGAAATGTTTAACTGGATAGGGAAAAATTATGATTAATGTCCCCATTCTTCTTTTCATAGCCACCATTTGTATTAATAACCTTTTTCTCTTTTCCCTGATCCCTTTGAAGAATGATCCTGAAACACTGTTGAAGTGTCTGATGATGTGTTATGAGCTTCTGAAGGTCATGTCCCTTTCCCAAGGAATTGGTCCAACTATTAATGAAATCATTGAATCTCTGGTATGTAGGAATACTATAATGTAAACAGTATTTAAAAAAGGATACATTGCAGCTGGCCCTTAGGTGCTGGCAGGATGGTTTGTGATTATTTCACAATCACTTTGCTGAATCTGTAGTGCTGGTCTGGTGCTTCTAAGCCTCCCCAGAATCTAATGCATCGTGGAGGTGCAGTCCAGATACGCTGTTCTGAGCTCCTGTGCCAGAACTGGTTGTGGCAGACAGATGCTAAAGTAAAACAGGAATATGGTAAATATTTGACTAACATATGACAGTGTTGAACAATGCTGAGTTGTACCATGCCAAGTGTGGTACTTAGGCATCTGCTTGCCACCCTTGCTGGTACTTCAATTATTGGATTTTCTGTCAGCTGATGTTATATGAGATCTCTAATAGAGAACTTTAGTTGTGTTTTTTTTTAAGCTAGTCAAAAGTTTTTCATCTAGGAAAGTCTGAAACTCATATAGACCTTTATTTCATTCCTTCTGTGTACAAGGAAAGATGTTTGGGGGGATTCCCCCCACATGCATCTGTTTTCTTAGCACCTTTGAAGAGCGAAATATTTCTGTATTGAAAAATAAGGCAGTGGCATTATAGGCCTCTTACAGTCTACAAGATACACTTCCTAATTTTCATTGTGAAGAGTCTGGATTTTAAGATGGGCATTTCTAAGTATCACAGACTTTTAACTGTTACTGAGTGTGCAGACAAAATAGAAGAAAAGTAATATGCTATTGTATGAATACATGGTGCACCCACATCTGAATACTCCATGCAATTTGTATCTCATCTGTGTAGAAGGCTTATATTTCAACTGGAAGTGGTCGAGAGAAGGGCAGCAAGGAAAAGTGTGGAATGGCTTCTATCTAAAGAATGACTAAATAGGTTACTTCTTCGTAACCTGGAGAGAAGAGGACTTGGGTAGGGTATGAGGGCAGAAGTCATGAGACCTGAGTGTTATGGAGAAAGTGAAAAAGGATTGTTTGATCACTCCATAAAGATAGCAACAAGCAAGCTCAAAACAAATGAGTTGATTCTTCATACAATATGTTATCTGTGGAATTCCTTGCCATGGGATGTGTGCATAGTGAACACTTGCATAAATTTCAAGGAAGATTGAGCAAGTTCAAGAAAAAGAAGTATTATGGAATGATTAGGTAGATAGGAACAGCCTCCTGGCTCTGTTGTGTCTCAGCTGTAAATTGTTGGGACGTTGACAAGATTTCTTGGGAAGTATCTACTTAGTCTGTTCATGTAATACTTTATAGGAATTTGGTTTTGATCTTTTTTGATACTGAGATAATGGGCCAGATGACTTGACTCAACATAGGCATTCTTAGAATTGAAACGGCAAAGAAAATTGCAACACCAGTTTAGATTAGCTTAAATGTAGTGGAACCACACCTGGTTTCTTTCAGGTGTATTCTTAGAAATCCTAACTGGTGTTGGTCTGTCCCCCAGAAACCTTTTCTTTTTCATTAGGTCTTTCTTTAATTTTCACATTTGTTGTTTATTCCACTTTTCTTTCTCCAAGAAGCTGCTTTCGTATTTGTTCCTGATGGATTTTCGTATGTGACATCATTTGAGATATCTTACTTGTTGTTGTTTAAAAGTGAACTCTATAGTAAATGCAAAAATATAAAATGATTCTATTGTAGAATTCACCCTGTATGTAGTCTGCCTTTTGTTTTGTGTGGGTTTTGACCATTGTCTTCTCAAGACTATTCCAAGTACATGCAAGTGGCACCTGTATTTTGCAACTTGGAACTGGGTACTGCTGATGTCTTTAATGAAGAAACCTGTAGGTTTGTTGTTTTTTGTGTGTGTTTGGGTTTTTTTTGTTTGTTTCACAATGAGTGGTCAGCTCAGTTTTGTTTGAAAACAAGCGTTTATTAAAAACAAACACAAAGCAAAATCCTCATGTGATTTTTGCTGTTGTTTGATTGCTGATTTCAAACAGCACATTGAATCTGCTTCTGTTTATATGTAGTCAGACTATATAGTAGTTGCCACTTTCCAATCCTGTATCAAACTAAATTATTGTTAGTTTCAGGGTAAGCACATTTTATTAATTAGGTTTTTATTTTCAGTTTATGTGTTTCAACTATAAAGTCTGATATTGTTTCCAGATACTTCCTGGCATAACTAATGTCCATCCAGCTGTGAGAAACATGGCAGTTCTGTGTTTGGGTTGCTGTGCCCTTCAGAACAAAGAATTTGCCCGACAACAGCTTGCATTGCTGTTACAGGTAAAACATCTGATGGGAAGTGGAATGATGATCTGTGTGACTGAGTAAATTAATCTTGTATCTATAACAAGCTATTCTACATAGTTATGTTATTTGAAAACCGTGATTACTGATTTCCTAAAGATCTGGGTCTGGAGAGTGTGGTTTCACGCAGATTTTTCTGATGTCTAATCATATTCAAGCTTATATTGTATCTTGGTGGTAGCATGCGTTTCTTTTACAAGGTCACCTGTTGTCTTGAAAGTTTGTAGGAGTTCTTTATCTGTAATGTCTCGCTTTCTTTTCCAAATCTGGATTAAATCTGTCATGTATTCATGTTATTAATGTAGAAAAGAGAAGGTGTAGGATTCTGTAAGCCTTCCTTCCTGGGGAAACCAGACTGAAAATGTGACTGATTGTTTTTATATTTCTGTTGCCTACTTACCTGTGGTCTTGGGTGTCTGATTTAATTTCTGAATTATTAATTTTGTGTGGATTAAATAAGAGTTTTTAATTAGAGCATGAAGCAATATTCAAACCAACAAACAATAGCATAGCCAAACATCTATGATTATGGAACTTGTTGGATGCCATAATACCCATATCTCCCACCTTTGTGGTAAATGTTCTGATGCTGAGTGAATTGTATAAAAGATGACACTTGTTAGCTTTTCAGACCCTGGCTTTCAGAGAAGTATAGGTGGCTATCAGACTTTATTAAGAGTGTGGTTATGTATACGCTCAGAGAACTGACAGCAGGCGTTGAGATGATGTGCTTGGCTCAGACAAGATTATAGAGCTGTCATTCGCCATAGTGGGAGAACTTCACAGTCTTAAAAAAAGTTAGCAAATCCTATTGTTTTTAAACTGCCTTTGAGTTTGTCTCATTAAGAATCAGTTTGTTTAGGGAGGGTTTAATTTGGTTTAGCAACTTAGAGTTTAGACTTAAGCAATTAATATCTGTAGGTACTAAACCCCATATTCTTTGTGTAGGCTGCCATCAAAAGCAGGATGTTGGGCTAAACACATCTAGGGTCTCTAGGCGAACACACTATATATGTTTTAATATTAATTTGAACTATAATACATATAGTAACCTGTGCAACTTTGACTTCTATTACTAGCTTGCTCCCTGCTGTCTTTTTACATACTGTTTATTTTAATTAAGGTATACAGTATTTCAGAGCAGGGATTGTCTTGTGCATTTTTTCTGTAGTGCCTAGCACTATGGAGCTACTGTAAGCAAATAGACTGTTTGTCCAATGTCTGTTTAGAAGTTGAACAGTAAAATTACATCTCACACATGCATGCTCACTCTGTGAGTGAAATTCAATTATTTCTCAGACTGTATTATAAATTCAAGTTTAAGCTCATATGACACCTTCCCAAAGTGTGAAATTCATCCCAAGTATTATAAAAAATTTTCCCAAATTAAACAACCTCATTAAAGTAAAAAATCTTGTTAAGCTTAATGTTAACATCAGTGGTCTACTGTAAGATGATGTATGTATTTTCCTTATTAAACCTAGGTTTTACAAATAGATAATATAAAGGTAAAGCTCAGTGCTTTAAAGGCAATCTTTGATCAACTGATGCTGTTTGGGATTGAGCCATTTAAAGCCAGAAGAGGCAATGACTCTCAAAGTGAAGATGCACAAATTAGAACTGGAAATTGTGAGGAAGAAAGCGAAACAACAGAAGAGGAAGAAGAAACTGCTACAGTTCACAGCCTCCTGCAGCTTCTTTCTGGTTTCTTAGACAGTGAGGTAAGAGATACTACAAAACTTGCCTTAGTTTTATTTTAAAATGATTTTTGCAGAAGGTTTACCATCTCATTAGGTTGCATGTGAACATTACATTATGTGTGATTGAAGTTAATGGTCTAATGTTAAAATAGCTGTCCTAGAAAGTGACCACAACTTTGTCACTGATAGAGAACTGCTGTTACTCATGAGCTAGCTTTGCATTCTGTGCAGGTGCAAATATGTGACTGTAGAGAATTGACTGGCAAAATGTGATGTAGACTTATATATTAGAAAGTATTAGTGAAACTGCTGTGGTTGGTGTGTTGTGTGTATAACCAGTTCTTTCTTCAGTTTTCAGAACTTAGGGCAGAAGCTGCCGAAGGCATAGCCAAACTGATGTTCTCTGGGAGGCTGGTTAGTGCCAAGTTTCTTTCTCGTCTTGTTCTGTTGTGGTATAATCCTGTGACTGAAGAGGATACTCGGCTTAGACACTGTCTGGGAGTTTTCTTCCCTTTATTTGCTTATGCAAATAGGTAAGGCCTTTGTAAGGTATTATGTGAAAATATATATTGATCTAGAAGCTTTAGAAACCTTTTTTGATCTTGCACAAATGCAAGTTAAGACTTAAAGGTCTAGTTTAGACTCCTATGCATATTACTTTTGGATGTACATAACCTCAGCCTATGACTATTCTGAAGACTTTGCATTAATTCCCTCTTACCCCTGTGGTCTTCCACTTTTTTCCTTTCCTAGGCCTATAATTGAAACTGTTCTTCAAGATAGTGAGTAAAAGATTAATTTAAAAAGATGTACTTATTTATGCTGTTGAGCACTACAGGTAGACTTTGAAGTGTCACTAAAAAGTAGCTAGCAGGAATGCTTCAAAAGAAAAGAATCAGTGCTTAGCAGATATCAAAGCAGTAGGCTGGTTGATTGTGGTTTGGGTTTTGGTTTTGTTTTGTTTTTTGACCAAAGAATACTCCAATCTAAATTCACAGCAGATTCAAAATCTCCTGTTTACTTTGGTAGTGGACGAAGGAGGTAGAGAGCTTATGTAAGGGGATCGGAGCTTAAATAGTAATTCTCATCTTCTTTCACTTGCTCAAAGAAAAAAATGTTAAACTTGCATTTCAGTTGTTGCTAGTGGTTTTAGCCAGTCTGAACTAGCTGAGTGTTTTTTCTGCTTTTTTATGATTAAGTTTTAATTTAGGTATAATATATATTACCTTAACTATTTTTCCAAAACAAATTGAATTTTTTTTTTTTTTGTGGCCTATAAATGGCCACATTGAGAGGAGTAGTTCAAAGGGGAGTTGGTTTGGAGAGGAAAAAAACCCAAACAAATTTATTTTTGCTGTTGTCAGGAAAAAAAGAAAACAAAGAGAAAAATACCCAGTCTCCTCCAGAATGGGGTTTTCCCTACTTAAATTCTTTTGAATATAAGTGACAGAAGAACTAATTTCATATGCTTCCAGTATCTCTGATATTGAGTAATCAATTTAAGCTTTTAACACTGATAATCTTTTACCTGTGAATGTGATCTTCTGACCCTGTGAATCTCTCCTGGTTTGTTTGTTTGCTTGTTTGTTTTTTACTAGTATTATGAGTCCTAATGATTGCCCAACTGAGTAATTCTGTGTATTTCAAAGTCCTTCACAAATGAGGCAACTTGTTCTCGCACCTCATTAGATGATCTTTTTCTTGAAAAGAGAAACATCGTGTATGATTTAATCAAAAATCTGAAAAATGAGTGGAGAAAAAAATCCTAAATCTTAGTCTGGCTCATTGATTTGGAATCTCTGTTTAGTTAGGAAACTTTATTAATTTTCTGTCTCAAAACATTATCTGCATTCTGGATCACAAACAGTTCATTTTAAGATGAATCATGGAGTTTCTTCAGTTACCAATACTGTATTTTCAGAAGAGAATTATTAATTACCGTGTGTAGTTCAGAAGTGTCTGCAAAGTTTGCCATTCAGAAAAGGAAAACTCAGGTAATGAATGAGATTTGGCTGAGGCTTGTATCTAATGTTGGTACTGATCTCTGACCAGATTTTAAAATTCCATTTGTTTTCTGGGTGTTGCTTTGTTAACCTCTATCTGGTCACAGGTATAATCAAGAGGCTTACTTTTTGAAATTAAATATTTGAACTCTGTGTGGTTGGGGAAAAAAAAAACAAACTGTTGATGCCAACCTCTATAAATATTCTGTCGTGTTAACAGAGTGGTGTGGGACGCTAAGAACAGCAACATGATCCTGTAGCCAGTGAACAATTCTTATTCACGGAATGTTTTCTGAAGAGTAATGAACTCTCTGGCAGCCTAAGAGGAGAAAGTTCTGCCTTGTGCCCATATGCTGCTAGAGTTTTTACTTACTTAAATTTACAGGAAATAATCTGAATGATACTTCAGTTATGTTTGAGCCAATCTCAAGCCTGAAAGCTGCTGAAAGGGAGAGTCCTTGCTTCCATTCTTTCTTGACCCAGTTTCAGTGCTCAAAAGGTCTTTTGGTCAGCTGATTTGGCTCAATAATCCAGCAGCAAAGAACCTGCTTTTTTGAAATTATTTACTTTCTGAGGTTTCTCCTGTAGTTATTTGGGTTCAAATAGGAGGTTAACAAGTATCAGAAACAAGGGCTTCACTTCATCAATTAGTACCTTGTACTTTTTCACACCTTACCTTTTAAATTGTTTTGACCTGTCTTGTGGAACTGCGCTTTTGGACAACTTGCTGCAGAACCAAGTGCAACGTGATTTTTAGGCTTGCTTGGCAGGAGTCCTTAAACCTTCTGAGAAAAGAAAGCACAAGTATTTAATCCAAAAATCTTGTTAACCACTGTTTTTTTTGGCCAGGCTTCCTTGCTTTCTTACACGATGAGAAGTATCCCCATAGAAAAATGCTGGCAGGAAGGAGGAATGAGCAGAAGACTGATTAATCTAAATAAAAGATTTAGAGAAATGTATTTCTGTCCCTTAAGAAAGAATATGTCTGTATATATCGGTTTTCAGTAGTAAAGATGAACTTTCAAACTCTTCAAAGGCAGGAACTGTTACTTAAAACTTACCTGAAATACTATGTGCTAAAACTTAAAAGAAATAGGTTCGGTGAAGGAGTTTTGATGTCTTAATCATGCTGGCTTGTTGACCAAGGTGACTGCTCCCACTTTGCTCTAATTGATGTATTGTAATGGATCTGTGAATTTTCATCATAGAAGAGATAATTTAGGGGTGAATTAAGGTTTCATTTTCTCTCATTATGCTACTAATGTTTGACTCAATTGAAACAGGTCTCACCAGGAATGCTTTGAAGAAGCTTATCTTCCAACTCTGCAGACGCTGTTAAATGCCCCTGCAACTTCACCTTTGGCTGAAGTAGATATCAGTAATGTTTCTGAGTTGTTGGTGGACCTGACTAGACCAAGTGCACTGAAACCTCAGTATAAAAAGTCTCAGGACTATCAGGTACAGTGTGTTAAACTGAAGGAAAGCAATATTTGTGTCTAGATATTAAGAACTGACCCTCTTCACTTACTGCTATCTGTCTGGGCATCTCAGAGATTCCTAGTGTCAGAAGCTGGATTAAATGAGTGACTGTTCAGGTAATGACATCCCCTCCAGCACTCCAACTCTTACAATTAAAAAATGCTAGTAGGAACGTGCACTATGCCTCAGTCTATGTTGGGAAAAGTACTTATAAAAATCGGTGTATGTACTTAAAATACTGCATTTTAAGGAAATGTTTACTATGTAAAATTAGCTGCTTAAATCAGAATGATCTCATTACTGCCTTTTGTAAACAATTCCCAGTGAAATTTCTGATACCTGATTTCTTTCCTTTACAGGACTTAACAGTGCATGACAGTTTAGCAATGAAAATTTGCAATGAAATCTTGATGGACCCAACTGTACCAGATGTTCGTATTTACGCAAAAGCTTTAAATTCACTAGAACTCAGTAGTTCTTCCACAGAGAACCTTCTGGTTCTGCTCAATGAGATTCTAGAGGTAATACATAAATAACATGGTTCTTACTTTTTAAATCACTAGTAATCCAGTATTCTGATACGCTTAAAAATGAAGTGCCTTGTTTTTTTTTTTTACCATGACAACATGACTGGAATTTCTCTTTTAACCAGCCTTTGAAAATTAATTTTTGATGAGTCATTTACAAAAACCTGAGCTGATATCACTATATAATTTACATATTTCAGCTACCATAGATAGTAAAACCAGCGTGAAACAGTGTGCCCAACGTAAATTTCAATACAGTGAGTTCTTTTGATAACTGTGGTGTAGCCAATTCTTTTTGCATTAAAATAAAATTCAATATTAAGTTTTTACAGTTTGGGTGGCTTATCTTCAGTTAATTATTAACACTGAAATTTTATGCCTAAACTTATGATGTAACTGTAAGAGCACTAGGCAACATGAAAAGGGTGCTTGATTGAAGATGAAGTTTGAAGGGATTACAAGAGTGATGTGAAAGTTTTTACATTGATGCTTTTATTACTATGGTAAAAATACAGTAAAATTTTTGAACATGTCAGAGGAAGACAATGGTATATTGAGGTATACAGAAGTGTTGAAAAGAATGCTGATCTGCTATGGGGATGTCATCCACAGGTAGCCGTGCTCCAGGACTCAGCTGGAAAAGTCCAGCTGCTTTAATGTTTTGTTTTGCTTTTTTTTAAGGTTCTGTTTTTGTTTTTTTTTTATAAAAAAAAGGTATTTTGGTGTTTCAGTGCCTGGTGTTGATCGAGAAAGTGTTTCTACTTTCAACTTGAATAACTGTCTTCGTGTCACATATTGTGTCCTTTCTACAGTAAATTATTTAACTAATCCTATTAGTGGGTAAATTTAATAGATAAAAGAACTGGTTTGTAAAATTAAGTAGCCTTTAACATTAAATGTCTCTTCTCCAGAAAGTGAAAGATAAAACGTGTCAAAAAGCTATTGAGAAGATCAAGATGAACTTGACCAGGGATCCTAATATGGGCAGAGACCACTCTGAAAGGACGGAGGAAATGGGGCTCTCTGAAAGGACGCAGGAAACTGACATCACATTATCTGCAGATACTATTCAAAATGAAGAAGGTAATTCAGGAGAGGTGTAGTTCAGTAGTAGGTATGCAACCTTACTAAATCCAGAAGAACAACATCCACCACCTTCCCTTCATCCATAAGGCGGGTGACGTTATCATAGAAGAATATCAAATTAGTTAAACAGGACTTTCCCTTTGTGAACCTGTGTTGACTGTGCCTGATAATTGCATTATTCTTTGAATGCCTTTCAGTAGTACCCAGTATTATCTTCTCTGTAATTTTTCCAGGAACTGAGGTTAGACTAACAGGTCTGTAGTTTTTTGGGTCTTCCCTGGAAATTGGAATAACACTGGCTAGCTTCCAGTCAGCAAGGACCTCTCCAGACTCCTAAGACCTTTGGTAGATAATCAAGAAGGGTCCTGCCATAACATCTGCTGGCTCCTTCTGTACTCTGGGATGAATCCTCTCAGGCCCCATGGACTTAGAATCAAATAATCATTTAGTTTGGAAAAGACCCTTAAGATCATCGAGTCCAACTATAAACATGACACTGCCAAGTCTACTACTAAGCCATGTCCCTAAACCTAAGTGCCACGTCTACACATCTTTTAAATATCTCCAGGGATGGTGACTCCACCACTTCCCTGGGCAGCCTGTTCCAGTGCTTGATAACCCTTTCAGTGAAGACATTTTTGCTAATATCCCATCTAAGCTTCCCCTGGCTCAGCTTGAGGCAGTTTCCTCTGGTCCTATCACTTGCTACTTGGGAAAAGAGATGGACATCACTACAACCTCCTTTCAGTTAGTTCTAGACAGCGATAAGGTCTCCCCTCAGCCTCCATTTCTCCAGACTAAACAACTCCAGTTCCCTCAGCTGCGCCTCATAAGACTTGTTCTCTAGACTCTTCACCAGCTTTGCCCTTCTCTGGACATGCTCCAGCAACTCAATGTCTTTCTTGTAGTGAGGGGCCCAAAACTGAACACAGCACTCCAGGTGCGGCCTTATGAGTGCTGAGTACAGGGGCACGATCACCTCCCTACTCCTGCTGGCCACACCATTCCTGACACAAGCCAGGATGCCGCTGGCCTTCTTGGCCACCTGGGCACACTGCTGGCTCATGTTCAGCTTATAGACATTCAGCTGATACAACTGGTCCCTTACAATTTCAGTGTCCTCACATGGAAAGTCACTGTTCCCACACTTGTGGTTCTCCGACTCAGAGGACCAGGCAGCCTGAGGTCCCTCAATTAAAGACGGAGGCAAAACAGCATTGAATGCCTCTGCTTTTTCTTCATCCCTATAAAGTAGGTGACCATCTTCAACAAGTATCAGTCCAGTGTTTTCTTTAGACCTTCTCTTACTATTGACGTACTTTTAAAAGCCCATCTTGGTATCTGACACAACACTGGCCAGTTTCAAGTCTGACTGAGCTTTGGCCTTTCATGTCTTCTCCCTGCATATATGAACCACAGCTCTGTGCTCTTCCTGTGAAGCCTGACTGTGCTTCCAGAGATCATACGATTTCTTTTGCCTCCTGAGCTCCACGAGGAGTTCCCTGTTCAGCCAGGCTGGTCTTCTGCCCTGCTTGCCTGACTTACAGCACTATGGCAGGGGCTAAACAATTGCCAGGAGTAGTTTACATCTGATTGACCTGTTTTGGGGCAGGGTTAATGCTGAGTGACATTTTGAGCTTCCTTCTAGCTTTATTATCTAATTTCTAGCGTAAGAAAAAAGTGGGGTTAAAATTGTGTGGCTTTTTTATAGAACAGCCAAAATGCACAATACTGGTACTTAAGGTAAATTAAAAATTGATTATCTATGACTTCTACATCTGCTGTTCTGTTTAACAGAAAATGATAAAGGTGCTCCTCATACTCCAGTTAATGAAGTTAAAGAAACTGCAAAACTGAAATCCACAAGAAACAAAACGGGCAAAGGTATGCACTAGCTTTTTTTCTGGCTACAATGCTAGTTGTTTTTAATAAAATAATTTAATACTAACTTTTTGTGAACATATAGATGTAAAAACGATTCAGTCTTCATACTCTTACAGTTTTTTAAATTCTATTTGTTACAAGATTAAAATAGTATCTTTTGTGGAAATTTTTGTGCTGTTAGCCTCTCCCAACAATGCAGATTTAAAAAAAAGAAAAAAAAGTGTGACTGCAGGATTTCAAGATAATTTTGGCCACAGTCATCTACAGTGCCGTACAGGTGTTGATGGGGGAAGTGATCCATTGCAGGACTGTTACTGTTGCCTTTGTTTTGTCGCTGCATTCTGTCCGTGGTGACTGCACATTTACATGTTTCAATGCAATATCAAACATTATAACTGAAGAAAGTTACGGAGCTAGTTTAAGAAAAGAAATGGTATTGTGATCTGAAAAAGAGACTTTTGCTTCTGCTTAGGACAACGGAGAGCAGCAGCAGTGAGGTCTGTGAGGAGAGGAAAAACTGGCACAACTGTAAAATGCGATAGTGAAAGGTAAATCTGTTTCTCTCCACCATCAAAACCACGATGTCTGCTCTAGCAAAGAAATCTAATTCAAACGCTTTTCTTTCCCCAAACCTATATATTCTAACCTATATTCTCTATTCCTAATACACAGATAAATATTTAAGAACCAGTATTTGTTTGAACTGGTACTTTTGAAACAACAGCAGGTTTGACGACTTCACATTTTATCATCATTGCCAAAGCCTGTAGTAATTATTTTTTTTTTAACATAGCTTTTGTGCATAGAGTTAACATACGTTCTAGCCAACAGAAGTTAAGATTTTTGGCTTATGTTATTACTCTTCTTCCCATCCCCTTTTCTGCTTTTTTAATAATTGTTCTGTGGAGGAATCAAATTTTTTAATTTTTTATTTAAATTCTTCACCTTACACATTTTTGTTGCTTCTTTGTAAACACATAGTTGATAAGCTTCCAGAAATGACTGGTGAGTGAATGTACACCATGCATTTCTTCCTTCGTGATCTTGTAGGATATAAGCATTAAACCAAAAGTATTCTTGTACTTTTCAGCTGTGCTTATTCTTTTTCAAGCAAGTAATCCGTGGAGTCTGGGTGACAGGGGTTGATCGTTCCCCTTTGCCTCTTCAGTGTGTTTACTTTGATACCACCTTATCTTTCGGGGGTTTTGCTTATTTTACAACTGCTAATGCTTGGTTATCTTTACTGAGACTGCTCTGTCACTTAGAAAACATTAATATAGTCTTCTCAAAAAATAAAAAGTTTATAATTAGTAAGAAGTAATTTTGCTCTTTATGTGTCAAGTTTGTTAATATAAAGACTCTTTGGTTTACTTAGTCTTTTTGGCCTTACTTTTAAAATATTTTACATTTCAGTGGTGATGAAATTCCAGAATCAGTCCCAGTGTCAAGTTCAAGGCCTTCGAGACGAGCAAAAACACTGGCACTTGAAAAAACAAGGATGAATCTTTCAAGACTTTTGAGTAGGGAAGAGGCTCAATGAAGAGAAAAGCAGAAAATGTGTCCTTTGCCAATGCTGGTAGTTAACAGCAGACCTGAAAAATAAGATTTGTTTTGTTGTTACATCTTACTGAATTCTTTTTATATTATGATCATTTATACTTCTAGATTTTTCTAGGAACTTTTATTTTTTTTAAAATAGATGCTTTTGATGATTTTTCCCCGATATGAAGTCCATCATTCATGTAATGAAAACATATTAAAATATTACCTGACCAAAACTTGAGATTTTTTTTTTTACTTTATAGAGAAGAATGCTTTTTATCTGCAAATAAAAATTTGCTGTTGATGGTAAGTACTTAATAGCTGTTAAAATAATAGCTATATAATAGTTTTTATACCTATAGTTTCTATAAAGCTCTTTTGATAATTAACATTATTCACAGAGAATGTTTGACCTGGAGTGGTTGCTTGCGATGGCAGCGATTTTGAACGTACCTGTCTTTAATGCACCTACTTTCTTCATTTATTGGTCTGTGCATCTGCTGCTCAGGTTTTATTGTTCATGCTAACGTAAAATAGAATTAATAGTGAATTCTGCTTCCTGCAGATATATGTGTCCGCTTTATTTTAAATAATGTCAAAATGGTAAAACTGAGTTATGATTTTACAAACCTAAGCCTGGAAGTCTGCTGCTGATCTTGACCTTGTTATAGAATATCAGTAACGTGCTTTCAGAAAAGCATAAAAACATTTGTGGTACAAAATAACATCCGATAAGGAAAGGAATACTTAAGTACAGAAAGGGTGAAAAATGAAATACTTTATATGATCTGTGTACTGTCTTTCTAAAGTGGCGTACAATTGTGATTTCTTTGTGGCTTTGAGGTTCATAAACCTTTTTCTTACGACCTGTCTAGGAATAGTCACGAGTTTTACAGAGGCAATAGAAGATTAACTTTAAACTGCACGTGGGAGTCACTGGTAGCTGAGCAGATTCACTCTGGAAATGCTGGCTTTTTGGTTTGGAAATGCTCTGTCAATCGTGTGTCTGTGTTACAACATAGATATTGTAATATCTATAAATATATATATATATTTATATCTAGAAATATAGATAATTTCCAAGGCAGTTGGAGAAAACTCATGTCGATTGCTTGATGTATGTATCTCAACTACTGCTGCTGAATGTAGCTTTCTAAGGAACTTGCATTTAAAATAGGTAAATATACTGTAACTTCGGTAATTCTCAGAAATTGCTTAGGGAAACAAGTGAAAAGTTGTGTTCCCAAAGTGTAATGCCCAAACTGTTAAGTTATTTTCAGGGTTGCATACAGGAAACAGACAGAATTGTGTTGCTTTTCATCCCTTTCAGTTTTTGTTGGAAACTTTTCAAACCACAGAATGCCATGACACACTTTTCTGCTGATATTTGCTATTCAGAAGCTTATATAAGTGTGATGAATTATTTTTATTCATCATTTTAAACAAATTTTGAAGTCCTGAGCTCCCTCTTTTAATAATTTTTTTTCTTCAAATCCCCAACTTGTGTTTTAGTGTGGGTTTACATACATGCAACCACTTTGAGGTCAGAGACAGTGTCCCCTGAATGCTGCCTGAGCATTCTTGAGAAGGGTGAAGTATATGTTCCAGTTTCTCAGCTGATTGTCAGTCAGAGTTTCCCTTGAGTTTTAAAGTTTATTCTTTTTATTATTTCAGTTAGAAGTTCTCTCTCACCTGCACTCTTGTGAATGGTTTGCTCTTCTGCCACTAATACACTTTCAACTGCTGTTTCTAGGAGTTTCTAGGAAAAGCAGGAGAAATAAAAAAAATATAAAGGCTTCTTTGGGAACGCCTTCCTGAATCAGCTGAAGACCTTCAGTTTTGCCTTCTTGCTGTTCTGCCGTGCCTTGCCACACGTGCGGGCTCTGTCTCTGGCATCTCTTCAGAATGCTGTGCTGAAAAGACCAGGTTCCCCCGAAGTCGCCTCTCGGTCAGGGATGTCTCTGCTGTGGATGTGGCTTCGCTGGTGTGTATCGACGGAGGGCAGACTCTGACAAATTGGAGTGGGCTCAGTGGGGGCCCCCAGGCTGGTCAGGGGGCTGGAGCACCTGCCCTGTGGGGAGAGGATGATCAGCCCGTGGGCCTTGGGAGGAGCCCTAGTTACCGACAAGGAGTCTGCTGAGGAGATGGAACTGAGCTCTTTGTTGCGTATGATGGGAGGACAAAACCCAATGGGCGCAAGTTGAAACTCAGACCAGGATATAAGGAGAGAAAGGCAGTGGAACAGGTTGCTGGAGGCCCTGTCCTAGGATAGTTTTTAAGTCCTCAAGAACCTGCTGTGACCTCACAACTGGCCTGCCTTTGAGCAGGACATAGAACCGCAGACCTCTCCAGGTCCTTCTGTGTCTGGATTTACCCTCTGATCCTCTTTCAGGCTAGAAACTTGACCAGCAGGTGGCACGCAATTTCCATCCCCTCTGGGCTCTTCCTCTGCCCTGCTTCCTGTCAAGGGAAGGGTTTCTGTGCAACAGAAAATTTGGTGTGCTCTTGCAACATTACTGTATCTTTTGAGAACGGATGGCTGCTTAATTGCAGGGTTGGATGATCAGATGCGTGTTGTATTTTTCAAAGCTGGTTATTAGCAATAATTGAGGTTTAAATGTATGCAGCTGACTTTCTGAGAAAGTCACATACAGAAGCAAGAGTAGATCCAGAGGTGATGGGAAGCCAAATCTGGAAGCATCTGACTACCTGCAGTGAAAAAATCTTGACTTGGCATGCATTACTCTTTCTAGCTAAAATAATATTGCCGATTTTTATTTACTTTATGGGTTGAAAGCACCTAAATTCCTGGCTGCTTGATTAAGGAATAAAATTTTAATCCCTAAATTATACTAATTGACTTAAAAGCAGCCTCTTTGTTGCTCTGAACCATTACTGTGCATCCTCTCTTTTGCTGGCTAAACACAAGAGGGTGTCAAACATGAGCTGCGCTAGACCTTGACTTGGTTCCATGTTAAATAATGATAAAATAGCAGCAGTCATTTGTTGTCAGATAAATCCCATGTTTATTCCTACACTAGTTGTTGTTTCTTAAAATCAGCTGATTGTTTTTGCTCGTTTGGCTAATCAGTCTCTTCAGACTACAAACGAAAAGACTTCTCTTGGTAAGTCTCCTCTGGCTGGTCACTATCTCAAGACAAAGGGCGAGTGCCACACTAAGAACATTTTCTAGTTTTGTTTGTTGTCTGACTTAAGGAAGTGGTTAGTGAGCTTGGGATATGCCTGTATCTCACTCCCATCTGAAAACTTGCGAACTCACCACCCAGTTGAAACTCAGTATGGCACAAGGGAAGGGATCATAATTGTTAAAAGTTAAGGAAAACAGACGGCTGCTTGGAGGTGAGTCAGACATATCTGTAACAGAAAGGTTCTGGTATCTACTCGGTCTTTGAAATGAGAAAATCCACATGGCCTCTCCTCCGTCAGCCACATGAATGAGGTACTGGCTGCATTAGTTCTGCTGCTTGTGAGACTGTTTTCATGTCCCTCTGTGGGTAGCCCCGACTACCTACTGCTCCTTGGGCTTTTGTGGGGCTCCTCAGAAGTCAGCTTCACTGCCTCTCCCCCAGGAAGTTTAATTCTCTTTTTGGCTCTCTTGCCCCATAGAATCCAAGTGCATTAAACAGTTGAGATACATAAAGATCCTCTCGACACTGGCATGATGATGAGTGTTCATTCTTTTAATCATGTTCTGCACTCTCTTGACACTTCAGTGACTTGATATGCATGTAGGATCTTGTGAGACTTACCAAAAGTCACAACAATATTTCAGTTACTGGATTGCACGTGCAAACCAACAAACTTCTGTACAGAAGAACTGCATCTTCACTTTGTTAAGATGGCATTTTAAAGTGAATCCTTAAAACCTTTTTTTTATAAAATGCAGTGTCTTCCACGGAAATTGCCTTCTGGAAAATTAGTTATTGGCAAGTAAAGGACAGACAATTTACTAAGAAGTTGAATTAAGAAACCTCTACTCTAGCTATTGAATGTATGACTCCAGAAAAGAGAAATGGATCATATGGTTTTATTCTAACACTTTTGTTATAGCTCTATTAATAATAAATTTTGATGAATGAAGTACATGAACCTTGCTAAAGCTGATCTAAGCATGGAAAGTCTACAATGTAGTCAGCTACAACCATTTACTACTTTGAGTAGAGTTTAAAATTTTGATGTTTACATTGAATTTCCGAAGTACGCGGGGGGGAAAAAATGAAATAGGAAGAGCATTTACATCCATTTTAATTGGTGGCAGGCATAAATTCATAAAAACAAAAGGGGAAGAAAGACCATTTAGCAGAAACCTCAAAAGGTGCAGATACAGATTTGTTGAATGACAGTCTTTCAAGAGATTCTCCCGCAGGCTTGGCCTTTCTTTTAGACATTACGGTCATTTAACACTGTCACACAGAAGTTCTCTAGATAAATGAAGATGAAAGCATACTGCAGAAACAAACTGGTTGTTCGATACATTTCAATCTGTTTGCGAAGGAGATCTCCTCTGACAATTTATCTTTTCTTTTTACTGCTTTGCTTGGAGGTAGTCGGTCTCCACCTGCTACAGATTTGTTTGAATTTTTATTACCATAAATCTTTACATGGTGACCTATGCCACAATTTACATAATATATTAACTTTCGTGCACAAAAATAAAATTGGGAAATAATAATTAAACATAAAGAACATAGAAAAATCACAATACTATTAAAGGGGAACATCAGATTCTGATATAAATTTGTACTGCAAGAATTTCATGATGGTCAGATGTGAACCTTTATATTTATAAAAAGAAAAAGTACATCAAAATGAATAATGCTAGTAGTAATATAAAGCCAAATCACACAAGATCATTTCAAGATCAATGTAATAAATGCTTATTATTCAGCAGAAAAAAAATCAGGAACAATGTACAAAATAATAGTGCAAGAACAACTGCAATCTATTTGTTCTCATCAGTTTTGAGATTTTGGTTAAAAACTTTACAGCTGGCAAGAGATGCTGCTGAAAAACTCAGATTCCACTCAGTGGGCTGATTAAGGCACATCTTTATGGACTTCAAATGTTCATTTTCTGTGTTCATGTCTATTGAATTCTGCGGCTCCGAGACTTTCACTTGTAGCGTGCTGTGAGAAAAGAAGTGGGGGTGGGAGAGGGAAAAAAAATGAGAAAGTTTAGTATGCTTTCCTCTTGCCCTGCAAAGAAGCAAACTGATTAGAGGCAAGATGAGGCGGTGGCAGATTGCGTATACTGTTGGGGTTTTTTGTTGTTTTACTGCACCATGTTCCAGAAACGCCAAGTTCAGACCCTGACTGCGCTGCGCTCTCCGTGTCGTAAGAACAGCTCAGGGTTGTCTGTGCTGAAATAGCTGAGGTCATATTTGTTTGCAGAGACCGTCCCAGGCCCGGCGTTGCACAGGACGAGGCGTGTTCTGCACGCTGGCCCATCCTCGGCTGCCTGCTGTGAAACCATAGAGCAGGACCTGGGCAAGGCTTTGGGGCTGGGTGTTTTTGCGGACGTTGTTAATTTAGTACAGCCATCAGAGGACTAATACACAGACAGTTTTTGTTTCAGGTGGAGGAAAGTAAGTAGTACAAGAAGGGAGAGAAACTCAGCCCTTGTGCGGCTCATGAAGCAGACTAGGACGTAAGTGTGGATCGAACCATACTCTCATTGTTGCTACAGAGTCACAGAATGGTTTGGGTTGGAAGGGTCCTTTAGAGGCCATCTAGCCCAACCCCCTGCAGTGAGCAGGGACATCTCCAACCAGATCGGGTTGCTCAGAGCCCTGTCCAACCTGGCCTTGAATGTTTCCAGGGAGTGTCATCTACCACCTCTCTGGGCACCCTGTTCCAGTGTTTCATATCCTCATTGTAAAAATTTTCTTAATATATAAAGCAGTGTAACTGTGCACACTCAGAAGACAAGAAGGTAGAGTTTAGAAATCCTAATTTCAAACCTGTCCATTGTACTGTTTTTCTTACGGCCCACCTCCTGCAGTGATCTGTGTCCTCTGTGCAGTTTATTGTTTCTCACTATCCTTTTCAAAGATTTCAAGAACTGCAAGAATGATACAAAGCTGGAAATATTTCTAATCACTGAGATACTAAAAATGAAGTTCTCTGTATTGTAATTAAGGGTAGGACCTAATGAACTACCTGTACACAGTTTCTCCAATCCAAGGGATGCATAAGTGCCAAGAATATCTCTTCATAGCTCTTACTTGCTGCCTTTCAAGATACCAGGTCTATCCCAGGACTTAGGTGCAAATTATCAAGGATTCAGTCTGCTGCAGTATCATGTTCACTCATGTGAGCTAACAGGCTAGCTGAAGACATTCAGTAACTGCAGGACTGTAACCTGAAACATTCGCTTGTGTTACTGAAATACTGTTGACTGACTTCGATTCAACTTTTTCCTATGTCATGGCAAGAGGGAAAGACAGCTTGTGTAACACTAAAGTGACAATTCATTGTTATTTTTCACAGATCATCTGAAACACAGTTTTTGTTCTTTTACATTTTTATGCAAATCCTCTAGAAGGCTGTGTGCGTTTCTGATATGGTAGTGAGGCATTTCTAATTTCCTAACCCTGGTTCCTAACCCTCTGCAACTGGGGTACTGCTCTCATGACCTGCATTTCCTCGTGTCCTTATTCTTCTGCCTCTATCTCTTGTCTTGGTTTTGCCTTGTACCCTTTGGCCTTCATTGTTTTCTGGTTTGCACGCGCTCTTGTTGCTCTGATCTTTTCCTCCCTGTAGGAAACACAGAGTGCAAGTGTAGGTGACAGAAGACTTTAGTCAGCTAGGTTACTTTCTTGAATTTACAAACTCTTCAGACCAGCCTCTCTGCCCTCGCTTGCTGTGAGGAAAGTCAAAGCCTCTTATGACCATGGGATTACGTGTGTCTATGAGACGGTGCTAGGGCTGACTTCGGCAGCCTGGCAGCTTTCCTCACCCCTGCCCATTGTGTGCTTCCAGGCGTGGCCAGGTAGCAAAACTGAAACTCTCATCAATGAACAGAAATGATCAACGGCTAAATGAAGAGACAGGGCTGGAGTGTTGTTTTGTCTTGGGGTCTGTTGTTTGTTTGGATTGTTGTTGTTGTTGTCATTATCTGAAAGGAACATAAACACCTTGGGAATCAAAAAATTGCAAACTATGAAGTAGTATATACCTGCAAAGGGCTTTAAAGAACAGTACTTCTACTGTCTTTAAAGCAGTAGATACATAAACCTTCTTTAATGCTGGGCAAGTGCCGGACAGAAAAAACTAAAGGATCAGGCTTCTTAAATTATTTGGCATGTTACTTCTGTGTATAAACTAGGAATTGTACTAAGTCGTTATGGCCTGTTTCCCAAACAGCACTGCTAGCAGTAACACAGCGTGTGCTAGGATTTGGTGTAACTGTAACCGTAACTCCTCTCCATTTGCTTGGACTGCAAATCAAAATGCAGAGTGCTGTAATGCCACCAAACAGCTCTGTCTGAGCAGTTGACTGTGCTTCCCTCTCTGAAGGGCTGTCCTACTCTGTTTTTGTACAGGTTTCTGTACAAGGTGTAAAAGGCAGGGCTGAATTTGCAAAACGAACTGCAGCATACACTGGTCATCGTTATGCATTAATTTACCTCTTACAGAACAACTCTAGGAAACTTGAGAGTTTGGCATTTTAAGAGAATGCATTAAAAAAAGGAATAGAAAAATTTTAACTTAATGTGTTTTTTGGTTCTCCAGTATGGGTAACATCAACATAAAAAGCTCAAGTATTTTAGGAAATTTTGCCTTGATAAAAATCAGTGGAAAGTAATGTGGTTAGAGAGCTGCATTAACATATGCATTAACCAAGAAGCAACTCGTTTTTCATCTTGCTTTTCATTCTTTTACCTGTAGTGATGTACTTTGTAGCTGTTGATGTAACAAGGTACAAAACCAGTGTATTTAAATAGTATTTTAAAAGCAGAGAATGTAATTCAGGTATAAAATCAAATGGAAGCAGTGGAGTTTCTCCAGCCAGGTCCATCAATAGATTCTACTCTAAGTTTTATTCCATGCTGCTTACAAAAGGTGCACTGTGCATTAAGGTTTCCTAGCCAAAGTGAGCGACGCTCTGTACAGCAGCCCTCCTGGCAGGAAGACCTGCAGGTTCCAGCCCGATGCTACCAGAAGGCACAAAGCCTGCTCTGGTGGAGCTTGGAAGCCGGCTGTAGCATAGCTCTACGCTATGTCCCCCTGGAGTTCTCCACCTCCAACACTTGCACCAGTAATCGAATGGAGGTCCCGTTAACTTCCTAGACAGCAGGCATGTGCTGATCTTACCTCACGGTTTCTAAAAAGGTTAGAATTTCCAATTCTGAAGCCATCTGTTTAGTATTCCAGCAATTATAATCTGTTTTGTTTTTATTCACTTGGGATTGACTCAGTTAATCGGCTTCCAAGCAGGTGATCTGTGGAAGTCGGCTACAGGTGCTTCTGTAACATGGAACATAAATTCCAGCCATGGCATATTCAGCAGTTCTGCTTTAGCTAGTGGATTCGAAGACAGGCCAACAGTGCTACAGGCCCAGTGAAAAAGAAGAAAACAGTCTTTTTTTTTTTTTTTTTTTTTTAATTTTTTGTAGGACAAACTAGGGGTATTTCTTGAAATTTCAGATGCTCT
>Ga0065711_1035102_pt1 | contig 22812 bp, 16 predicted proteins | sample Hoacrofraction12_FD_59098 | JGI IMG/M metagenome (GOLD analysis project Ga0065711, IMG submission 59098) | Hoatzin crop microbial communities from Cojedes, Venezuela - Epithelial fraction 12 v2 (version 2) | ecosystem: Host-associated > Birds > Digestive system > Esophagus > Crop | place... | reverse complement strand
TCAGGAGGATGGGGCCAGACTCTTTTCAGTGGTGCCCAGTGACAGGACAAGGGGCAACGGGCACAAACTGAAGCAGAGGAAGTTCCATCTGAACATGAGGAAGAACTTCTTCACTCTGAGGGTGATGGAACGCTGGAACAGGCTGCCCAGACTGGTTATGGATTCTCCTTCTCTGGAGATATTCAGATCCCATCTGGACGAGGTCCTATGCAGCCTGCTGTACGTGACCCTGCTTCGGCAGGGGGGTTGGACTAGATGATTTCCAGAGGTCCCTTCCAACCCCTAACATTTTGTGATTCTGTGGGTGAACCGCTCACCCAGTCTCTTGGTTTTTCTGTGCTATGCTTTGGTTGGTCAACTGTAATTGGGTGTTAGAGTCATTTTCATGGGGTCTGTCAAAAAAGCTCAGGCTTTGCGTGCTAAATCCCACAGCAAACGTTACTTGCCTGTGTAATAATGTTGTTGGTAATCTCCATAGGGAGGCCAGAGGATGGAGTAACTCTCCTGGTGTGTAATTTACATCAGGTCCCTCCAGAACAGCTTTCTAGAGAGAGGGATGAGGGAGATAACATGGTTGTTTCTCATGCCTGCTCCTGTCCAACCTCTCTCAGGTGTTTTAAAATGCTCGTTATTATGGTTTCCAAGAATCCGTGCTGGTGTATGGGGGATGTATTTTCAGAGCTGTTTATCTGACACCTGTCTTTCAGAAACAGACACAGTAGTTTCTCATTCTGTGCAAAATCCAAAATAAAACCCCACCCTCCTACCCATTTTGTCTTAAACTTGTTAACAAATCTTTAAAACTTGTCAAAATCTTAGGCCAAATGTTTCTAACATCATGTGTGAGTTCACCTGGAGCTTTATTTTAAATGCATACCACAACAAGTGCGCCAGAAAAATGACCTCCCCCACCCCCCCCCACTTCATCTGTTTCCACCATCTGATTTCTTATTTTCATCAGTCTTGGCTCCAAAGGATTTAAAGCTCTTTTACTCTCACAGTAGAAGAGCTACAGCACAAAATGATGAATATTCAACTTCCATATCAGAAGTCGGTATGAGTACTGAGATAGATGTGTACTTTTCAGTATATATCGGGGTTAGGTAATAACATGATAGCTTAAGACACTTAAAATAACATGACACCAATTTATTACCATTAGAAATGAAGCCTCTGGAAAAGACCCTAAGCATTATGTTAGCATTGATATGTCAATCCTTTATTTGAAGGATGGCAAGTCTGAATCCCAGCACAGCCTTAATTAACAAAAAATAATTAGCATCATTTTCCCAGCTGTGAATTTTAGATTTTTTTTTCCAACAGAATCCATTGATTGATAATTAAGGAGGAGTTAGTTGTAATAAAACTCCCAGTATTGCAATTTCTAATTGGCCTTTAAGGACATTTTACAGTTACAGTTACTTTGTTCCAGGCGTTTTGTGGCTTTTTTTTTTTTTATAAACCAGTTTTAATATGGAATCCTTTTGCAGTGAAGTGAAAAGGATGCAGATGAATAGAAAGAGCCACTGTAATGTTACACCTATGAATTTAAAATTTCACATAAAGTGCAGTCCATTTGTTTTGTTTGGGTAAGGATTGGTGCTAAGTGAATGTAAAAACTTTGAAGTTTGCTGTGAGTAATCTAAGATTTATCCAAACACTTGAGTCTTCGATTAAACTACATTATCACAGAGATTTATCTAAATGCTTAACTGGATGGACAGAAAATGCTCCTGTTGGCTTCAGTGGGATGGAGCATTATGTGTAAAGTTAAGCAGATATATGTATTTCCTTCAACGAATGCTGCCTGGGCTGGAAAACTTATAGGAATGGATTCAGTTCTGGACACGTCTGCTTGTTTCATATTTCCAGCCATTCCTCAAGTACTTCTAGTACAGAGTGCCCCAGGGCACTAAAATTTTCTTTCAGTAATGCGACAAGTACAATTGGTTTAATAATTTTGTAATATTTGTACAATTTTGAATTATTTTCCTGATCTATCTGAAAATTTAAAATGTTGAATAAAAACAATGTGAATTTTTTTACCATTTTCTCCTTTTCTTTTCTTTCCCTCATTTCTGTTCATTATCCCATTTACAAACAAATTGGAACAAGTGACAAAATAGAAAAACAAAAGAAGTAATAAAGATGACCTTACAGATCTACATACAAAACTATCAGAAAAATATTTTACGTAAATTTCCTTTCATAGAAAGATGATTTTCCAGGAAAAAAAATTTCTGAATGAGAAGTGTCAAAGAATTTTATGTGCCAGAAAAGCAATAAGTACAATTGAACATGTAAATGCAATGCTCTTCCTAAAAAGAAACTTTTATATGTGACAACAAAGTAAAGATGAAAACTGGTCCCTAATGTTGTGAAAGCAGTTAGGAATAATTAGACCTGGACTTACACTGGTGTCGTGCATGGCCACTACACAATGATTCAAGCTTGCCCAGGCTGAGAAGAATAATTAATTGTTCTTTAAATTTCGCTATTATTTCTGGCAAAAAAAAGTTACATGATAAGGACTTTTTCTGCTGTTTCTGCTGGTTGTTGCCTGTCTCTTTCTTGACCTGTTAATGTGTACTTTTTTGTACCTCTGTGGCAGTGAAGAAACGTTTCTGTGTGATCAAAGTGTCCTGACTATCTCAAGAAAAACAGATGAGCTCAGTTTCTCCATCATGGGAACACGGTAAGATTGTGTTTGAGCCTCTCCGAGGAGGACGTCAGATCACTTAGCTGTGACCGTCTTACATCTCGGCTGGACTAATGTAGCATTCTCTCTTTGGAGATAATCCAGCGAAGCTATACACTGCTTACAGATTTATTCAAAGTGCCTCCACTGCATTTTGTTAACGTGGGCTGAAATATCCTCTCTCGTGTCAATCACACTGAGGTCGTTGGAGCTGCAGAGTTTGACACTGTTACTGCTTGTGTTCAAGGCAACTTGGTTCATCCTATCTAACTGTACTTAAGTATTACTTCAGCTACCAGAAGCACAGTAATACCCAAAAATCCATTGTCCATCTTAGCCAGTACTCAAGGTGACATCAGATAATTCAAAACGACAGCATATATAGATGTGAAAACTATGATGTACATTTACAGATTAGCTGCACATATATAATAGGCATACTTATCCCCAGCACATTTTGCTTCAGGTCCAAGATGGTCTTATTTATATGCAATATACTTATCTGCCGCGGCCAGCAGACTGCTGGAAACAGCAAAACCCCACTCCCCACATCCTATTTCGGCCAGTGGCACCGTCCTGGAAAGCATGGCTGGCTGCTGCCACTGTGGAGGGAGGGATGAGGGAGCAGGAGGCTGCAGCTACTGCTCACAGAGAGGGCTCACACTGAAACAGCAGTCACCACCTTCCTGCTCCCATCTGCCTGGGGGCAACCCGGGCATCAGCTGAAGGCATATGTACATTTGCATTCACATGCATGCATTGTCTGGGCACACAGCTGGGCTAGGGCAGTGTATCGCTATGGATGGTAATAGAGTATGGCTGTCTTTTGCTGCTAAAGAGATGGATCTGTAAGTATCACAGAGGGATTCTGGTGGATATTTTAGGAGATAAGTCATCTCAGTTGACCTTAGCCTTCTAAGAGAGAGCTGTCAGGTCTAAGCTAGCCTCGACTCCTCAAGTCAGAGGGAGCTGAGCATGCCAGAGCTATTCATTGTACTTATTTTAAAGATGTTTTAAAATCAAACCAATACTGATTGCTTTAAAAATCATACGACAAGTTTTCAAATTTTATGCCAATTTTCTGAGCTATTGCTTTCCTCCATATTGGAAAATCTTTTGAAAACAATTTCAATTCTGTCTCAGAATGGCTTTTGTCAGTGGATTTAACATTCTGTTAGAGAATTTACTGTTTCCTCAGAACATCTATCCAGCTACAGTTAAATGATTCCTGTTAGTTACTCACCTAACTTGTTCTCAAAAACTTGTCTAGCTTCAGCAATCCTTCCAGACAAGCTGTTTCAGTAATGCTGCAGTTAGCACATTTTGCCTGAGATCTCTTCTGAATCTCCTTAGCTGTGTTTTAAGTCTCTCAGTTTTTCACTCCTCAGAAAATATAGAGAACAGCTCATTTCCCTCCTTTGCAGCAATTCTTTTACATCTTCAAAGAGAGTTGCCATGTCTCTGCATAAATTTTTAGTCCATTCTAGACTAAATAAATCCAATGAAAAACTTCCCACAAAGAACAGCGCTTCCTGCACCGGAGAAATTGATAAGGAATGAACAAGCAGAAGTGTGTAGAAGGTGCTGCATACCAAAAGAGAAGAGACATTTAGAATCCGAAACACATATCAGCTGGGGTGACCTTATAGATTTTGAAAACATAGCAGCAGATTTTGTAGCGAGCTGGTCAGAAAACGGAGCAGGTTCTTGGATACTTTTGATACAGTGTTTGGAAAATGTCCATACCAATATATTGCATTTTCACATTTTGTACATTCCAGTAGATCTCATTTTGGAGGAGAAGGGGGAGGCAAACTCTAAAAATCTACTACAGGAAAAATGATATATTAGAATTAATGTAATTAAAATTCTGAAGCTTTAATTCAAATGAAATTTCACAAAAAAGTGAATCAAGATTTAGAAGTATAGGTCCCAAGAATCTGATATTTAAACAATAAATACGAGGCCTGCTGAAAGAGCTAATTTTTTGACAGTTCCATTTAAATGAGGTGGGCACCATTTCTAAACACAGTCCATAGGCTACAGAACCCATATAAGGACTGAAATGCCAGATGCTACTTTTAAGAAACTCATCTTAAAGCAGTAGAACATGTGCTGCCTAGATGGAAGTATGTGACCCTCACCAGCAGCACCTGTCAAAGGGATTTAGGTACCAGGCTTTATTAAGCATTAAATATTTCTTTTTCTCTCTTCAACTGCATTGAAAACACAGAGTGTAAGTTGGTATATTCAGGAATATTTTCTTCTTTATATATAATTATTTTTCATGTTGTACAATGGAAATGGCTGTGTGGAATCAGATGAAGTCTTACAGGTTTGAGCAGTGTCCCATTCCTCCACTATGTTTATCTGTTATTTGCCAGGGATGCTCTCTTGAACTGAAGACACATATGTGAGCAAAGGGTTAGATGTGGTAGCTCAAAGCTGTTTCACCTGACCGTGTAGTGATGCAGCAAGTAATATTCATACAACAGTTGCATCCGGTTCTGAGAAATTACAGGAATCTGAAAATGAGGAGTTTCAGCTCTGTAGGGTGAGGGAGTAGTGAACACGACCTGAGGTCACTGCTTTACTGGAACCCGGAATAATTTCATACCACAACTGATCAGCATGAACCAAAGCACATCACAGACTGAGCAAAGAGAAGGGTTCACAAGAGCAACAGGGCTCTGCAAGTGATGACTTTCTCACGAAATTAGTTAGAAACTCAAAGCCTGATAAAAATGGCACATTTGCTGATTCTGTGATTTTTGGGTTGTGGAGGAAAATTTACTGTCTGAACCACTAGCACTAAAATGAAGGATGGGCTACAGCGCTCTTATCTCCTTTACTTCCATGCCTGGATTTTACTAAGTAACATTGTTTAAAATCCCTGGGAAAATACTGACTTCAAAAGCAAGTTTTCTGTTGACATCAGTGTTCTTGGGATTTTTAAAACAGATTTATTTTTTTCCCTTACAAAAAATGCTTACTGTTTGCTGGCCAGCTGTACAGTACAGTTTGCTGCTCAGTGTTTAAAATACCGCTTGGTCACAGAATCCTGGGATAAGTCAAAGTACCTTTGTCTTTCAGATAATTTCTTGCCCACAAAGCATTCCTCTGACATGGAGTTATACAGTTTGTGAGTCCTCCGGTTGCTGCAGAGGTGAGGTCCATGTAGAAAGATAAAACTCTCTCGACCAAGGCAGATGTTGCTGGAGTAGAATATACGATCATTCATTTAGCTTTATTGCTGCATGGTGGCCTGGATTTAGTAATGATGCTGTGAAATGCAAAGATGGGTAGCTAAGGATAATGGGTCGTTATATGACCTTACTGAGGTGAGTGATATGAAAATCCATAAGAACCAAAGCCCAAAATATTGTCTTCGGCAAATATTCTTTTTTTTAGCCATCAAGGATTTGAACCTTTTTAAAAAACCTGTTCATGACATGAACCCACATAAATAATTTGTATTAAAAAAGGGAGTTAATCTGATATGCTGGACCCTTAAATACTGATTAAATATAATGATTAAGTCTGAATATATTGCCAAAATAGAAAGATTCAGGTGTAGTTTTGGAGGAGTTTAAAAGATTTTTATTAACAGTTCCCTCACTGCTTATCCTTTAGGTTTCCAACAGCAATTTCTTTTAATCACTGGGCTTAATATACTCCAAGGTGCCAAAATCCATGTCAGCTGTAAACATGCAGCAAAACATTTACATGTAGGCTTCCTTCAGCTCCTCACGTTCTATTCAAGGAGTGAACAATGAAGCAGCGCTGCTGTGCAAGATCCAAATTGTGCTGCTGGCAAGAAGATTCTCAAATAACCGTGGATCTCCTGGGAGAAGGAATATTATACTATGGAATAGACAGTATTTTCCACAGAGCAAGATCATCTGTAGGCTTTTTTTACTCTTCTTTCATCCTGTTTATTTATTTGTTTGCACTGTCACCGATGCCATCTGAAGACGAGAAATGCAAAAAGGTTAAATCTATTGCAGGTAATTATTTTGATCCGCCAATTAAATGAACAAGTTCACCTTGCTTATGACATACTATCAAACACTGGTATGAGCATTTGGTGCAATCAATCTATTACACATCAATTTTATGGCTGTATAATGAGGTTTAATTGCTGCTTTATTAGTCTGACTAATATTAAGTGTCAGTAATTGCTTTGCATTCAGCTTGGCTTCCTCATTTAAATTACACATCCAATATTTAACCATAAATGTAGACCTTCTTTTAATCTAATGAATTTCTGCTTTCATCCTTCTGGTACAAGAAAAGCCCATTTGGGGTGATTTTCCCCCTTTGTACATGTTCTCCGGCCCTGAGGAACAGAGGCTGGAAAAGCTAAATGTTGTTCTTGGTAAATGCATAGGCCTTTGGCATTTGGAAAGTGAACTTCAAATTTCCTTTTGACAGAAATATAATAAGTTTTTTGTGTACTAATGAGTGAATTGCTAAGGTGTGTAAACACATTTGTAGTCCCACTGAAGTCTACGGGACTACTCATACATTTTAAGTTATGCATATCCTTGGGTGAATGGTAGAGCTAATGCTTGCTACCCTGGAGCACACACAGAAAACAAATCTGGAAGGATGAATTTTGACTGGCAAACCACAGAGCAAATGTTGTTGCCAGCCAGGATTTTAGTGCACCGTTAAAGTCATAGGCTCAGATGCTCAGACATGGAGCTTTAGGAGGCAAGGACTGAGGTTCAACAAACTACTTGGTGCAAGAAACGCGCAAACCTTTAGCAGACCCAGCCTTGTTTTGTGGCTTCCTTACATTCACAAGTACTGTGTTCAGGTGACAAATTGCTGGATTTTTCAAGCTGGTACCAGTTTTGCCATTTCACTTGGCTTCTTATGATTTCCTTTTCTTATTTGAAATAGACTCCACCTGATTTTGCAGAGATGAGCTTAGCTCGTTGAATAGACGTGCCAGTTGCTATTAGTATCATCTGATCCTCCAGTGACAGCTGGCTAATATCATCCTGCAAGCACCTTGTGAGCTAAAATCAAGCTGTATTTTGGGAAGTGAGGCCTAGTGTTGGACTGTGTCATGTGTCTGGTTTGTATGACACTGGACTGCTGAAATTCTGATCAGGAAAAGGTAGGTTGATTGCATAACGTTTTATTGCATTCTATTGTAAGCCTCTTCCTGGATCCATGGAAGAGTTAATATAGCTAGAGACCCTGTGAGAGTCAAATATTCATCACTGGATATCTACTGGACTGCAAATAAATTACTGAAAAAATGTAGGTCTCATGCTGATTATTCTTTGGTGGTGGTGGTAGCTCCCTTTTTTTTTCTTTTCTTCTTTTCTTTCTTGTCACGAACAAACATTTTGGGGGTAATAAAAAACTTGTCTAGTACAGCATAGATTTTAGGAGAGATTGCTTTCTGGAAGAGACTTGACCCCTGTTGTCTATCTAGTTATCCTTGAGTAGTATACTTATTCTACAAGCAGCAAGAGGTAAGAACACGTGGACCCAGAGTCTTCCGAAGCTAGGACTTCAACCTGCCAGCTACCCAGCAGAAATCCAGGCCACAGCCTTTCAGCACCGTTAATACTAGTGTCAACCTTAAGCTGAACAAATGAGGTCAGAAGTGTTTATTCTGTGAAAAAAGAAGCCAGCTAAACCTCTCAGACCTTGTCGTGACCCAGGCTCTGAGCATCAACTTGTCTTTATATCAAACAGGGCCCTTCCTCTGTAATGAAGGGGCCACCTACTTTTGCCATGGTGGTGTAATATTTTATAGCGTGCACTGAAGAAGCAAGAGACCTGGACTTCAGGACAGCTTTATCCTGAATGGTTGGAAACCATCTATTTGCACATCCCATGAGGGCATTGTAACCACCATCTTAGACAGCATTCTGGGTGAGTGTGCAGCCAGCAATACAAGATCGTGGGACCAGGCAGACATGAGGCAAGTGGGAACCTGTCCTGTGCCTTGTCTAGAGCATTTGGTGGGGGAAAGGTACACCTGGTGTTTTCACCCTCAGCCCAGAGACTGTTTCTGTTTCTCATCCAGGGATTGATCTAAGGTAAAATACATTCACTTTCCAGAGAACAGGTGGGACCTTTTGTGTGAGATCTGGTAGCTGAAGGAACTGCAGGCTGAGCAAGGCTCAGGACTTTTGTCTTTTAGCAAGCAGAGTGCTCTAACCACTAGGTCTCGGTGCTAAAAGTGATGAACACTTTCATCACAACTCTTTTTTTTTTTTTTAATTTGTTTTAAATAACCTGTTCTTTCTCATTAGACATGCTTCCAAGAAGGCAAGATCTTGAGCAGCCATTGGCACCTCCTCACTTCTACTGGCTTCCTACACAGTCATCGCAGACATGGTTATCTTGAGAAGCCTTGAAGTTTCTCAAGGTTTCAGAGGTGCTTTTCTCTCCTCAACTGACTTCATACAAAAACATAGACACTTAACCCTGCATTCCCTCCCTTCCCCTCTCCCTCCCATCCATGAGTGGAAATTGCTACTATTGTAGCTGGATTTCACATTGTGTTCTCCTACGCCAGCAAGCCTTGACAGGAGTGTCTGAGAAACCAGGTAGGACTGTTTGCACCATTTTGAGCTCTGCTACCTGACACTGAAAGGCTTCATCACAGCAGTGAAGAACTTCAGTGTACAGCTTAGCTGAGCTGAAAGGTAGTGTTTCAACATGGCTGACATAATTAAAATCTTCCTCCTGTATTTTTCTTACAATTTTTGAGTGCTAGGGTGGCAGATCAGGCGCAGGGAGCTGATCTGCTGAGTGAGAAAGTGCTATTTTTACACATCACTATTCAGAGCCAAACTACATTTTTAAGTGCAGCTGTCAGTCTTTTTACTGTCAGGTTAAATCCTTACCCACGGTGATTCTCGCTCATCCGCACCAACTGTCAGCACTGAGGTCAGGAGTGAGTTTCCCCCCCATGGCCAGTTGGCAGGGTGTTTATGTGAGAGGGACTAATCCACCTTTCTTGGAAGCAGTGAGCTGAGGTTCCCAGTCAGGAGCAAAAGGCCAGAACAAAGGTCTGATATTACAGATGGACAAATATTTTCAGCCCTCTGTTGCTTCCTGTTGCTGTTTTAATTTTCTTCGATAGGCATTTCCAGACCATTGTAGTCCAGCCCAGGCCAGCTCTGTTTCTGACAGGCAGAAGATGAGTTGTAAGGATCCCTTGGCAGGCAGGTGAGAACTCGCCTTAGATCTCAGCTGCACCTTAGACTATGGACCTTGAACCTCAGATACTTTCTTCAGGGTTAAACTCTGCTCATACATCCCTCTTAAATTAAACAGGATGATTTTTCTCTTTCCCAAATGCAGATTAGCATCCCTGCAGAAGTCCCCAGATATCAGTAAACCCTTGACTAAGACTCAGCTATCTCGCAAAGATACCTCCATTACAATCCCCTGCTATGTGCATCACTCAAAGTCTAAAGACTTGGAACAAAATATCTGTCAAGGCTGAGAGTGTCCTAGATTATGCTGGAGACCATGTCAAAACCTGAATTTGACTAAGGAAAATATCTTTATATATATATTTATATATATACATTCATATATATATAGATCTTCAGTATACAAAGGGGATTTATAAGAAGGCGGAGAAAGTCTTTTTATCAAGGCTGGTAGTGACAGGACAAGGGCCAACAGCTTTAAACTGAAGAAGGGTAGATTTAGATTGGACATAAGGAAGAATTTTTTTTGATGAGAGTGGTAAGATTTTGGAACAGGTTGCCCAGAGGAGTTGTAGGTGTCCCCCTGCCCCCCCTGACAGTGTTTAAGTTCAGATTGGATAGGGCTTTGAGCAACCTGGTCTAGTGGAAGATGCCCCTGCTTACGGCAGGGGGGTTGGACTGGATGACCTTTAAAGGTCCCTTTGTACGCAAAGTGTTCTGTGATTCTGTGATTTAGGGGAGTTGAAGGTCCTAATATGCTTAAAGTCAGACATGAGGGACCCGTATTGCCAGTACACATAGATATCTCTTCTCATTCTAGATGCTTAGGCAATGCCTAAACTGATCAATTAGCTAGAGCTAGGGCACAGACCTTGGCTTTGGAGCTCGTTCTTCCAAACTTCTCCATTCCCAGCCAAGTCTGCAGTCCAGACCAATTGGCACTTTCCCAAACAGTTCCCAGGCATGATCTGAGAGCTAGCAAGAGCTAGGGACCATTCCCATAAATGAATTTGAACTGCTTGTTTTGGGAGCCGAGAGAACTATGGAAGTGGTCAAATCATGTCAGGTGGATTTAGTGCCAGACAACAGGTCTCTGCAGTGATTCTTTCAGCAACAAAGAAGTGGTTGTAGGAGAAAGGAACTATTCAGGATCTTTGAAATCCAGAGAGGAAAAGCTTCCCAGGGCCAGATTCTCAGCTGGCGTAGATCAGTATCAGACTTGTGCTGGTTTACAGCAGCTGAGCAATTACCCTGCATCCTTAAAAACAAGTAACTGGACAAATATGGAGCTGATTATTGTTTTCTTCAAGAGTCATTTCACCCCTCCCTTTCTTCCTCCCCTTCCCTCCTTGTCTGAAAGTCTTTACCACTGCACAGCGAAAGCAAATAAACAAGAAAGGTTAAAATCTAAAACCACTCATCCAAGTTAATTAAGTTCAGCCAGCCTCAACTACATCATCTGGTAAGATCTGGCAAGTCGTGTGCGTGTATATGTGTGTGTGTGTACATGCATGCCTGTGTATCTCTTCCTCTATTCGGGAAGAATCCTGCAAAAGTGCACCTAGTTTAAAATATGTTATTTCTATGCCTGGCAGTGAGGTTTTTTTTCTTTCCTTTTTTTTTTTTCCCTTGTCTGCTTCTGTTCTTACAGCTGCTTTCATATTTTTCTCAAACTTCCCATTATTACATTTTCCTCCTTTTATTTATGATGCCTGATTCCCAGTGTACATTATTGCTGCTCTGTTGGTACTTTATTAAATACGATACAGATACTAGAGTGAGACTGAGGTTTTATGTCCCACACATGGTGTGTCGTAATTGTGGCATTTTTAGTTTCCATTAAGCAGTATCTCCAGGAGGGGAGGATGGGGGACTCGGTTCATTACTTCTATAAACCAAAGAAGAAACGCCAGACAAGCTTGATGAGTTGTTAAGTAGTCTTTAAAGAAGTCTTTAAATCAAGATTAGATGTCTTTCCTAAAGAGACTCCCTAGTTCATCCACAAGTTACAGGCCTGATAGAGGGATCACTGGTTAAATCCTGTGTCTTGTAGTATGGAAAAAGTCAAACAACATTAAAATAATGGTTCTTCTGTTTTTCAGATTTACGAGAGCATAGTTAGAATATAGTGATTTTAGCTAGCCAGACAAAGACAGAGTAAAAGTATAAACATGTCAATGACGAAAAAGTAAATACACTTATCAAAATATTGGCCTAAAAGAAAGGACAAAGGACTCAGGACAAAGTGAGCACAGGCTCAGCATAAGAAATATTTTTCTGGACCTATAACCTTTCTTCCTATAATCTGTCTGAGATATTTCTAGGAATCCCTTCTTCTCTGCTACCTTTGAGTACTTTGAGATTTTAACTTATTTTATGTCCACAATCCCCTGTCAGGGAAAGGTTGCTTCTACCCCACCTCTACTATTCACTTGTGGACTTTTCTGTGCAGTGTCATTCTGTGCACCCCCTCAGAGTCTAAGCACTGACAGGAGTCAGAGACTTTCAGACATATCATTGCTGGTGTGCTGGTGCTGCTAAAAACCAAGGAATTTTAATAAAACGGGGTGATTCTTCTTTGGGTATTCATTTTCCCTGGATGAGCACCAGACCTGGTCGAAGGTAGATGGGTGCCAGGAGAGCAGACTGCTTCAGGCCATAAAAATGGCCATCCCCCTGACTATTTCATGTAAGCCAGTGTCCTGGCAAGGCAGAGCCTCTGCTGGGAAGCAGCTTCTCACTGAATTTTGGCCTCTGTCCTTGCTCACCTTCCCTCAGGACTGATTTGCATCTGAGGACTTTTGCCTGGGTCTCTGTCCCAGCTCTGTATTTTTCTCTGTCTCTCTCCCTTTTGCAACAGAAAAGATCCAGCTTTGACCTGATCCCAGTTCTCCTTACTGTCTAAAATTCTGAGAAGTCTTGAATGCTGATGGCATGCATGGTAGGGATCAATACTTGTGTCTTCTTGCCATGATGGGACAGACCACTCTCTCCCCGCAACCTGCAAACCACAACTCTAGACACATATGAAATATTAATATGAAGCTTGTGATACACACATAAAACAAAAAATGAAATAGACAATAAAAGTAACATTCTGCAACTGACTGAAGAATCTCTTTACTTTCTTTCATTTTTTTTCTCCTTTTGTCTCCCCTATCCCCATAGATACATTTTGTAGAATCATAGAATGGTTTGGGTTGGAAGGGACCTTTAAAGATCATCTAGTCCAACTCCCCTGCAGTGAACAGAGACATCTTCGACTCGACCAGGTTGCTCAGAGCCCCATCCAACCTGACCTGGAATGTTTCCAGAGATGGGGCATCTATCACCTCTTTGGGTAACGTGTGTCAGGGTTTCACCACCCTCATTGTAAAAAATTTCTTCCTTATGTCCAGTCCAAATCTACCCTCTTTTAGTTTAAAACCATTACCCCTTGTCCTATCGCAACAGGCCCAGCTAAAAATCCTGTCTTTAATAAGCCCCCTTTCAAGTATTGAAAGGCCGCAACAAGAACTCAATGGATCCTTCTCTCCTCCAGGCTGAGCAACCCTAACTTTCTCAGCCTTTCCTCATAGGAGAGGTGTTCTATCCCTCTGATCATTTTTGTGATCAGCTTTTCACAGAGATCAGATGTGATCAGATCTTTATTTAATAGAGAAGCACCTGTGTCTGATGCCTTCCCAAAGATGTGGGTCTGAAAATTGACTCCTTTTCTGAAAGCTATGATCATACCTTTGCACAAATAGGACAAAATGACCTTTTAGATGCTGGGTCAAGAGTTAAGGTTTTTGATTTAAACAAAAATCTACCAAGGACCCCAAAGCAAACAGCAATGTAAGCTCCAGAGCCCACTGAAATGATGGAAAATGAATCCAGTCCCTGTACAAGTCTGCAAACTACTTAGAGGTGGTGGTAATATTTGTATGTTGTTGTCAGCCCCTTCACCAGTTATCAGCAGCAGAACTGCAGCTGTCTGCTGAATAACACATTTGTTTATACAGTAGATTGAGAATATTTGTGTGCACAGCAAACTCCTTGGGGGTATAAACAATGTGTTTCTGAAGAGGCCCAGTGTCATTAGAATAATCAAGACTTGTAGTATGATAAACAGAGTCACAAACAGAAAGTATTACACAGACTCTCAAGTGCAGTATCGCGTTTGGTGTCAAGTCCCGAGGATGTTCTGTTCAAACAGCTTTTCCTGTGGCGCAGACACAGGTTGCTACATGCTTTACAGAGGAACCGAGGGGGAGACATGGTCACGGTGCATTTTTGACGAGCCCTCGTCAGCAGCATGCTGGCATGTAGTAGAAATCTCCTTTTAATTTCAAAAGGCTGAAATCTTTTTACCTGTCCAAACCATGTGAAATCTACCACTCTGGAAGAATGTCTACTTTCTTTACCACAGAGATCAGACCTAGGACAAGTTCTTACTGTGGTATATTTATATTGTCCTCATAGGCTGTATCAAGGATATGTCCTCTCTCATCTACTTCATATGAGTTAACTGTGTCCATAGCAGTCAAGACTGTCCATCTAATGTGGGCCAGCCATACACACAGCAGAGCATTTGGCCTGAGTCTTTGGAGCATCCTAAACACTGTTTCTGTGGTCCTGTGACAGTTATTTATTTTGTGAGTGTCCTTATGAGTACAAAGGGTGTAAATTAGCAAGAAGGATGTGTTGCAGCTCTGTGCAGTGGTGTTCTTTCATGCCATAGTTTAGCACCGTGAAAAAACATTGCAGGATACTGAGCTTGTCCTGAGGGCATATAGAAGTGTTTGAGCATGAAAATCGTCAGGGTACAGTGTTGGGAAAACTCTCCTGGGCAGGAGTAAAAAACCACTGCTTCTGCAGTGGACTGTGGAAAGCATTGTCTTGTCATAGAATCATAGAATCACAAAATCATAGAATAATTTGGGTCAGCAGGGACCTTTAAAGGTTGTCTAGTCCAAGCCCCCTGCAATGAGGAGGAATTTCTTCAACTAGATCAGCTTACTCAGAGCCCTGCCCAACTTGGCCTGGAATGTTGCCAGGGATGGGGCATCTACCATCTCTCTGGGCAAGCTGTACCAGTGTTTAACCACACTCGTCAAAAAATCCGTGAGTTTACTGTGGTTTAGTTAGGAAAAGGAGCCTACGAGTGAACAGGCATGAATGCAGTGAAGAAAGCCAGGTGTTGACTCAATGTAACAGTGTAGGCAAACTCTTAAAGATTTCCCTTGGAAAATCATGTCTTACAGACTTTCCTTGGAGTCGGAGTATGGATTATATGATGAAATTAGGCATATCTTCAGAAAAAGTAAAAGGGATTTAGCCCTGATTTCCCTGTCTCGTGAAAAGTAGAACATATATAGAAAATCCCAATGAAAACAAGACCTTCTTTCAAGAAAGTGCATGGAATCCTAGGTTGGCTTATGAGCAAAAACAGGGAAGCAATGGGAAAATGAGAGTTACAGTGATGAGAAAGTAATAAAGTTCCAGTAGAAGAGGACAGAAATTACTGAATCTGTGCTTTGGTGACCGCCACAAAGATGAGTAGTGCACTAATTTCAGCCTGTTCTTTAAATACCATAGAGTGAATATTGCCTCCTCCTTCACCAACTATATCAAGTGACATAAAGTGTTCCATACCAGGAAGAAATAGTTGCTGTGAGAACAGTGAACTGAAAAGGTTTATTATGACAGTGTCGTTTTATTACTTTTCAAAGAGTAAGATGCCAGGTGTGCAGCATAAACAAATGTCTGTGTTTTAAACATGTATTTCTTTGGTGCTGATAACTTGGTGAGCTGTTAAGATTAGTGCAGCCATAATAAGTTGGTCAGGCAGCAAGAACAGAAGAAACTCAGACATAAAATTAGCAAAAACATGCCTAAGGCTTTTGACTTATTGACTTCAGTCTCCTCACAGCACTGTGATGAGTGACAGAAGTCCTCTGAAGCCTCTTCATTTTAGTTTATTCCTTCTGTCCTGTTTTTCCACTTCACTGCACTCAGGTTCTTCCTCCGAAGGTTAAAGATCTCTCCTAAGTATATTGCATCTGTTCACTTGTAGAACACCATGTTCCCAAAATTTGTGTGCAGCTGATTAACTTTTCTCTGTCTCCTGCTCCTAGTCTTTCTCTTCCTTTACCCCTCTCCCATTCTTCCCATTTCACATCCAGAAAATAATCAAAAGCCAGCTATCAAAGACTGTAGAAATTCCAGCAGGAAAGAGTTCAGAGAGAGGCATCAGTACAAATTCAAATAAATACTTCATCTAAGCCAGGATTCCTTCTCCAACACTCTCCAAGAACCTACGCCTGGATGAAAGACACAGTGAGCACAATGTATTTGTTCAATTATATCTCCAAGCCTTTAGTATTCACAAATCCCTCTATCCACCTACCTATATTGCCCAAATTATATTTGGTTTCTCCTCCACATTTCTAACACTAGGCATACTTCAGACCTATTCTTTCTCGGTGTCATAGCTTTTTACTCCTTAGATCTGTACCATCTAATCCTTGTGGCTTGGAGTCCTCCCACAAGTTTCCTTCTCTGGGACTACCAGCAGCTGTCCTAGTCCTGTTGTAGCATCAGGTCCCTTCTCAAAAGGCACGTCACATCACCTTTGAGAAACTGATGGCTTTGCCCTTGTGGAGGCAAGGTGGAGGGCTTACAGAAGAGACATCTACAACTTGTACATGTTGTCCCCACTTTTTTTCTATTAAGTTGCTGTGCAAATCTGATCATACAATTTTTGTAGCAGCTTGATTTGTCATGCAAACTTAGGAAATTATATGGACTGATGTGTACCATGGTCAGCAAATATTCGTTCACATTTCAGGAAAATGCTGCTGCCCTTTCCTCCGTGGCTGAAGTAATCTGACCATATTGTCTCCCCCAAACTATTCATCATATGTGTCTGCAAGAGTAGAGGCATGCAGAAAAAAATAATCTTGCAAATTTGAGATGTTAACCAATTGATCTGATCATCTGTTTGCACTGGGGCATGTAGACTAGAGCCTGCACTGACTGGATGTGGAAGCTGACCAGAAGGGAGCCCAATCCTGTCCACAACTTCAACTGCAGATGGATGCCAGCATGACTCTTTAGAATGGTCTGGCTACAGCTAAATTAAACTAAACTAAACTAAACTAAACTAAACTAAACTAAAACAAGTCCAGGGTGCATTTCTGAGTATTGACCCTCAGCCATACACACTGATAAGTTGTTAACACAGTCTCTGTCATGATTTTGACTTCTACTAATCCAGACAATTGAAATACAGTGTTCTGTTCTTCAAATCTGCAGGCACATGAGGCCAAAAGTAACTATCTAATCTGATGTCACAAAAACAAGCCTGGGGAATTTCACTCAGAACTTCCCAAAGGGAATGCATCTTGTGGGAAGATGGTTCCTTCGAATCTTTGCTCTGCCTGAAGAATGGAGTTGTCCAGAATAACGGATAAAATAAGAGTCAGTGTGAAGGCATGGGGGGTTTTGGAGTTTTTTTCCTATCCTGTACATCTGGGCATAATATATCATTTTGTGCCTTAGGTTCCACATCTCTTAAAAGGGTAAAATATTCCTCTGGTTTAAAGTGCTCACATACTCCCTAGATTGCTGTTATGTGCGTACAGAGAGGAAAGTTGTGTGAACAAACTCCTATAATAAGTAAAAAATAAAACAGGGTTTCAGAGAGAAGAAAAGGGAAAAGGGGAAAAGCTAGGATCCCTCTGTTCACATCCCTCTGTACCATCCTTTCAATTAGATAGCTGCTTCATCAGCTCCGATGCATAAAAGCTGTATAGCCAAATAAGTCTTTGCTGACCTAAATTCCCCTCATTCTGCCACCAGCCCCCTGTATTATCAACACAAGATGGTTCTTGTGCTTTCCCCAACTTCTTTCTTTCCATCCTTCCGTTACCGATGGTATGTCATTTTCTGCACAGATGTTTCTCCCAAGCCATTTCAGGGTTATTTTTCCAGTGACTTCTTCCAGCAGATGTTCCCCAGTTCCCAGGTGTATGCGTTGTCCTCCCCACTGAGCCGAATCTCAGTGATGCACTTGACATATTGCAGTGCCGCTGTCTTTTTAAGCTGGAGGGTCTGCAACACTGCACATCGTTGACTTCTCTCTGCTCCTGCCAGGCTACTTGGTGATGGTTTCCCTCAACAACAGGCCTCCCTGCTTCTCTTCTTGCTGGTTCTTCAGGTTATAAACTCACTACTTGGGCTGCACAAAGCAGCTTTCTGTGGTGCCTGAAATGAACTTGTGTAATTGCTGTGGAGTGTGTGCCCAACAGCAGAATTAACTTCACCTATTATTCAGGCAGCCAAATCCTATTTCCCCGCAGAGTCGGGGAGAAAAGCTAGATAAAATAGCTGAAGGACACCTATAAAGCGGCGTTTTTAATACAAGACCTTCTTCTTCCCGTTACCTGGGGAGTCAAAGTCATGTAACCAGGTACAGTAGGAAAGCTGAATAAACCACTGAGCTCTTTCCCTCAGAGCCCATAACCTAAGGTTCCTGTGGTAGATGACTAAATACAGGTACTTGGCCCTGTCTTCCTCTACAGTCTCTGTTTTTTCTGTACAGTTCAGATGCTTTCCTAGCTTTCATCTTCTGGCATTAATTTAACTTTCTTTTGAAACATCGCAGGGGTGCAGACTGGCTCGCAATGACAACCCTGTTTGGTTCAGCTAATATCTGGGCTAGCTTTAGCCTCAGGCTATGAAACAACTCCTTGCAAGCCTTCTGTGAGACAAAATGGTAAGTAGAATCTTTAATTATTATTATTTTTAAATTGATATTATATATTGAACGCGACAAAACAGAAACCTGTATTTAATCAAGAGAGAGAAAAAAAACCTGTGAAGAAATTTCCTCTCCTCACCCCTTCACCTCATTTCTCCCATCTGAACTCTTTCCCCATAGCCTCTCCTTCAGGTGGCCATGGGCAGAAAAAAAGATAGAGCCAAATCCATCCTTCAGTGGCTCCCTCCTCATCCTTGGATCAACAAAATTCAATACTTTATCTCCTCACTGCTGAGCCACAGAGAAGGAGAAAGGAACTTGTGCCTTCATTGCCAGGCCAGCTTGCAGAAGTGAGACCAAGACAAATCTCCTGCCAGACATTTTGGCTACATCTCTGCTAGTAAGCTAAGCAGTGTCAGGATCAGCTCTCTGTCCCTGAGGCCAGCTGGCATGGTCTGGCCATTTCCTTAGTATTAAACAATCTTACCTCCAAAATAAAATAGCCAATTCCAACTTGCCTACCGGGGACAGTGCCTGGCGCATGCTGGCTCCTGAGCTGTGCCTGGGAATTGTCTGGGACAGTGCTAGGTAGCCTGGATCAACAGCATGACAGAGACCATCTGACTGGTTACAGAGACTGTCAAATTCTGGTGCTTGCTTCTGTGCAGTGGTACTGGTTTCTTTACTGGCACACACAAAGCCTATGCAGATATGCGTATACACAGATGCCCACATAATTCTGTGGATGTGTGTATGCATCAGTGGGTAAGCATACGAAATTTCTTAAGCAAATACCTCCGTAGCTTCATCTTCTTCCCACCAACTTGTTGAAGTCACACTGCTTGAAGATGGGTGAGCAGTTGCTTTTATAGGCAGGTTTTGCCCATTGTTGCCTGCTTGATTTCATTGTTGCTGATTTTTTTCCTTGTAATTCAAAATATTGGTACCTACTGTTTTACAGAGATGTGTTTCACACCTTTATGAATCGGTATGAGGGCTAGAAGCATAAATGGGCTTTGGAAGTTAAGTCAGCAAGAACTAGCATACCCTGAATGCCAGCACTCCACCATCAATGACAGCTTGATCTCTCTCAAACAAATGCAGGTGAGGAAAGGTAATTAACGCCTGCATAGATAGGTGCAGACAGACGCAAGCTTGCATTTTAAGATGGTTAGATATGAGCCGGCTGCTGCCTACAGTCTGATCTGCTGATGGACACCAATATGATCTGAGATTGCATTTCCATCGCATCCTAAGCCTGTCTGGTTATATGTATACTAAAAAAAAACAGAGTTGAGTGTAGGCAGCAGTCTGTGCCCTTACTGTCAGTATTGATACACTTAACATGGCTGTCATGGTTTTGATAGAAGTCAACCAGCATGGTCATTGCCTGGCCATGGTTCAAGGGTAGCAGGAAGGAGGGATTTACACCAGGAAACTATTATTTTTTCAGTGATGCAAGACACGGGTGAAAGCAGTGTCATGTTATTTGGCTTCAGAATAACTGAGGAATGGTTCTACCTATTCACTAGTGTAGACATTCCTTAAACACAGGCTTGTGTGGTTCTGTTTGGATCTCACATTTCGATGTTCCCATCCACCTTGAGTCAAAGGTGTGGTTAGGTGATCCGGCTGAAAACTAGTCTTAGGCAAGAAATGTATTAACTTTTATCGGCCAATGATGCTTGCTCATTGCCTTTTTTCAGTGGAAGAAGAGAGTAGGTCTGCACACTCAGGAGCAGAGGAGAAGAGAGAAGAGCATAACATCACACTCAACTTGGATTAGTTCAATCTTTCCTGGAGCTGGTGCTTGGCTGGAAGAACGGAACAGCCACAAAGATGTCCTGGGAAGCTGTGTTCACTGCAACAACCGGTGGTTTTATGAAGGATAAAACTTCCTTTGGACCCCCTTTATCAAGCCCATTAAATTCACATGCATTTGTATAGCCAGATAAGCGCAGTCCTAGTTCCTAGTTAAACTGCCTTGCCCTTGAACAGGCTTCGTTATCACAAGGGTTACATTGCTTCAAGGGTTCAAGATCTGGCTGTGTATCTGTCTTCCAACTCTGTGGCACATACAAACAGAGAGATATAAAAAATAGCAATATTAGTAATGTATTCAAGTTCTGCTTTCACGTACAAATACATGCAAACATGCACCAATTTTAATATATTTTTGAAGTTGTATTTATAAATATAAATATACATCACAAGTATTTAAAAAAAACAGGACTGAAATCTTTCTTTAGGCAAACAGCCTCCCATTGAAAGGACACTAAGAGAATGATTGGAAAATGGGCAACATTTGAAAAGGAGGGTTTGAGACCCTTGGTTTGTCATGTTTGAATGGAAATAACATTAAATTACAAGAGATCATTGTGCTCACAGGAGAAGGAGAAGGGAAAGGAATAGAACAGATAACTATTAGAAGCAAAAAATATTATTGCTATTTTGCTATTACTACTACTATTACTTACAAATCGTATTACTAATTAGTAGCAAACACATACAAGTACAGAACTAAGTCAGTCCAGTCAAAATATCAGAGCAGGAAAAACAGCTCTGTTTTTAGCCCATTACACAAATACATCTTTGGTGTCCCCACTTATTCCCTTACCCAGACATTTTAGAAAGAAATAAATGAATAGATTCATATATTCATAGATCTTCAGAGCCAGAAGGGACCATTATAATCATCCTAGTTAAGCCTCTCCTGAAGAGAGGAGACTCATATTTCTATTCTTACATCTGGTCCATAACTTTTCTGAGCAGTGCTATACCTTTTCAAGCTGCAGATAGTTCTGATTTAAGCACTTCAAGCAACAGACAGTACACTATATTCCTGGATGACCTGATTTGATAGTTAATTACTGTCACCACTAAGTGTTTTGTTGTTGTTTCTAGTCTGAAATCATCTAGATTTTCCTTAGCCTTTTCCTGCCAAATCACAGAGTCCTCAGTGTTCAATAAATAAGTAATGTCCATCTGTAAAAGCTTTGGCCTTCTTTACTAGTTCCTAAAATCACGTCAATTTTGTCACTGTGTTCATTCAGCCTCCTGCTTTTACAACATCAGCCTCCTGATTTTATAACATCCAGCAAACTTTAAGTAGTAAAGGAATCGATGACCCAAAATATCTAGAAATCCACTAGAATTTACATGTACCTCAGGCCCAAAAGAACATGGCCTTCAGCTTGTTCTCTGCCTACAAATTTTGTTAAGCACTATGAGAGCTTTGGATGAAAGCCATCTTCTAAATGAACATTATTGCACTGTCATTATTATTGCTTTGTCATTCTGTCTTTGGCCTTTTAAAATTGTTTCAGCCTGCTGTAGCTCTTGCAGTTTAATTCCTTTTCTTTAAACTAACAGCCCTATTGAACAAAGGAAGTAAGTATGGGGACATTAAAAATAGACTGAGTTTTCTGTATTATTGCTATTATTGCTGTGAGTTCACAGCTTACCCCGTTATGACTCCAGCTCATTACAATGAATGCCAAGAATGTGTAACAATAACAGGAGGCACTTGTGTAAAGCGGGACTTGTAATACCACTTGCTGAGCAAAAATATCCAAGGAAAAGCAGTTTTTAGGCAGTTGCATGATCCTTCTGGGTGGGCTCTTGTAACTCAGACTTTAATGGGCTTTGCTGCATGCGTGCTTGGGAAAGGCAAAACTCCCAGCTTTCTCTGTTCTTGCTAACAGGTTCCTGCTAACCCCAGAGCTGTAAGGAATGGGCAGCAGAAGGTAAAGATATCCAGGGTGGATCCATAAATGTTACCCCTGCATGAAGTCAATGCGCCAAGGCTGGCACCATCATGACTGCATGGGCACGCCACAGGCCTGGGATCACCGCTGTGTACGTGTACATACAGCTCCTCACATGCGCTTGCTCCAGGCCACCTAACTAATTCTCAGGCAGTTCCCAAAGATGGTGAATTAATGTAGTTCAACAACTATACCTAGCTCAAAGAGCTGGCTGACGTGTAGCTGGTCAGCGTAGTTACTCCTTCTGGCCCGCGTGTGTAAAAAATCCCCACCATTCCCAATACATAAGGGATTAATCTTCTCTAAATTTAGCAATTAATATGTCAGATATTTCACTTCAGTCAGTCTTCTGGAGATGAGGCAAACATCCTCACAGTGTTGTTTGTCCATCTTAAAATAAATTGCTGA
>Ga0065711_1035101_pt1 | contig 22814 bp, 12 predicted proteins | sample Hoacrofraction12_FD_59098 | JGI IMG/M metagenome (GOLD analysis project Ga0065711, IMG submission 59098) | Hoatzin crop microbial communities from Cojedes, Venezuela - Epithelial fraction 12 v2 (version 2) | ecosystem: Host-associated > Birds > Digestive system > Esophagus > Crop | place... | reverse complement strand
GAGCTACTGGAGAGAGTCCAGTGGAGGGCTACGAGGATGATGAGGGGACTGGAGCATCTCTCCTACGAGGAGAGGCTGAGGGAGCTGGGCTTGTTCAGCCTGAAGAAGAGAAGGCTGCGAGGGGACCTTAGAAATGCTTACAAATATCTGAAGGGTGGGTGTCAGGAGGATGGGGCCAAACTCTTTTCAGTGGTGCCCAGTGACAGGACAAGGGGCAATGGGCACAAACTGACGCACAGGAAGTTCTGTCTGAACATGAGGAAGAACTTCTTCCCTCTCAGGGTGACGGAGCACTGGAACAGGCTGCCCAGGGAGGTTGTGGAGTCTCCTTCTCTGGAGATATTCAAGATCCGCCTGGACAAGGTCCTGTGCAGCCTCCTGTAGGTGCCCCTGCTTCGGCAGGGGGGTTGGACTAGATGACCCACAGAGGTCCCTTCCAACACCTACCATTCTGTGATTATAATAAGTGGACCTTGCTTTATTAATTTCTACCAAAATTTAAGAGGCGCTAATTTTAAAAAACAAATTAAAACCCCTATCTTAATTAGTAAGCCATTCTTGGTTCATTAGCTTGCTTGTCTCCTTTTTTTTTTTATTTTTTAAATGTATGTGTTAAGGTACCACGTGTTGCAGAAACTAGTAAGAAATTTTCTAGAGGACATTCCATATTATCCGTCAAGCCTTTCTCCCCCCTAAACTTCTCAATTCTTCTCTTCTTTCTCTGGCAGAAGGAAGTTAAATTACAACAGAAGACATGTATCTCTTTCTAGTTTTATGCCACATGCATTAAGCAGTACATAACAAAATGCAACTAGAAAAACTTAAAATAATCCATAAAACATATTGTAAGGTAATTATGCTCAATTTCATTTCAAAAGCATTCTAGCATCATTGATTTCATGTCTTTATTTAACCTGCAAGATCTTGATATATTTTTTTTAACAGACAAAAGTACAAAGCATACTGTGACAGAGTTGGAGATGACAAAAGGCAAGAGTTTCTAACATGAAGTCATACCTTCCCCAACTCTTCACAGTGGTTCAGATTAATGTCACATGTCCCATTTTCAGTGTGGAGACAGGTAACACACTGCCAGGTATCTTGAACTTGATCCCACCCAGGTTTGTTCCTTTGCCAGCTGCACTCAAAATGTATGTAATTACAATCAGGTGAACCAGACATTTACAGAAGCACTTTTGAAGTGCCTGAGATTGTACAAATGAAGTCTTTCAAATAACCAAACACAACATTTCAAAATACAGTCACCTGCTGTAGTGATAGACAAAGGAACAAGCTATGAACTGCTATACAAAGGTCAAATTAGAGAACAAGAGACCTCTGAAAACCATTAGAAGTACAGACCGAAGTGACTGAAAAATATTGAGAAGATGTAATTAACTATAAGCTCAACTTTTCAACATAACTTGGCCAATAGGAGAAATCTATCAGAAACTAAACTGAGTATGATAGCATGTATTAGCTTTAAACATAAGTATTTAATCTTTTTTTTTTTTTTTGCATTTCAGTTTGCTAAAGATTTCATTTTGTTTGTCCTTTCTGTCTGAATGCATAGTGTAAGCAAGACAGCTGGAGTGATGAGTTATGGGCTTTTTAGAAAGAATAGAAAGTATGATATAAACCCACTATTGCCTGACAACACAGATACTATCATAATCTAGAGAATAAGAATAATAATAATAAAAATTCTTTACTCTAACTATAAGTGACTGACTTCTGCTCAAAGACAAAATATTCCCGAAGTTTACCCAGCAAAGTTTCATCAACTCTATCTTTTCACTGAAAGAAAGCTTATCTTCTACGTTAGTTAGAAGACTAAACTTTTATGTTGTCCATTGACTAATGAGGAATCACATATACAGCAACTCACATGTCATTTGTAAACTTCACAAATTATATCATCCTTCCAGAAAAAGACAAAGATGTCCCATAATGATACTGGCAGAGCATCTTTACATATGAATAAAATTAAAATGCATCTAAAGCACACACAGCCTAACATTCAATAGAAAGATTGTCATCCTGCAGAAGTAAAAAACTGTTCAAGTCAAGAATAGAACAGTCTCTGCCTAAAATCTCCAACTAAGCAACTGTGTTACTGAATAGAAGGACACTGGACAACACAGGAAAAACCGGATTCAGTTTTAGCAGTCAGAAAAATATAATGGGGCTTGCAACTGGAAGTGAATTAAGCTATAGGCTGGAGTCAAACCAGTGCAATTGACCATAAGCAGTTCCAAGTATTACAGAGTTACAGTATTATTATACCAAATAGCACAAAACAGCCTGCAATGCTGTTTTAAAAAAAACCAAACAACTTCCCAATAGAACAAAACAATAACCATGCCTGGCAAAATAAGCCCTGATCTTCAGCTAGGTACATCTGTCACATAAGTTAATTGTAATATTTTCTGCTGACACACAAACTGAAACAGAAAAACCCACCATAAGAGGAAGAGGAGATGTCTAATACAGAGGATGAGAAAACAAAATCTAGTTGTTTTTCATGCTCTCTTTTCAGATGTTCATCTATCAAAAGTGTCAAACAGATAATATGTCAGGGCACCAACATAGCAGAAAAGAGATACCACATCCTAACCTCTTGTTTTATAACTCTGCTTTACATGTCAGGCATCCTATGAATTGCATTACAGTTCAAACTTAAATTTAAACAGAAAAGCTTTTAGTATACTACACAAAACAATAGGCCATTTAACACTTAAGCAGACTTCAGGGCACGCTGCAGATCATCATTGGAAGAGCATTTACAAAAGTCATAAATAGCTTCAGCAAAGCCCTAGCAGAGATGTACTTTGTGTACGATAGTCAGATTTTCCCAACAGCTGGTGCTGCTCAGTGCAGACCAAGTGTTTCAGAATCAAAAACAAGAACAGGAATTCCAAATTGTGCACACAATTTGCACTGTGCTTCTTGAGAATCTGTGGAAGTTTTTCCAGATGAAAGGGGTTTCTAGATTAATGTGTATTTTTTCTGTCTCTGAAATTACATTGTTGCAGCTACTCACATGACAGGGTAAAGTGTTTTTTAGGGGGGCAGAGGGGGAGTGCTTTGCAGGAGGGCTCATAATCAAATGATTTCAAAGAACAAGCAAAATGGCTGAGGTTGGCAGGGAGATCTGGAGGTCACCCTGTCCAACCTCCCTGGCTCAAGCAGGGCCAAGTCGAGCCAGTTGCCCAGGACCATGCCCAGCTTTTGGGTATCTCCAAGAATGGAGACTCCGCAACCTCTCTGGGCAATCTGTGCCAGTGCTTGGTCACCCTCACAGTGAAAAAGTGTTTCTGTGTTCAGATGGTATCTTCTGTGTTTCAGTTTGTGCCCATTGCCTCACCCGTTCCTAGTCACTATTATTTTTACAGAACCCTGTCACACCTATATCTTTAAAAATCTCAAATAGACAAAACCCTGTGTTTACAAAGCAGTTAACAAAGGACAAAAATCATTATAAAAACTCAAGAAATCAAATGAGGACAACAACGTTTAGCCTTTGAATTCTCATTTGGTCGAGGTTAAAAAGCCACAACTCAAACAGAATCTTCCAAACTAAAAGAAAAGAGTGCCTCCCTCTCTGAAAGGAGGCATTGGTCCAGGGCTAGATGTATGGATGACCACCAATAACCATATGGCTCTGCAAGCAGATCCAGCTTCATTGCTGCCTTGCATATCTACACAGATACCTGATAATCTCTTTAATGTTTGCTGTCCTATTCCAACTGACACCAAGCTGAAGATTGACTTGGTCCATATGCTGCCTACTGCAATACAGTCCCTTCCCCCCTCCCATTACTTCTAGTCAGGTTCTCTAGAAGCTGCTGCATTGGAAATTGAACATGGGAAGAAACCTCTAGTTATGTCTTACACTGCCATTCAGGATTTTCCTCATACGAAAACAAACCTGGTATTTAGGTCAGATGGCACACAAAATTCTTTGTCTTATGCAAGCGGGAATTACCAGCCATGTACAAATCACTCCTATTGCATATACATGGTACATCTGATCTGAACACATTGTCAAAACATGTAGGATTTCTGTGCATCTGTGACTCTAGTGAAACTATGCCTCTGACTAAACGTCCCATGGCCTGATTCGAGCCACTACAGGAATTCCCAGGCAATCATCCAAAGGCCTCACAAAGCATCCAGACAAGAATCAACCTCACACAACTGGCATACACACAAACCCACAGTATCCCAGAAAACAAATCACTGAAACAGGACAGAAAGCCCTTTTTGGGCAGAAGCTGAACTTTATGAGAACTGGTCATTCTGATATTGGCTTCGGGAGGGAAGAATTGTCTGTGTACAGACTTCAAAGTCTTCAGAACACACATGGCAAAAATTTGATACATTATAATGCTGCTTTTATTGGGTTTTAATTTACCTAAAACTTTAAAGCTTTTGTGCGTGTTTACCAATAAGGGGAGAAGGAAAGAAAAAAAAAAAAATCCTGCATAGCTTCATCCTCAAGGTTGAATGATGAAATAGGATAAATATTCCGCTGATCCTTTGGAAATTCTCGCTCTAGACAAATGGTTTTTATTGTTGAAGCAGATATTAACCAATATATTCCAAGAAAGACTGAGGTCCCTGTTCAGATTATGTCCATCCCCCTTGTAAGAACATTTCTTAACCAGAGGAAGGCACTTCTTGCTGGAGAAGGAGAAAAAAAAACCTCCACCATTTTTCACCAGCAATTTCTTGTCTAGATTAGTTTTAAGGTTTTGTGTACATCTGTGTGCCACAGACTTTACGAATACTGTCAATGTCACAGTAAAAAGAAAACTCTGATTCCAAAATTCTCCGAGACAAAAAGAAAACACAATTCCAATTCTATGACCTGTTTATAGTGGCAAAACAACCTATGTATAATACTAGACAAGTAGACGCCAAATCACTGACTCCCACTGTTGTAACCTGAACAGAGGAAAGGTTCTATCTTATGGACAAACACTGAAGAGATGTGTGGGAAGAAAGTTAACTAAACTGTAATCAGCTCTTCCCTAGAACATATGAATGACCAGATGATCAGAAATAAACTTTAAAAATCTAACCTGAAACAAGAGTTTTGCTGAATTTTTGTGTGAACTCTTACAGATTTCCACCAGAGAAGCTGTCTCGGCAAGGCTTTTACAATCCACTGCAGCATGTGCACCTTCATCATTTTATATACATCAGTTTGCTTTCCTAACAAGTTTTAAAATTATTTCCAAACATGAAATAGCACAGAACTGTCTGGCAGCTCAGTGAAGACATTTGCCCCTGAATGAATATAGATAGCAAATATTAACAACAAAGATATTGGTAATCTGAGAAGGACAGAATTTACTTCATTGGTAATCCTGTCCCCCATGGACTATTCCAAATGTACAGACAATCAGAGTCAAATAGAACAGCTTGCAGACTCAGAATCTACCTGACCAACGCTTCTCTTGACCTTGCAGGCACTTGTCAGACCCAGTTGAGGGCTGTAAACACTCATATCCATAGCAGTGCTACCTGACATGGACAGGTCATGTAGACCAAGTTATGGAAAATTGCTGAGCGATCACTGGGTGGTTAAGCTAAAGCCACTATTAATCAACTTGTTTTCCATGTTGCAGCATGTAATCTTGAACAACTAAGTAGAAAAGAATCGAAGCAAAAAAAATTAGAATGTAATTTCTCTCAAGCCTTCATTTTCTTGCTTCTGTTGCCTTAGCGTACCACATAAAAATATAACAAAAAAGGATGGAGTTTTTATCTAAATGGATAGTGAAGTTCCTCAGTCAGATAATGCAAAGTTGAGCTAGCTGCTTGTTAGCCCGCAAGATTTCCTATGGAAGACTCCTGCTGGAGTAACTTTCAGCGATGATCTCAGCTGAAACCTTGAACCATTTTTTAAAATGAGATAATTACCATAATATAGATACTTTATACATAGCTATATATAACCTAATACATTCTCTTTATTTTTATACTGGTTTCTCAAATTTTCTTTCTAGATTCTCATAGAATCTCTACATTGCTTAAATTCAGTTTAAAACAATGTTTAGTTATTGCAACAGATTTAAAGAACTAACACATTATCGAATGAAAAAGGGTCAAAAGATCTTTAGCAAACCTAGGAGCACTTGATGCTGTTCTGTGGATCAGAAAACCACCGTCATCTACTATATGCTGTCTGTAGTTTACTGGAATTTTCCCCATGATTATTATCTATGCAGTGTGCCAGTGGACAGATGGTAGGAAGGTGCAAAATACGTAATGGACATAGATCAGCTGCATGATAGGGAACTGGGATATTTTTCCATTGTATCTAGATTTATGTCAAGAATTTAGGAACAGTGATTCCCATTAGCCTAGTACCATAAGCTCTTACGAAAAGTAACTATATTTACAAGCATGCATATATAAAAGCAAATATGTATTAGTATATTCCCACTTACTTTTATAGTTTAATTTTTTCAAATGCATGGGAGGGGAAGGGATTTTTCTTCTTTCTTTGGTCTTCTTCAGTTAGACCCATAATTTGCCATAGTGAAAAAGGGAGGTGAAACACACAAGCAGTGAAACATATGTAAGAACGAAGGAAGAAAGAAGGGTGGTCAACAATTACCAGAGATGCACACAAAAAAGCCTGTAATATGTCCTGCAATAAGCTTACAGTGGTCATAGGTTTTCATTTAGAAGAATTGCCTTGAAGGACAGTACCTTATGATTTACAACATGTACAAATTCATACTATAAAAGACTTCCTCTGAAAATAATGTCTATAAATTTCCTTATTCATCCAGTTCGTCACACTGAATGATGTCACTACTGAGAAAGCTTTTATTCTTAATTAGTCTTATTTTTTCATTAAATGCAATGACCACAGGAATACTGAGTTTCTATAAAACAGCAAAACTGGGTTTTCAGTTGTCAAGATGCATAACGCTAAAAAGTCGTAACTAGGGAGCTGCATTGAATCCATACTGAAAACATGGTCAAATCATTGCTTTTTTAACCGGAAATGACGATTGTTATTTTGAAATTTTGTTAAATGCAAAACAGAACAATTAAAGTTACATCTGAACTCACATCAGAAATAAAATGAAATGTTTACTGTTTCTTCAGCTCCCTGGATTGTTTGAAAAAAGTAACAGAAAGGTGCTTACTGGTGTTTGGGTTTAGAGTTTTTTTCCTCCCCTTTTGCTGCATTTTTCTTACAACAACTGAGTAGTTTCTGTTATTTTCTGGACAAGCAAAAAAATTTTTTTTGTTCTATTTAAATTCCTTCAGAAAACTCCAAATGTTAGGAAAATTATTACCCAAAGATTCATCATAGTTTTGTAATGAACAATGGGGAAAAATGAAACAAGGCATTTTTAATGCCAGAATTTAAACCAATTAAGTTTGTCCACACTATATAATCATCACAAAAATTGCTATTTTACCCCCTTGCAAATTTCATAGTAATATTTCAGTCATTCACAGAAGTAATTCAGAGGACAGTAGTGTAATTCAGGGACTCTGATCATCTAGCTCCTAGGCAACCCAAAGAAATTCATTCTGTCATCGCTGTATCAAGCCCATGACTTTCATTTAAACTACATAATTAATTTTAGGAAGACAATCAGCACTTATTTAAAGACTTCAGCTGATGAAAAAAACATCAGATTCCAGATGGTTAATCAGACCTGCCACTGAAAATCTGGGGAACTTGCTTCCAGTCTGCTTTATCTAGCTCCAGTTTCCAACAGACAGATCTCATTATACCATCCCTGTGCTAGGCTTAAAAATACACCCCTACTATCAAAAGTCTTTTTCCCTGTTCTGGTAATTTTAGACAATAATTAAATCTCATCCTATCCTTCTTTTGCATGAAGTAAATAGTTTATTTTGAGTTTTGGAAAGCTTGTCTGGTAAGCGCGGATTATAGAAACTCATTGTTTCAGCTTTTATCTCACATATATGCGGCTCACTCCTCTTATACCACTGAAAACCTGCTCTCAAAAATAAATAATAAAAGATTTACCCTTTGGTTTTAAAATGCACTTTTACAGCCTGATACAGTCATACCTGTAAGCAGCCAGCAGGATTATATATGGTAGTACAGAACATTTGGGTGTTCAGAACAAGGACCCTGGCAGTCATACCTGACAATCACTGCCATTTCTTTCTCCTTCCGAAATGTTCAATGGCAGTTTGCACACTGACAGCTGAGGACACCATTAAATGGAGTTCTGTGTTCACCTTGCCTTTTTTAACCTGTGGATTGTCAGGCATGGTAACAGATTTTTAAGGCTTTTTTTTTGTCAGGAAGTAGTTAGTGCATCTCATAAGAAGGCACAATTTCTTCTTCATTCATAAAGAGCAGCCTGAGGCTGATGGGAAAACATTTCAGTCAATCTTAGAATACTGTCCCTCACACTTGGCATGGGTCTTACAAAGGGTAGGCCGTGAGCCTTCACAGATCTCAGATCTCACACACACCTTTCCAAAACAAATCTCACTTTTTTTGTGAAGGGGCTTCCTATTTAAGCCAGTACAAGAGGCAAAACTCTCAAATAGTATGTGCAAAACAAACAAACAAACAATTTACTGAAATGGAAGAGGAACCGATAAACAGAAGGTCAATTAATCTTCAAAACCCCTATTAGAAACAGAAAAATTTTCTGGAGACACTCTTTTCAGAGATGTCAGAAATGCTCAATTTATAACCTTGAAATTGGGACCCAAGAAGTGACTTTATTACAAAAGGCTGCATTGTAATAAGTACACATAAGGCACTGAGCTGTGAAACCACAGACAAATTTTCTTTTACCACTTTGTAACTTCTCAGTCCTTGGATTTCCAGCCAAAATCTTCTGCTAATCTAGTCCCTGAAGTATGGATTTTTGTACTGTCTGCTTACTGTAAAAATATATACACTGCAGTCTTTCATCCTATATATTAGAGAACAACCATCCTATATATTACAGAACAACAGAACAGTCTTTACTGTGTTGTGTGGATAACCAGGAATGCCTTTTTCAGTCAAACGGCTGTAAATGTAAGATGAATTTTCATTATCAAGTGTGTTCTGAAACTACATAAACTAGTTTTCATTGTGTTATTGGAATAAAATCCAACAAAACTGCATGAAAAATCCGTATCTAGATATTTAGGTCTCAAAAAGGATTCTACCAAGCTCCCAGAAAGTTTGGCCTATTTAGAATGACATATATAGGAACTATTGATAACAGCAGGTAACCCAATATTGGGGTACAGTTAATGGGTTTTAAATGCCAAAAGGATTAGTAACTTCATTGGCATGGCATCCAGCAAACAATGAAATGGATCCTAGTATAGTTTTCTCTCTCTGCAGTCAAAATCGCAACAATAAACCCCTGCTATATTCTAGCTGTTGTCACAGTTGCATCCTAGCAGACATGCATTCTCCCTTCTCACAAAAATCAACTTACACATTTTTCTTGCCATTTTCTGCAAGGAAGAGAATCACTGATTCCCTCTACAGAATCTCCTATGTCCTGGCCACTTCTCTGAAGAATTTGAGTGCTTATTAGAAAAGATACTTCGATGTCAGAGGAAAAAGTCTTTGGACAACTGTACCATTGCTATAACACTGATCTTGCAAAGAAAGGCTTTAGAACCCAGAAGGCATAAATAAGATACCACAGCTCTGCAAGTTACTTGGCTTTCAAATATTAACAAATGACAAGAACGGAAAAATTTTACTCACTGAAGACACTGACACTGTACACACATCTAATAGGGAGTCCCTAACACAGCCAAGTCTGACCACACCAGAACACTAGGCTGCAGCTATCACCTATTCTTGGCTATTCTTTACAGCATCACTGCCTTTTTTTTTTAAAGTAACTAGTGAAAGCAGTTATCTCAACTTCAGCTAGAGACACTTTAATCTATCCCACCAATTTTCAAGAGCTTTCTGGCTGAAAAGAATGAGAAGCTCAAGACTGCTAGCAAATAAAACAAAACAAACAAAAAAAGGACAAGAACAGTGATACAAGCTAGAGAGGAAAAAAACCCATAGTGCTCTGGACATCAACGAAATGAAAGGCATAGAAGTTTATGCCTCTTCTGCAGAGGTCTTACTGAATGATTTTGATGGTGCAAATAACTGTTACTCTTAAGTGATGTCACAGACACTGTGGAAGTGATGAGATTTTTTTCAAGTAGGCAATCTTTTAATAAACTGAGCACTTAAGTTCAACAGGATTTTTCCAGTGTCTAAATATAAAAATATTTAGTGTATTGTGCTGTAACTGACAGAATCAGTTGTTTCTCTAACAGTGGACAAGGCTGGCTGGGAAAGCTGCGAAGTCAAATGTTACTTAGCCTGGAGGGCCACTTGTGTTCTAGTATTCCAAATTACATTTAATAATCATAGCTCATAGAAGGGATTACTTAAATTCTTTTCCTTTAAATGATAATTGAACCATGTGATAACTATTCCACAAATATGACTATGTTAATGATTGCAAGGAAAACCAGCTGTGATAAAACTTGCATAAATAATAAGGTCCCTTTCACCAGTAACAAACAAGTAGACTGTACACTGAGAAGGCTATGTATGTGTACACATAGGATGGTAGGAAAGGAATTAACGAGGAGTCTTCTAGCTACAGAAACATCTGATTTGATCCTTTGTTCAAAACCTTGAAAAATATACAGCATTTAACCTCTCAACAGAAGCCTTTTGTTCCTCAACTTCAGGAAGCAAACATACCAAAAGCTGTTTGGACTTCAACATTCAACAAAATAACACACCATGCTACAGCAATGTTCTTTGCCATATTCTAATTTTTCCCGGTTTTTCATTTAGAGAGATATTAGCTGCCAAAATATGTTTCAAGTTTGAAGATAAGAGAACACTTTCTAAAATAAATGCTAAAATAGCTAGAGAAACTAAGAAAGTTGCTGCTTTGGTGAACCAGTAATTCACACAGAATCAGTCAGAGAATATATTGCCAGAAGTGTAAATATTACTGGAAGATAAACTGGCAAACCAAGTTATCAATATATAGTCCCAAAAGCCTCTTGGCCTTTGTTTCATCAATCAAATTACTGAGAAGACAGATAATTCTACTAAGATACAGAAAGCAAAAGAGCAGGGAACGGGAGAAGAAAACGTCAAATGACATGAAAGTTATCAGAAATAACATTATTATTTATAGGAAATCCTTCATCCAATTCCTGGAATGAGAAACAAATAGAAAAACTTCTTGAAACACAACAGCTACTAAATCAATTTAATAAAAAAATTAATAGCTACTGCAGTAATATTTCCTTATGTAGTAAGTTGCCAAATTCCTTTCCCTGCTAAAAGATCACATTCAAAAGTCTCCAAAGTTCAGTATTTCTGCGTTTGTATTAGGTACATCTTTCACTGACCACAGCTGTAGCTCAGACAATTACAAGGGCAGATCCAGCTGTTGAAAGCTGTATGTGTTTTTTCAACAACAGCTCCCGAGCAAAATCAAACCCTACTGTCCAGAGAGCAGGAGGACTCTGGGAGCAGAATCTCTCTCTGCCTCTCTCTTCAGGAACAGCAATTCTAGAGTATTGCATCAGGAGCTGTTTGCTTCAGTACCTGAAAAACAGCTTAGCTCAATCAAAAAAGCATTCTCAGACGCCCACCGCAAAACCACCCCCAAACACTGTAGGCAAAATGTACATGTGCACCAAGAAAAAAAATTAAAATAATAATTTCTGACAGATAAGCAATCTTTTTAGAAAAATAGGTCTGTTATCATTTAAGTATCAGATTTGTACACCATCTTTAACTACCCAATTGCACAGATTGCTGTAAAGACACTAAATAGAATATACTGGACATTCAGTCTCAAACTCCCAGTCTAAACTGTCACATTACAGTATGATTCTTGTTTGAATAGTAAAATTAATTTTAAAATGAACTGGATGACATAGCAAACAAGAACTTATTTTCAAAACCTATGAAAGGTTTTGAAACCTATGGAAAAAGAGATGGTAAAGTATTCAATCATACATTTACATTTACTTCTAGATCTGAAATATCTGTTTCCCATTGTTACGAATACATTTTAATACTATTTTTGTATGGCATCCTTTCAGAAAGCTACAGTACAAAATATTGTAGTTGGGTTCACGATTGTAGTAGCTTTGATTTAGAGACTTTTCACTTAAGATATTTGTTGAATTCAATTCTCCCTTTAGCCCACAGCATTTTAAACTCTGAGCCATGACTATCAGATTTCATTCTCCATCACATGGAATCTCCTATATCAAAGTTTACTTTTTTTCAGAAAGACATGTCTTGGTTGGTGTGTTTGTACACACTAACCAATTTAAAAACCTTATGTTCGTTCAGAGAGTATGATCTGGTGTACTGAAAAAGACAAAGAATAAACTATTCAAACCTAGTCTTAATGTATCCACTCAAACAAACAGAAATGTATGCCATGAACTTTTCTTTATCTTGTCCTAAACAATTTTCTTTATAATCTATTTATTTCGTTATCTGGACTAGAACCCAAATTGGATATTTCATGTGCCATCTAATAGCTACAGCCATTCACGCTGTTTCTGATTACACAGAAGTACATAATCCTCAGATAAACAGTTATATCCAATCATGTAAGTGAAGCTCCTTTGGACTTTCTAAAAGGCATCTAATAGCTACAGCCATTCACGCTGTTTCTGACTACACAGAAGTACATAATCCTCAGATAAACAGTTATATCCAATCATGTAAGTGAAGCTCCTTTGGACTTGCTAAAAGGCAGAAAAATGAAATACTTTTGCTGAAAAGAAAATATGCACCAGAACTATGATAAAATGAAATGGTGTGTGAGACAGCAAGCTGCAACTTTTAACAACACTATTGCTTTTCATATTGGTGTAATTTTCATTTTGCCCAGAGTGACTAAAAATAAAAAGAAAGCTTTTATTCCTCACGAACTGCAAGTATGCTTTTTACTCTAAGGATCTGGGAAATGCATAGTGGTTGCGTTCATCAGACTATGCCTACAGGCCTGTAGCGATACATTTTCATTTTTCTGACAGAAGACTGCTGCTTCATTTTGGGGGCCTTGCCCAAGAAGAGGCCTGTGAAACGTCACATAGTTTTATCTCTGCATTTTGTACCTTAATGACTACGCAGAGTTGATGTACAGACTTTGATACATACAATTTAAAAAAGGACTGTATTAGTAACAGAATTTCTTGGAGAACTAAGACTCCTGAGCTTGTTTTTGGCTTCGGGGAAGTGGGGGATGACGGATTTTGCTGACATTTGCTCTTGGATAGCATTGAAACGTGAAACAGAAATGGTTTGTAAAATATATATTACTTTCTCCGCACCACAAGAAAATAACACTACCCTTTTCTCAAATTACACATAAAAAGAAAAGAATACTTCATGATCGCCGCTTTCCACAAAGCTCATATAAATGGTTTCTAGCCATCACTGTCTGGTCCAAAGCTTAATTCCACTGAGCTGCTGAGTATAAAGGATAGTGATTACAGGAATACAGTGCCACTTCATACACTACTTTTGTGGTATACTAGGGACAATATCACAGATTAGCATCTCTAATGTATTCTGGAATTCCAGTATGTGGCTGCAGTATACCCCAACCCAGAAACCTGGCTGGCAGACTGTAGTCTACATTTGCCCATACAGATGAAGACCACTGGTTCCATATAAAGCTGCACTGATCTGGTTTTAATACTTTCCAGCACACAACGTGCTGGATTGAATTTCCAATGCTGAATTGAAGTAATAGGTTGAATACGCAATTGTGCTATCAGTTAAAATTAAGTATGTCAAAGAATATTTTCCCTTCCAAAATACAAGCATCTCGGTCAGTCTCTCCTCTTGATAGATTTAGTATCTCCCTCTTTTATTTGAAGATGTTTTCTTGATTATAAATCTAGAAGATTCACTACATACTGTAACTTTTACTTTACAATCCACGCAATGATGGGAACACACAAGTTAACTTCAAAACAAACATAATGAGCAACCTTTCCTTGCATAATTTCAAAACTTTGGAGAATATCAGCAATGATGTATGTAATACTATGTTTTGAATTTTTATTACCCATGTTGTTTATGATACAAAAAATCTTTGCATCTTACTTCTGTCAGACATTGTTCAGGCTTTTACCTCAAACTCCCCTCAGTAACATCCAGCTTGATATATATGTAAGAAACTGCCCTAGAGAGATATAGCAGTTCAATTTCATAGTTTGGTTGATTTTTGAAGATTTTAATGGCTTTTATGCAGTGTCCTCGCAGACCTAGTTGCAGCACTTTGACCAATTTCCTTCCAAAACTGGGCCACAGTCATCATACAGTAGATCTGTTAGTCATGACTTAGATTTCATAAGCAAGTTCCAAAAAAGAACATTTCACTTGGGAGAGTAACTTTTTACATTAAGATAATCAAAACAAATACATTGTTTTTGTTTGCCTGAACTAAAAGTAAGAGTTCATATGGATTTATAATTAAAAATTCTATTATAAATAATTATATAATTAAAATATATAATTATATATAATTAATAATTAAAACATCCCGTTCATGTTTTCCCTTTCCTGTTTCCCCTATGAGCTTTATCTATTATTTCATTTTATGATTGAAAATTTTGGCACAGCTAAATAAAGAGACCCACAGCAAGCTTCACCTACAGCAGCCAGTTGTAAATTTCTGATTATAAGAGAGGAAACTCTGCATTCTGTATCTGATTTAGATTTTGCTTTTAATAACGGGAACTGCAACTTACATACTTTCTGAAGCAAAACAAATGAAAAATGAATAAAGCAACTCAAGAATATACTAAGACAGAGTAAAGTGCTGTTAATTTCAGTAGGAGGGAGAGGCTCAGAGAGATGACAGTAATGCAAGTAGGGACAGGGTGAAGCTCTTGGGTTCCTGTCAAAATCTTTCAAACCCAATGCTCTAAATGAGAGTCCAAAGTCTAAATTTCAAATGGCCTAAGGGGTCAACGGTCTGTATCTTCCAGTTATTTCAGAGACAGTATAGTTACTCAATTGTGTGAAAAAACGAATCACTAAGTGTTCACATCTAGAACTCCTGTCCTAAGCTGAAGGGCACAGGTTTAACACATAATCCTTCTCTGGACTTCGTGCATCATCTTTCCCCAAAGTTAATACTCTTGCCTCAGACACAGGGGCCACCTTGCTCATAGTATTCTCAATATCAAAAACCTTCTTCCAGAAATAACAAGGCATGCTTATTCAGGCTAATCAAGATTCTTCATTTACCATGGGCAGTAATGCAACTCATTAACACATGTACAAAGCAGATGTTCCTTCCAGTTTGTATAAGATTGGCAGTTATCCCCTATACACTCCCTTACTCCCTGGGGAAGTTATCTATCAAGGGAAGAATAAGGCACAATTCAGAATCTGAGTGTTAATCCTCCAAATATTCAGTAAACTACTCTTAAGAATGACTAAAGTTGTAGAACGGCTGCTGCTGGAAGATGCAAAGACAGGTTAATAGGATATGGACATTTACAAAACATCCAACTCCAAAGGGATCAAAAGCTTTTGATTTTAAAAAAGTTGGTTGTTTTTTTTTAACCCTCCTCTCTTCTCAGTCTTTTGAGAAATTTTTAATGGAACCACAAAATATAAAGTGCTTTCTCACCTTTCCTGGGCAAGAAAGGAACAGCCTCAGAGACAAATTAGAAAGATGACATCCATGATTACGTGAGAAATCTGTTGGGGACTCCATTTCTATCCTGTTTCTGCTACACACATCAAAACACAATCCACTGGCTCACTGTGTGTTTTACCTGCTTTTAGAAGATGTGGACCTATTACATATCCTGGCTGCAGAACTTGACTTTACCTCAAACTGACGAGAGACACGCTGCCAGTATTCCACATCTGCACTTCAGCACCTGATGTATCACTCAAGACGGTAATTATCATAATATAATTTTGTGAATACTCTTTATGAGGCAGGAAACATTCTAATAATGAGAGATCTTAGATGATAAGACAATAACCGTATAGCCACTCAGCAGGAACCCAATTCATCTTCCAGTGCCAGATTTGCTACAATAAACATCACATAGTTTTGTATATGACATTCGCTGTCTTGTAGAAACAAAGACTATCTGTGACAGTTCTTCTTGCCACTGTGAAGTTCTTTTCATCCCAGGTCATATATATGAACAAAATAAGGTGGGGTTTTTCTGGTCAATTAAATTGCCAATCCTTGCTGCTAATAATCTTTATATTAAACAGCATATTTCCCTATTCAAAAGAATGCAAAATTCACCTTTGTAAGAATACAGGTTCTGTAACTTCAACAGCTTTCTTACTTCTCAAGAAATTTCTTTCCCCCATAGGAAAAAAAAACAACCCTAAAGGGGAAAATAAAAAAAATAAAGGCAACTTGAGTGCATTGTGTTTGTATTATGCAGAGGCCCTTCTTCATCACCTTATCAAAAAGCAAGTAGTTTTACAGGGGATATAGTTAGATGTAAGTTAGTTTCTTTGTCTTTCCAGGATAACAGAAAGAAGCTTTTACTGAAAATGTAAAAAGATGAGGTTTGATTTTCCTCGAGCATTTTGTTTAATGCAATTAATTATGCAAAACATCTAGAAAGCATTTGACTCACCATTAGTAAGTAGCTACTGTAAATATATTCTCTCATTTTAACTGAAGTAGTCTAGACAAGCTATTACTATATCTCCCAATTTTCTGATTTCCTGAGATTGAACAACAAATCACTAAAGCATTTTGGTACAGCTGTAACTTTCAACACATGCTGACAATTTCTGTATTTCTAAGACTGCACATGAACTCAAAGCAAAAAGTCATTGGCACCATTTTCAAAAACCTAGCATTTAGATGCTTTACCACAACCAAGATAAACTATGCACAATAGCTGCTAAAGCTGCATTTTGCTATCAGTAATGAGACTATTTATTTGAAACAATAAATAGCCCATATGTTGCTTGGCTGTCTGGTAATCCAGACAGAAAATATCTCACATGAAAAATGGCTTGAGATTTTGGGGAGAAACTGGAAGATGATTGTGACACTCATACCAGAGCAGTGCAGTGGTTCTACAAGTATGTTATGCTTTTATGCAAAAAAAAAACCACCCAAAAAACACCAACCCCAAAACAAAAGTGAAAAATGAAACACCCATGGTGCAACATTAGAACAAATCTAAACAAATTCAAAGAAAGCCCACAGTAAAGAGCATAAAAAAAGGCCTGCATCGTTCACTCCCTAAAAATGGCATTGCCTCCCAAATCTTCTCCCTTGGGAAGTAAGCAAGGCCAGAACTTCAATGCACGCTACATTCCCACTGCATTTCCTGCTGCGAGCTTAGGACAGACAGCTACAGAGAAAAGAAGGGCCTATGGAAAAATCTTACACTGAACGCCAGGAACAGCAAGCTATCCTGTTCTAGATGTATCTGCACGCACAGAGGTGTGTACATGTGCATATAAATACATGCATATACACACATATGTATATACATTTATTCTGTCCTAGTAGTGTACAAACCTGTGTAGCACGCATCCTTCTCCGCCACCAATACAGATAATGCTTATTGTCTAGAATGTGTTTTATCTTTGCATAAAGGGTGAGGTTTTACTTCTTCAAGAGTTCCTGACCCCTTTAACTGATTAAATTAAAGATAAAAAATATTAGGACATCTCTTCTGATTCTGCCACAGAAGTAGAGCATATTGCCTGAGAAGTACTTTGTGAATTTCCTTCCAAATGGAACAGCAGAGGTGCTTTTGATCGGCACTGTGGTGAACATACAATTTGCGACTATTCCTTTGGTTTCAGTCAGCAGCACAGTTCTTGGAGCTGGCTGAAACATTCTCCATAAAATTTGATATTCAGCAGCAGCAAGGATGTTAAATCAACAGAAGAAACAATCAGACTCCATATTTTTTTCTCCTGGGAACACTGGAACTGCAGGTAAACCACTGATTCAAATAAATCAGCAGAACCAGAAGTTGCAGAAACAGTGCAAGGAAAGAGCAAGAGTAATATATTTTCCTTGAAGGGCCTATGGCATGAGAAAATGAAGATGCTTCCTCATCTCTGAAGCTGTTCTTCATATTCCAAATGTTTTCTCCTCTACATAGTCTGAAACGCAGAAATAATAACCAAAGTACTTTGTTGCTTCTACAATGGAATCTAAGAAAGCCCATTAATAGTTATTTCAAATATACAAGCATTTTAGTCACAGAAAAAAGTTTTGGAATGCTAACAGCGAGACGCACAAGCAATGCTTTTGGACCTTGAACCCCCCAAAATGTGTTCTGTTTCTGAGGTCAATTACCTCCAGATATGACTTAACAGCCGGCTAGACTGCTGACTCTGAAAAGTGAGGGGCAACTTGACCTTTCCCCAATCCAGCAAAAGGACACCCTCACCTTAACTACATAGGAAGCAGCAAAGAAAAGGCCATCAACAAAAAGTCAGATGAAAAGGAAAACAGAAATAATCAAATTCACAATAAGAATGAAGACATTTTCTTGCCACTATTAGGATATCCTCCTTTGTTTAAACTGTATTTGTATGTTTCTACAGATATGGTCAATAGGGGAGTATTTTCCATGATTAAAGGACTGAAAGCTACCTGAAATTTGTCATGTGAAGTACTGCAGCATGTGGAAGTTCTCATATTATAAGACCTTCAAATAGAGTAAACCCTGAAACTGTCATATGATATGTAAATTGACAGTCATTTGCTGGCCCTCCTGCTTCAGCACCGATCCATGTTTGGAGTTCTTCCCTACCAAGATATCTCAGAATATCAGTTTATCAGTTCCTGTAAGAAAGATGCAAAAGCTAGATATTCAAGTTAGTCAAGATAAGAGACTATGACAAGGTGAATGAAGGTTTTACTAATGGCACCAAATATCACTTTTGGCATAAATATATTAGTTGCTGCACAGTGAAAAGAATAGTTTCAACTGCAAATACTAACAGGCAGCAGATAATTGGGCATATGCGTATGTCTGTTGGTGAACGTCTGAATTTTGAACTCTGAAGCAGAAGACTGGTACTTCCTTGCTGCAGTTGGTACAGGCTGCTTGTAAACTTTGGTAACACCCGAACTAAACAGAAGGGTCACATTCTGAACTCTACCATTAATAGAGGCAGAATGTGCAATTAAAAGGCTGTTCACACACTGTGTTTCTGCACACCAAGTATTTAGATTGGGGAAAAACAGGAGTTTGGGTGCCAAAAATAAGGGTTCCCAAAAAGGAATAATTATCTTGGACAGAAGGGCCAGGAAAGATCATGACTGGAGAAAAGACTCTGGGAGCGAGGGAAAATCTGGAGATCAAAGATGCATGGAGACAAATTAATGCCAGGGGATGCCCAGGGACCCTGGCCAGTAATGACCAAGACTGGTAACTACCAGGAGCACACAGCACAAACCAACACAACTTTCTACCCAACTTTCTCAAACTAGCAGTGATGTCCCTGCTGGGAAGGTAAGTCAAGACCTAGCAAATGTAGTGCTGGCAGCAGACCAGATGAGTGAGTATGCAAAATAAATCAAGTGTGACAAAAGCTTAAATCTTGTTGGTTCTTAAATAAACCCCAGCATGTAGCCCCACCACACACTGGTTTTAACTCTGTCTCACCTTTGACAGCCGTAATACTCAGTTTCCTATCAGTTCTCAGCATGCTGTGGCCTACCTTATGAATACTACCTATTTACAAAACTTTAAGCACATTTTATTTACCATTTACAAAGCAAAAACATAAAAAGAAAGGAAGAAATCAAACACTCCCAAACCAGAAAACATTTACAAAATTCAACTTTATAACTGCAGGTCTCATATTGAAGTTTTGCATTGCAATCACAAAAGTATTTTGGTAGAAAAACATATTCTTTCAAAACAAAAATGAATTTCATACTGCTAGTTGCTGCTACCTCATGGAAAAATGCAGCCTACCAAATTAAAAAAATAAACACTAATCTAAAATTGAAGTTCACAATTAAAATAGTTATGCATCCATGGAAGGGTATCCAAGATTTAGATTTTATTTCATTATTTTAATTTCACATATCATGAAAGGAAGCAGGCAGAAGTATAAAAGCTTGGGCAAAAAAAGAGCATCTTAATCTCCTGGGAGTTGATTTTATGCGGTAATTGGTGAAAAGCCTCCCCAAAAAGGTTATAAATGCCATATTAATTTCATTAGGAAAGCTCACATGGCATATAAATTTAGTTTCTGGCACTGTTATTACATCTTTTCAGATACACAATATATTAGGAGGTAACTTCATTAAGAGTAAAGATCTAAGAAATGCAACTATTTTAAACAGATTGGTGACAATTTAGCTTGGAAGCAGGTGTTTGTATTAATATACTATCATTCCTTTCTGATTAACAATACTGACACAAAAGAGCTAGCAGGCTCCGCTGTTGACATTATGTTATCCTCAAGGCCTCTGTATTTGCAAAAATCACATGAACAGCTCAAAAGATTAATGACATACTTCTTCATATAAGGCAGATATTCATCTTCACTGATCATGTATAAACCCTGAAGCTGAGCACGGAATTTAACAACTGTCTTGGCTTATGATGCTAAGAAATAAGACTTTTTTCAACTAACACTTGCTACACTGTACACTGTAGGTAATTCTGGACATATAAAATACTTTAAGTGCCAGTTTGTACAACAGCATTAGCAGTTTCTCCATCCTGGAGTTGATTCTGTGATCTGATCTGACCTCCGAAGCTACCTGTAGTCTCATTAGTTAGTAGAAGCCAACATAAGCTTTTTATTATAGGATAAATTTATATAACACAAATAGATAGAAAGCAAGTTCTGTCAAAGTAAGTATGCAGATACTTATAAATCTCACACTCTATTATCACTTTTACAAGTATGGTATGTATTTTGTGTGTTTTAGGTCATGATAATTCCAAAACCTACATACACTTACTAGTTAATTGAGATGTTCTGAGCTCCACTATCATATAAAAGCAAATTCTTTTTCTCTTGGTCATATTTTAAATCCAGGCTGTTCATTCAACTTCATTCTTAGTCTTGAGAAAGGGAATACAAAAGAGCTTTTTTAAACCACAACGATACCACCTGTGTGACCAAAGTTGCTACTTTCTATGCATTCATCTAATGAATTAAGAGTCTATAAATCAGGAGTGAGCGTCTTTCAGAAAAAGAGGATGCTATAGTTCAACTAGATCTATAGTTTTTAAGAGAAACTCCACCAGTAAATTCTATAGCTTAAGTGGTATCAGGAGATCAGACCATAACTCATAAATATCCCACCAGATTCAGAAATCTAATGAGTCACATCCTAGGCATCTCTTCATCAAAACACTAAATGCTCACTGCAGTCAACAACAGATGCAAAGTCTCTGAAGAATTTACCCATTAGTACATAGAAACTATATTCTGGGACAAAAAAGAAACCTTTTAAGCCCTACTCCCCTGAACACTAAAGCAAATTTTATTATTCTTAGTATATTTTCCCATTCTTTGGGCAGTTTCAATTGAAATTTTTCTTTAGAGGTACTGAAAATATATTTTTTATAAAATTCATTTCATGACTGATCATTATTCACAAATCAGTGTGAACCCAATGACTGGCAAGCATGGGATTCATAAGAGAACATATATTTAGCAGTTCTACAATATATCTAGATCCACAGCAGTAAGAATGAAGTATAACTGGTTAGGGCCAATCAAGTACCTGTGTTATTTACTGGACAATAAACAATGTGAAATTAAATTACTTTAATCTAGATCGAAACTGGAAACAAACTTAATGAACAAGATACACATTCCTAAACTAAAACACTTTTAATCCCAAAGAGTGGGAACACAAGGAAAAGACAGACACTCCATATTTCTGAGTACGCTGCATTCTTAGACAAGCATGGATGGAAACAGCATGAATGGTACTTTCCTTTCAACAGATCTTCTGCACAAAATTAAGAGCAGGGATGCCACAGTATCACATACTATCAACTAGGGCTCTCAGACTAGGAACCTGTCTAACTGACTAGTACTCACAAACTTTGATTATTCCTACTGAAGTGTAATAATTACTGAATAACATTGTGCTTATTTTAGATTACACATTCAGTTTGTCATGGCCATGTTTCATTCTATTTCTACCCTCCAAAGTTCTTGCAATATCTTCTATCTTGTTTTCACAGATAAACAAAGCAGGTACTCTCATCCAAGTCCGTAATGAAAATATTAACTAATGCCAGACTCAGGACATTTTTGGATTTCTGCAGCACCCTAATTGTTTTTTCATAGCTAATAAAGACAGAATCATACCCAGAAAAAAAAAGAACAAAAAGCATGTGAGCTCTCAGTTAAAAAAACAGCTTCCTTTTAGACTACCATCTGAGCTGACGTGAAAGGTGAGTGAGGTGGATTGAGAACTGGCTGAATGGCAGAACTCAGAGGGTTGTCATCAGCGGCGCTGAGTCTACTTGGAGGCTGGTGGTGTCCCTCAGGGGTCAGTACTCAGCCCAGGCTTGTTCAACTTCTTCATCAACCACCTGGATGAAGAGTTAGAATGTACCCTCAGCAAGTTTGCTGATGACACAAAACTGGGAGGAGTAGTAGATACACCAGAAGGCTGTGCTGCCATTCAGCGAGACCTGGACAGGCTGGAGAGCTGGGCAGAGAGGAACCTCAAGAGGTTCAACAAAGGCAAATGCAGGGTCCTGCACCTGGGGAGGAACAACCCCATGCACCAGTACAGGCTTGGGGTGGACCTGCTGGA
>Ga0065711_1035100_pt1 | contig 22816 bp, 12 predicted proteins | sample Hoacrofraction12_FD_59098 | JGI IMG/M metagenome (GOLD analysis project Ga0065711, IMG submission 59098) | Hoatzin crop microbial communities from Cojedes, Venezuela - Epithelial fraction 12 v2 (version 2) | ecosystem: Host-associated > Birds > Digestive system > Esophagus > Crop | place... | reverse complement strand
CCGCCTGGACAAGGTCCTGTGCAGCCTGCTGTAGGTGACCCTGCTTCGGCGGGGGGGTTGGACTGGATGACCCACACAGGTCCCTTCCAACCCCTACTATTCTGTGATTCTGTGATTCTGTGATTCTGTGAATGTTAAACCTTCCTGTGAAGTGGCTTGATGACTAGAAATGAGGAAAAGATTCTACAACTACATTTCAGAAGTCCTTTTAGGTAAACTAAGAAGGGCAACTGTAAAATTAACTTGGTGGTTTGTTCTTGCATAGCAGAAAGCACTAGTACTTTGCAGGCTGAGGATGGGTGGTCACAGGGAACTTTATCATCTACGTCTGGATGTTTATAAGCATGATGTAATTTCAATGTTAATTTGTATTCGGTTCATGTGTAAAACTAATTCAGTGGGAGTATTTGGCCGGTAAATAATTTAAGCTTTTACTATAAAAGAAGTCCGAATGTCTAGATGAGTTTTTCACACTAAAGACAAAATCATTAAATTCGTGGGACAAGTTAAAATCTTCCAGATCTATGATGTCATCTTTGTGGTAGGGAATTTCGAATGACTGAGGCTTATGAGAAGTGAGTTACATCTTTAACATTGTCCAGGAACCATCACTTGGAAAGCCTTTGACATGTTCCTACCTTAAATGTTTGGAAAAATTTACAGAATTCCTGTGCATTATTACAGTTTTTACAGGTGTATAGTTTGTCTGTCCCACATTATTTAAAAAATAACACATGTGAATACTGATGTTTGCTTAATGTCTGATTAATGTTTGGTGCTCAGAATTGATAGATGTGCAGATTTGAACAGATTGAGAGACCTTGGGCTGTCTGTCTTTGCCTGTTACGCTGTCTACACATGAATTTTGTGATGAAGCTTGTGGTAGGATCTTAAATGCCCTTAAGCTAATAGATGATCTTGCATTAAAGACTAAAAGAAATATTCCTAACAGGTAGGTAGGCAGACAGCAGGCACTGCTGTAGATGAAGCAGAAGGAAGTTCCATCCAGAACATAGTCACGCTGAAGGTATTTTGTACTGACTTGTTTCAGAGAAGTTCGGATAAAACCTCAGTGAAAGAACAATAGCATAGTTATCTAAGGGAACTGAAAACAGTGGAGAAATCATTGTAATGAGTAATCAACATCTGAAGCAACTGACTGGCAATGAGAACACATCAAAGATAGTTTTCCGTGAAAGGATGGAAATTAGTGAAACTTCACAGTGTTTAGAGACATTGTGGTTCTGTGTTTGTCACGCTGAGGTCCTGGATCTGCTGCACTGGATCCTTCATTGTGTTTGCAACCCATGGGCAAAACCAAAGTTGTCAGTTACTGACAATAGAGAATATGCTCTTGAAGTTTTTCACTTTTGTGAAAAAATTGTCTGCTTTTGTAGTAAAAGACAGGCTTTTAGCTCAGTTTTCCTTTTGGGAATATTTCTGCTTTGGAGAAGTCTGCTGATGAGCCTTCATCGTATTGAAGTTTGGACAAATCATCCAACCCAGTGAAGTTACGCAGTAAAAAAGAAGACAGCAGTCCTGCATCCCTGGAGTCTGTGTTAACAGCTGTACTTTAAACTGATGAGCTCGGTGTTGCTTCGGTGATGAGTCATTTTTGATGCTTTGTATTCAATTAGAAAAGCTTCTCAAAAAAAATGAGGCAAATTAAAATAATTAGGAAATTGTTATGGTGTTGGCCCTTCATGTGTATTGTTGAAACAGAAGTAGACCCAGATGTACGGCAGGTGGAAATACTACTAGGCAAGGTATACCTGCAAAAGCATCAAAGTCCTGAAGGAAGGTGGTTAGTAGCCTTATTCACCCGCCTTGCAATAATCCACTTTGCTGACATATGGCCTTCTCTCGTTTTACATTGGTGCCACTCACTTCAGCTTTATTCGTTCAGTCACCAAATAGCTGTCCATAACTTTGGTTAAATAAAATTGTTAGATGTTGTACTGTAAAGATATTCTGTGAAGCTGTGCAGACATCACAGGTGCTATGGTTTTGTCTTGCTTTAGATCTTGAGGAATTTCTAGAAGTACCTTTGAGTTATGAAGGATGTTTTACAAAAATTCAGGGTGGAATTATACAGCCTGTTCCTATCAAGTCTCTTGAAGAGGAGTTTTAGCATAATCCTAATCCATTGACTGTTCTCTCATTTTGTGTATGACTAGTGACTGTTTCAGTCATTTCTGTCCCTACATTTGTTTTTAGGAGAGAAGGAACTACAATCCTAATTCACATTAGTTTTGCAGATCTATGGAGGGAAAGCTGAAACGAATTAATACATTTATTTTTTTTTTAGCATATCATGATTCCCAGTAAGCACAGGGTGGATACAGTGTCAGAGAAGTCAGCCTGAAGGCCTGTACTGAAAGAGAATACCACGGGGAGCAAGTTGTCCTCTGAGAATAATGTTGATAAAAGAATTGAAAATGACCTTAATTCGAAATAGGAAGCGCAAAGAAACAAATACCCTGTCCCTCTGAAGACAATGTGAGAAATGCAAAGCTACCCCCCATTTGTGAAACACAGACAAATTATTATGACAGATGTCAGCTGTGAATAATGGAAAGCACTTATTCTGGTCCATATTAGTTTAGGCAGTGTGTACCAGGAAGAGTAAGAGTACAGCCTCCATTGGCTGCAATGCAGTGATTCACTGAGCTCTTGAAACTATGGATAATAGATTTATTCTGGTTAGCTGAAAACATCATTTGATGAGGAATTTATAAGTAATAGCCATCATGGGTTCAGGTATTTCCAACGCAGAAATATAATCACCTTCCTTTCGGTTACAGAAATTTCCTGTTGCAGTGTGTGCTATAAATCAGATGAAAAATGGACATCAGACAGCACGGTTTAGCAGGCAGGAATTGGCTTTTGGGGTGATGCTTGGTCCATGGGTACCCGTGCTCCCTGGTAATCCACTCAGTAGGCTGCTAGCTGACCTTTTTGCCTTGGGGGAATGGGCAAGGGGCAGCAATAAGATTATTGTTATTATTTGGACTCCCCAGTCTCCCTGGTGGTCAGAATTTAAGAGAAAACAAACTGTCTCGCAAAGCTGACAATAATCTAGGTGCAATATGTCATTTTTCAGAGCAGGACTAACGCAGACAAATGCTGTACTGGCTGATGTAGCAATGGTTCTCAGGCTGGTGAATTTGGTGGTGGACTTAGTGATGCTTTTGCCTCACCAAGAAGATCTGTTATTTCAAGGATCTTTTCAGTGCCACCAGATTCAAAATGGTTGTTAACATTTGCACTGCAAGTGCTCGTTTATCTTCACTTGGGGAATACCAAAAAGTTCTCCATTTAATTGAAGTAAATTCTTTCAGAGGGGACATAGGAAGTCGAAGAGCTTCACTCGTGTATTTCTCGACAAAAATCAGGACAGACACTTTTGGAAATCTAAACATGAACAGTGTTTTTCTTTTTCCATCTGTGAAGACAAGTGCAATGGTAGGACTGCGCTTTCAGTCCTTCCAGCACAGCACTAGTTGATTCTCTGTGGGAGTTGTCATATTTCTTATCCATTAAAGCAGACGCCTTAATAGCTCCTATCACAGTCAGGCAAGCTTTAGAAGTTTAGACCGTCTCTTATGAGACCTGGTATTATACATCTAATTCAGACAAGTAAGTCTCGCAATCACGATTGCATTGTTTCCAAAGAAAATACAAGAATTATCCTTTCCTCTCTGACGCATCAAAGCCCAAGTCTTAGGAGGGCTAAGTCTCCTGGCAAGGAGGTTGTGGTAAGATTTGCTGTTGAGCTATGCAGCAGCCAGTGCACAAAAGCTGGCTAAATACCGCTGTATCGGCCATCAACATTTAGCTGTGCATTCTTGACAGAAGTTTTCTGTTTGATGTGTTCCCTCTACGAGGGGAACTGCATAGATTGTGTACAGTCTTTACAATGCTTTTGGTTGTTGAAGCTCAAAGAGTGATTCTTTTTTTCTATGGTAGAGAGGAAAAAATGCCTCCATAACTGTCTGTAGACAGTAGCATGATTAAAAAAGAAAGAGAAATGTAATTCATCTTACCTGAGGAGCTTGTTTCTTCTGAGTAACAAGTTTCCAGGTGGTGGTCCACGTTGGAAAAAGAGGGTCCATCCAAAACACAGAGAGCAATTTATATTAAAAGTTTGGTTCTGTTTTGTTGGAAGACGTTATCTGTGCTGTGGAAAATCAGTGAGTGAATTTCAGCGTGCAGGTTAGGACATAATTCACCTTGACTGTGAAAACTGTCACATGGTGGGAGTTCCAGACAGCAGGGCGATTGTAGCTGCGGTGCCAGTGATCGGCAGGTCTGGTTTGCCTGTAGTTTCCATCTAGCATCTGGCATCGAGAGCAGCACCTGGGGCGGGCGGTGGAGGCAGGACCACCCCAGTTGGGTACGGCTGCTTTTTCCATTCGCTTTGGACAGACCCCAGAGTTCAGAGGCATGAGCTTTGGCCCTGGCAAACGGATGAAGCTTTGAGGCCAAAACAGAGATTTTGCAGCCTCTTTCCCCGAAGGCCTTTTCTCTTTTCAACTTGAGCAGAGTTGGAACTGCAGGGGAGGACCCAGTCTGCTGTCTTTTGTCCCTGTCATAGTGGTGACACAAGCTGTTGGCCACGGTATTTGTTTCTCAGGGAGAGTCACTAACTGTTTAAAAATCTTCAGCTTCTAGATCTGAAGCAGTATTTTTAAGAACAAAAATGCCATTTTTATTAAAATGTGAGGTTATACTAATGCCTTTCTGGTTGGGAAATAACTGATTTACATCACGCCACAACTTAAAACATAGTGCTTGGAACACCATGAATACAAAATTGTATCCTTTCCTATCCCATGTGTAGGAGGAAACCATCATAATTGCAGATACAATGAAGCAGTGGATTTTGACATTTTATTAAGGTTTGGACATATAATCACTCTTCAATGTTCTGTTCAAAGAAGTCTCTGCAGAAAATAGCAGAAAATTATCATGCACTGATAACGGAGAGAAGCACATACTGAACTTCAGGCTTGTTACTTGCTCCGTCGCATTCACAGTTCTTTGTGTGTTGTCTTTATGGCTTCTGGAGTTCCGAGAGTAAAGTTCCCGTTCATTTTTGGAACTAAAAGGACATAAATCTTAATGGCTGAATTCAGATATAACACAGGTTAACAATAAGTATAGAAATTCTTTACTGTCAGCTCTCAAAAGCAAAGTTAATACCTTTTCCTACTTTTTTTCTTTTGATATCTTTTCCAAACATACAAGAAAAGTTAGCTGTCTCTGGTCATTAACTAAGGTCAATGTTGTTTCTTTGTGGTAAAGTTCTTATATATTATTTAAATACTAGCATCAAATTCTGGACTCTGATTATAAACAGTTACTTTTCTTTTGTGAAATTACTTGTGTGTTTACTACCTTGAGGATTTTACATAAAAATATTTGTGTAAGACACCTTTTGCATGCATCTTGGCACAAGAAACTAAAGTGACGTGCACTAATATGGAAGGAAAATTGTTTATAGGGTAAGAGGAGCTTTTTCATCTCAGTAAGTGTACCATGTTTAAAGAAATGCATGTTTTTATTGATTAAATAATTATTCAAATAAATCTGCTGTGTTCAAATCAGTAATAATCTTCATGTCTGCTGCAACTTAAAAAAAATATTATTACAACTTTGCTAAAATAGGTGGGAGAGGAATTAGCTTTTCTGTTTATTTACCAGTGAACAGATTTTAAAAGAAGAAAGGAAAAAAAAACATAAAGAAGATCAGGTATTCAAACAGGAGTTTTAAAAAAAGACACACAGAGAGGGAAGGTCATAAATTCTTTATACTGTCTTTGACTTTGTACTTTTTTGTATATTTGAACTCTTCCTCCCAGGATTTTTTTCCTATTGCAGATTTCTGTACATGAGTGGATTTCTTAAAGAGCTTGCAGATAAAGCCTTTAAAAGGTGTCCTTCAAGTCAGTTAGTAATGTCCTAAACTTCTGTAAGCAGATTCAGCTTTGTCGAAGATTTTAGGGGGGTGATTTTTTTTTTTTGGTACCTTTATGGCCAAAGTATGTTCTAAGTTGTAGCCTACCATATTATTTTTCATTATCCAGTCAGAGGTCATCTGTGACAGCTTATAATTTTACAGGCAAATCACATGGATAATGAATACGCCCTCATGATAGCATACAGAGATTTTCTGGTTAAAGAAAAAAGTGAGCATGGTTGCTTCTGCCACAGTACTTTTCATAGAAGTGATGATTGTTTGTGTAATAGCTTTGCTGATGTAGCCATAAGGTCTTATGTCTTAGAAGGTCCCAATTTTTACCTGCTAGTTCTCAGCTAACCAAACTCTTCATCTGGTTACAGCAAAGCTGGGCGAAGAGCACTTTTGTTGGCAAAGAGCTCAGATCCAGTTGTAACAAGAAGCTGCAGCAGCTTAAGATATTATTTCTTCCAGCTGTTTGTGGGCACCTTGCTCCCACAGCATAGCTAGTAGAAGCAACATGCTAGTGCTCCACAGCCACCTCTCTGCAAAATCCAGGAGCTTAGTCTACACCGTTGCCGTCACTGATAAACACGTGTCTAAGTCTCGTAGATTGTTTCCCTGGGTAAACTCAGCACAAGCCCTCTGTTTGAGGGAAATGCCCTCTCAAATCTGCTGGCAAAGTTGTTTGTCAAAATGGAATGGATATTTTAAATAGCAAGGCTCTGCCAGCCTGGTGTGTTCGATTGGAGTGGAATAGGTTGGGCTGTTTGGGCAAGAGCCGCTTTGCTGGCGGGCGCAGGGGCTGCAGAGGAGCGGGTGAGTGACGGACAACGGAGGCAAGCCTGTCACCCCCTGGGGCACGGCGGGCACTGCTTCCACTGGTGCAGCAGCCGTAGCATCACCGCGGAGCGTAGGTGCAGTCTGAGGGACGCTCGGCTGGCATCGCTGTAGCAGGAGCAAGGGCTCTGTAGTAAAAGCATCTGGTGAGTTGGCGTGGCAGTACAAGGTCTGTGGAAGGTGGTGAAGGAGGTGTGTGATTCGAAGATATTGTAGATATTTCATCAGTGGGTTTGGAGTACATATCTTCCTTAATAAAAATCAGTTGGTTGTGAAATTGGAACTTTTATGTGGGTGCAAATGCACATTATGAATAATATCTAAGCAGAATCACTTTGATTTCATCGGAAGACCTTTCCATCTGGTGAAACCAAAACCACTTCCAAAACACATCAAAAAAAGGTTACTAGAGTTTGTTTCTCTGATGTATCATTTTATGCCTGCAGAAGGAAAATTCAGTTTCATTTAGCTGGCCTGAGCAATAGTAAGGGAATCTTTGTGGAGTGGGCTTCAGAGCACGTATCCAGGGTCTCTGAAAGTTTATACTTTATCGGCTATTATGTATTAAACCTTGTGCTGCTGTTTCTCGCTGCTTCTCTAACCTGTCTCATAAACTGAGAAAGCCACGGACAATGAATCCGAATCTTCACTGCAGCCAGCTGCTGTTAGCTGTTTACGAGCTGACCCCATGTCTATTTACTAACATGTAATTCTTAACAGAACTTAGGTCTCTCGTATATCTGTCCTGTGAGTATCTTACTATAGTTTTCCTTTCACAGAGCCAAGAGATGTTGCAAAGTTGCATCTAATAGCACTAGAAACAGAACTCGGGACTCCTTTTAAAAAAAAGATAAATTAGACCAAAGACTTGTTTACTCAACTAAGTTGTCTTTTGAACTGAATAAATGAAATGTGTTTTAGCAAGGCTATCTGTGTATCTATCTGTGCAAAGCCCTTGTGCAACAGATGACTTGGCCTGCCCCATCACACAATAAGGAGTTTTTTGTGTATGTGTTTGTGTGGATGAGCTGGGACTGCCAGTACAGAAGAAGGAGGTCCTGTAACTGCAACAGTAGATAGCAAACACAACTGAATTTTACGACAGATTTCTTGATGTTGGATTAAGTCATTTACCTCCAGAATTTCTCAAAGAAAGCCACTCTTGAAAGTCAGGTATGCCACTCTTTGCAAGCATCAGATTCAGGAATCTTTAATGGTTAAAGCAGCAGTAATACGGGTTTAGAAGATCACCATTCAAATCCTGGCAGTACCGTGAGTTCCAAAGGAATTCGTATCACTTATCCAACCAATAGGAAATCCAATGTTTTTTGGCTGCTGTGAGTCTGACCAGTTGGCACTGTGAACATGTCATCTTCCAACTCAACTATGTTGGTTGAATAAACTGCCACCTTTCAGGCCACTTGCAGGTATTTGTCATGCATCCTGCCAGCAGGCTTCTGCTGTTTCAGATCTGCCACTTAAGCTGCTCATGTCATCACTTCTTAGCCTGTTTAAGGGGAAAAAAGTGTATTAATTGCCAAAGATCTGCTACTATATATAGTTGTATAAGCCAGCTTAGCTCACTGACTGGAATAGGTTAAGGAGGGAAGAGTAACAGCTTCTTCTGGTATAGCTATATCCAGAAGAGGATATACCCATGGCTTTTCATGTTGAGAGCTGGTGTTGACCAGTTTGTTTCAGAAAAGCTTATGAAAGTACACTCAGTCCCTGTCTTACAGTGAAGGAAATCTTTAGAGGGTGTGGGCATTTCATTAGGAGGAGACAGCAGTAGGCATGAGGAATGTTTCTGGAATAGAAAGACCTCTCGTCTAGGGTGGTTTGATGGTCAGTGGTCACCTTCCCATAGATTTGAAAAGGGGTTTTGAACTGGGAAAATCACTGTATCCTCCTCTTCTAAAGGATTTATTTCCTTGTCAACTGCAGTTTTCTACTGATGTAGTCTAAAGTCATCCTCTCTGGTCTGTATAGAGGAATTGATCTGGAGAGCGTGCGCTTGTAGACTTGCTGTTCCCAGCCACTGCCACAGGGTTTCTTTACAACCAAAAGGTGGAAATGGCAACATGAGTAAACAGTCTGATTCCTAGCCAAGTTTTTATTCCTTCTCTCCTTTAGGTTAGTTAAGCCCTCAGCTTGTAGGCCCCTCGCTCCATTTGGTCCCACTGAGCTGGGATCTCTACTGTATCTGTAAGTAGTTCTTACTTTGAAAGGGCGATCTTATTACAGGGAATATTGATGTTATTTGACAAGTCCTTATTATACACGTTGAGCTATCTGTTCTCTTCCTTTCCAGCTTCGAAATCACTCCCAAAAAGTGCTAACAAATGTATTAGGAGCTTCTTAAAATTAGTTGAACATGAGGAAGCAAATATACTCAATTCTGTTACTGGTTTAATGCAGATCAAGATAATATTCTCACCTCATTCCCAAAGGCCTCGAAAGAATAATGCAATTCTGTGCTGGCATCCATACAGATAAAAGGTTGTATAATTGCATTTTATGGAAACTACTGCAAGCTGCTCCTCTTTTCCCTTTCATTTAAAAAACATTTTGAAGACACTAATGCCGGGGGGAGGGGGGCTTAACATCTGAGCACTGGGAAATTTTTCCTTAGCTGTGTGCTCTGCCAGAGTATTTCTGAGAACCGCGGTTTTGTTTTGGGGAGATGAAAAGCTGGAAGAACTGGTAGAAGGTTTAGAAAGACCTGTCAAGGGCATAAAGTGGTTAATTTGCATTCCTGAAATTCTTGTGTTGTCTGGAAGGAATCAGTTGGTAATTTCTTTCAGGCTGAGGTTTTCGTTGGGCAGGACCAGATTTGTTCAGATATAGATGTTACTGTTTAGACTTACGTTAGAGAGCATAAGCTAGATAGGTGAGGGCGGCCCAGCGGGATGATACTGCAGCCGCCTTTGTCCGTCTAATTTCAAACTACCCTCAGAAAACTTCTTGGCACCATCAGCCGACTGGTTGCATAGTGGGGTCTTGTTTGGAGACCAGTTACATGTTCTGTTTCATCAAGAGCTAAGTCTGACGGCACCTCAGTAGAGAGAAAAGATTCACCATGTTTGAACTGCTCACTGGGGTCTCTATAGGTATGAGGTATCCCTGAACACAAGTTCTCCTCAGAAGGTGAAGACACTTTGCTTGCTTATTTGCATATTTAGGTAGATATAAAGCTAGACAAATACTAACTGCCAGATGCTGATAAAGAATATAGCCTTCCAAAAAATCTAGAGGATTGGATTTGGCCTGCTGGTTGTTCTCACAGCCTTTACGACTGCTCCTCGGGCTGGTACCCCCATGCTTATACTTGGGCATCTGCTAAACTTGTGAGTTAGAGTTCCACTTTCTATTGCAAGAAAAAAGAATAGTTTTTGTGGGGGTGGAGGGTGCATGGTGATTGTTTTTCTCACTCTTTTTTTTCTTCTGAGATGAGATTTCTTTTGCTGCAGCCACCTCTTTAACCTTGGTGTACACTGCCTCTGCTTAGTGAACAGCTTTAGGATCACAGCTCTTCAGAACAGATACCTTTTAGATTGTAATAGATGTCCCTGGAACTTGGAAATGGGAAATGAATTGGATTCTCCGTGTCTTGGAACTGGTGACCCATGCTTTAGATGAGTGCAGACTCTGGCTGAGTCTTCCTCTTTTCTTTTTCCCACATCTAATGTGAAGCCCTGAACAGCTAACCCAGCTCACTATTCATGTTTTCTAGCTCTTTTCAGAGTGCAACACAGGATGGCCAGCTGTCTACCTGCTGTAAAAGGAAAAGAAATCCGTTCTTAAACTAGATTCATGTAATATAGTAATGTAACTAGTTATCATGAATGGGAAAGTGAACGAATCCCAGTTAGTGTAAATGTTCTTCCTTCTTGATATCCTGACCTGCTGAGAGACATTTAGCTTTCCTCTGTGATATGGCAAATTAAGTACTTCGCATTTTTCCCCTCGGTATTTTGTATTAAGGAGCACAAAGCATATTCAGATTTTCTGGTGAACAAGATGCTACACTGAGAGCACCTAGTCAGTGGCTTTTTACTGCTGAGTAGCCCACACATCTTGCCACAGATTTGGGGCTTGTCTGGCTTAAGAGGAAGAGGATTTCAGAGGACTGTTTGGAGGACTGTGCCGATAAGGCGACTGACATCCCTATCTTAAGTTGAAATGTATCTTACCGTTTTAGCTTTTAACCCAGTAGTCTGCAGTATCTAAAATGCCGCGCTGAATTATGAGGAAGGTTAGTATCTTCTGCTGTATTTTGCTTGGCAGGTTGATTGCTCAATCTAAACTTGAGGCTGTTGGATTCCTTCTTAAATTAGCTTTCTACCAAGCTTACGTTGTGTTAATCGGAATCAGTAAATATTATCATACTTTTCATAAGGCACATGAAAAGATTGTTGCTGTAGTTTAAAAACCCAAACCTTTGCCAGATGACTTGTGACCAGGTAGTGTGCTCGTTTCAACTTACTAAGGTCAGGGTGAACACCTTCATTTTTTCAGTCTTGCGAACCAGAGAGTAAGAGGGTTGCTCAGTGTAATGTTGCATGCAAATCCAGAGACCACCCGCTATTCCTAAACACAGGGATTTCAAATAATTTGTAACTGGGAGAGACTTTGAATGAAGTTTGCCAGAAATCTCGTAGGAACCAGCATAAAACAGTCCCTCGTATTGGTCAACCAATTCAGCTTTTTGAATCAACATAGCCTAGGAGTTTCTAATCCCTCTGGTGATAGTGGTCTGCCTTCTAATTTTAGTCTCTTTCAGTTTGCAGTTACTTGTAAAGCACAATAGACCAGTGGAAAAAATCTGCATTTTAAAATAGTTTTTGAAGAACAGCGTAGGCATGAGTCATACCTGTCTCTGCAGGCCGTAAAAAAGCTGTCGACAGTTAGCTGGGAAGAAGTGTATTTAAACTTTGTTCCTGCCAGTTTAAATCACTTTATTCAACAGCATGAATGAGGTTGTAGTATTCCATTAAGACTGTTTTTATAAAATTTTAATGAGCAAATATACAAGCAGCAAATGAGTACTTCCCAGAGTTTTCTTTTTAATCAAATATTCCTAAACATTATCTATGATTTTACAAGGCACAAAAGTGAAGATTCTCAAATCTGGTTCCAAGGGGGAATTCAGCTAACAATGGGACTGTATTTAAATAACTGCATAGAGATTTAAATGTAGTTTGATAAGTGAATGATCTGGTCAGTGGCTTGTAGCAGGTTGTGTTGGAGGTAGATAGTAAAATGGGGATTATTCAGATCTGGCCACTAATTTGTTCTGCGTATGGAATTAGACTAAAGGGAAGAGACCACTTGATGTGTGAAGCTCATGCTGAAGGTTAAATTACAAGGAACGTAATGGTACTCTGTGTTTTGATTTTTGCCAACTTTCTGGTCAGAAAACAGATTTCTGCTAAATACCAGACTGCAGACTGGTGCTCTCGTACTCCTCCCGCCCGTTTCTCCTTCCCACTTCCACTGAGTCTCTCCCTATCACATCAGCAGGCCTAGGACGTATAGCAGGATTTCTTTTTCCGTTTCTGTGAGAAAGATTGGCATACATAAACCAGTTTGGCACTGATTGAATATTAGAGATGGAATATGATAATAAAAGGAAAGTGGGCAAAAAAAAACCCCTAGAGATTTGTCAGAAAACCGCTGGCTTCGCTTTAGCAATCTTACAGCTAATAACATGCTTTAGCAGTTGCTTTCAGCAAAAGAGAAGGAATAGGAATTAGGATGTACATTTGCACAGGCGTTATTGCAAGATCTTTAATCCCTCTTCTTGTACAGTAATTTCAAATAATAGTTTGTAATATTTTGCGTATTTCTGGAGTATGAAAATAGTTTAAGATGCAAAGAATAAACTTCCCCATACAGTCAACCACATTGGTGACTTGAACTATTCCTATGCATTTTGCTTTGTAGCATTTCATTGGTTTCATTTTTTTGGTAAATCAGAACATTAGATGGGCTATGTTTCCTTCAGTAACTGGATTTCTGAAAAACTAAGAGTCTGCGTAACATGACCAACTTTAAAACCATGGTTGCCATCTAATTTTGTGGTTACAACTGAATGGAAGAGCAAGCCAAAAATGTCTGAAATCTCTAGTTTGCTCCATCCTGTCTAAAAATAAAGAAATTGTAAGTTTCAAACCCCAGGAATTTAGATAACTGAGTTGCTATTTATCCCACAGTGAGTGGATTATTTCAGTTGCATTACACTGAACTGGCAAGTTGACAGACGATTTGGAGAAATGGTTGAATATGTGATGTCTGAGGTTATGTAAAGGCTGCAATATGCACGTTTCCTTGAGAGCAGAAATGGGGTTTTTTTACTTCTATTTTTTTAATTCAAATATAAATATTAGAGCTTGATAAAGGGAGCATAAGCTTTTACTGAACAAAATGGTTTCCTAAAAGAAACGTAGACACAACAGTGGACAGGTATTGCCATTTTCTCTTTTTATGCTGTGGTTCTTAGCTTCCATACAGGTAGCACTGTCTAAAAATCTCTCTGAAACACTGTGAAATATGCCACCTTATTTCATACTTTTCACGTACTGTGTGAGATCTCTGTTATAAATACCTGTTCTGGGCTCAAATGTAATAGAGATATCTATCGCTAATCTTACCTAAATAATGCTAGATTCAGTAAAAATAAAAATAAAAAATTGATTAACAATTCTCATGCCTCTCATCTGGGTGAGGGACTGCTTACCCTAAATTATGCAGTGCTGCGATTCTTGTGGGGGCAGGCCACGCACCCTGTGTGGTTTGGAGACTGGAAGCACCTGCTCCAGGAAGAGTTCGTTTAGATGGGGCAGGTTTGCTGGCCTGCCCGCTCCGCCCGTAGCCCCCTTTGACATGAAATTGCACAGCGTAAGGTTAATGACAGTGGGTTAGCAAGGCTTCAAAGCGTCTGGTGTGACCCCGGCGTGCCTGGCATTCCTTTCTCTTGTGCAAAGGTTTGGCATCGATTTCGCCGTGGCTGGAAGAATGTACTCAGGAGAAACCAACTCGCATCGTGGCTCCCCCAGGCCTCTGGAGAGGGGAGAGTTGTCATGGCAATAAATCATGAGGGTTGGTGGAAGATGAGTAAATCCCCTTCTCCGTGCTCTACCGTGGGCATGGGTTGTGGTGAGAATAAGAAGCTGGATCAAGCAAGTATAATGTGTAATTGTCCCCTTTCTAACCGCTGCCGGCGCTTAGCAGTAGGGCAGCGTGTGTCTAGGCTGTGCGTGAAAAGACAGCTGTCTGCGTGTACCAGAGACACTTTGGGCTGCGAGGAGTCAGCGTCCCACCAGGTCACAGTGCTGACAGACCGACCTGCGCCCTTTCCCTGGACTCACTGAGCACGCTGTAGCCAAAGGCAATGTGGGCAAAGTTGTGTCTTCCCCACAGTGGCTGCTTCCAGCTGCTCCACAGATGTGGCCAAGTATGGGGGGGAAAAAAGCTAAATATCCTGTATGTCCTGCAGTCCAGACACATCCCCCCCTCCTTGCTGATGCTTGCACATTGTATAGAAAAATGCTTCCCCTGAATTCCAGGAAAGGAGAAAACATGGAAGAGGATAGCAAAGGAAACGAGCAAGAAGGTGGGACAATAAGTCTCGTTAGACTGAGATGCTGTGGAGAGGGCAGAAGGGAGGACACTAACGGGAAATTGCTGGGCGAGGAGATTGATGAAGGGAGCTGAGAGCAGGGGAATGGAGTACCTTGGGGCCAGTGATTACAGAGAAGTGAGGACGAGGAAGGGACGGGGGTTGCCCAGGAGATTCACACACGTTCCACCGAACAAACTCCTCTCCGAGGGTGAGATTCGTGGGCCCTATCGTTCTGCTATCAGCAGACTCCCCTGAGACTTGCTGGTGCGTCACGTTTCATCTTCCTCTGGACAGGGAAGAGCTGTTGCACCAAGGGTGGCATCCTGCTGTATTTCTGCTGGTTACCTGCCGTGGTGGGGCATCACCTGGGGGCTCAGGCTGTTCCCGTGCCACTGGCACGCCGAATAGGGAGTCACTGCGCTGCCAAATGATGGGGGGAAGATGAAATTCCCTTGACATTACAAAATCCTGCCGGGATGCCATGTCCGAAATGTTCGCAGGTTTGCCTTTGCAAGCTTGGCGCATGTGCACAAGCGGCTAGGTGCGCGTGCACAAGTGCGTAACGATGCACCTTAAATCACAGCCTCAGACGCTGTTTTTTCCACAGAATCTGTGTCTTACTTAGTATGCACCATGCACAGGGCTGTCTCGGTAAGCAGCTTTTTAGGAGTAAAAGCATCTTACACCTGTCACTTCAAACTTCTTTGAATGCTTGGTTTTGTAACCTTTATACTCTCTTTAGGTAACGCACGTAAGAAAAGAGATTTGACATTTTTAATATTTTTTTTCTTCAAATTCTTCCTAAATCCTTCTGGTATAATCTGTAATTCCAGGAATTCTTCTGTCTGTAGCCGAAATGCTCACCACTAACAGCTTATCATTCTCACGTACCACAAACGAGGGACAGAAACTATTTTGTAAATAGATTTCTATAGATTAAGCCAGATAAATAAGCACTTCCCTTGGAAATCAAAATTAAGCTATCTCCAAAGAAAATAAAAATGGAAAACTTAACAGAAAGCAGGCAGTAGATACCAGTGCTCTATTTGTATTCAGTGCGAACAACAGACGTTTTTGGAAAGCCTCCCAAGTCCAAGCAGACTTTTTCTGTACAAAGGTGATTTCCCAACCTGCTTCTATTTGAGTGGAAACAGTTTGACCACTGGTGTTCAAAGGCAGCAATGCATGTTTCACCAATTTGGAAACATTCTAGTCAATATAAACAAACCCAGCTCAGCTCTGTGGCTGAAATATTGAAAAAAGGAACAGAGTTCTGTTAGGGTTGGGTTTTTTTTTGCTATTGTGGTCATCATCTGTTGATCTGCAAGAAGGGCTTGTGCTTTGTGTGCCTGTGGTAGGGTTTAAGAACGGTCTCAAGTGCATGGTTTTCTGGCTTTATGGACTATGTCACAGGGAGAATCTGCGAAATGACTATGATAGAACTGAAGATAAAATTACTAAAAATGGAGCCCGGGAGTGGTATTTTAGAAAGCGACCATATAAGTACCGAAAGAGTGAAGCATGGACTGCTGTCTTTGTGCTGCCCCGGGCTGAACACCCTGTGCCCCAGTGCTGGCTGGGTGCTGGCGGGGCAGCCGCTGCCCTTGGCTGCAGGGGCCTTCGGCGCAAGGCTGTCCGGGAGAAGAGGGAGGAACCGGGATGGGATGCGCGGTGCCCGCATCCTCCGCGGAGCACGCCTGGGAGCCGGCGGGTGCAGGGGCCGGCAGCGCGGCCGGCCGACGCCAGGCTGGCTGGCCACAGCCACCCGCTCGGGGTTGCGCAGGACGGAGCGCGCAAGGTCATCGCTTCGGGAAATTTGGGAACATGCTTTGGTCTCTGAAGCAACTGCTGCTGTGTCTCAGACAGAAGCACAGCCCTGTTCAATGTGAACTTGAGTGATTAGCACAGCTATTACTGCATCTATAAATAGAATTCATCTTACAATATATTAAGTTTAATGATATAATAAATAGATTACAGTTAACTTTAATAGCAGCACAATGAATGCAGACGCAGTTTTTATGACGATCTGCTGCCATTAGTGAATGTTTTGCAAGACGCATTATATGTAGTACCTTCTTCTTCCTTTGAAAAGTGAATAATGTAACAATGCCGTGTAGAAACAAAGCACAAAAAAGTAACTCACAATGTTCCTGTTGCACGGAAGGCAGTCACGTACATGAAAGTGCAGGTTGCATTAGCAACCTTAACTCTGCTCCTTATGAATATGCATTATGAAAAATGTTTATTATATGGTAATATTGCTAGTTCTAAAACAAACCATGCAAGATTTCTCTGTAGGAAACTTGCATGTGGTTACTGTCATAGGGAATTAAAAGCAACGTGAAGCCTCACTCCACTGATATTTTTTGTTTTCATTTATCTCTTTAACAAGAAAAAATATATGCTTTGGGAAGAAAATGTTTTGGCTTTTTTTTCAGTGAAATAATACACACTTCTAATGAGACAAGCTCCCTGGAGTTTTAACATGACATGTTTAAGGAAGGTTGACATTATACCCCCTGCCTGTGGTTCACCTTGTTGTACTTGTTTTATGGTAAAACTTTAATATTTGAGTGTCCATTTCCATTTGACAGAGACTCAGGTATGTTTTTCAATGCAAACAAGTTGCTCTGTGGTAATTATACAGCCCCCTGGCTTGGGAGGACAAAGCCTAAACCCCCAGTTCCTTCCCACTTCACCTAAGGCTGTAGTTTGGCAAGCGTTTAAGGTAGCTCTCCTGCGGGCTTGGAGAAGTTAAAAAGGAGAACAGGCTATACTGTGCTGCACAGACATCTGTGTGGCCGTGCAGTGAGGGAGATGGGGAGCCTGACCTGGCTGAAAAGTAGCCCAGAAAAAAAAGTGTCCCTAGGTCCGCTGCCACCCCGGCTGACCATACGGCCACACAGCCGAGGCTGTGGCGGCACACCTGAGAAGGTCACGCAAGCGTAGAAATGAATGGCCAAGGGCAGCCGCGGGTGCAGGGACTGTGCTCCCCCACCCCGTGGCTGTGCTGGCTTAAATGCACATCGAACTATAGCCGAGAGAGCGATGCCTCGAGGTGTAAATTATAGGCTTATGCTCTCTGCGTGGGACGCTATGGTCACAGTTCCTCATACCTTTCTCTCAGTGGTGTAGCTGGCTCAAGAAGTTTGTGCCCTGCCTGTGAATCGCTCGTTTGCTTCTGCTGGCTCAGTTGTTTGTGAAGGCTCAGTGGAAAATTAAACTAGAAACTGGTTCTAAAAAAAAAAATCCCCAAAGGAAAAAACTTAAAACTATTTCTCCTCACCCTGCATCAGTTAATGAATCTGGTTCACAGAGCATTTCTACAGATGTTTGTTCCTGCAGAAATGAGGGCGAGAGCCATTTGGGGATGGGAATGAGCAGGGATATCTTTAAGATGGTGTTGCCACCAAGAAACAGTGTGTGGAACCACCCGTAAATGGGTGGATGACAGGTTTGGCTGTACTCCTTTAAAACAACCTAAGCATCAAAGCATATGTTGCCAGTCCTGTGCCCAACTAGAGGCAGCCAGCCGCAAGGACAGGAAGGATGACCTTCAGAGGGGAGCTCTGCTCTGCTGGAGCCACGGTGATGCCGTGTTACATTCAGCCTGTCTGTCCAATCTCCCTGCTCTTAAAACATGATTTGAAGTTTATTCTGAATATCCAGCACTGAAGTCTGTTACATATGCTTCGTGTATAAATCCTTTTCACAGCTATTTTTGCAGCCATTGACTAGCACACCTTTTGAATCCTATCACAATATATTTAAAAGTTGATATTTTTTTAAAGGCTGATGTTAAGAGGAAGTGGTTTATGGGAAGTCTCTGCTACAGATATATACCTTTAGGAACGGTATTTATAATCAAAGTTCATACAATTCTAATAAAATCAAGACTTTATTAATAAATATTAATCTGTTTTTTCAGCTGCTATCTATGCCATTTCCTTCCCTGCAAAAACAAAACTTAGTGGCTGTTTACAATTTTGTTTAACTACAGTACCTTACTTTGCATGGAAATAATAATAACGTGTGGGAAATTTCGGTGTGAAAGCAGTCTTCAAAATGCTTTGCCAAGAAACATTATGCAATTAGTAAAACAATTCAGTAGTACCTTTCATACTTTGTAATATGTATTCTACACTCCACTGAAGTAAGCTTTAGAAGACTTTGTGCAATTTACTGTTCCGCCTCTGTGTGTTCTTCCTCCCATAACAGAGTTCCCGTTGCTTTGCCTGCTTCATCCCAAACCTTAAGTTCATCAATACTGCAAAACTGTGTCATTGATCAGTAAGCTACTGATCAGTGCACGTTGCAATGTGCAGGACTGTGTTTGACTTGTCCTATGCAAGATGATGAGCTTCACTTTCTTTCTGTAGCTGTGTTGAGGCAAGCATGCTGGAGTGGACCTCTCTAAGCCTGCTGCAGGCATTACAAGTAAATTGAGTAGAAATTCCTCCATCTAAACTGCGTTGCAGGGAGCCACATTCCACTTTTTCTTCCTTCCTACTCTGAGCGTAGCAGCTGTTGGTCACAAACTGGTGCGCTTGAATTCATTTCTTCAAGTCCATTCTGTTGCATCAATGCTAATTGTATATTCTACTCAAACACACGGTTACACCTGTGCGATGAGGCACATTGTACGCTGTGCCCTTGAACTTTGCCTGTTATCAGATATCACTTTTCCTTAATTGGTCAGTGTCCTAAAACTTTGTCTTGCCCTGCCTGCAGGTATGGAATGTACCCATAAAATCCGTCCAGCTCAGCACCTAGGATCAGTGCTAATAAATCCAAGCTGAACCAGAAGAAACCATGAGAACATGGGATTTCCAAGATCCCAGTGGGTCACTTGTTTCATTTCATAACACATTCAAAAAGACAAAGATCTGACAGTGATAGTGGTGCCCTTTTGTAGAGGAAAGGCCTGCCCTGAATTACTTTGGAACGTGTTTAACACTTGCAATAGTATGGGATTTTTCGCTCCTCTTCTAAGACTTGAAGTTGGACTCTAGCATCTGCCTTTCTCATTGACTGAATGGGGAACTTCGGCTTTTAAATGTAGGTGTGCTAAGCTAGGCTGTAGTTAAACGCCTAAAGCAGATGGCAGAAGTACCTCTCTGTGGGGCCAGATTCTTGCTTGAATGGGAGCATTTGGCAAATTAAATGAAGTATGTGGTTGGATGAAGAGGTCGAATATAGAAGACAAAGAGCTGGCTGCTGCAGCTGCCCTAACTAGATTACCAAGCAGAAGGGAAGTGTTTAAAACCCAAGCGGGTCCAAATCTGAGAAAGGGAAAAAAACTAAGCGTGACTGTCCTTCCCGGGTCGTCTTCGCTGTCTCCAGGGTAAATCTTGTACAGCCAAGGATTTGGCCCCACTTGGTTAGGGCGTTCGGTTTCCTGGGTGGAAAAAAAAGCAATCCTATTAGACAACACACTCAAATCCCTCTGAAATATTTCTAAAGGAGTCAGTCTGCTAAACGTCTGCTAAATGTGCAGAGTACACAGAATCCCTTCTGGCACTGTCTTGGATGATGCAGTTATCGATACTAATGGAGATACCAAACCATATTGCTCCACAGTTCCTCCTGCACACATTATGCTCCTAATGCACATATGTGTACATGAAATGCCAATTATGGTTTTTGCATTCCATGGTTTAAGCACCAGTGTACTTCCAAAATGCTGACTGGCCGTTACCATGGCCAGACCGTCCTGTGGTCTCTCCGCTCAAAAATGTTTCTCCAACCAAAAAAACAAAAATGTTATTCCTTTGGTCTGTTGCACTGTAATCTCTGTTCTTCTGGGGATTATATAGCTCTGCGGGTGATTTCTGTAATTCATTCTACTGTTTCATTAGAAGTAATAGACGGTCTTAATTACAGCATGCCACATGACAAACTGGTAAAGGTGCTAGAAATGTTGCCAACAGGAAAAGAATTGGATGGTGTGAATTTTTATTAATTAAGAGCTGGCAGTACTGATGGGAAATAAGATTGGACTTGTGTCCACTGGAAGCTATGTAATTTTAGCGTAGACATTTTTCTAAATGTCATGAGTTGTAGGCTGTTTGTGGTTTTAAAAACTTGAAAAAATATCTTCGGCTTAAACAAAATAAAACCAACCTTGGAAGTTGATCATATATCAAATAGGGAAAGAAACATGGCAACTTTTGATTTTTCTATTAATGTTGCTGTATAAGCTATAGTCTTTCTCAGTCTACCTCAATTTGCGATGAGCATTTACTTTATACCATTAAGTAAGAGGAGGCTGAGGGGAGACCTGATCGCTTCCTACAACTACCTGAAAGGAGGTTGTAGTGAGGCAGGTGCTGGTCTCTTCTCCCAGGTAACCAGCGATGGGACGACAGGCAGTGGCCTCAAGTTGCGTCAGGGGAGGTTCAGATCGGATATTAGGAAAACTTTATTCCCTGCAAGAGTGGTCAGGTATTGGAACAGGCTGCTCAGGGAAGTGGTGGAGTCACCATCCCTGGAGGTGTTCAAAAAACACATAGATGTGGCACTTCGGGACATGGTTTAGTAGGCATGGTGGTGTTGGGTGGATGGTTGGACTTGATGATGTGACAGGTCTTTTGCAACCTTAATGATTCTATGATTCTGTGAAATGTCAGTAAATATGTAAATGGACATCATCTCTGCTACTTGCTGTCGGGCTCTCAAAAGCATCTGAGGGGTTGAGGTCTTACTCCTCCACTGTTGTACTTTCCAGGAAGGTGCCGAGTGAAGCTGTGTGACCTGCAGTGCTGCTCAGTCTTCTGGGCTGGGCAGTTCCTGCTGCTTTTGCGAAGTCTTAAATCATTTCTTTCGCTGTTTCTTCCAGTTGAAAGTGAGGTGTATCCATGACACTAAATTTTTCCAAGGAGAAAGGAGTTCTTCAGGGAGAGAGAGAGAGAAGGCCCTTTCTAGACAGTAATTTAGAGCAGGAGCCTAACGGTAGGTGTCCTCACCCTCTGGTGGAGTGTGTTCCTCTCCATCGACTACAGATCTCCATTGACTACAGACAGCCCAGGCTGTGGTTAGGCACTTTGGGGAAGAGCAGACACCCAACTAGAGTAATCTCACAACTACCCTGAGACTATGCAACTTAACTTGAGGTAGAGAGGATGATTCTTTATTTGTAGACAATAGAAAGCGGTACCACTATGGAGAGAAAAATGCTAAATAGGTGAGAGCCAGCGCCATATCCATGTACAATTTTTGCCTCTTGCTCTGCGAGAGGCCGACTGTTAGATGAAAGATGGTCACTGTTCAGATGTCAAAACCTGTCTGTGGGATCTCTATATCTAAAAGTAGGAAACACCCCAAACCTGTTGTGCAGAATAAATACCTGATAAATCAAGTTTTCTGCCACTAGCAAATGATTGTTGGGGTTACTACGAGGGTCCTGTCTGAGGCACAGAGATTAGCAGTTAAGTCGGTGTTTGTTTACCGTGAGAGAGTATCTGCCAATCAGCATCAAAAGAGAAAGAATTGGCAATAGTAGTACTCCAAAAGAGAGGAAAACAGTAATTTCTAATTATTATTCAACTCATTGACTGCTTACTCCAAAGCACATTTTGCTGAAAAGATAAATCCAGTTACGCGGTACGGTTACGCTGGCCTTTGGGCTGGGGGAGAGGCCGATCCCTGGGGATTTCCTGCCAGCGCCCGCTGCGGTGCTGGAGGAAGGGTGGCCATCGTCCCCGCTCTGCATCGGGCGCGCTCCTGGGCTGGAGAAGGGACACAGGGAGCTGTCAGCATTACAGGGCATTATGCATGCATGTATATAAAGTATTTCTAAATCCCCACAGCGATAATGTTCAAATTCTTTCTTGCTCTGATGATTTGGGTATTAATTTCCTTCCTGTGATTATTTAATGTGTATATGCAGCCTGTGGTGTTTTTTTTCCTTCCCCCTTGCATGTGATGTGCTAGCAAAGGAAGACAGTAATAGTCTCTCGGGATATGTACAGCTCTGTTCATATCTGAGGTATGAAGTCAACTCAAGACCATTTTGTTCTCATAAAATATACAGCACTGCAGTTTAATGGGTAATGGCATAAATGCCAGGATTTGATGGGCAGAACCATTTTCACTGGAAGACGAGAAAGACCATGAGGACTCAGTGCTGGATGGGAGACGTGCCAAACAGTGCGGAAGCAGGACCGTGTGCGCTGCGGGGCAGTGATGGTGCCTTCCCCGAGCATGCTAACGCCTCGCACGCTCACCTGTTGTGAAGTAAGAGCACATACGAGATTTTGTTAAAGTACTAACAAGGAAGCCGACGGGTTTTACAGGAAGTAATTCCACTCCTTTAGATGTGTGTTCTTTTTTCTACTTTTTTTTTTTTTTTGTACTGCTTTGGGGGATAAAGATGGTTTTCCCTCGGG
>Ga0065711_1004911_pt1 | contig 22816 bp, 17 predicted proteins | sample Hoacrofraction12_FD_59098 | JGI IMG/M metagenome (GOLD analysis project Ga0065711, IMG submission 59098) | Hoatzin crop microbial communities from Cojedes, Venezuela - Epithelial fraction 12 v2 (version 2) | ecosystem: Host-associated > Birds > Digestive system > Esophagus > Crop | place... | reverse complement strand
CCCATCCAAACCATGGGCAGCTAGTTTCTCTAGGAGGATGCTGTGGGGAACAGTGTCAAAGGCCTTACTAAAGTCCAGGTAGATGACAACCACAGCCTTTCCTTCGTCTGCTAGGCAGGTCACCTGGTCATAGCAAGACATCAGGTTGGTCAAGCAGGACCTGCCTGTCATGAACCCATGCTGGCTGGACCTGATCCCCTGCTTGTCCTTCACATGCCCGATGAGCGCACTCAGGATAAATCGCTCCATAATCTTGCCTGGCACCAAGGTCAGGCTGACAGGCCTGTAGTTCCCAGGATCCTCCTTCTGGCCCTTCTTGTAGATGGGTGTTCATGTCATGAAACTGTATTTCCTGACACAAGGATTACTACTAAAGAACCACAGAAACATGTTGGCAGTCTGCTAATTTTGTTCTTTTAACAGAAAAATGTGCAGAACTTTATTTCTGTTAAGCTGTGCCTTTTATTTCTCTCAAACAATGCAGTGAGGGAGCTTAAACAACCAAACATCCCCAAGCTCTGTAAAAAGGCATTCATATTTACTCCTAACCCAAAAAGCAAACCTGCAAGCAAAAACACCCCACTAGAATGATAAAAAGGCTCAGGAATATATGACACTGTTGCTTTGGCATCTACCATAAAAACGCATTAAATTGACAAAGATATGAAAAACCCCTAACAATTTAAAAGCTTTGAAAGCTGAGTATCTTGTATATAAAATATTTAATCATAAAATGTATTTCAGTCACCATAATTAAATAAAATTGAGATCATGTTGATAATGCAGCTCTAGACAATAGACAAATTCTACCCAAGGGATAAGTGGCTTCCAAGAGTAAATTAATTACTTGCTACTTTTATTAATGAAATCAACTTTAATTGTTCACTGAATTCACAGCTCCTGCACACCTGCTCATTAGCTGAACACAGGAGTTTGGAAAAAGTCCTTGATTTCTTAGCAACAACTGAAAACATCAGTGCTGTCAAGAGTCTTCTCATACTAAATCCAAAACACAGCAGTTACTGGGAGGAAAAGTAACTCTATCCTAGTCGAAATCAGGACCTGTAATTAACCGATTTATTGAATTTCATATATACGTATAAAATGCAACTGTAATGGAACAACTGCAGTGTAAATACAGTCCCTCTGTGTAAATTCCGTCTTTGAATATTTGGTAAGATAAACACACATATGGATTAAGTTTATATACTGAGATTAAAAGACATCAGTTAAGCTGAATATGTATGCCACAACTGTTGCTTCACGTACATTTTGAAGCATATTATGCAAAAAACCCCAACAAAAACAGCAACAAGTAAAAATCCAGCCTACTATGAATGTATTAAATACAAACAATTAGTTCCTCATTCACTTCTGGGATTTCTAACAAAACTGTCGCCATTAGAGACAACCTTCTTCAGCAGTCATTTGTTTAAATGCCATTACCCTACATTTCCTGTAACATCTATGAACTACAGTATGGCCTGAGCAAAACAAATCAAGAGCTGAAGACAACAGTGAGCTTCCAACTGGACACAAAATTGAGTTACTGAATAGACAGACAAGCAGAAAGCTTTAGTTACACAGAAATGGGGACATGGAGGTCGAAAATCCCTGAAGCGCCTCTGGAAAGCATAGGTAGAAACAGTCTGGTGAACAAGTGGGACCGACAGACACCCGCAAATATGTTCCATGTCACTCATGCAGACAGAAGTGCCCAGCTTCAACATTTCACCTGTTCCTCTCACAGTCGAAGATCTAAGCTGCTGTAAGCACTACCCTGCCCATTCCGGTCCCTCGAAGTTTCTTCTGTCCTCCTGAGGCCTCACTGTGTGCTACTGGCCCCTCACTGTGTGCTTCTGGCCCCTCACTTACAGGCTCCAAGGACCTTACTAGGTTTTCTCTCTCTGCTGCAACCTACACTTCGATCTTTTTTTCCCCCCGATCCTCTCACCCAGTTAATTTTTAAGGGACCTAAAACAACACAACTGTGACCACAAGAAAAAGTCAAAAAGCCCACACCTACTATTTTCATTCTTTCTTTCTCTAGCAGTATTGCTTACAGAAAAACACTTCAGGTGAGGCACCTGTCTTCATTAATAGCAGGACCAGCAATGGAGACTGCTCGCACTTAAGCAAAATGAGTCAATACTTGTAAGAAATATTTAAATTCTGATAGCCTATTAATTCACTGAAACTGTATCACTAAAGCTTCATCTACAGTTGGTTTTACATGTGAATGAAGTCTTGTGTTTGTATTGATGTTCTTAACTCAGTCATGTGGTTACAACATTCTCTATAGTATATCCTGTTACTGTTAGAGGTTAATTTGGGTAAACATCTTCACTACTCTCGTGTTATCCAGGCCTTACTTGAACTACTAGATCTCAGAAGTCATGTGAGTTAATGGTTCAGTATTTGAGGAAGTTAAATGCAAGGGACAGTTAAAATTCAGAGTGAATAAGTTGGTTTAAGACTGATGTCTATTTAATGTCCTAACAGGAACAGATGTGGACAATATATTCAGGAAAAAAAAAATGTGAAAGCCAGCAACACTAAGGTTTCCATACATCTCTTAACAAATCAAAAACATTCTACAAGTACACATCACGTTGTCTGTGTAGCCTGGCAAACCCTATGAATAGCCTCAAAAGCACTACAATCCCACAACGTACATAACAGCATCACCTCATCTGAAAAACTGAAATTTAACTCTCATCATTTCATCCTGTAAAGGTATACAGGGGGAAAAATAGTCTTGAGAAACAACAATGAAAACACTGAGAACAGCTGAAAGACACACTAAAATCTGGGAGTTAACAGATTAACACAGCATCATGAGCTTTATGCAAGTACATCACAACAAATCAGATAGAGTCCACCCTTGTTCTTGAATATAAAATAATTATTTCCGGTAATATATTTTATATGAATGGAATTAGCTTGTAAGAATCATCATCGTCCGTCACAGAAGTGTAGTAACATTTCAGCTACATTCCTATACATAAAGTGGAATACTGCACCTTGAAGAGAAAATACGTTTGCTCAGGGACATACACTTCCACGTGTAGGAGCATAAAGCTATCACTAACACCTTGAAGATTTTACAAGTTCCTCCAAAACAAACGTTATGTCACACAACCAGATGTGTTACACTGAAGTAGCTGGAAAGTGAAGCTGATGGGACAAAGATGTTTTGTTACTTAGGTAAACAACTGCAGTCCCAAAGATCCTCACGGCTTCATTTTGAGGGCTTTGTGTTCGTGGGGTCGTGTTTTTCCCCCCAGTGAAGTGTCTCCCACGAGAAGAGTTTCAAATAATCTTTTTCCAGAATTCTCTCAAGCAAAAGCCTCTGCAGCAAACAAGCAAAAAAACCCAAAACTACGCCAAAACCGAAAAGTATTAAGATAACAGTGCAAAGTGAAAACAATATATTGTCAGTATCTTAGCAGGTATGCATGACATTATTGTAAGCTAAGTATTTCCACATTTCCTCCTAGCTTTCATTTTCTGTGCTGTACTTCACATACAGAGTCTGTACACCCTATGAACTGAAAGAAGTGCAAAAAACAACACAAAAGCCTTGTTACCTTCCAGACAGTGAGGATAGTTCAGGGCAGGTAACAAGAAATTTCTAATGTATTTCATCCTTATAGTCTATTTTCCACATGCAGAAATCCCAGCAGAATATTGACTGAAAACAGGATCAAGAATAGAGGCAAGCTATTGCCTCCAACAGAAAGACGTATCATTAGGGAAATGATAAATGGGGTGATTTTTGAAGCGTCACTATTTATTTATACACGCCATGATTTAGGCACATGTAAAACGAGTGTCAGAAGGATATAGTGCAATATCCAGAAAAGAATTCCTTATGAGAACTTCCTTCCCAGCAAACTATGCACATATGGGTAATAATTCTGCCTTGGAGATACGGATCAAGGACCAACAGCAACAGAGCCTGCATTCTTCAAGAATTTCAGTGATGCTATAATAGAACATAAAGTTAGTGTGACTGCAGTTATTAATTTAACATTCATTTTGCATTTTCCCAGAAAAAGTGGAAAGGAGACAGAAGTGGTATAATGAGAAACACACATACCTTATCCCTACTTTATGCATAAACTTAAACATGAGTTCACATCTAGCTAGCATGTCACATCACACAGCAAGTTCCAAAGAAATTAGAACAAAATCTGCTTGAAATCATTCTGTTTAAAATAGTAGTGACAGCTTTAGGGCAGTAAATGAAGCTTTTTCTAACTCAGAATAACAAATTAGCCCAGACTCTGTGTCAATATCAACAGTAATGCACAATTATTGAAGAGATACAGGAATCAAACAAACTAGTGCTGTACCTGCTACTTTTACTATTACTTCCAAAGCTGCTCTTACTGATACAGTTCCTCATGACTTTTAATTTGGAATTTAGTAAACCAGATAATCAAGTTGCCGAACATAGCTTGTTTTTATCATTCCACAAATATAGCACAGAAAATCACTTGCAGATCATATTATCTCTCTGCTTTCTTTAATGACACTTTAGCATTTTAGTTTCCAGGAAGCAATCATGAAAACACAAGTGTAGTCATCCGCTGTCTTGAATTTGATGCTACTTCTATAGAAACCGTTTAAAAGCTCAATTAAAAACCTGGAAGCTCATCAGATGTGAATCAGCAAAGATTCCCAAGATTCACTTCTTCACACTTCTCCAAGTCAGACACTTCCATTAGAGATGTGCTAGAATTTCCCCAGATCACTGAAGTCTGACCCCACATCAATGACAGGAAAAGGTGGGTGTTTGGGCTATCTCTTAATAGCAGTATTCTTTCGCTGTCTTGCACTACTCTAAACTTTCCTACTGTATTATCACCCTCCTCCCCAGACTCACTAATTTTTTGTATCATAACAAGCCTCTAATAATGATGGTTTATTGCCTTCCTTTCCTTCCCTGGCATTCTGCTGCAGGACTGTCACCACCAAAATGCGGCATCTCAGGAAACCTTGTAAATTCAGAAAAAAGCATGAAGCTGAAGAGATAAAAAAAGAAATAACTGTCCAGGAAGAATACTTTGAAGTTTTAAAGGCACGGGGAAAAATAAATTGTTTATAAAACATTCATAGCACTTTTGCGCAGTACAAATCTACAGCAAATGCCCTCCAGCAACTTTAAGAAACTCAGGCATTCTCATGTCTTATGTCCACTAACTGCAGGTGGGGCAAGCAGGAGAGAGGATAAAACAGAATAGCTTCTGTATTGCTACAGAAGTTGAGGCTACTCAGGGTTGGTATTTTTATTTAATATTACAAACTTAGAATTTGTTGAGGATTCTATTCTAACACAACAGATGCTGGAAGATGAAAGTCAAGACTGAAAACCTCAAGGCATTTTGTAGTTAATTATTTTCCCTCCAAGTACTATCATAAAACAGCCAAGCAGTCACAGCCAACATGAGACTTTCAGAGGAATCTAAGAGTCATAGTATTATTTTTCTTCCCCTTCAAACTGTTTATTGGAGAAGCTCAAGCCATAGTAAACATCTAGCTAAGCCTACTTGTATAAGCGCATACAGCATGAGGCTGTCCAATACATTTTGGTGGCCTGCAACTTTAGAATTTCATAATATCCCAGTACCCCAAGCAGCTAAAAATGTCACATGCTTTACGATTTTTTAAAACAACAAACCTCACTTTCCACAAACAGAAAAAGGTAACATTCTACAACTACTGATGTCAGCAGACGATGCTAGAGGACATGAGAAAGGTTTTCTTCTTTGTATCACTTTCAGCCGTTGTCAGATAGCCAGACTGGAAACTGGAGCACGGCTGTGTTCTTACATGCTTCTTTTCAGCAGATTGCCCGTCACATTAAGACCGCAGTGTTCTGATGGTACAAAGGATCACCCACCCAAACAGGATCATATATTATGATGATCTTGAGGACTAGATAACAATTTTTTTCATGCAATGGCTCCTGGTAGCTGGTAACAACAGCTATATAATAATACTGAAAACAAACATTAACTTTTAACACCAAATCTGTGCCACTGTCAACTCAACCTGGCATTAGTCTGCACTGCCACCAAAGGTGGTGGCGTGATCCTCCCTTAGACTCCTTCTCCCTCGTTCCTTCCCTTGAGTCAGCAAGCAGTGTTCATGCATCCATACAGCAAACTACATCAGGCAACTGACTTGAATGAAAACTAACCTTTTAACTTGCTTCCCAGGTTAATTCTCAGCTGCCTCAGTTACCTGATCCAGATTGCTGAACAGCTGTATGACTGCTATTGTTAGTCACAAGGGAAGGAGGCAGGAATAACAGCTGGAAAGTAGAGAGGGAGATCAAATCTCTAGCAGCACTGATGATGTATGCCAGATATAATGGGTAGTGGAACACAGGTGTAAGAAGGAATCAAACATAGGAGTGTTCAAACAGACTACCATAGTTCTGCCATGGTTTAGTCTGGCTGGACGCCAGGTGCCCAGCAAAGCCGCTCCATCACTCCCCCTCCTCAACTGGACAAGGGGAGAAATAATACAACGAAAGGCAGTGGGTCGAGATAAGGACAGGGAGAGATCACTCACAAATTACCATCACAGGCAAGACAGACTTATCTTGGGGGAATTAATTTAATTAGATCAGAAGAGGATAATGAGATATAAAACCAAATCTTAAAAACACCTTCCCCCTACCCCTCCCTTCTCCCCAGGCTTAACTTTACTCCCATATTCTCTACCTCCTCTCCCCCAAGCAGCGCAGGGGGACAGGGAATGGGGCTTGTGGTGAGTTCATCATACGTTGTCTCTGCCACTCTTTCCTCTTCGCTCTCCTCCCCTGCTCCAGTATGAGGTCCCTCACACAGGAGACAGTTCTCCACAAACTTCTCCAATGTGAGTCCTTCCCACCGGCTGCAGGTCTTCATGAACTGTTCCAGCGTGGGTCCCTTCCACGTGGTGCAGTCCTTCAGGAACAGGCTGTTCCAGCATGGGTCCCCCACGGGGTCACAAGTCCTGCCAGCAAACCTGCTCCGGCATGGGCTCCTCTCTCCACAGGGCCACAGGTATTGCCAGGAGCCTGCTCCAGCGTGGGCTCTCCATGGGGTGACAGCCTCCGCTGGGCACCCATCTGCTCTGGTGTGGGGTCCTCCACAGCCTGCAGGTAGATATCTGCTCCACCGCGGACCCCCATGGGCTGCATGGGGACAGCCTGCCTCACCATGGTCTTCTCCATGGGCTGCAAGGGAATCTCTGCTTCAGAGCCTGGAGCACCTCCTCCCCCCTCCTTCTTCACTGACCTTGGTGTCTGCAGAGCTGTTTCTCTCTCATGTTCTCACTCCTCTCTTCTCCTGCTGCAAAATGCCAATACGCAGGTTTTTTCTTTCCTTCTTAAATTTGTTATCACAGAGGCACTACCACCGTTGCTGACAGGCTTGGTCTTGGCCAGCAGCAGGTCTGTCTTGGAGCCAGCTGGCACTGGTTCTGTTGGACACAGCGGAAGCTTCTGGCAGCTTCCCACAGAAGCTACCCCTGTAGCCCCCCAGCTACCAAAACCTTGCCACACAAACCCAATACAGCTAAAAAGGTTAATGACTATTTTTTCAGTAACTTCAGCAGCATTGTGTGTGGGCTTTGCTAACATGGTCAAAATCTACATGAAAAATGTATCTCTTCATCCAAAATATCTTTCCTTTAGTTTTAGAAATATTATTACTAAGGCATGATATGTACTTTTAATTAATCCCTCAACTGAAAGGCTGGAGATGGTACTTAAGAAGATGTCTCATACTGTTAGAGCTACTAACATCTGTTTTCTCTTTTAAAGCAGATGGTAGAGAACTCACTGATTTACCACGTTCTCCCACATTACTTCTGCCCTTGCACAAGACTGCTGTATTTGAAGAAAATGGTATTAAGATAGATAAAAGTAGATGCAACACAGACAGTTCAACCAAGATGACAAAACAATTGTGGTTATTGAAGTAACACTGGTAAAGAATTTTTATGAGGCTAATAAAAAACTTCTTCAGTGTCCCCCACCATTTAACGTACCAGAGCAAATAATAAAATGGATGATTGATTTTCTCTCATGAGAAAGTAAATATATAGAAAATGTAAATTGCTACCTTCAAAAATCCACAGCATCATAAAATATATAATTAAACTCCAATACCTGGAAAATGTAACACATCAAAAGATGCTGTCCACTTATTAGCTATAAAGTCTCATTTTTGTGAACAAGGCTTTTCAGGTTTGTTCATTACGGTATCTACTTTCTAGAAAATAACACAGAAGCGAATAATATCCATTTATCTGTATCAACCCAAAAGGGCTAAACAATTTAAGTGTAAATCAAAACATAGCTCAAAGGAGAGATTAAATTCCCCTGTTCATTTTTATAAGGGAAAAGCATACTGATAAAATGTTTAATTTTGAGGAAAAAAATTAATAGGACTTTCACATTTAAAGCTTGAGGAAAACTTACAGGAAGCATAACAAAGTTATGATCATAGTTTTATGAAAGAATGCAGAGAACATGCAAGCCCTGCTTGGAAATTAGAGCTTCTAAGTTGAATATTCGTTTGTGTGGGGCACACTGCTGTTAACTGTTAGGCTGCTGAAGGTTTCCATACTACTTTGCACCAAACTGTAGGTATAATCAATGTATAGCAGAATCATAGAATGGTTCGGGTTGGAAGGGACCTTATAGATCATTTAGTTCCAATCCCCTGCCACGGCTGGGGACACCTTCCACTAGACCAGGTTGGTCAGAGCCCCATCCAACCTGGCCTTGAACACTGCCAGGGAGGGGGCATCCACAGATTCTATGGGCAACCTGTGCCAGGGCCTCACCACCCTCACTGTAAAAAATTTCTTCCATATATCTAGTTTAAACTTACCCTCTTTCGGTTTAAAGTCATCACCCCTTGTCCTATTGCAGCAGGCCCTGCTAAAAAGTCCCTCTCCAGCTCTCTTGCAAGCTGCCTTCAGGCACTGGAAGGCTGCTGTAAGGTGTCCCCAGAGCCTTCTCTTCTCCAGGCTGAACAGCCCCAACTCTCTCAGCCGTTCCTCCTAGGAGCAGTGTTCCAGCCCTCTGATCGTTTTTGTGGCCGTCCTCTGGACCCACTCCAACAGGTCCATGTCCTTCTTCTGTTGGGGGTCCCAGACTGAATGCAGTAATGTACTTTGGAAGAGGACAGAATGCAAGTGGCTAGTGGACTGGTTTGGAGATCTTTTGCCTGGATCTCTTCTACAGAAAAACATATACACACAATCTCCAAAAAACACCTCAGTTCCTCAACTCTTGGTTTTACAGTATTTCCTAATTTACTGATAAGCACAGACCATTTCACATGATCCTAAAAAAAATGCAATAGGCTTAATACTGTCTCCTAGAGAGAGAGAAAAGCAAGCATCACTGTAATAGTGCTGAAATCACTAAAATTCAAAGAATGTAAGGCTGCAGGGGCTGTTTTCCTGCAAGGAGTCTTGGCATTTTTTGCCATTCTCCTCACTGCAGGTACATGTGTCAATAGAGAAGCAGATCTGTAATACCAAAACACAGCAGTCTGTTCCAGACAGTCATGTTAGCATGAAAAAAAAATTAATTATGCTAGACAAGCCAAATAAAAAATGTTAAAGACAGCTGTCAGATCAGTATTTGAATGACCTGGAAATATGATGTGTATAAATATATTCCCACTGATCAGCTCAGCATCTTGCTTACCCTAATGCCTCTCCACATTAATTGAACTACCACACAGATTTATTTACAAACTCACACAGCCAAAAATTCAGCTTCTATCTTTAGTGGCATTTTAATAGTCACATACCGAGCAATATCAAAAATAACTAACAGCATATTAAGTTTCAAGCAGCAAAAGGAGACGGCACTGAGAATTAGAGCTGTATCTGCCACAAATGTGCCAAGTATTATGCTCTTTTCATTAGTATATTTTTTTTAAAAAAAACACTGTAGGAGGGGAAAGAACAGCAAATATAAAAATAAAAACCAGCTGTAACAATGAACCCAAGATACCATACACTAAATATGTTAGAGATCAGTGCTCAGGTAACACAGGTAAATACATACCACGTGTTGTCTACTCCAGTCTATGACCAGCAGCATTGTAGAATACTGGCAGCTGTTTTCAGAGACAGTTATCAGCAGGACTTTTGACTGTTGGCCATGTCGAAACTCCATTTTGTGAGTCAGCTGTTTTGTTAAGAATTTACTAACAGTAGATATTGCAGTGTGATTTTACTGAATGGTTTTAAATAAAATAATCCAAACGATTACTTAAAAGATGACAAATACACCTGCCTAGGAATAGACACTTTGATTTGGATTGTGAAAGTGCTGAAATTTCACATGGAAAACCGCATTGAGATAGGATGCTTACCGGATGCTTTTGCATGCCTTAAACATTCTTAGTCAAAGGGTTCTTTCTGTGGGCAAGGGGAGAGACCCCATTTAAAAATTAATTCTGTGTTTTATCTAAGTTCTGCATTAAATTCCATATTGAAAGAAAAATTACATCTTAGCAAAATGAACCCAGCAAAGCCTGACACCCAAAACAGGTCCTAATGCACTGCAAACCAAAATACTAACCAGCCCGCTTTAGAGCGGAATACTATCAGGGCCGTTTTCAGGGAAAAAGCAAACAGAAATATGATCAGAACATTCATCTTTTGCCCCTAAGAGTTTTTGGAGTGAGGGAAGATGAGTCTATACATATACTTTTATGATCTGAAATTCAAACAGAAGCACTGGAAATTTCTGAGACATCCTTCAAGACTGGGAACACACCAAAACACTTGGTGTCCTTTCTAACCTATCACAAAGACAGGGGTCTGTCCCAAATCCCCATGAAGCTGCGCAGGAGTTCATGAGTGAAATCATGTGATTTGAGCTCCCCTGTAAATAACATTGAGAACAACAGAAGCATTAAGCAATTTCTTACAATTTGATTACTGAATTTAGGAGCCTAAATAGAAGACGGACTCTTCTAACAGAATTTGGATGAAGGGGAACAAATTATGGGGCCCAATGAAGTCAGTCCATGTATGTCTGCTAAGTGAAATTGGATTGAAACAGCAAATCATTTTCTCTAAGAGATGGTTTAGTTTTGTAAGACAAATCTTGGAATCTAACAGAGAAACACATTTTTAAATCCAATCTTTCAATATAGATAGTCTGTAATAATATAATTCTCTCATTTTAAAAGTTGTCAGGAATTTGGTGTGAAGGTTTTTGTAAGATCTCAAAACTGAGTCTGCTGTCATCAGTCATGACTCCAAGTCACTAGAGTCTAACTGCAACCGTTTTGCATTTTTCACTCCTTTTCACATACCTTTAGAATTGTGAATTTAGTTAGATCCTAATTAGCTTTTTGGTGTTTGTTACAGCTTTTCCCTCACAGATGAACTAAAAGTGTTGTAGCAACAGGACTAACAAATTTCTGCCTCGGTTTTCAAGTATGCCAGCCTAACTTCTTCTACAGCATTTTGCTCAGGCATAAGAGAAGCTGTAGGTGCAGACGTACAAAGTAAATGAGGATGGGAGGGGAAAGGAAGTATGGGCACTAAATGAACTACAGAAGACATTTCTACTGAATGAGAAATAGGATAAGGGAGCAAGCAAACACGCGCATATATCAATTTGCTGAACATTACAAACCAATATGAACAGGCAAGAGCAAAGCATGTGACATGAAGCTTACTGACACCAAATATTTTATTATCAGTGAAAATTTCCGAACAAGCTGTGGAGGGCAGAAATGCAATCACAGGTATCAAACCTCGTCTACAGTTCAGCATTCCACTGTAGAACAATTTTAAGATTAGAGGCATCAAGGTATTATAGACATCAAGAGAACACATCAACTACAATTACAAAACAAATGAATCAAAATCATCTCAAATCTCAAATACTTGTTTTCAAACTGAGACACTCCACATACATCAGCAGTGAAACTGAAAGTCAAGACATGTTAGAAGCATGTGGTTTGTTTTAAAAATAACACCTTCCCATTCATCCTCTTCCTCAAAAATTAGTCATCAAGGCAAAACACTGGCCTCTACTGCTTTTACACCAGCATGTGAGAGAACACAGAACCGCATGTTCCATGATTCTCAGAAGAAACACACTCTTAGAGTGCCAAGAACTAAGAGGACGACAGCTTCCATCTAAGCAACAATAAATATTTCACTAGATAAATTCCACCATATCAGGAGACAAGTCTTTGTCCTCAGCCTCCTCATGTAATGGGTACAGCATGGTGTGTAGTTCTGTTGGGCAGCCTGATCTGTACTGCAAGTTGTTCTTTTTCAAAGCAAGCTGGAAGATGCCCTTGGCATCATATCTTGTCATGGGAGTCAACCACACCAATCAAACTGGATGCCTGAGAGCCATGAGGTCTTACAGTGGCTTTGTAGCTGATGCTCTGTCATTAGAGGTCCATTCACTCACCTCCCCTACTTCCAAATGGTTTCTTCAGAAAGGTATAGGGCTGTGGTAGGCAAAAACCAGCTCAACCTGTGAGCACTTCTAGGCAACAGATAACTGGGGCAGGGGATGAAGAACATATGAACTCTCGAGCTCAAACCTGGCACTAGCTAGCTGCAACTGGTATGTGCTGGTTTTAAATTCTGTTAGCATCTCAACCAAACCAGACTGACATATCCTAGGTCATCCAATTAATGAAGAGACATAAAACAGAGGCACTAATTAGGAGGTGGATCACACTTCATGCTTCTGCACACACGCTTAGACTGGGAAAAATCAAAGGTTTAGGGGCCCAAAGAGAGGCTGATGAAGACCCTGGCTAGAGAAACAGTCCTAGAAGGGAGTAGACATCCTGGAGGTCAGGAAAATATGCAGAGACAAATACTGGGAGACACCCAAGGACCTCGGACAGTAAAGCCCCAAACAGGTGACTGCGAGCAGACGTACAGGACAAAACCATCACAACTTTCTGCCCAACCTTCCTAGACTAGCAGCAATCTCCCCACTGGGAAGGACAGTCGAGACCTAGTGAACATAACACCATGGGGAAAACAAATGAGTGAGCATGTGGCAGCATCAATTAGGGTAAAAACTGATCTGCTTCGTTCTTAAATAAACCCTAATATCCAGATCTACTACAGGCTGAAACTCTGTCTTGCTTATGACAAAGTTTTTGGCCTACCACAAGGCGCTCACTCTTCATCATGTGTACTCAGTAAATGATGTACAACAGGCACTACACTTTAGCCAATAACTGCAATAGCTGGAATACAAAGATAACTCAAGCAGACAGCATTCTCAGAGCCACTATCGCTATCTGGGTGCATACGCTTCATATTGGAAGTGACTGGAAATTTAACCAGCTCGGCATGCATTTCATATCCATTGAATCAATGCCTTCCACATAACACATCCCACATCAACAACAGCTAGCTATAAAGAAGGACATTTATGTCTTGCAAAATTCCTCCAGCAGCTTAGTAGTTAGTTCCGAAATACGCTGGAATATCTACTTTAGGTTCTGTTATATTCCTGGTTAGGTGCAAGTTAAGAAGATAAATGAGGCAAGAGCTTCACATACATTTAAAATAGCTCAATATGCAGATTTTTTTTTTTTTTAGGATATTTTCCCTCATCTCTATTTTTTTTTTAAACACCTCTAACGGTTTTCTTGTTATATAGATTTCCTTCTCACCTAATAGCTTTAGAACTAGATGGTTTCTATCTACCTTTCAATACTTAGAGAAAAGAACAAGTCACTAAACTTACTAAGATCTGAGAATTTGGTTGTACCAGTATGTACCTTGTCTTTTCTAAAATACCTGATAAAAACACTGCATGGGATTGAATGATTTTTCAAAGTTTATTTATCACTAAATAAAGATTAAGCTAAACCATGAACTTTCATGTATTTTTCCTGCATTTTGCTTCCTTGCACGATGTACCAGAACAGACGTGGCTCACTGCAGAACTAATCACCCTGTGCCATTTTGGTAACTAGTAGGAAGCTCTAGCAAGATCCAAGTCAGCACGATCTCAACTTCAAAGGAAATGAGCCTAAAATTTGCTGGTTTGGATATGGTTCTGCCAAAACAAGTCCAAACCTTCTGCTCCTTAGAACTCTCCAGGCATCTTTATGCTAATAAAACGGCTCTAGTCAGAGCCCTTTGACATGCTGAAGCTCTTCCCAGCTGCTGCCTTGAGACTAGCCACTTCTGATCTCCACTTTAAAACATCTGTTCCAGCTTTAGGCTCCAGGTCTTTCTTCCTCTCAAAAACAGCAGCTCAGGATCTGTCTGCATTAATGATCTTGGCACTCCCTGGCTTCCATTCCCTCAGGGAGGAAAATGTCATTACCCTTCATTATGTGCCTCACAGCACCCCCACTATGTGTGTTTCTGACAAACACGAGTTTCAGAGAGAATAAGCACACCTTCACTTACTTCAGCTACTGCACAATCTTGCTTCTCTGCTCTCCCCCAACACTATATCCTTATCCCAGGTTTAAAGCCTTCAACTCCATCCAAGACCTCATCAACAGCTTCCTTCTTACCTCCTCCCTCCTCCACAGCCTGTTGCAGAAGGCATCTGTATTCTTCAAGCTTATCCCTCAGCACAGCTCACCACCCAGCAAAACCAGAGGCCTACCTTAAGAGAGGTGAGGAAACAGGACCCAGCACCAATACAGAAGCCAGGTCAAATAACAGGCTAGATCCTCCTTATACACACACAGATTTTTCTGGCTCTTTTCTCCCTTGTTCCTCTTGTTGGCCTGGTATGCTGGACATACTTGTTGCACAACCTGGAAGCTGATTACCCAAGATAAATGTAAAAACCTATCAAGAATTTATACAGAGAAGCCAGACCCTTGTCTGCTAATCTCTAGTTTCCTACATTTAGGATATTTTTCCATCTCTATATTGACAGGTTGACTTTTCCAGAGGACAACTGGAGGAACCAGAGACTTCTTCAAACATGCCACTGAACTGAAGCATAAGGGGAACAAACCCGAGATCTGTATTAGCAAAACAGCTCTACAGATTTATATCCCTGCTGCTCAAAAACAGAAGTCTGTTTGCTTTTCTGCCTTCTCTTCCCTTTCTTTCTTTCTCATGCATTTAATGAGGTCACGATTTTGTTTGCACACCAAGAGTGTAACATGGACTCCCACACAGAACAAGTGACATTGTAGATTCTACCTACCTGGTAACACTCAAGAAAATTCTCCCAATCAAAAGCTAGTAACAGGAACAGAAATAATTCATCATCAAAACATATGCTAGCAGTTCTTTACTTCTTTATTCGTTATTATTGATTTAACATTAAATATTCTTAAAATTCATTTGTCATGAAGTATTCATGCAATTTCAGGAACAACAGGAATTATGTGTTTCGTATCTGCTCTCACATACACGTCTATCTTATTTCACCTATCGAACAGTCAAAATATTTGCTAATAGTCTCACTTGAGAAAAAAAAAACATGGTCAGAGTTTGGAGTCAACCCTCTATATTTTAACTACAGCACCATATAATTAATCTAACATAAGCATGTCTATGAACTCTAACAATTAAAAGGCTTTTCACTACAGGGCTTGCCAGTTCTCTGTCTGCCTTTTCCCCAGTGCTACATGGGAAGTTTTGCTGGTCAAATCTGCAGAACTCCCAAGACTCCAAGGTGTTCTCTGTAGGTGCTGTTTTTGTTGCTGGTTTGTTGGTTGGTGTGTTGGGGTAGGGTTTGAGGTTTGGGGTTTCTTCTGCTTTAATTCAACCATTTCAGATTTCAATCCAAACCACGTGGTTCCCTTCAAGAAATACATTTTTCAGAGCACATAAAATCCCAGTTTTTATTCTAAAGATTTAAGAATGTTGGGGAGTTCTACATGCAAATTTCCCCATTCCGAATTCTAATTGATACACCCTGCAGGGATCTTACGAGATAATTATTTTCTCTGTGGAGGATTTTTAAATGATATGGCATAATCTGATTTACTGAAAAATGCAGGAGCCTTTTTCTGCTATTTCTTACTTAGGTAAAATGTGAATTGCTTTCACAGGGAATGGTCCTTATCTAAGAAAGCAGCAAATGCTGCACAATGAACACACCATTAATAGTAATATAATCTTACCATGTGCATACCACATTCTCTGTTTTGACAGATCTATAATCAACAACTAATTCATCCCTGTTGTACCTCGAGTCAAAAAAAGGGAAAAAAACCCCAAATAAACAAGAAGCTTTTATTTCACTATAGGAAATTAAAACCCTTGTAACTTAAACGGCTGTGAAAAAAATCAGTATTTTAGTCAAAATTAGATTTTAGGAGTTTCTGGTATGAGATGCAATACTGAAAGTGTAGGTTTTCAATTAAAAAGCTACATCTGTATGCATAATAATGTATTATAAAGGTGCACTTGTACCCCTGGAGAAACAAAGAAGCTAGAAGAAGCTATTCATGAATTCTTCTTACAAGCCAGCAATATTCCTGCAAAACCAGTAACATTAAATCAAATACAGTGGGATGTGAAACACATAACTGTAAAAGTTATAAAAAAAAGAGATTGAAACAGAATGATTCAAAACACTGATCTGTGATATTTTCAGAATATCACATCTCCTTGATAGAAGTTTCTTTTTCCCCAAGTCTTGCATTTACTCAACTGGCATAAAACAGTCTTCTCAAGCTTGTAATTGAACATATTATTAATATTTGCTCTTCAGCTCCTATTTCAACTACATTTAGAATTCAAACACACAAAAGGGTAAGAATATTTAGGCTACTGTGTAAACTATAGTGTTCTTCAAAGAGCTAATGATCTTGAAATTATGCAGCCTCAAGACTGAAACACTCAGATTCACACAAATCAGTAAAACTTTGCTCTAAACAAATGTAACTGCAGAATTTTTTATATCTCTAGAATTCTGAATGTGACAAATACAGACCGAACACACTTCTTATAATATCAAAAAATTTTCTGTAGCTATGCTGGTTTTAATTCATTTGCTCAAGACAAAATCTCAAGCTTTTGAATTGGCAATAATCAGAATTCATAATTTAACATTCACATACAAGAAAACCAAATCAAGTGGTAATAATACTCCAAGTTAAAGTTCAAAATATGTATTGATTTCTAAGAGTAAAAATACTCCAAATTTGCCTATTAATGTACATTGTTCATTCAATCAGGTTTAATTTCAGAAACAGAGCAGTAAGTTTCTTCAATTGCAATTTTCACAGCTTTCTAAAACTCCCAATCAATAGACTGTTAACCAGTAAGCAAAAAGAAACAAATTAACTGAGTATTTGCCCTTGATTTATCATTTGGTCTCCATTTACCACACTAAGGTGTGTGAATGGAGTGTGAATTTAGACTGAAAGAGCATGTCTTACCATCTATGTTATGTGACAAAAATAAAGTGTATGCTCAGTGTGCTGTAATGGGAATTAATTGAAAAAGTCATACCTGGGGGCACAAAGTCTCTATGTGACTAGCTGCCATTTGGACAATTTTCATTCCATCTTCATTTGTTGACAATGAACAAGCAAGATTAGCAACCTTAAATAAACAAACAAACAGTTTTGTAAGTAAGTATCCACCCCCCAACTCTCAAACTTGCAAAAAACATGTCTGCTAGAAAGCCTTCCTTATTTGGAGAAATTAATTTGTCAAAGAGCATATTTAAACAAGGAAACACAGAATTAAAAAAAAAAAGGAGCTGTGGAAAGTGGTGACAGTAACAAAAAATCTCATGACCTCTCCCTAAATTCATTTCAGCACATAACAGCTGCAGAGTGGTGTTTAGATAAGACCAGGAAATTTCAAAGATCCTAAGGCTTCAGCCAGATTACCTGTGATCATGCCTGTTGATTTTTCCTTCAAATCATACCCAGCTTTTTGGGACTTTTTTCTTTAACTTACTTTCAAGACCTTAAAGATCAAATAACATTTACCCTGATTTGTTGTAATGAAATACAAAACAATTTATGCCCTGAGCCATGCATAGATTACCATTTGAATTCATGGTACGATTTTCCACTGAAAGGGTCATATCGTTGTCCCAAAAATCAGGGAATTGGTATCAGTGCATCTTATGCTGAAAATGTGTAAGGAAACTTGAAATCTGTGAAAGAACAAGTTGTTCTGTTTTATTTTACTATACACAATGGAGATATAGCTTCCTTTATAGGGAAAAAGCTCTCCCATGATGTTCCACAGTTCAACAAGTTTGAAGAGATGAGGGAAAAAGAGCCCTCACTCCAGCTCACTGCAGCTCAGCATCAACAGGCTGTAACAGACAGGACTGACAAAGGCACAAGAGGGGTTGCAATACCATAGACCTTTTCATCCCACTGAAGTCATATAAATTCCTTACATAAGGCACTACACCTTGTTAGTCTTCATAGCCTGTACCTGTATTACATATATATCACTCCAGTGTCAACGTACATGAAGAACTGCCTGAGAAATAGACCTCTGCAGACCAACATAGATATGCATAGCTAATTTGTAATTATTCAAAACTCATGCAATGAGTTCTACAGTCCAGCTGCTGCAAAATAAAAGCAAATCTTCATTTATCAACATTTGAGAGCACTATTTCTAACAAAGAACAATAGTACAATGACAATCTATTACCAAAGGCTTGTATTAATTCTTAGTTAAATGATGTAAATAATTACAAGGAATTAGAATACAGCCAAATTAATTACTTTTCATATACAAAATTCAGAGGAGACTAAGCAAGATGCTTTCTGAAGAGGATGAGGGCTAGAATGCATGGCCTTTCACGTGCACCTGTGCCTACACAGAAATACTTTATAAACCTATCCCTGCTATTCCAATACAACTCACTGGTTTCCCACCTGTGTGATGTGTTATTTTGTCCACATAAAAGATAAGGGTTATGACTGAAGAAATTCAATTTTCATAGATGCACTTAAACTTTATTCTCTTTTATTTGAAGTCAACTGCAATGGGTTTTTTAATGTAACATCTGAGAAAAATTGTTTGTGATCCTACCCTTCCCTTCCTGACCCTTCAGATGTAAGTTACCTTTTGGAATCATCATAACACAACTCTAAAAGACACTATTCCCTCCCCTCCAAAAAAAATCAGTTATTTTTCTTTGGATTGAAGGTCAGGGTTTTTAAATGTTGGTTACTACAACTAATTCATAATTGGTTTGAGTATTTTAATTTCTTTGCCCCACTTACTGAGCTGCTTGTGTATCCCAAACATAACACTGCATTCATTCACACTGCATTAATATACAATCATATATAAAAAGAAGCACTTTACAAGGCTCAGTGCAAATACTATTGATCTATTTCTTAAAGAGCTCTTCAATGCCTAAAGCAGTAATATTTCAAAGGTAAAAAAAAAAATTAAAAAGGCAATACAAGCCATTCTGCCAGGACAAAATAAACTCTCCCGGCAGCTTTCTCTCTTTGCCATAAGGTCCCTCACGTTTTCCAATTTCTTTTCACAGTTCCAGAAAAACTTTACTTCTAATATCTTGGGATCCACTGCAAACATGTGTGATATGCAGCTCCTGTTAATCAGGAAGAAGTTTTAAGATTGAGTTCTCTGCTGTAAGCAATAAACATTTTGTCCCTGTCTTGATGTGCAAGGCACAAACAGGGACAGCTTAAAATGATTTTTTTATCCTGTTTCCCAGTTGCTCTGGTTGAAGCATCTCAGTACAAATCCAGTCCTTGACATAAATTGTGCCACAGAATCACAGAATAGTAATTTAGGTTGCAAGAGTTTTCCAGAGGTCATGTAGTCCAACCCCGTGCTCAGAATACGAGAATTAACTCTAAACCAATCTGTGCCCATGGCTCTATGTAGCAGATCAGCACCTGGGGACAAATTAAGTGTATGTTACCAGATCACATGGAAGATTTGAAGGGTAAAAAAGTGTGGTGGTTCTCTGACAAACCATGCTCAGGTTGCGAAGGATCTCTTAATCCACAAGTACTGTCTTTTATTTGAAGTCAACAGGCATGGGGTTTTTTTATATATATTGAGGTAAAACACTTTCTGATCTTACGCTTCCCCTCTTGATTCTTCAGCTCTAAGTGTTCCTTGTTGATGGCCCAATTCATAACAGTATTCTCAAGGCACAAGCAGCAAACTAAGGACATACAACCACAACCAAACACAGGTTTGTATTGTTTACATTAGATATCTTTTAAAAATCAATAAAGTTAAAGAAAGTAGTATTTGGCTAATTCTACATTTATCATGTTACATTTCTGCTGGGTATTTGGAATTCATACTACAGTGTTATACCAATAGTGAAATCAGTCCTTTGCCTTTCATTTTGATCGACATCAGCAAATATTTTGTTTCCATTAGAAAATGGGTAGAGTTTCTTCTCTTGGCATTTAAGCAGCACCACTTTTCTACAGGTAGCTTTATACATAAATTCTCTGTCAATCTCATCAGTGATTAGACTAATAGCTGCTCCACCCAAAAGGCAACCCAGATTCCAATAAGTCATTAGCATGGTCTCAACCATCAGTACACTAACTGTTAGTATTTTCCTCACCAACTCTTGAAGAGATTTCCTTACCACAAATCCAAAACACAATAACCCAAAGAAATCAAATGGAAAGAGTCAAACAGGAGTGTGTGTGTGTGTGTAATCTTTCCAAGCACAGGGCAAGGCATTTGAGAACCTGAAGTCTCTTTCAGAGCTGTAATGCTGCTAATAAGGATTACAAACTGTTTCATCAACACTAAATGCCTATAACTCATAAGAAAATGAAGCCCTAGCTCTGAGAAGACCTATCACCTTGCTTTCCTGGAAGTATCATGCACATCTTCGAGGTGAAGTTAAGAGGGGGGCCAGTAAAACCACCACCATGGACTTTCAGAGGGCAGACTTTGGCCTGTTCAGGACGCTGGTTGAGAGGGTCCCTCGGGAGAGACTGCTGAAGGGCAAAGGGATCCAGGAAGGCTGGACATTCTTCAAGGAGGAAGTCTTAAAAGCACAGGAGCAGGCTGTCCCCATGTGCTGCAAGACAAACTGGCACGGAAGATGACCACCCTGGCTGAACAGGGAGCTCTTCCTGAGATTCAGGAAAAAAAGGGGGATCTACCACCTATGGAAGAAAGGGCAGGTGACTCAAGAGAAGTACATGAGTCTCATTAGGTCATGGAGAGAGGAAACTAGAAGGGCAAAAGCCCAGCAGGCTGGCCAGTGTTGTAAGTGACAACAAAAAGTGTTTTTACAAATACATCAGCAACAAAAAGAGGGCCAAGGAGAGTCTCCATCCCTTATTCGATGCGAGGGGAAACACTGCCAACAAGGATAAGGAAAAGGCTGAGGTACTTAATACCTTCTTCGCCTTAGTCTTTAACAGTCAGAATGGTTATTCCCAGGGCAGTCAGCCCCCAGTGCTGGAAGACAGAGAAGGAGAGTAGAAAAAACCTCCCATAATCCAGAAGGAAGCAGTTAACAACCACCTATGCCACCTGGACACTCACAAGTCTATGGGGCTGGATGGAATCCACCCCAGAGGGCTGAGGGAACTGGCAGAGGAGCTGGCCAAGTCACTCTTCATCATCTGTCAGCAATCCTGGCTGACAGGGGAGGTCCCAGATGACTGGAGGATCACCAGTGTAACACGCATCTACAAGAAAGGCCAGAAGGAGGATCCTGGGAACTACAGGTGGTGGTGAATGGAGGTAAAAAATCAAGCTGGAAGGTGGTCACAAGTGGTGTCGCCCAGGTCCCAGTTTTGGTTCCGGTCTTGTTTAAAATCTTTATCAATGATCTGGATGAGGGGATGGAGTGCTCCCTCAGTAAGTCTGCAGATGACACCAAGCTGGGTGGGAGTGTTGAGTTGCTTGAGGGTAGCAAGGATCTGCAGAGGGATCTAGGCAGGCAGGATTGATGGGCCGAGGCCAGTTGTATGAGGTTCAACAAAGCCAAATGACGGGTCCTGCACTGCAGTCACAACAACCCCATGCAACCCTACAGGCTTGGGGAGGAGTGGCTAGAAAGCTGCCCAGTGGAAAAGGATCTTGGTGTTGGTCAACAGCTGGCTTGTATTAGCAATAGTGTGGCCAGCAGGAGTAGGGAGGTGATCGTGCACCTGTACTTGGCACTGGTGAGGCCATTTGGAACATTTCTCAAACAGCAAAAATTCTTTATTGTGCTACAGTCTCACCTCTAAGCAATATAAGCTACACAAACACATTACACTTCTGTAGTGCACTGCAACTTCAAAAATCAATAAAATTGCAAAACGAAGAGCCAATGATTCCTCTCAGTCAGAAAATCATTCCCTTTCTGGAAAGCAAAGTTTGTCAGGAAAAAGACAGCACTTTCTTGGAGGCTGGACTGATTGAAATCAGCTCCAATAGAACTTTTTTTTAAAAAAAGCCATCACAAATTTTTTAAATTTCTTTTAACCATGTTAAAAAGTGTATTTGTTCAACTTGTACTACTCAATACACACGTCTACTTATAATCATCCTCTTCAAACATTTCCAAGCTACTACGAAAGCAGTTACACAGCTCTTCCTTGTACGCTATGAACAAACCATCCATGATGAGTTTTATCAACATCAGTTAATACACTAATTAAGGTGTAGTGGGAAGAGGAAGACTTGAAACTGAGCAGGTGAGTGCAGCACTGACAGTAGAACCCCCTCATTCCACCAGTAAGTGCTCAGTTTCTTCACAGAATCACAGAATGTTCGGGGTTGGAAGGGACCTCTGTGGGTCATCTAGTCCAACCCCCCTGCCGAAGCAGGGGCACCTACAGCAGGCTGCACAGGACCGCGTCCAGGCGGG
>Ga0065711_1035099_pt1 | contig 22817 bp, 23 predicted proteins | sample Hoacrofraction12_FD_59098 | JGI IMG/M metagenome (GOLD analysis project Ga0065711, IMG submission 59098) | Hoatzin crop microbial communities from Cojedes, Venezuela - Epithelial fraction 12 v2 (version 2) | ecosystem: Host-associated > Birds > Digestive system > Esophagus > Crop | place... | reverse complement strand
TTCAAATCGTGAAAAGTCAAAAACATATATAACTTATTGTTTTATAATAATTTACAAAGGTGCGTTACCTCATTAACGCATCACTAGTGTTTGTTTATTATAATGGATTAAGTGCATAAGTCTATGTTTGTAAAGTTTAACTTTTGAATACTAAATTAATTTTATAGAGATTATGTTGGTAGAAGGCGAAAATATTACACGTTGGAAAAGAGGTCTTGTAGAGATACTAGCATACTTTATTAATGTATGCGAGGAAAATAATTTACGATATTATTGTTGGGGAGGAACAGCAATTGGGGCTGTTCGGCATCATGGGATTATTCCTTGGGATGATGATGTAGATGTGATGATGCCTCGCCCAGATTACAACAAACTAATAGGCGTACTAAAAAGCAAAATAGATGAAGATTATGAAATAGTAGAACCATATACTTGCGATATGTATTATCTTACATATGCAAAGTTATGCAAAAAAAATACAACAATTCTAGAAGTGGAGCACCTTCCCTTCATCCAGGGGTTATATATTGACATCTTCCCGATAGATGGTTGTTCTGATGATTATAACCAATATTTGAAGGAGTTTGATGCGTATCATAAATTAAGAGTTGAATTAATGCTTGTCTCGAGTAAGTATTCATTTAAATATATACTTAGGCAGATTTTGAGATTACATATAAAACGTGCATTTCAGATAATGTATTTCTATGCCCACAGGGAAGAATGTAGAAAAAGAATTCTAGAAGGACTCAAGTTGTTTGAAGATAACCATGTCTATGGCAGCACTCAGCATGTGGCCGTTTTTAGTGGATACTGTAGAAATAAAGAACAAGTCCCTGAAATATGGTTAGGTGAAGGGACAACGTTTGAATTTGAGAATCTTGAAGTAGTATTACCTAAATGTTTCGATGAACATTTGTCTCATTTTTTCGGTGATTATATGCAATTCCCGCCAAAAGAACAGCAGGTTACTCATCATTCATTAGCTTATTTTAATCTTGAACGTCGCGTAAGTATGGACGAAATTTTAACCTATATTAAGAAATAGTGGAAAAGACATCACATTCAAAATCCAAGACAATAGCAAAGAATACCGGCTTCATGTTTATTCGAATGATGCTGGTTGTTGGTGTAGGGCTTTACACCTCACGTGTTGTGTTGCGTGTTTTGGGCGTTGAAGATTTCGGAACATACAATCTGGTAGGGACTATCGTCGTGATGTTCTCATTTCTTAAGCAAGCCCTTACTAATGCAACATACCGCTTTTTAGCCTTTGATTTGGGCGCCGGAATCAAGGAAAATCTGCAGAGAACATTTTCTATGAGTATCAATGTGCATTTATTACTGATGCTAGTTATAGTGTTGCTCTCTGAAATTGTCGGACCATGGTATATTGGTAGTAAAATGCAGATTTCCCCAGATAGGGTTCATGCTGCGCAATGCGTGTTTCAATTTTCTTTGCTGACATTTGCAATAGGTACTATCAAAACTCCCTTTAACTCATTGATAGTGGCACATGAAAGGATGGATTTCTATGCCTTGACCAGTATTATAGAAGTCCTTATGAAGTTGGGGGTTGTCTATCTGCTAGTTATATTCCCATTTGATAAATTGATTTTATATGGATTCCTCCTAACATGTGTCTCTGTTATCCTTTTTGTTTGGATGGTGCTTTATTGTCGGAGAAATTTTGAGGAATGTCGTTATACGAAGGTATGGGATAAGGGATTGTTAAAGAAACTTGTAAATTATTCAGGATTAAGTCTCGTCGTTAATATGGTGGATGTGGCTGTTGGTCAGTCAATTGGGATCTTTTTTAATCAATTTTATGGCCTAGTAGCCAATGCTGGTTATGGTATAGCAACTAACGTAAACTCTCACCTTAATCAATTTGTCTCTAGTTTTAGCCAAAGCTATAATCCACAGATTATTAAATCGTATGCGGCTGGACAGTATGAGTATTTTCATAAGTTAATAAACACAGCCAGTAAAATTTCCTTTTTATTATACTTCTCGGTGGCTTTCCCGATATTGTTTAACATTGATTATATATTGGAAATATGGTTGGTTGATCCTCCAAAATTTTCTGCTGAGTTTCTTTATTGTATAGCAATTCATTCTATTTTTGATGCTTTGGGAGCACCGATGTGGAATTCCGTTCATGCAACAGGAGATATAAAAGTGCATCAGTGGATGATGGCAGCGATTAAGATTATGAACATACCAATTTCATACTTATTGCTTTCTAATGGGTATCCAGTCATTTCTGTTTTAATAGTTTATGCTTTGTTGAATATAATCTGCTGGTTTGTGCGAACGTTGTATTTAAGAAAATTAATAGATTTTAATGCAGGATTTTATTTCAAAGATGTAGTGCTTAAGCTTATATTTGTTGTTGTGATATCTGTTACTTTAACCGTGATATGTTCAGGTAGGATTTCAAATCCTTTAATGAAACTCATAGTTTCAACTTTATTTTTTGAGGTGGTTTATCTTCCACTTTTGTATTTCCTAGCGTTGAATGTTAGTGAGAGGTCTTTAGTGAATAAGTTGGTCCAAGGGGTAATTAATAAAATAAAGAACCAGTAATTATGGTATTGTTGCTAAATCACTAGGTTGTAAGAACTCATTTTATTTAGTACTTTTGAAAAAAAATATGACGACACGACAAGCCAAAGACTATGCTATAATGTTATTGCTACTATTTGTTAGTGGCAATCCTGTTTTTTCTGGTAAAATCACACATTTACTGGCCTTTGTCTTTTTGTTTGTCTTTGTTAAATTGGGGCATTGGTTTAATGATAAAAGGTTTATCCCTTTTTTAGGACTTTTTGCCGCAATATTTGTGATACAAAAATTTTCGCTCCATAAAATTTCAATTCTTGGAGACTTTAATTTTATGGCAAAATTCATGATTGCCTTTATGGTCTGCAAGGAGTTATCTGGGAGGTTCCGGTATGTTTATTTTAAAGTGATGACATTCCTAGCAGCCATTAGTCTAGTGGGATTTGCAGTTTATGTTTTGACAGGATTCTATATTGATTTGATAACTATTGGACAAAATCATACTTGGGTGTTATACGGGATACGTATTGAAACTAGTAAAGATTACTTGCGTAATTGTGGAGCATTTTGGGAACCAGGAGCTTATGCTGGGTATTTATGTGTGGGATTTGCAATGTTTTTGGATAATCTTGGAAATTTATGGCGAACACAAAAACGTAGTTTTATAATTTGTGTATTGACTTTGGTCTCAACTTTAAGTACGACAGGCTATGTGATTTTTTTTATGATAATGGCATGGAGCCTTGTGTTAAGAGGAGGCCGGCATTGGGTAAAAGTAGTTAGTTTTCCTGCTTGTATTGTGTTGGCCCTGTTAGCGTTTAGGCTAGATTTTATTGGCGGGAAAATAACTACACAAGTGGAGAATGCTGCCCAATATGATGCAACGAGCGGGGAAGTATATTGGGATAGGTTTGGGTCTATGGTATTTGATTGGTATTACATTAAGAAACACCCAATTGCGGGTAATGGATTCATTTTTGAAACTAGGTATTCTGATCATTTATATCTTGACGAGGAAGATATGGGAGGCTTTGGAAATGGATTTACTGGTATAATGCATTCTATGGGTGTGTTATTTATGCTTTTTTATTTATGGAAAATTTATGAATTCTGTCCGTTTAATAAATGGGATAGAATAGCATATATTTTGATTTTTATAATGGCATTAAATTGTGAACAATTTATGAATTATCCATTATTCCTTGGTTATCCTTTTTTGTTAGATAAAATAAAAGTACGAGAATGAGAGTATTATGGATTTCATCATATTCCGGCCTTCTAAATACTACAAAGTCTGGCTATAACGGCGCAGGTTGGGTGTCATCTCTCCAACGAGAGGTCGTGTCAAAAAATGGGATTGAACTTGGTTTAGCTTTTGCTGCTTCTGAAAGTAACAAGATCGTCGAAAACGGGACAACTTATTATGCTGTTCATAAAGAACAACTCGGTCCGGTCTCTAAGCTATTATATTACTATGGTGGCTATAAGAAGACCGCAAACGATTTAAACATTGATGGATACCTTAAAGCCATTGATGATTTCAAGCCCGATATTATTCAATTTTTCGGGACTGAGAGCCCCGAATTGCAACTTATAAGGCATTTAAAAACCCCGCATGTGGTTCATTTGCAGGGGGTTCTATCTGCTTGCCAAAAAGCATTTTTACCTCCAGCTCTGGGCTTAAAAGAGATTAGAAGAAATGGAAATTTTATTAGGGAGAATATTCTTCGTAATGGATTTGCATTCAATTATGAGTCCATGATTACTAGGGGAAAATATGAAGCTGAATGGATGCGAGATGTTAAGAATTTCATTGGACGTACTGAATGGGACAGGCAAATGTCTGCTACCTTGTCTCCGAATTCTCGGTATTTTCATGTTGATGAGGTTTTAAGACAAGATTTTTATGAAGCTGCAAAGTGGAAGTTAAAGACAAATGAGCACTTGGTGTTATGTAGTACCATCTCCGAAACTATCTACAAGGGCTTGGACTTAATACTTAAGACGGCAGATTTATTAAAGGGCCATGGGGTGGATTTTGAATGGCAAGTGGCCGGTATGCAGGCGGGAAGTGATGTGCAAAAGCTATTTGAAAAAGTGTATGGTATTAATGCAAAGGAGGTAAACATTAATTTTTTAGGAATTAGAACGGCATGCCAATTGAAAGAGATGTTATCGGGTTGTGATTTTTATATCCATCCTTCTTATATTGATAATAGTCCGAATTCTGTTTGTGAGGCGCAGTTGTTAGGAGTTCCAATAATCGCTTGTGATGTCGGAGGATTATCTTCTTTGATTGATGATGGAAAAAACGGTTGGTTGGTTCCATCCAATGCTCCATACGAAATTGTTTATTTGCTGGAACACAGAAGAGATTTACCTCTTTCCCAAATTTCTAATTCCGCCATTGAGATAGCAACACAAAGGCATGATAGAAGTAAAATTGTTGAGCAATTAATGCTGACGTACAAAGAATTACTTTAAAGATACATTAGTTGTATAATTAGATTATATTAGCATATGAAAATAAAGACTATTATGTACAAATCAATAAGGAAAATTTTCGCAGTATTACATCGTTTTATAGATAGGAATAAAACAAGGTGGCACTTCTGGGGAAATGATGTTAGGGTGGGCTCTTTTAGAACAAATGGCTGTCCTATTGTTAGAGTCGCAAATGGGGGGGGGGATGACAATAGGATATAATTTTGCAATGAATAATACACCCCAATCTAATCCTATTGGTTGTTTCCAAAAGTGTATGTTTATTGTCGAGAATGGTGCGGTACTAAAGATTGGAAATAATGTTGGCATTTCTCAAACAGCAATAGTTGCTGTAGATGATGTTACAATTGATGATAATGTAAAAATTGGTGGCGGATGTTACATATATTCTACTGATTTTCACTCTCTTGATCCAAATATCAGAAAGAGTGCAAAAGATATTCAGAATAGAAGAAGTGCCCCGATACATATAAAGACAAATGCATTTATTGGGGCTCATTCAATAATCCTTAAAGGTGTAACAATTGGAGAAAATTCAATAATAGGTGCTGGTGCTGTTGTTACCAAGGATGTGCCCGATAATGAGATATGGGCGGGTAATCCAGCAAAGTTTATTAGAAAATTACAATAGTGAGAAAATATGAAAAAAATCGCGGCTTTGCTTACAGTTCACAATAGGAGAGACAAGACATTGTCTAGCCTTAAGAACTTGAAGTCTCAAAAACTTTCAGAAGATGTGTCTGTGGATGTATATCTAACGGATGATGGCTGTACTGATGGCACAAGAGAAGCTGTAAGCAATCAATTCCCTGAAGTACATGTTATAGATGGCGATGGTAGTTTATTCTGGAATCGCGGTATGTATGCAGCATGGCAGGAAGCATCCAAGGTAGATTATGACTACTATCTTTGGTTAAATGATGATACATTTCTCTACGATGATGCTATATCACGGCTTCTCAATGAGAGTGATAGTCATGATGATAAAGCTGTCGTGGTTGGTTCTACATGCTCAACGACGGATAAATCTTTGATAACGTACGGTGGTTGGGTTAAAGGGAAAAAGTTGATTGATGTTTCCTCCCCTCAAAAGTGCGAAACCATTAATGGGAATATTGTATTAATTCCTAGGTTTGTGTATTCTAAGGTTGGTATGAATGATCCTTATTTTAGACATTCTGCCGGGGATACAGATTATGGATATCGAGTTATAGAAGCCGGACTTGAAAACTGGGTCGCCGCTGGTGTTTATGGGGAATGTGATTTGCATGATAGAAAACCGATTTGGTGTGACCCGAACATGCCATTAAAAGCTAGGCTCAAAAATCTCTCTTCCCCAACAGGATGCTCAATTAAAGAACTTTTTTATTTGTATAGGCGTCATTTTGGGATTTTGCGTGGTTTAAGAGTGGTTATTACTACAACTCTCCATGTGTTATTCCCGAAACTCTGGAATTTAAAATCGAAATCATGAGCATAAAGAGTTTTTTGAAATCCCATCCTGCCATTATGGATTTCGTTGCATGTATGTATAACCTAACCCATATGCAGGGTTTCTTAAAATACAGAATATCAGGAAAGCTCCATTGTAAAGGCGCTTTCCTTCGTGGTTGTAAAATAAACATAAACGGAAATAGTAAAGTAGAAATAGGAAGAATGGCTCGCCTAAGGAAGTGTGTGATAGGTGCTTACGGTGATAATTGCGAGATTTTATTGGGGGGGGGCAGCACTGTGGTAAGTAATTCATTTTTTGGAGCTTATGATAATGGATCAAAAATATTGATTGGCCCAAACTTTACAATGGAAGGTGGTGAAATCGCTAGTACTGAAGGCTCTTATATAGAAATTGGAGAAGATTGTATGCTATCTTCTGATTTGGATATAAGAAATGGTGATAGTCATGCTATTTTAGATGAAAGTACATTTCAACGGACAAATTCTGCAAAGCCTATTGTAATTGGCAACAGGGTTTGGATTGCTGCTCATGCCCGAGTGCTTAAAGGGGTTCATATTGCTGATGGGTGTATAATAGGAAATAGTGCGGTTGTAGTTAAAGATTGCCCTGAGCCGCATTCTGTATATTGCGGAAACCCCGCCAAACTAGTTAAAAAGGGGATTTTGTGGGATAGACAAAGAAAAAAATATATTTAGTATGAGTAAGAGAAAATTGTTGGTTTACCAACCCATAATTGGGCCATATCGTATTGACTTATTTAATGCGCTTAATGAGTCTTTTACCATGAGGTGCATGCTTGGACGACGTAATCTTAAATCCCAAACTTTCGACTACGAGAAAGTTATAGCATCGAAATTCCATTTTGAACCCATTTACATGCGCGAACAAGGGCGCAAGAGAAGGATCGAATTTATAAAAGAAATTCGGAGGTTTAAGCCCGATATAGTCATGACTTGTGAATATGGAACGATGACTTTGACCGCCCTATTGTATAAGTATCTTACTTTTAAAAAATATAAAGTTGTAACTATGACTGATGATAGTTATGACATGCTTATGAATAACAATAATTTTACAAAAAAACACAAAATAGCAGCTAAGATTTTGAACAGGTTCCTCTCGAATATAGTTGTTGTTGAGCCGCGTATAGAGCAAATTTATCAAAGAAAATATGGTAAGGGGATATATTTCCCTATAATCAAGGACGATGAAATTGCCCGAAAGGAGTACGAGTCTTGCCTTGGTATAAGTGAACAGTATGTTAAAGATTATGATTTGTTGGGTAAAAAAGTGTTACTTTTTGTCGGTCGCTTAGTGGCTCTAAAAAATATAGATTTTGTTATAAATACATTTAAACAGATAGAAGGGGAAAATCTTCGCTTTGTAATTGTGGGCGGCGGAGTCGAGCAACAAAACTTACAAAGAATAGCCGAAGGTGATTCCCGAATTTTCTTCACGGGACGCCTTGAAGGAGAAACTGTAGATGCTTGGTATAATCTTGCAAATGCCTTTGTGTTAGCTAGTTATCGGGAACCTTTTGGCGCTGTGACGAACGAGGCACTACTGGGCGGTTGTTTTTCTCTTATATCTAAAAATGCAGGCTCAAACTGCTTAGTATCAGATGGTAAAAATGGCTATGTTATTGATCCATATGACGCAGAAGATCTAAAGCAAAAATTAGAATTAACATTTAATGCCTCCACCCCGATATCATCTGGACTAACACTTAGAGACAGTTTGATGATTGAGAATTTTAAAGAATGTTATACATATCTCGAAACAAAATTAAATGAAACATTAGAAAAATAAATTATGATTAAAATTGTTTTCACCTTTGTTTTTTCTTTTATTTCCTTGTGTCTAAATGCCGGCGTCGTTGTTAAAGTACAGAGTCAGGCAGATTTTGACAAACTTCAGAATAGTATAGTATCTGCTCTTGCAGTTTCCAACGATGTGACAGTGGAGCTGCAGAAGGGAACATATACCTATTCCGAAAAGCATATTGACTTGTCTAAAAAAAATTATCAAGGTAAAAATCTTACGATAAATGGAAATGGGAGTTCCTTATTCGCTGCTGGGACTGACCTTAAGTCTGGAGATAAGTTTTCGGGGGAGTTCACCCCCAAAATGGGTGTAGTCACATCGGACGGAAAAGAATTAAACATCTGGGATGACCTTAAATATTCTGATGGGAAGATTGAGGTTGTCAATGAAACTCAAAAACTTTGTCGTCTTAAAAATAATGACTACAAACCAATGAAGTCTAAAGACTGCAAATATACTTATATCTGGATTCCTCAGTGGTATACGGCAAGGACATATAAAGTTGAAAAAATAGAAAAAGGGTATATCTACTTTATAGCAGATAATCTGGGGAAATCTTCTTATGCCGACTATAATGTAAATACAGATATCGGTTATGGAAAACTTTCAAATATCAGATTTCACATGTGCAATGTGCAGGGGAGTGCGGCAGATTTTAATATCTTTGATGGGCGAGTTCAAGCCAATACGCCCCAGAAAATTAGAATTGGTAGCGCAGGGCGTTTCTTTAGAATTTCAGGGACGCAATTTTCGAAGTTGATACTATCTGGCATAAACTTCTACGGTGGTGCCGAGACAGAACGTTATTTGCTTGATTTTGTATCTAGCAAATGTGGTTCTGTGGTAGTTAAAGACTGCTCATTCGAAGGGATGAAAATCGGGGCGGTAAATTTCGATTATACAGCTAATTGTTCCTTACTGAATAGCATATTTAATAATTGTCATAATACTTGTGCTCGCATAACACAGACTAGTGACAATTCGATTGTTTCAGGAAATAAAATGAGCAACATCGGTTTATATGGAGGGCAATCTTTTGCAATCACAACTGCAGGAAAGAATTTTACAATTTCAGATAATACTATTTCTGACTTTGCCTATTCGGCCATTGGTGTGGGTTTGCATTATACAGGCACCATTAAATCTCAAATCACTGGAATTATAGAGAATAATAATATTTTTTATACTTCTAACTTTTATAAGGGGTATGAGGCTTATACCTTGATGGATTCGGGAGCCATATATGCATGGTCGCAAAATGATAATGTAATTATCCGGAATAATAATATCCATGATTATATAGGAATGCGTGATAATAGGGGAATTTTCTGCGATGATGGGGCTAAAGGTCTGAACATTACTAATAATGTCATTACTGGAATCGCTAATAGCTGGGCAATTGATTCGCGTCGAGTGAAGGGGGTTGAAAGTAAGATGGGCGAAGCTAATATTAATGTGGAAATTACAAATAATATCACAGACGGAAGCATTCGTTTCCAGGGACGCGAAAGTAAAAATAACGGATGTAAAGTGTCTGGTAATATTTTGCTAAATCAAAGCAAGTTAAAACGTAAAAATGATATTTCTAATGTGAGTCTCAATAAGGAGAATGAACGTGTGGAAGATGCTACCATTGAAAATGGAGTGGTGACGCTGCCTTCATCTTCATATAAGAAATTGAAGAAGTCGAATAAAAGTATCACTACATTAAAAGAATATGTTAAATCAAAATAATGCAGCATTTTATCCTCACTCGCTTCAATATAAAGATATTCAAGTGCAATAAACACATGGAGTCAGTCATGACAGATGATTGGCTAGAGAATAGGTTTTTGCTTTTTGAGAAGTATTGCCTGCCATCTGTGCTGAAACAAAGTTGTCGGGAGTTTAAATGGATATGCCTGTTTGATAAAGATACTCTAGAGAAATATAAGAGCAAGATAGAGCAATATGAGCAGGATTTTGATGGATTTATTCCGGTTTTTCTGAGCCAGAGCGAAAGTCTAGAATATGTTAAAAGGTTTCGTGAGATTGTGGCTTCTCATGTGTCTAGTCATGCTGGAGAAAAGTTGATAACAACATATCTGGATAATGATGACCTCCTGAGGCAAGACTTTATAGAAACTGTCCAGGATTATGCTAAAGATCTCTCTAGGCCCAGCATCATCTCGTTCAACTATGGTATTCAGTATTATACGGGAATCAGGATTGGCACTCGAATTCGTTATCGGAATAATCATTTTCTGTCTTTGGTGGAGCAGGTAAAATCCGATAAGATGCCTGTCACAGTGATGTCGATTAGTCACTATTACTTGGATAAATATAAGATAAATGTTATTGATGATTTAGTTCATAGAGACATGTGGGTGGAACTAATCCACAATAACAATGTAGACAACGATGTAAAGATGAAGACTTGGCATAGGCTGCTTGATTTTGAAGATTCTATCACTGAATATGGGGTGGATTTAAAATCAAGGAACAGGGTGTTGAAGTATTTGTTTATCTTTGTTCCAAGGATGATCGGTCAATTCTTTAGAAGATTGAAATATCGAATAATTAAAATTAAGTGGCCACCATATATTGAAGCAACGTAAATTATTAAGACGATGAACATTTTTAATATTCATATAGAATTTGACAGAGATGATTTTCGCCAAAAGTTAGAAAGTGCTATTAATTCTAATAGTGCAGGTTACATATGCATTGTAGATGCCAATGTGTTGTCTCAAACTCACAAAGATTTGGCTTATCGCACGATTGTGAATGGGGCGGTGGCAAATTCTTGTGATGGCTCTTCGATAGCAGTAATGTGTAACAAAATTTATGGTACGCAGTATTCTGCATATTCAGGACCGGAAATTTTCAGTGAATATATAGAAAAACCATACAAGCAACTCATTATAGGGAATACCGAGGAGAAATTTGAAGCGGTTAAATCGGTGCTAGCATCCAAGGGGTTTGATAATAATAACTTATTTCATATTGATATCCCCTTTGTTTCTGTTGATGAGTTTGATTATGACGAGATTGCGGCTACTATAAATGAGATGAATCCAGACATTATTTGGGTATCTCTTGGTGCACCGAAGCAGGAAATGTTTATGTCGAAAATTCTGTCTTCATTGACTAGGGGAGTAATGCTTGGCATTGGAGCTGCAGTCAATTATTATGTAGGAGATATCAAGGTCCCAAAATTTCATATTGGCGCTATGAGATTTGTTTGGATGAGGCGTATCTTTGAGGAGCCTAAAAAACAAATACGACGATATGCGCGTGCGATTTGTACCTTGCCAAAAATCTACCGTGAAGAAAAAAGAAAACAATAATTATCTTATAAATCTAATTTGTGGCGCATTTTCAAAACAATGTACTGTGCTGGATTGGTAACATGTCTGGCGAAAGGAAGATGTGGATGTGAAATAGTTGGCTTTTTGTTATTCTAGCAAAATTTCCTTGAGCGATTTATCGAAGTATCTGAATAAATCTTTTTTCTCTTCGGAAGTTGTTCTCCTAGTGCTATTGATGGATAAAGGATTTACCCGTCCGTAATTTTTTTACGGATAATAATAAAATTGTATTATCTTTGCGGAAATATATAATATTTTAATGTTATGCTAACAAAGTTTGCTGTAAAGAATTTTAGGGGATTTGAGGACTGGATAGAGTGGGACTTGACTAAGTCTCAAAAGTTTCAGTTCAATGATTTTGCTGTGAAAGATGGAGTTATAAAGAATGCTATTATTTATGGCCCTAATGGGGCAGGGAAGTCTAATTTCTCGATGGCGATGTTTGATATTGTTAGACATCTAACAAGATTGTTTGTGCCGTCTAAATGCTTCGAAAATTATGCTTGCGGCTTGCACCCTAATGACCCCGTGGAGTTTAAGTATAGTTTTAAGTTCGGAGATGATACTGTTGATTATTCTTACAAAAAAGACCAATTAGGTACTTTGTTGGAGGAAAGATTGGACTATAATGGTGACAAAGCTTTGTCGGTGGATGATGATGGGCCATATTTAAGGATGGATTATTTTCATCTGACTAAATTTCCGAATTTCAATATTTCTTCGGCGGCTAATAGGCCATCTTTTATTAGTTATTTGCTAGCTTCCATTCCAATGGCTGAGGACCATTTTCTTATTAAAATGCAGAAATTTGTTTCTAAGATGCTTTGGTTCCGTTCATTGGATGATAGGCAATTTATAGGGTTGACTTCAAATCCTGAGGATATAGAGAAAATCATTATTGATAACGGGTTGTATCTGGAATTTGCAGAGTTCCTTAAGGTGGCTAGTGGGCAGGACTTTGACATTATAGCTCCGCAAGAAGGTGATAGCCATTTGTATTATAAGGTTGGTCCGTCAAAACTTCCATTATATAAGACAGCTTCAACTGGCACTCGTGCTTTGTTTGTATTGTTCTATTGGCTAAAAAGGGCGTCTGGTCCATCCCTGATTTTTATTGATGAGTTTGATGCTTTCTATCATTATAAATTGTCTTTGGCTGTCTGCAAGACATTGTTCAAACTGGATGCACAGGTGTTCCTGTCTTCTCATAATACCTACTTGATGACGAATGACCTGCTTAGGCCAGATTGTAACTTTATCTTGAATCATGGCAAGTTAAAGGCTTTGAGCGAGAGCACAGATAAGGAGTTGCGTCAGGGACATAATATAGAGAAACTGTATAGAGGAGGTGCGTTTGAGATATGAAATTGTTTGTGTTTGAGGGAAAGAGGGACAGGAAATATTTCAACTCGTTGCAGAAGGAGTTCTTTAGTAGAAGTAAGGAAGAGATTCTATGTGTGTATGCGGGAAATATCTACTCTTTGTACAACATCATAGGAGACTATGGCGAATCGGCCGATATAGTTAGAATCCTAAAAGATAGGGCAAATCAGAGTGACCCTGTATTGGCCGTTGAAAATTCTTCGGATATATCAGAAATCTATTTGTTCTTTGATTACGATATTCATCACGATGATGGGAAGACTGTGGATGATAAGAACAAAATGATTAAGGAGATGCTTGAGTTCTTCTCGGATGAGACAGACCATGGCAAACTTTATCTTCATTATCCAATGGTTGAATCTCTTAAATATACGAAGGAAGTTGTAGATGAAGAGTATTATTCTTACTCTGTTCCCATTAATGAGGTCGAAGACTTTAAGCAGTTGTCGGCTGGCTTCACTTTTTATCAGCATGGTTTGCCTCTCTCTAAAAGCTTTTGGTTGGGATTGAAGGAGCAGAATGTCAGCAAGGCCAATTATATTGTTAATGACAAAAATCAGAAGCCTGATGATGTTGAGGATATTACTCAGGTTAAGATTTTTGATAGTCATTTGAATAAGTATTTTGCGAATGGATGCGTGGCAGTATTAAATGCTCTGCCAATCTTTATTTATGATTACTTTGGAAAATAATCTTATAGGTTTACTCTCTGGAACTCTGCCTGCCAACCCCAACTGGGCGCAGATATTTAAGGATGCGCGGAAGCAGACGCTGTTGGGGGTGACGTATGATATTGTTGAGGGACTTCCTGTGGAGCAGCAGCCGCCGCGGGAGGTGCTGATGCCGTGGGTGGCTGTGCAGAGTAGGATTATTGCTAATAATAAGTTGACTGACCAGAGGGCGGCTGAGGCTACGGCTATTCTTTCTAGTATGGGGTTTCGTAGTTGTGTGCTGAAGGGGCAAGGGGTGGCTAGGCTTTATCCCAAGCCCGAGTTGCGGCAGTCTGGGGATGTGGATATTTGGGTTGAGGGGGATAGGTGGCAGGTGCTTGCGGCTCTTAAGGCACGGTTTGAGGTGGGGGATACGGTGTATCATCATACCGATGTGAAGTTCTTTCCGGATGTTGAGGTGGAGGTGCATTACCATCCTTCTTGGCTTTGTAATCCGTTCTTGAACAGGAAGTTGCAGCGCTTCTTTGATGGGAAGATGGATGAGCAGATGTCGCATCGTTGTCCCTATAAGTATAGGTCGGATGGTGATAGTGGTTCTAGTGCTGGTGCAGGTGCTGTGGATATGGGGTTTAACTGCCCGACTGTGGAGTTTGATGCGGTGTATTCGCTGGTGCATATCTATCGGCATCTGTTTGATGAGGGGGTTGGATTGCGGCAGGTGATGGACTACTTCTACATAATCAAGGCTTTGCTTGCGGAAGAGAGAAGCGGAGTGATGGATGTTCTTCGCTCACTTCGGATGAGGCGGTTTGCTGCGGGGATGATGTATGTGCTGCAGCAGGTGTTTGGGCTTTCTGAGAGTGAGTTCTTGTGCCCGTCTGACAAGAAGACGGGGGAGTTTATCCTGAATGAGATGCTGTTGTCTGGCAACTTTGGGCATTATGATGTCAGGAATAAGCATGCAGCGGATGAGGGGTTGGTTAAGCGGGCGTTTCGGAAAACTGGACGCCAGTTGAAGTTTGTGCGGTATTTTCCGCAGGAAGTGCTCTGGGCGCCTCTGTGGCGTGTCTGGCACTATTTCTGGCGGAAGAGGCATAACTAGTTTTTTGCTGGGATTCAGCTCTTTCAGTTTTATTTCATTGAAATTTGAGAAATAATTGCTATCTTGCAGGTCACTAATTAATGACCAGATACAGTATGCGGCAATTGGATCGTGGCAATATATTGCTGAAATGGGTGATTCTAGTCTTAGATTTCGCTATCTTTAATCTTGTCCTGTTCTTGGTGAACAGATATATTTTCCGGCCAATGGGGCACGTGGGCATTGAGTTCTCACGGATTGTGTACTTGGCAAATGGTGCGTTCATTCTTTCGACGTACTTGTTCCCCACGTTGGTCCACAAGATTTCATCATCTCCAGTAGATGTCATTATCCGTACAACCAAGCGGATAGTCTCAACTTGGTTCTTCCTGTTCGTTTTGCTTCTCGTGGCCCGCTATGGTGAGCATGCCTTTACCGACTCTCTAATCTATGGTGTCATTATCTTGTGTATAATGCTGGTAGTCAGATGGATAGAGCATTCTCTAATTCATAGTAGAGAGCGGCTTGCAAGTGGTATCAAATCGCTTATTGTGGGTGATGTCGAAACTATCAGCAAGGTAGTGGAGACTCTCAAGCGGGGAACGGTGTCTAGGTTTAACATCGTTGGCTATTATTCTGATGGAGAAGCTAGTGGGACGCCAGAATGGTTGCATAGGCTTGGCACCATGAATGACTTTTTTGATAAGGTCCAGAAAGAGAGTGACCCGTCCGCATACGATGCGATTTTTTGTACGCTTTCTTGGACAGAGCCGGAGAAGATTGAGTCTGTGCTGTCTTTCTGCGATAACTCAGCGACAAGATTTTATTTGGTTCCCCCGGACCCGGAGCGTGAGAACTTTAATCTCAAGCCGGAGTTGCTGGGGGACACTTTTGTTTATACCAATCACGAATACCCGTTGGATTCGCTTAGGAATCAATACATTAAGCGTGCCTTCGATATCGTGGTGTCCGGCATTGTTTGCATCTGCCTGTTGCCATTTCTCCCTATTATCGCCGTGATTACCAAGATTCAGAGCCCAGGGCCGCTTTTCTTCAAGCAGGCCCGCACGGGAATGGATGGTAAGACTTTCCAGTGTATCAAGTTCCGCTCTATGCACGTCAATAAAGATGCGGATACTCTTCAGGCTACAGAGAATGACCCTCGTAAGTTCCCTTGGGGTAATTTTATGCGCAAGTCAAATATTGATGAATTGCCCCAGTTCTTTAATGTGCTCAAAGGGGATATGAGTATTGTTGGTCCACGTCCGCACATGCTCAAGCATACCGAGGAGTATGGTAAGTTGATTAACCGCTACATGGTGCGTCACTTTGTGCGTCCTGGTATTACCGGCTGGGCTCAGGTGACTGGCTATCGTGGAGAGACCAAGGAACTCTGGCAGATGGAGGAGCGCGTCAAGAGGGACTATTGGTATATCAAGCATTGGACTTTTGGGCTGGACCTTAGAATTATCTTGATGACTTTCCTCCAGTTCTTCAAGCACGACGAACACGCTTATTAATTCAACAATGAAACGATACTGTCAAACTCTTGAGCTGCGCGATGACCCTGAGATGGTGGAGAAGTACTGCGAGGCGCATGCGCATGTGTGGCCGGAGGTGCAGAAGGGGATTCGCGAAGTGGGGATTCTGGACATGCAGATTTACCGCTTGGGTACTCGTCTGTTCATGATTATGGACACGGTGGACGACTTCGACTTCGTGGCCGACAACGCCCGCCTAGCCACCTTGCCCCGTCAGGCCGAATGGGAAGCGTATGTGGCCCAGTTCCAGGGCTGCGACCCGTCTGCCCCGTCTACATCCAAGTGGCACCTAATGGACAAAATTTTTGAATTAGATAAAGAAGCCTAAGCCGGCCTTAGTTCCAGCAGGTCGAAGTACATTAATCTGGTCTTCTTTCTTTCCTGGTCTATATGGCCGAGGTGTCTTTTCCAGAAGGGGAGTTTGTTGACTTTGTTGATGCTTCGTAGTTCGTCAGCCTCGTCTTTGAATAGGAAGTTGAAGCCGTTTTTCTGATAGAACCCGATAACCTTTCCGTTCGGGTCGTTGACCGCATCTGCAATGAGAAAACGGCATCCTACGTTGTTGAAGTTGATGTTTATAGAGTAGTCGCTTTCGTCGTGGCCCTTGAACAGGATAGCCTTGATGAAGTCTAATAGTTCATCTCCTATGTGCAGGTCTTTCTGCGCTCTGAACTTGTCGAAGACTACGAGTTGGCCAATTAGCATAGCAGGGTATTGCGACTTCTGCTTGACATGTGGAATCTTCTTTTGAAGATGGCGCTTTTCCTTGTTGTTTAGGGGACGCGTGTTGATTGATGAGCAGGCAAGGGTGAAGGCGCAGACGATTTCCTTGGTGTCGTCTTTGACAAAGCAATAGGACTCGCCAAGATGCTCTCTGGCGTAATCGGCATATTCTTCGTGGAAGAACTCGTCAATATCTTCGTTCTTGGAGCATACGAAACCTTCGCACTGGTTGACCAGCTCGGGCGTCATTCTATAAAAAGTGCAATTGTCGTCAAGAAATCCCATTATAGCTTATTATGTTTAGACTTTTCCAATATTCTAGCCGCACTCTCCATCTGTTTGGAAAAGTCAACCGTTCCGCTGTGCATAGCGGTAGTCTCTGCCTTTTTGATGAAGTCAGATGCGCTTTTGCCCGTTAGGGTCGGAACTGGTTTAACATAAATTGCCATAAACAGTTATTATAGTACTTGCACAAAAGTACACATTTTTCGGAGAAAACAAAAATTTTAGGTGGAATTGTATTAAATTTGCGTATTATGAAGATTCTGGTTACTGGAGCGGCTGGATTTATTGGGTCCAAGCTGATGTATGAGCTGAAGAAGCGCGGCGACGAGGTCGTTGGCGTGGATAATTTTAACGACTATTACGATGTGCGGATGAAGGAGGCGCGTGTGAAGGAGTTTGGGCTGGAGGTGCGCCATCTGGACATTGCAGATAAGGAGTCGGTGGACGCGCTGTTCGCTGCGGAGAAGTTCGACAAGGTGATGAACCTTGCGGCCCAGGCTGGCGTTCGCTACTCGATTACCAATCCGTATTCGTATCTGCAGAGCAATCTGGTCGGCTTTCTGAACATCCTGGAAGGCTGCCGTAACAATGGCGTTCAATATCTCGTATATGCCTCATCTTCATCTGTTTACGGTCTGAATGCCAAGGTGCCTTACAGCGAAGATGACAAGGTGGACAACCCTGTGAGCCTCTATGCGGCATCCAAGAAGAGCAACGAGCTGATGGCGCATGCGTACGCCAAGTTGTACGGGTTCGCGGTAACTGGTCTGCGCTACTTCACCGTCTACGGCCCATGGGGACGCCCCGATTTGAGCCCGATGCTGTTCGCATCTGCAATCAGCAAGGGGCAGCCCATCAAGGTGTTCAACAATGGCGATATGATTCGCGACTTTACCTATATCGACGACATCGTTGAGGGTACCATTCAAGTGATTGACCATCAGCCAGTTGCTGCCGAATGCCCCAATGGCGTGCCATACAAGGTCTACAACATCGGCTGCTCGCATCCCGTAAAGCTGATGGACTTCATCTCCGAGATTGAAGAGGCCTACGGCAAGCCCGCCGAAAAAATCTTCCTGCCAATGCAGCCCGGAGATGTCTACCAGACCAACGCGGACACCACCAAACTCGAGACCGAGGTCGGCTACAAGCCCCACTGGACGCTGCACGAGGGCATCGCTGAGTTCATGGCATGGTACAAGTCGGACAAAAATCCACTAAAATAACTATCTTTGCAAAAAAATTAAAGAAGATGAAGAAAATAGAAGTTGTTATCGCAGCCCTGCTCGCCAGCTGCTGCATCATGTCTGCCCAGACTACCACCGTAGAACTCAAGAAGGCCGAACCTGTGAAGATGGCCGTGAAGTCCAACCTATTATATGACCTGACCGCCACCCTGAATGTGGGCGTGGAGTTCCCCGTTGCGCCCCAGTGGAGCGTCGATGTCTCCGCCAATATCAATGGCTGGTGCAAGTGGAAGCACTATATGCTTCAGCCAGAGGGCAGATATTGGCTCAATTCCGTGTTCAACGGCACCTTTGTCGCTGGCCACATCATCGCTGCCCTCGGTAATGCAGGCGGCTTCAGCACTCCGGTTTACGACGGCTGGGAGAACAGTCGCAGCAAGGGATCCTTCTACGGCCTCGGTCTCGGTGTCGGCTATGCCTACAACTTCAACGCGAAATGGGGCCTCGAAGGTGAACTCGCCCTCGGCTACATCCACTTCGCCTACGACAAGTACGATGTCGACACCGACATCCTAATCGCCGAAGACCAGTCCAAGAACTACTTCGGCCCCACCAAAGCCGCCCTCTCCCTCGTCTATCACTTCTAGCCACGCGCACCGATTTTACGATTTAGGCCTAATCGCCTCAAACTCAATAACTTAATATTCGGACGTCTCCTGCTTTTTCGGGAGACGTTCGGGCGTTAACATCCTGACACTCAGCGACTTAGCTGTAATTCGTAATCTCCGTAACATGTTATGAAGAATTTTGACTACACATTAAATGAAGAGTTCCCTATGTGTGATAAGGAACTTTATGAGGAAATGCAGGGTCATTTTCTCACAGCTGAAGAGGAAACCTTCTTTGACACAATAATTTACAAAGAACTTAATGAGTTCGCACCGTCATTTGACGTAATTATGCTCGAAGATGACAATGCGGATAGCATTTATATAGTTAGATGCTACTATGCCGAGTATAAGATTGGATGCGGAAAAGAAGGCCGTCGTGATTCTTCAGAATATGCTCTTTCCTTGAAGGATGCTCTGGAAGTTGATATGTTCCAATTTTTGGACAGGCATATCTCTTTAAAAGACTGGCTCCGCTCCATAAATTATGAAGGTATAAGATACGATAGGAGGGCAGAATAGTTCAAAAAGGCGATTCTGGAGGAGAAAGTCCGTTAAATTGCAAGTTTTTTGCTATCTTTACGGATTAGTATTAAACAACTTTGAACGATGAACCGCGAAGAACTTAAAACCATCCTCCCTCATAGGGAACCGATGCTGCTGGTTGATGAGTCCGTCATCAACGGCGAATATGTTGATTCTAAGTACACCATTCCCCAGGACGCTTGGTTCGTGCAGGGGCATTTCCCCGGCTACCCGGTGGTGCCCGGAGTCATCCTTTGTGAAATTATGGCGCAGGGGAGTGTGCTGCTGATTCCACGCGAGCTGCTGGTGGACAATACTGCCCTCTACGGCGGTCTGGACGGGGTGAAATTCAAGAACTCCGTCTTCCCTGGAGATACTGTCGAGGTGCACGCCAAGCTTGAGAGCGCCCGCTTCCCGATGTTCAATGTAGAGGCCACCGCCAAGGTGAACGGCAAGCTCTGCGTCAAGGGGCTGCTCAAGTTCTACCTGGTGCCCAAGGCCAATCTTAAGGGCATCGAGTAGATGAACCCCGTTGTAACCCAGCAGTTCCGCATTGAGAGCTACGAGACGGATGTCAAGCGCCGTCTCAAGCCGCTCTTTATCCAGAACCACCTGCAGGAAATGGCCTACCAGGGATCGGAGTACTGCGGTGCGAGCTACGAGGTGCTGCGCGAACAGGGGCTGTTCTGGGCCCTCAACCGCATACACTTCAGGGTCTACGATATTCCCCATTGGGGAGATATCGTGAAGATAGAAACCTGGTCTCGTGGGCAGATGGGGCCGCTCTGGCACAGAAATATGCGCATCTGGCGCGGTGAAATGCTGTGCATCGAGGCGACATCCGCCTGGACCATGCTCAGCCTGGAAGGTCGCGGCATCTACCGCGGCGACTGCGGCTTCGACCCGTCCCTGCACTTCAGCGAGGACACCCTTCCTTTCTGCACCAAGATAATCGTGCCTGCCGGCCTGGAAATGGCTCCGGCCGGTTCCCACACCGTTGTCTATTCCGACTTGGACTCCAACTCCCACGCCAACAACTGCATGTACACGCAGTGGGCCGTGGATGCGCTGCCGTACGAGTATGTCCGTGACCACGACCTGGAAGACTTCCAAGTCTGCTATCTGCACGAGATCCATGTCGGCGAAACGGTGGAGTTCAAGCTTGGTTCAGGGGAAGATGGCGTATGGTATCTGCAAGGATATGTTGCTGATACACAATGCTTTACGGTAAAGATGTCATTTAAATAGGAAGATTATGGCAAAAGATTACGGTTTTATTAGGGTTGCGGCAGTTTCGCCCAGAGTCCATCTGGCGAATCCGTCCGAGAATGCCAAGGAGATGGTCGCTGCCGTTCGTCAGCTCACCGGGCTGTCAACAAAAAAGGCCGATTTTGTTAACGGAGACGCAAAAAATGGGGTTTCGTTAACAAAAAGTGCCGATTTTGTTAACGGGACTTCCGTGATCGTATTTCCGGAACTGAGCGTAACGGGCTACACCTGCGCAGACTTGTTCGGGCAAGATGCCCTGCTGGATGCTGCCGAGGCAGCCGTGGCGCAGATTGCAGCCGACACTGCGGCCGAAGCCGCTGCGCTGCAGGGTGGGGCAGACCACGCACCACTAATCGTGGTAGGTACGCCCATCCGCTACGCCAACCGCCTGTACAACTGCGCCGTGCTGATGAAGGCAGGCGTAATCGTAGGCATAGTCCCTAAGACCTATCTGCCAAACTCCGCCGAGTTCTACGAGATGCGCTGGTTTGAAAGCGCCTCGCAGTTAGGGGAAGGCTTGAAGCCCATCGAGTACGCTGGGCAAAAGACCCAGCTCGGCTTGCACCAGCTCTTCAAGATGGGCAAGGCCGTAATCGGCGTAGAGATTTGCCAGGACCTTTGGGTGCCCATTCCGCCTTGCAGTTACGAGGCTCTGATGGGTGCTAATTTGATTTTAAACCTTTCCGCTTCAAATGAAGCTCTATGTAAGCAAGACTATCGTAAACTATTGGTAGCCAGCACTTCAGCGCGTCTATCTTCTGCGTATGTCTACGCATCTTGCGGCTATGGCGAAAGCACTCAGGACCTCGTTTGGGGTGGCTCGTCAATGATTTACGAAAACGGCTCCCTGCTTGCTGAAAACGAGCGTTTCAGCAGGGAAACCACCTATATCTGCGCGGATATCGATTTAGACAAACTGAACGGAGCCCGCGCAAAGAATCCGAATTTCAAGGACTTCTACACATGGCAGTGCGATTACCCCATTGTTGATGTCGGCAAGCCGGCTGATACGGATTTCGAGAAGACGCTTCTGCGCTATGTGGAACCCCATCCATTCGTGCCTGGAGGCGATCAGGAGGCACTTTCGGCTCGCTGTCGCGAGATTCTGTCCATTCAGGTACTAGGTCTCTGCCAGCGTCTGGAGCACATTGGCTGCAAGACTGCCGTGATAGGTATCTCAGGTGGTCTCGATTCTACTCTGGCCCTGCTCGTTACCGCTCTAGCCTTCGACAAGCTCGGCTGGGACCGCTCACGCATCATTGGCGTAACGATGCCTGGCTTTGGTACTACAAAGCGTACCAAGTCAAACGCGGATATCTTGATGGAGCGTCTAGGCGTTACCCGTCGCGAAATCAGCATCGTCGCTGCCTCAACCCAGCATTTAGCTGACATAGGCCATTCGCTTGATAATCACGATACTACATACGAGAACGCACAGGCTCGCGAGCGTACCCAGATACTAATGGACCTCGCAGGGCAAGAGGGCGGCATAGTCGTCGGTACAGGCGACCTTAGCGAACTCGCGCTAGGTTGGTGCACCTATAACGGCGACCACATGTCGATGTACGGCGTCAACGCCTCCATCCCCAAGACCCTCGTCCGCACTCTGGTCAAGTGGGCAGCCGACCAACACTTCGCCGACGCGCACGATGTTCTGATGGATATCATCGACACCCCCATCTCCCCGGAACTCCTTCCGCCCAGTGAAGACGGCACCATCGCCCAGGTCACCGAAGACACCGTCGGCCCTTACGAGCTGCACGACTTTTTCCTTTATAATGTCA
>Ga0065711_1035098_pt1 | contig 22818 bp, 15 predicted proteins | sample Hoacrofraction12_FD_59098 | JGI IMG/M metagenome (GOLD analysis project Ga0065711, IMG submission 59098) | Hoatzin crop microbial communities from Cojedes, Venezuela - Epithelial fraction 12 v2 (version 2) | ecosystem: Host-associated > Birds > Digestive system > Esophagus > Crop | place... | reverse complement strand
GCTTGAGAAATTTATTTGTAGAAGTTTCATTTGGGGGGGGGGGTGACAACAACTGTAATGCGTCTTTTTGAGCTCAGTTTTTTTCTGTTGTGTTTTCTGAAAAATAATTATGTCTTTAAGTCATTGCATACAAATCTCACCCTACATCCCAAATTTATGTCAAAAAAGACTTTAGATCAGCGCTCCACATAGGCCTGTATTCAGGTCTGAATATCTGAGTGACTAATTTTTCCTTCAGGAAAGCTCTTATGCACAGGCTAAACACAGACTGACTTGAGACTGCGCAGGGATGCGCAGAGATATTTGCAGATAAAACTACTTAGAATTGAGAAAGCTTACCTAGGATTTAGGCAAGAGGCGGCCGGGGGGCAGGGTTGTGCCTAGGCCTGATCTTTTATGAGCTGTGCAAAGCGGTTGCTCGTTCAGATTTGGAGGGTGAAAATAAGAACACGCGAGACGGGTTATGGAAGTAGCTGCTGCTGGTGATGAAAGTCACCTGTCCCCAAGCATGCGTGCTGCACCAGGCAGGGGGAATCCACGCCTGCGGCATTGGAGCCTCAGCCGAAAAGCCCGTGCAGGCTGCTGGCAGAAGCCACCCAAGGACTCCGTCCTGTGAAACCCTCTCATTTGCGAGTCGGGATTTCCACTCTCCCTCATGGCGATGAGTGTTTCCAAAATGAATGTGTTGAAAGGCTTTTTGCTTTTCATTCTAGCGCAGTGACTCTCGAGACCCCTCAGCAGTTCTGAGGGAAATACAGATTTTGTTTGAATTCTGGTGATCCACCCTTTTTCTTTCTATTTATTTGTTTTGATTTGTAACCAACTTTTCTGCAGTGATCTCTGCAGAGCTATGTGTTCTTCTTTGATATGTAGATGACATACACAACAGAGATTGGCAGAGATCGTATAGATTTCCCTTGGTTTCTGGTATTCTGTGAGGCCGTGTTCCTCAGATATTATACAAACCACAGCTGGCAAGCTGGCTTCCTGAAGACAATGGGAGTATAATCATCAATTTTAATAAGATCAGAATTTTACTCACAGTTTTATTTATGTGTCAGTGGGATTTTTTTATTTTATTCTGGTGATAAAGATGCTAAAGTAAAGATTCTGTACAATTTGGAGGGGTAAAGTCCTAAAAATGGAAAGCTATATTTTCTAAAGCTTGAGTATATCTGTAGATCAAAAGATAGAAAAGAATAATATTGCTATATGTATAACATAGTATCAAGTTGCATAGGATTCAAATATCTGAAAAATAAGAAATACAATGGGGTAAGATCGTGATGTCCTGGGTAACATAGGGAAACTGCTGTATAAGACACCATCCTCCAGCCTCCATTGCTTTGACAGATGGGAGAATGTGAGAAAAAATATTGTTTTCCCAAAGTTATTCAAAGAAAGTGGAGAGAAAATGAATTTGTATTACTTTGTTATTTACTTTTATTTTTCCTGGAGGTGGCTTTTTGAAAGCATTTTAATAAAACCTACCTATCAAAGCACATTGCATTTTAATCTTTCTTGATGTTGCCTGGGAGACACAAGCCTTAAGACTGAAATTTAAGTCTTTGAAAAAATATGTTTGCAAACCGGAGCAGAAATGATGTATTTTCTTCAGCCAAGCTTTATGAAGGAGACAGAATGTCTCTTCCTTAGCTGCTTCTCTGTTTAAAACTGCCTCCCTGGCTTTCAGCTCCAGATCAAGGACCTGAGGAAGATAATCGACTTGAATTCTCAAAAAATTTAAACATTCCTGAATTACCCCAATTGATGTTGAAGTCCCCATCTATGTGTATTTATGATTCTGTGATTCTATATTTACATTTAATTATTCTATACAATGTGGGCAGCATGCGGACAGGTGGAGAAAGACTTAAACCAGTGTGCGTAAAAACCTTTGGGGCAGGAGTCACTCTGACAAACGTGAAATCCACGTCCAAGGCCTTGTTCTACGTCAAGCAGAGGGAAGTTACGAGCAGCATTCGAGACCGCGAGTGCACGCTCCGCCCAGACCGCAGCGATCGCTGCCTCTCCTGTTCGTAGGCACGCAGCACTTCCACCCCCGCTGCTGCACCAGGCTTCGTGTCACTCCCGCTCCCAGATAACGCGAAGGCAGGCAACGTCCTCTTCGGCCAGCCCCCTGCGTCTACGGCAGAGCTCAGCTGGCCTGGCTACACCAGCAGAACTTTGCAGGGTGCGCGGTATTTCAGACAGTTCCGAATTTGTCCAGCGGAGGAAATCTCGGAGCCAGGGGGGTGTCTGTCAACAGAACGGTCGGGTGCTTTGGGAGCTGTGGGAGCAGCCGGGGATGAGCTCTGTGGACACCAGTGATGCCAGATGTCACTTCACTGGAGTTAAATGCCCTAGCCCCAGTGTGAATCTTCACTGAATTAAAAGTCGGTGTTGGTCATTTCAGTATCATAGAACGGTATTTCAATGAGTTATATGTCTATGTATTTTGAAAAATGGGAGCAATATGTAATCACAGCAGTAATAGCAATAATGGATTGGCAACTTGCATTTTACGAACGATTGTGAAGGTACAAGTGATAATAAAGTACTAAGTGTTACAACTTGGCACCCAGCTCTGCAAACACCCATTTAACTAAGCAGGACGTCCCTTGTGCCTGCGTAGATGGTACCTTTGAACACAGAAGTTGCTGGCTAGAATAGAGACAATACAGGCTGGTACCACAGTGGTTTTGACAGGAAAAACAGAAGTGGTGTCTCACTCCTATATAACCATCCTAGAGATAGTTCCTTTAAAAAATACTTTTAAAAACCTAATGTGAATAACTTTCTGTATTATTTTAAATTCTCAGTTTCCTCTCATTCAAATCCTTTGGTTATAATCCTGGCCAAATATTTTCCCCATCACAGCATTATATTAGAAAAGGTTTTAGGGCATAGTTTGATAAGAACCTACTTGACATCAGAGCCGGCTGACAAAGTCATCGCCTCCCTTCTGTGTCCTTGCCTGCTGGTCCCTACCCCGCATTACCTTCCCTTCTGCCCAGTGCTGCACCAGCACAAGCAGTTTGTGGTCACACAGTGGACTCGTGGCTGAAAAACAACTTTTTTCCACCCTCTCCTCTTAGTTTTCAGTTGAGTCAGTCCTTTAACATGATCTATTCAGTGGCTGTAAATGTGCCAGTGCTTGGAAGGAGAGAGACAGTGTGAGAGCGAGAGGCTCAGAAGATACGAGAGCACTGAGCTGTACAGTTGATTTGTGCAGCAATTCCACTGAATCATGTCCTCACATAAATAAAATTATGTATGTGTTTATGGTTTATATGCTGTTATACTTTCCTTATGATAAGTACAACAAAAATATCTGCCAAACACAAATCTCATAAGTCACGTCAATTTTATCCTTACTTAAAATTTCTGATAGAAGGCAATGTTAGTACAGCTCATCTTGTGATTCCTCGTTCTGCCCTCATTTCTCACAGCCTGTAAATGATGGTGTGTCTGGCTGTTCACAGATATGCAGCAAAGCTAATATTTCTCTCAGGGTTCCCAGGAGCTGAAGTCTCATTTTGCCCAGCATACCTCCAAGGCGACTGCATTGACTATGTGACACTTACCTATCACTACCTGTTTGTTTTTAATTTGCCAAAAGGGCAGTGATTCACCTGCTGGTAAATTTAGATATTGAAGTATACTCCCTAAGAGACAGTGGAAAGTCTTCCGTCTCTTCTCACAGTGGGTTTTTTTACCAATGGGCAGATGGACTAAAGAAGTGCCAAAACTCAGGCAGTATATTGGAAATGCTTGATATGGACAATATAGCGAGAATGAGCCAAGTCAGTTAAAACCAGCCAAGCCTCTGTCCAAAGCACAACTACGTCTGCATTAAACTTGATGACCAGTGGCTTCTTTTGCTCATCTTTGTATTATTCAGGATTTCTTGGTCCTGTTCAGTAACAGAAGCAACCTGCAGGAAAAGACTTTGGAAAGTCTGGTCTCAGGGCGATGTGATGGTGCAAGTAGTATCTTCAGTGAAAAATGAATGAAAACTATTGTTGTCTAGTGTTTCTTGAGCTTGGAACTGATGCTTCCAGGCCTGGTAAAAGCAGAAAGCATCAAAACTTTGAAGAGTTTTGCAGCACTGTTATGGTCTCCAAATATTTAGCAAAGTTCTCCATCTCATGTTCGCTTTCTCACGGGACATTTTTTTCTGTCTTGGCTCTTAACAGGAAGGAGAGTTCAGGGGGTTTATTCACAAAAACAGAATCACAAGGCTCCGTTTTTCCAATCTTACAGAAGCTGCGGGTGAATGCAGTGTTGCTACGTTGCCCATTAATGAAGGTGCAGACAAAAACTTGGTTTTAATCTGATGTTAATATGAAAAAGCTGTTTGGTCTAATGTCTTTTATTAAGTACATATATGGTCTTCATCAGTGTAACATTCAACTTTGGGGAGTTTTTGCATGGCTGTTGAGGTTTCTTCAACTTAGGGATAAGGTTATGGTGATGGGTGTACTCTGAAATGGGCAGTAGTGAAGTCTTAGACATGGAAACAAAGCCTTGGTTTTGAAAATGGTGGTTGAGTCCAGGAGAAGGTTGTTGGCTTTGCTGTGTTTGAAGAAATATAAAGTCAAATCTTTCCAGACTAATTCAGCTGCAAAGCTTCCATTGAATGTATGGAATAGGATTACACCCTGGGGATACAATTTAACTATATTAAAATTGCAATCAAAATTATGTGCAAGAGGTGAATTTTCACAGCAAGGCCCAGATAAACAAACATTCATGCCATCCAACCTGCTAACAGTTGCAAGCCATGTCATCTCAGACCTGATTTTTTACCACTGAGTAGCACTATATTGATTTTTTTCTATGAAAAGAAGACCTGAAACACAGCCAGGCTAGTGGTTTAACAGTGTGTATTAGCTATAGTGAGGTAGAAAAGAGTGTTTTAAACGTGAGTTACTGTGTGTTGATAGCAGAGTTTGGGAGTCCAGACAGAACATTTGCTCCCAGTAAAACACTGCTTGTTGGAAAGATATTCGTTCATTTACCAGAATTAAATGACCTCACAGGAGGCACTCGAATTTGTAGTAGCACTTTCTCCCTATTTAAAAGGGTAAGTGATCATCCAGCAGCGGCATTTTCGATATTTTATGTTTGAGTCTATTCTAAAAGTATATTCCAAAGTTCATGCAAGGAGTACATTTTATTCTCTGTCACAACTGGCACACAGAAACACAATAAACATCTTTCACTTAATTCCATTGCCACCCTTTGCATCATTTTGCCCTTTTTTTTATTCTGCAGCTGAAAATATTCAAGGTCTCTCTTTTTACTGGGCTCTTCTGGACTTGGGTTAAATAATGTACTAGATTCTTCCATGTCAAATTCCTTCAAATCACATTTATTCTGCTTGGGTAAATTAGTAACTGGTTTCAATTAAACAATGAAGATAGACATGAACTTGCACTGAATTCCCTGGATTTGGAAAATACAATATGAAACATGACCTTCTTAAGATAAGGCATGCACTGAGAACAAGATAGATAGCTAGAAGAACTGTTGACACTTCTTACGTTAATTTAAGGCAGCTGTAAGATAACGGGGCACCTTTTCTTGCCTAAAGCACAACCTGGATGGCAAACAGTCAAATTTTGTAGATGCAGTTACAAATTTCACGTGATGTAATACCTAACACATTGCAGGTGAGAAATGAGATGTAAACGTGTGAATAGTAATAAATAATAATTAATAGTAATAAATAATAATAGCAACAATATCTCTTTAATACCACTTGCATTTGTAAATCTCAAAGTGCTATATATCACTCGTATACCTGTTTTATGGATGAGGAGAATGAAGCATTGGGACAGGACCTGACTTGCTCCTGGTAAAGCAGTGTTAGAGCAAAGATTCAACCCAGGCCTTCACCCTAGCCCAGGGTGAGAATGGACCCACTGCAGGAGCGGCTACCTTCTCCACGCTGTCTTTTCTCATCAACAGCAGAAATCTAGATTTAATTTGAAATGCAAATCTGCTAGTAGGACTGCTGGTTCCTACCACGCAGTGGGTGGCTGAAAGGATGTGCTTCCCAGTAAAGAAGAGCTTAGGAAAGGGCAGAAATGGTACAGTTCAACTTGGAGTCATTATATTTGGGGTGCTGGTGGATGAAAAGCTCAACATGAGCCACCAATGTGCGCTCGTAGCCCAGAAGGCCAACCATATCCTGGGCTGCATCCAAAGCTGCGTGGCCAGCTGGTCGAGGGATGGGATTCTGCACCTCTGCTCCGCTCTGGTGAAAGCCCACCTGGAGTCCTGTGTCCAGCTCTGGAGCCCTCAGCACAGGAAAGACATGGAGCTGTTGGAGCGGGTCCAGAGGAGGCCACAAAAATGATCAGGGAGCTGGAGCACCTCTCCTATGAGGAAAGGCTGAGAGAGTTGTGGCTGTTCAGCCTGGAGAAGTGAAGGATCTGGGAAGACCTTATAGCAGCCCCCTGAAGGGGGCTTATAAGAAAGATGGGGACAGACATTTTAGCAGGGCCTGTAACCATAGAACAAGGGGTAATAGTTTTAAACTAAAAGAGGGTAGATTCAGACTAGATATAAGGAAGAAATTTTTTACAATGAGGGTGATGAGACACTGGCACAGGTTGCCCAGAGAGGTGGTAGATGCCCCATCCCTGCGAACATTCAAGGTCAGGTTGGATGGGGCTCTGAGCAGCCTGATCAAGTTGATGATGTCCCTGGTCATTGCAGGAAGGTTGGACTAGATGACCTTTGAAGGTCCCTTCCAACCCAAAGCATTCTGTGATTCTGTGATTCTATGATATTTGAAACCAACTGTCTCAATGCTGTCGTACTACCTGTGTTACAGGTAAAAGTGTGCTCCGGAAGGACATAGTTGCCCATGGGAAAGAAATGGCCTTTTTGGTCAGGATGAAGGGGAAGGCCATCTAGCTGGACAGTAACTCCATGGAAAGCTTTGGTTCTTCCCGTTTAGAAAAAGGAGACTTTTTGCCAGACAGTGCCCCTGACAGTGCAGAGCATATACTGCTCACAAAAGTGCTTGGTGGATCACTTCCCTTCCTCTGCAACTGAACGAGGTCCCTATGCCAACTGCCACAACTGCTTATAAAACAAACTATTATTAGGAAAGTAACTATTTTTACCTTTCTTTAATGGTGTTTTGTGTGTTTTGTTTCTTCTTTGAGCAAGTTAATTGCTCTTGACTGCTTCCCTCCAATCTGTTTTTCTTCTTCTCAATATGTTTTTCCTATTTGCAGATCCAAAGCTATTCCTCACATGTTGCACACTGATCTGCTCCTCTCCTCCATGGCCCTTCCAGGGCAATGCTCTCCTACAAGTGAAGGACTGCTCTGGTTGCTGTGCTGTGGTAGCCCTGATCTGGGGCTGGCCCTTGAGTTTCTTTCACCCCTTCTCTTAAATAACAACAGCTCCTGGGAGCTTTTGGCCCAGAGGCTCACAGGCTTCCAGGGTACCAGGAGCAAAAGCTGAGCCTGGGTTCAATCTCCCATATATTCAGTTTATCCTTAAGCTGGGAAAGCCTGGATATGCCTATGGCCGTCTGCACCCCGGGACGAGATGCAGCAGTCAGACCTAGGCTGAAACCCCAGCAGAAACCAGGCAGCCTTGCCACGAGACCTCACAAAGCAGAGCGCTCAGCATGGACCTGCCTCCACTCCTTGTTTCTGTCGCGTTCAGAGAAACGAAGGCTGAAGTCCGCTCAGATATTCAGAGAGAAGCGCTGAATAATTTAGGGTGGAAGGGACCTCTGCGGGTCCCTGATCTGACTCCCTGCTCAAAGCCAGCGTGGGTTGAGATGAAACAGAAGTGAGAGGCTAGGGGATCAGGACTGGGGGTCTGTAACCCAAGGGAGGGAATTGGAGCTCCCTGGCCCTGCAGCTCTTTGCAAACGCTGTGGATCGATTGGGAAGTGCCATCGTAACAAGCGCAGCAAGAACGCTTGGGGCTCAGTGCCTTTCATCCAGGGGCTTCACACACAGTTATGCCTGTTTAACAGAAAGAGTCCTTTTTATAGACACTGGTAGAGAACGTGAGGCCTTGTCTGAATTACTTAAGTTACAAAAATCTCACTGTTAAAATCTCACATTTTAAAATTGATCTAGTTAAAGTAGGGCAGCTTTTCCATTATAGGCATGCCCTAGGGCATGGAGAGATTAACATCATGCTTCCCAGTGTCTGGAGCATCCATGGCTCCTGTTAATTTCATCTGGGAATATGAATGTTTAACATTCATGAAAATCTGGCCCTCAGCAATGGGCCTGAGGAGACACATATTTTTTTGAAGCTAGTGATAGGAATGAGAGCAGAAATTTGGGTTTCGCGGCAGGGAAGGGGCCGAGGAAAACCAGCAAGCAGCTCTGTGGGGCGGATCTGCTCTGCTGCCTTCCCTCTCCTCCATAGTCAGCCACCGCTGGTTGTGTACACAGGTATAGCTGTACCTCCCTGGGGTGATCCAGCTCTGCAGTGCCCTGTTCAGAGCCACATCAGCATCAGGAGGTGTCCAGGGAGCCAGGACCAGTGTCCGGAGTACGCACTGCCTATCAGCTTGCTTTGCCATGTTAGCTTGCTTCTGATAAAAGTAAATTATTTACATCTCCGTAGTGAAGTGGCTCTCGTGTCTGAGTGAAGAACACGTGGCTGAGCAAGGGCTGGCCAGGTGGAAAGAGTAGGGCGCGTTTCCGTGCTTTGTCGCTGTGAACTGAAGTACTGATAGTAATGCACAAACTGCAGCATTGACAGCTCCAGAGACCTCAAAATAAGTAATAATAATTTAAAAAACCCTTATGATTGCATTTTAGATATATTTACTCCTTTCTCGTGCCACTACTGATCCCCACCTTTGAGTTTTTCTACACAGCCCATGATTTTTTACGTTAATGAACATGCAGAACCCTTCACTGCGGTAATTAGGCAGAAAACCCATGTAATATCACAGGCTCTCGCAATCCCTTAGCAAGCGTTGTGACACTGCGGCTGGCTCGCTATCTTTGCAGAGAGACCTTTTGCCTCACTAGCTCGTGCGTCCCCTTAGTCTTAGTGTCACACTGCCGGCTCGATGGATTAATCCAGACTTTGGGATCTGATAAGAGCTGGTGCTCCCAGGGAAACTGGGGTATTGGAGTGAGATCGAATACTTGATATGTCCTTTGCCGAGCTGGCGATGTGCACAGACTGATGGATATTTCTGCCTGTGTGATTATTTTTTACATTTGACTTCTTAATACTCAGAGTAGGCTGTTTTTACAGAGAGTTTATATGTATCTAAGCAGATTTCTTAGAAGCATCTCCCTGTGGAAAGGAAGTGTGCAGAGCTAATTATGATCGAGAATTAGCATATATCTAAGGCCATAATATACCTGTAATCTAAGACATTTATCTGTTTTTAAAGGGCAGTGAACACACACTCCTGGGAGCCTCCACCTCCCCTCCAGCCACTGGGTAGTTTGTTCACTAGCTCTGACTTTTTTTGGATTTTCACTTTCAAGTTATAAGCGAATTTATACAAGAAGTAAGTACACAGGTGGGTGAGAAACTGCTTAAGAGGAATGCCACTGTCACCAAGGCTATAACTATTACAAAGTCACACCATTTTTTAATGTGACATCCATGTGTGTGTCACACCAGCTGTTTGCTGGATTAGTCGCAGGGCTCACGCAGTCCTATATCCTTTCCCTGACAGCAGTCTGCAGAGGAAGGGACAAGAAATGTCCTAATCCTGATTAGCTAAGGATTGGGGTAAACCCTGACTGCTTTCAAAATTTCAGACTGTTGCAATTCCGAACATTCATGCCCCTACTGACTCCTGCAGAGTTTTTGCAATCGGTAACATCTAGTAGCTGGTAGTCCCACAGCTGAACTATCCATCACGAGAAACAACCTTACTTCACATCACTTTCAGAATGTGTCACATTTTAATTTCTTCAGCTGTCCATCCCTCCTTGCACCAGGAGAGTGGACATCCGTACTGCACCTTTTCTATGTTGTCATTATCTGAGGCGTTACTGTTACCCGTGTTTCCGTGCTTAAGCAGACTTTTCCATCTTCTGGCTTATCCACCCTGGAAATAAGCTGTTGACAAGTAAGTGAGAGTGTGAATTCAAAGTGCAATACCATTTTGCACAAGCTTCTTGTGCGGCCAACCCTGCTCCAAATTTGGAGGGCTTTTTGAAGTGTGTTCCAGCTTACTGCTACTGCACACAGAGAGCATGTTGCAAAAGTCCCAGCTCACTCCCTGTAGCTCAGATCTTTCCCCACCATACCTCAACAAGTGGGGCAGATGTGCTGAGGTGCCGAGGTGCAACCAACCGCACAACCATGTCCCCTGGCAACCTCCCCCATTTTCCCCGTGCAGGCAGCCTCTCTGGGATGTTGTTGATGACCCCGTCCAAGGCCTCCTTTAAGCCCCTCTGACTCTACAGTTCCTGAAACAGGGTTAAGTGCTGTGTGGGGCGTGTAGGAATGGCTGGGCACAGTGCACAAGGAAGGGCAGAGAGGATTGTAGAGAGATTTCTTGGCTGCAATTTTACAAATTCTGCGTAATATGGAAGATTAGGATTTAAGCGATCAGAAAAGGAGAAGGTAGGACAGAAGTGCCCCTCCATTTGTCATCTCTGCATTTGCTGTAAAGCCACAAACGCTTTGGCATCCTGGTTCAAGGAGAATTTTATCATATGGGCAAGTTTGGAAGGAAGCTGGGCGTAATTCCTTAGCTTTTAGAGGAACAGTATGTCCCAGGTGGGACTCCATGGAGCTGTCACTTTTATTTGCTGGTTGGGTTATTTTTTTCACTTACGGTTTATCTGAACATTTGAGCTATGAGAATGATGTGAAATTCATTTATTCTACAAGGACTTTCCCCTTAAAGGCAAGCTCAAAGCGTAAAAGGTCTCCCAGGCTCTGCAGAGGGCTGGCAGTAGTTTCTGAACGACAGCCAAAAATATGTTCTTGCAGCAGTGTTTCCACATTGATGGCACTACAACAGAGGCAGCTCCGCTAGAGACGGAGCAGGCAAACCCACGCTTTGGCACGATGGAGAGTTCTGCCTGCCTAGACGTACGGGTAGCTGCCTTCTTTGCCGTTTTATTTGTCTTCGCCTAAGGCAGTGATGGGAATTATGTTCATACAGCAAATAAAAATAGTCCTAGTAAAAATATCCTAGGTCTTTATCCTCTCACTTTTATCTTACCCAAGATTTATCTGCATTGCTTTGGGAAGCTGATACTCTGAACACAGCACAAGCCCTGTAGAATGCTGGGTGCTGGAAAGGCAACTAATTGCTGGGTGGTTACAAGTGCTGCAGAGAGGGAAGGAGAAGAGAAGCCCCCTGAACTTTCCACTGTTTCAGTCCTGCTTTAGCTGCTGTGGATTTAGAACCCTTTTCAGCTGGGGCCAAGAAGAGGTTTCAAATGACTCGTGCAAACGGACTAAAGTTTCAGGGTAGCACATGCCCGGGAGGACATTCTCTTCTACCTAGCTAATTCCCCAAATTTAATCGGCAGGCACCGGCTGAGCCGAGGGAGCCTCTCGTGTGCACAGTGCCTTACCCCGCCGGCTGACCTAGTTGCTGATGCAGGGAGTCAGACACAATGCCAAGCCTGTTAAGTGACTGCAGATTTCTCTGTGCAAACAAGCAAACAAGAAATTAAAGAAAAGCTTCAGCCGTGCTGATAAGCTTGTAGGGGCACATAGGGCTTGTTTGCTTGGTTTGGGGTTTGGTTTGGCCTTTCTGTGAACCCAGTGAAGATGGAAAGCCATAGTAAGCTTTGGTGCAGCACATGAGGCTGGAGAAGGCTGACCCGCAGCTCCCTGGCCATTTGGGGCTTGCAAGAGCCCACAGAACATCAGTCCTGCTCTGCATGTCATGTCCTCCCACGCCCTGGAAGTGTTTGCTCTGTCGTGCTGGTGTCTTAGAGAGGTAAAAGGAAAGAAAACCCGTCTGTTATAACACACCCTAGTGAAAGGCATCACAAGGTTTCTGCGAGGCAAGCAGCGTCAGTGACGTTTCCATGCCTGCTTACCCGTGATTTCCATGTCACTGAACATTAAAGAGACATTGAGGAACATTGAAGGGATCTGAATTTCAGAGGAAAAATGCATAGCAGTTGGTGACCAGTTCCTCTGTAAGGACTACATCATCCTTAAAGGACCAGCTATGAGCTTACAAGTGCTGGTCTAAATCCTTTTCACTTCTAAAAGCACAAAAATGCAAAAATTGTCCTGTGCTTGCAAGTAAAGCTTGTATTAGCCATATGTGTCTTAGGACCACGCCATGTCGGTATTTTGGAATGGCATTTAGAAATAACTTCAGTAATATTTAGAAAATTCCTTTCAGCATCAGGCGTGGTCCAAGAAACATAGGAGCTTGTGGTAATTTATGGTGATGCTGGAGGAGCGAGGCTTTCTCCTGGAGGAAGTCCTTGCTTGTAGCCTGTAACAGGGATACGCAGAAACTGGTTTTATGTTCTATTTTGAAAGATTATTTGTGAACACTTTAAGAACTGAGGGCAGGATTTACAATGCATAGAGTGAGAAGACGGTTCTTTGCTCAGCAGTGTTACTGCTCAAAGAGCCAGGCACTTTACCGGGTCATTTGTTGCCCTGACCTTTTTCAGAATATTTTCATGGGGGAATTTTCTTATTTAAAATGTATCTTGAGGCAGAGGGAAGTGGCCCCATAATTTTATTTTATTAAAAAGAAGGCCCACAAATATCCCTTCTCGGTTTGGTTATACCTATGAGGTGAGTGCTGTGTATGTCCCGTGGGACTGGGTGGAAGACTCTAATGCATGGATAATGTTCAGGACAGTGATGCTTTAGATGTATAACTGCAATAAGCCAGAGGCAAATAAAGCTGATCTGCATACATAATATGCTCTGCTACAGCTACATTATTCAGGATCCTAAAGAAGATCACAGGCTCTTTCTGCAACATTTTTTGTGAGAAATTAATGCTCTAGAAACATTCTTCCTATAAAAGATGCCAGCATGGATGGAACCGTGGAAGGAATCTCCTTGTCACCAACAGGACAAAGGACCCACACAGAACTGCTTTTTATTTGTAATATATTACACTGTGCAAAGGTTAATGGGCCACGGGTGCTGGAGCCAAACCTTCTGGACCAGATCCAATGACTGCAGATGTTACCATGGTAGTGCCTCCACCAGCTTTGAAGCAAAGTCTTCTACTCGAGCAGCTCCACGGTGCTGGCTCGTGTTCAGAGCCTGGGGCTTCAGCTCAGTCCCACAGACCTACTTTTCCTACCCAACTGATTGTTATCCTCTAGTGCCCTTGCAACACAATTGCACAACCACAGCAAAGGTTTGTGCTCCATGACAGCGCTGTCAACAAAAGATCTCTTTGCATGGCTTTCGGGTCGTATTCTCAGAGACCTGTGCTGGAACAAGGTCCCCAGGGAAGTGGTCACGACTCCAAGCTTGTCGGTGGTCCAGAAGCATTTGGACAATGCTTATAGATGTATGCTTTAACTTCTAGGTTGCCCTGTGTGGAGTCAGGAGTTGGACTCAGTGATCCTCATGGGTCCCTCCCAACTCAGGATATTGTGTGATTCTGTGATTCGAGTGTTTTCTACTTTTCCCACTTCCCGATATGTGACTACAAGAATATTAGTGCAAAAGTTTGGTGAAAAATTTAAGATCACTGGATGCAAGTAATAAGAATAGGACTTAGGCTTTTTTTTTTTTTTTAAGCTGTTAATCATACACAAAATACCAAATAATGTTGCTCATTTACTATGCAATAGAAGTATCATCTGTTAGAGAAGGACAAACAAAGAAGCTAATATGCAAACTCAAGCTGTCCTCCAGAGTGTGTTGCAACGGCTGGTCAGATTTTTACACTCTTGCCTCCTCTGTTCTCGTCCCTTTATTCTGCCTTGGAAGTCTCTACTCAGTCGTAACTGTTAGTAACTGATCAATGGCCTGCTGGAGCGTGGATGCAAACTGTTTGCAGGATGAGCCCCGAAGTGCCAGCAGCAGCAGCTGGCCAAGGGCTGGCAGTGGGAAGAGGTGTCCCTCCGTCTGTAAAGAAAATTGCAAGGCATGAATAGTGAATTAAACCAGAGCTATTACAGTATCTTATGCAAGGTTTTTAAAAGGGCCTTCATTGAAATGTGTTGTAATTATTTTTTTTCCCTGGAGATGTGTATTAAAACATATAAAAACATTTACGACTTGTATTTTTTATTTGCAGAGTTAGTTCCTAGAGCAGGGCTTTTTACACTGTGATCCTCTTCAGTACAAGGTCTAACTAGAGAGTATTTACTCTGTACCTCCAGTGATGAAGATGGCACCATTTGTTTTATGGGAGGAGGCAGCTGCAAGGTTTAGGTTTCTTCCTAACAGCTTGGTATCTGCATTACAAATAAGACCACCACTTCAATTGCCCATATTTACATAGTCTAACTATCATCAAAGAACGTAGGCTGCAAGAATCTTGGCCTAAAAGCATCACAGAAGTTCCTTTATTTCTCTTCTTGCAGTGCAAAAGAAAATCCCAGTCATGATAAAATGCTCTTTGCTGCAAATTGCATTTTAAGCACAATTAACATTCAAGGTATTAATCTGGAAATTATTCAGAGAAGGATTTCTGTCCTGGGCTTCTCTGAACTAATTCTTTGCACATCATCTGAAAGCACTAAGTCGTAGAATAATAGAATGATAGAATGGTTTGGGTTGGAAGGGACCCTAAAGATCATCTAGTTCCCACCCCCTGCCATGGGCACCTTTCACTAGACCAGGCTGCTCAAAGCCCCATCCAACCTGGACTTGAACACTTCCAGGGAGGGGCCAGCCACAACTTCTCTGTATTCTCAAAGTCCTCGGTATTGCTCTTGTGTATGTACAAAATTGTGATTGCCCCACTGTGAACCAAAGCAATGCTCTCATACAATGTAGAGGATCAAGATGATACTCATTACCACCTTGGTTCTGATTGTGGATACTACTGAAATAGCTTTTATGAAATTAACCACTTCAGGAAACAGGTAATATACAATTGGACTTATCAAAATTAGTTATTTCTCCATGATCTGTTTGTAACCTGATGGCTTGCAAGAGATGAAGCTGAAAAATAAGGCAATTATATCTTCAAGTAGCATCACACATCTGAAGTATACCTTGAACTTGGGCTTCTATTATATCTGGAGCTGTTATGCAAAGCTTTACTGCTGTGTGGCCTTTTGGGACAAATCCTACCTCAGTGATGGCGACAGTAAAATTAATGTATCTGAAGCTTCTGTAACATTGCTGAATTTGAGCAGCTAGGAGCACCTATGCTTGAGTATGAATTTTTTGTGTCTCCTTAGAAGCACAGGTATTTCCACTAACTCCATCTTCAAACTTTTCTGGTTGATTTTTTCGCCCAGTGACTTGTAACTTTCACCTAATTGAATGAACAGATACATATTTGTTTGCAGAGGTTTGGACAGCTCAGACTCCAAGTTTAGGACTTAAACTAAAACACTGCAAAAGAGGAATTTAAACTTTTCCAGGGTCACCAATTCCAGCTGCAATTTCAGGGTCCCTCTGATCTTCCCCAGTCCCCCAAGGTATACAAAACACAGTTTAGCTCCTTGAAACTTGGTGTGCTTCTTTGCAAAGAGCCCACCTGGTGATGAGGGGACGTGAATGACTGTTAATGCATACTCTGCTTCATATTTTATTTCCTGAAATACTGCACATAATTCCGTTGATTTTGCAATTATTGTAGTGGATACTAATATTGCAGAGTTTTTACTATTGTTATTTAAATAACATTATTTTTAATAGCGTTCCAGCATGTTAAATCCTAAGCACATTCTTGGCAAGGAGTCTTTGTAGCTCATAGCTCCTCCTCTCACAGCTTAGTTGCTTCAGTTGATGCTGTGACTGCCATTACAGTGACACTTTCAGAGCATCACTCAAGCACATTAATGCAGCTTTAATTACTGATACAGTTACCCTGCCAATATACAAGCTCCACTGTACCATCCAGATAATTCTTCATGGGCATTTATGTTTATGTATTTACGCACAGCACAAAATCACTTAACCTTTAGTAAAGTTTGTTGCTTTATCTCTCTGAACCACACTCCATGCAGTCCTCTCAAAATTCATTCCCCACAGGTTTAAAAGCCATCATTTCCACCGTCTTATTATGAAAACCTGAACTTCTGGTCTGGGGTTTGGGTTGACTTTTTGCTTTTTATTTTTCACTGCAGCTTCTTTGGAATATCAGGATTCTGATCTGCCTGCAGACCCCAAGCAGTTAAATACAACTTCAGGCAGGTTTTCTGCTTAGGGGCATGATTTCAGGTTGCTCACTGTGACAGCCTTGCAGTACCAGTTGTTATCTGGCACGGGTAGGTACATAACTTGTATTTTCATTGAATCTCACTCATTTATTCTCTGTTCTGCGAGTGCTGGAAGCTTAACATGTCATTAGTATTCTTTGTGGTCTTTTGAAAAATATGAGCTGAATCATTGTAACACAAGGAAAATGAGCACGTCTCAAATTTGTCTCAAGTTTCCCTCCTATTAGGGCATGAAACTATGTGAAAACTGCATTTTTGGCTTGAGCCAAAAGCAGTTGCACGTAGAGCTGAAGACTGATGAAAACTAATTACGCCGTCCTCAGCTTCCCGGCAGTGGAAGAAAAGAGGAGTTATCAGAGGAGGATGAGCCAGGAGACTGACCTGGTTTTCGTACACTGTGCACAGAGAGAGACATAAGCCGCAGCTGATGAGGAATGCTAATGGTATCGTGCAGCAGGCATCTCGCGCTACTGCAAGCAGCCGCAGTGGCAGCTTGGTACCGTCACTGGATGGAATCAGCACCCGTCTTGCGGGAAGCAGAGCTGCGTGCTTTCTCATCAATGTCCTGAGGGATTTCACCGCAGCACTTTATTAATAGCTTTATTTTATACTGCCCTCATTGGGTCATTAAGGATGCCACGTGAATGTGTGATTTAAATCTCCCATATGGGACTCTGGGGAACGGGAACGTTACGTGGGCCCCACGGCTTTGTGGTGTCCCTGTCCCGTAGAAGCTCATTGAGACTGTGGTAGGAAGAGACAATTTGCTCCATGGAGATCAGCAGTAACCACATCTCCTTCCCGTGATTTGTGCCTTGTTTTTCATGTTGCAGAAATCCTAGCTTATGCTATCACATCCCAGTCTCCCTCCTTCTCCCCAGCCCCAGGTTCTCCCTATATCCCCAACACTCCTTGCCCACAGCGGCCTGCCAGAGGCTGGCCGGGGAGGAGGCAACGCTGTGGCTGGTCTCAGCCATTGCTGGCCAGCTAAACAGAGCAGATGATCACCAGGCTCCTGCTGACACCTCATCTCGGTGCAAGCAGCCACGCTGCTGCAGAAAAAAATGATGAGCAGAATGTGAGTTTTATCCAGTGCCCTCCCACAAAAATAATAGGAATCTATTTGCTAAATAAATCCCTTTTACTTGGAAGAAAAAGGTGACAAACAGACCTGCTGCAGGTGGGACTTTTAACAAGACTCCCTACAAAAAGACAGGTGCTACCCTGGAGAAAGGCAGAGACGTTTGAGTGCTAAAATCACAGAGCCGTATCCGACCGGAGCGGAGGGAAAGGTATAGGGAGTATGACGGACTGCCTTTGCTGCAATGATAGACTGCTACTATTGGTATCTGTAGCCTTCCCTCTAACTGAAAAAGCAGCAGCTGTCTGCCACTTTCTGGTATTTCTGTTGGAAAACTGAAGTTTAGAAGTCATGTATCATCTGTCAAAAATCTTCATGGATCTTGCTGTTTCAGGCAGCTCTACCCCAGCCATGCAGAGTTTGTTGAGGGCTCTTTTATCTGGTTGGAGAACCTCGAGTAAATGTTATCCTAGCCAAAATGCTGGCAGCAGACAGGATGTCCTCTGGATGATGGGAATATTCTTCTGACCAGAATTTAGACCAGATGGCTTACAGAGACAATAACGAGACGGGGCTTTAGAGTAAAGGGTACCAAACACAGCAGCGGCTTCGCTGTGGTCCTGCAAGTTGGATTACCCACGTCACATTTTCCTGTTGCAGTTGCCATTTTTATTCAAGGTGAACATGCTTATGAACACATTCTATGGACAGCAGAATAAGAAGGATGATTTAAATGTCTAGTCCATTTCTTCTTCTGCTCAGGAAAAATGCTAAGATGCCCTTACATCCCCATTGCTATGTAGTCCTTGGCAGAAGGGACAATGTTGCCAATTTTTAAGATTTTACCAAGAACAATAAGGTATTTGCGGTGTTTTTAAGTGTTCATCATGAAACACCGGTACGTTTTGTGAGTTTGCTTTATCTCTAGTGATCACCTCTTCCTACCATCTTCAGAGGGATTAAGCTGTTGAGAAGAAGAATCCGCTGCACAACAAGCAGCATGAAAATGTGGAGCTCAGAAAATGGGGAAAGGTACTAGGATGACAAAAGATCCCTGAGGAATTAGATAAACAGAAGGAAGAAGAAACATTAGGGAAGTTGCAGAAGAGTGTAAGACTAGAGACATGCCTGGTAGGGCCACAGCCAGGCATGTATGGAAGAGGCACCCAGGTGCAGGTGGCCCAGGGTCTCGCTTGTCATTAGTCAGGTAACCATACAAAGGGGAATTAAATGCCCCCCTTGTGTTATCCCTCATGTTATGAAAGGAGAGAATTTTCTCTCAATAACAACCAGAATTTGCTGTGCCTGCATTATTTTGAAACCTGGAATAAAACAAATCAAGGTGGGACAGATCTTCCCTTTGATGATAGGAGGAAATTTGAATTTGAAAAATATGAAGAATTTTTTTTTTTATGACTCTTACAGCTGAATACTTAAAGTCCCTGTGGTAATTTTGTGCCACTCCATCTTTTTTTAAAGACTTGAGGCTGTCGGTGTAGTGTGGCATATTAAAAAGCTCAATACTCTTTCTGCTGTAGCAGTTAACTCTACAGGAAGAGTTTCCACAGTCTTGGAGATTTGGTAATTTATGCCTGCCCTGCTTTTGCCACTACGGAATTTCAACAGGCATCAAAATATCAAAACCTTGCAGAAATGGTAAAATTTGGGCAAGTCATTTCCTTTTAATTCCAGGCACTTTTGGTTTTGGCCAAAAAATGATTTCTGGGATCAGGTGCCCTGCTGCAACCTGTTTTCAGCCTTGTATTTTGTAAGGCATTCACATTCCTCAGTTGGATTAGGTCCACATGAAGAAGGCATGTACTGAAGGAAACGGGGGATAATGGAAATTCAGAGTGCACAGCAGCCGAGTAAGCTCCATGGCAAACAATGTTGCAGTATAAGGGCTAACAATTCATCAGATCAAATATTTGTATTCTCAGGCACTACACTCTCTTCATGAATTTGCAATTACCATGATAAGCTCATCATAAATTTCAGGGAAAAAAAGAGCAATAATTGTCTTGTTAACAATTAGAAGAGGCACTATATTAAAAATGCCATAAGAATATTTAAATTCAGACATTTTCCTTATGATTATGTATTCATTAAGTGACTGTAAATCACTAAGAGGCAGCATAATTAAGATTTTTTCTTTATTTAGTGATGAGAAATACATGCAAAATTCTTACAGTTTAAGATTTCTTTGTGAAAATGATGACTTGGGCATTGACAAGGATTTATTAGATGAAACTCATTCCTGGAATGACTTTCTTTCTAGACTTTAATATCTCAATTTGAAACTTATCAGTTTGCCACGGTTTACGATATATTAGACTTGTTAAATGCAAGAGTATAACCATTAGCTTTGGATAATAAATGGTCTGTTGTAAGAAATAATTTAGCATATCATCAAAGCAAATAGTAGAACTAATTGCATTCCATTTATCATTGGCTGTGTCAAATCTGGTGTGGTGTTTAAAAGCAAACTTTGCCTGAGAATTAAATGGAAGTCTTTGACATTGATTACGCTTATGATTGTGTTTACATGCAGTAAAATCTCAGAAACACAGTCCCTAGGTATTATTATGATCATTCATTTAAATTCCACTTCTTTTACAGAAAATGGTAAACATTTCTTTGGCTTCTCAGAGTAAGCCTAAGCCCAAAGCCCTGCTCCGTAACTAGAAAAATACTGGGATGTCCTGAGTGAAGGACCATCTGGGAGGCGGTAACCTTAAGTACGTGCTGCTTCAGGCATTTCTTTCCCGCGATGGATGAGACTTGGGCAGCCACCTCTCCCTCCACTTCCAGCAGCACCTGAGCTGATGTGGGTATCCAGCCTGGCCGTGGGACTGCAGCAGCCTCCCAGGTGCCTTGCTGGGTCCCTGCCCCATCCTTCCAGGCAGCGGAGAAGAGGAGAAACAAATTCTAAATTATGCAAGAAAATTATATATAACAAGAAGGTTTTGTCTGGGTTTGTTTTTAATTTCAAGAATGAACAGCAATTATCTGCCCCTTTGGAAAACCGTCTTTAACCAAAAAACCCAAATCCCAGTCTTGGAGCACCAAGTCAATGGCCAATGACTAGCTTCAGTGGTGGTTTTTACAAATAGATAGATGCAGGGTAAGTAGACAGGGAGCAGCCACCACAGCATGCTTACTGGTACCAGTAACAGCTCCTCAAATAAGACCATCTCTCTCGTCCTTGTGATGGCTGAGCTCACCGGGGCTGGGTGCTTTGCTGTCCCCTGGCCCGGGAGCTCTCTGCGGGGAGTTAGGCAGCACAGGCATGGCCCTGGCAGGACACCGCATCTAGGAGAGGGCCGGGGAACCCCGAGGACTGCCCAGGGCTGAAGGCTGGGCTCAGCAGCTCTCAGCAGCTTGGTCCTCCTGCTCTGCAGCGACCTGGTGGGCCTCAGCTGCAGCCCCCACTGCTGCCAGGTGCTTCCTGGAGGAGCGTGACCCCGCTGCCCCACACGATGTCTGCCTTGGGGTCTTGCTGGGGGTTTTGGAGATGTTAAACCTAACTGAGATCTTCTGGCTTCGCACTATGTCTTCTGGTTTGAGTGCAAACACCGGGTCGTACATGCTTGCTGCTGAAAACGGGGCATGACGAAGAGGATGGGGTACTAACCAGAAGATGCTGCCCAGCCCGGCCTGATGCTCGCTTCACGTTCAGCTTTTGCTTGCATTTCTAGCTGCTCAGATTTGGACAGTACTGACTATTTTGGCTATCTGTGAGGAAATGGAGCGTAATAAAAATAACCCAGCCCTGGTTGCTTTGCTTTGCTAACTTTCTTATTGGTTCTGCATATTTGACTGGCAATAGCAGAGCCAGGGGACAGAACTGACACAATATCCCGAGCAGATGATATCCATAGCTATTGTGTCACTTCCAACAATGTTATTGCTGATCCAGGATGTTGCCCCACTTTCTTGATCCAACAGTGGCTAAAGCCCTAAACAAGATCAGGGATCTTAATGGCAACAAAATCAAAAAGCGATTTGCTTCCCCATTTTTGACGACCACAGAAAGGCTGAGCCTGGAAAAAGAAACTGCAGGCTACAAAACTTAGAGTCAAGGGCCAGCCCCGAGAGAGAAGATCAAACTTGGCTGCATACAATTAGGCACTCAAAAGCGTGCTGAAAGGCCACCTCTTTGAAGGCCCTGAGTGCCACCAGCATCCCTACGTCAGTGGTGTGACAACTAAATGCACAAGTCCAGAGCCTGTTCGCTCCTGTGTGTACATGACACGGATCCTGCAGATCCTTCTGTATGCTCTGAACTGTGTTCTAGGTGTAATTATTCCATGCTGGTCTCTACTGCCAGCCTGTTATCTATGGGTTTTCTGTTTTTTACGGAAAAAATAAAAAGTTATTTTTGAAAAGGTCTGTCAACTTCTAAGTGAAAAATGCATGTGTAACAGAAAAATTCAAATGCGGAGGGAAGTGAGTAGTGCCACGTTCTGCTCGTCTTCCTCCTTCTAACATTAGCAACTTTATTCATGCAAGCAAAGTAAACAGGATTTATCTCAAATGGCTCAAATATTTTTTTTCAAATGTGTCATCACTTGCTTTGAAAGCAGTGAAAGAGTTTGCCAGGGTTTTGTCTGTGCAAGAGTCCTGCCCCTTTCGCCCTGGTGGGAAAGGCCTCTGCCTTGACTTGTGGTTCTCGCATCCCAAAAACGTGTGAGACAATGTTGTTGATGAAACAGAAAATGCAGGTGCCTGGTCGGAGGCATTTCAGGCGGCGCTGGAGTGCAATCTCAAGAGACCACTTTCCTTCTCGCTGCTCTTGGATGACAAAGGGAAGATCACCACCACCTCTCACAACTGGGAGGGTGATGAAAGACATTGACAAGCAGAAAGTGCTTCTCCAGGAGTTAGCTGGAAGTCTTCCTCTTGAGGAATGTGAGTCTTCACTCTTGACAAAATGCCCCACCAGCCAAGAAAAGCGCAGCAAAACCGGGGGCTGCCAGGGGACACCGTGTCCAGAAATCATGAGAAGAACATGTACATGTTCAGAAAGCTGGAAGGTGACTGACAAGAACAACTAGTAAACCAAGCAGCCTGCAAACCACCATTGCATAGAGCTAGGACCACATATAGGGAAGACTATTTACACAAGAACTACAGGGCTGAGACTCTTTTCAGTGGTGCCCAGTGACAGGACAAGGGGCAACAGGAACAAACTGAGGCATAGGAAGTTCCAGCTGATGATGAGGAAGAACTTCTTCACTTTGAGGGTGATGGAGCACTGGAACAGGTTGCCCAGAGAGGTTGTGGATTCTCCTTCTCTGGAGATATTCAAGACCTGCCTGGACAAGGTCCTGTGCAGCCTGCTGTAGGTGACCCTGCTTCGGCAGGAGGGTTGGACTAGATGACCCACAGAGGTCCCTTCCAACCCCT
>Ga0065711_1006686_pt1 | contig 22819 bp, 9 predicted proteins | sample Hoacrofraction12_FD_59098 | JGI IMG/M metagenome (GOLD analysis project Ga0065711, IMG submission 59098) | Hoatzin crop microbial communities from Cojedes, Venezuela - Epithelial fraction 12 v2 (version 2) | ecosystem: Host-associated > Birds > Digestive system > Esophagus > Crop | place... | reverse complement strand
GTCCGCGGGGTGCGGGGGTGGGGGGGGGAGCCGTGCGCGGCGGAGGGGACCGGCGGCAGGAGGGGACGGGGAGAGCCGCGGAGCGCTCACCTCGCGGGGCACGGACGGACGGACGGATGGACGGAGGGACAGACGGACGACAGCCGCCGCCTTCGCGATCCTCCGCCGCCGCCCGAGGGGACGCCGCCCGTCGCGCTTCCTCCGCTCCTTCCACGCCGGACCGCGAGCGGAGCGTGGTTCTGCCGCCGGTGGCTGTGGTGGGGTTCGGCGCCGGCTGGTGGAGCAGACCACCCGAGGAGACCTGCTGGAGGACCGCGAGCGGGCTCCACGGCCAGTTTGGACTCTCATCCATCCGCCTTGCTCGGGCACACGGGATTTCACCTGCACGGGCAGATGCCGTTTTACTTTCCGAATTTCAGAGCAGGGTCGCCGAAAAAATTTCTGTGGGAGTTTTGACGACGTATGCTTTGCGTTATGCTTTTGATACGTTTTTCAACCATTTCAATGTTCTGCAACTTTGAAAGAAAAAAGAAGCAGCCTTGACTGATGTTATTCCGGGTGCTCCGTTCCACAGGTTCTTCTGCAGAGTCTCTCTCTGGACAAGCAGGAAAGCCAGAATGTACGCACACTTCCTCCGTCAGTCCCAGTGCGCTACAACCTGGACAGCCATCTCTGCTTGCTAACCCGAACCCTTGAACGTGAGGTGAAAATGCAAGATTTAACCTCTCGACCGACCTCTTGAGCCCACCAGTTACCAGGCTGCTCCCTGTCACACTGCACCTTGAAGCGCCAGGCAAACAGATATGCTGGAGAGGAGATTCCACGTTCTTCAACCTGCACTTTACTCAAGTTGCTGATCTTTTCATCTCCTTCCAAGGGGGGAAAAGAGAGAAAAGAGAAATAAAAAAACCAAACCCAAAACAATCCCTGATCGGTGTATTGCAGCAGGACTAATCAGATATGAACGTGTAAATACCAGTTTTCTACAGTGCCTTCCACGCAGAAAGATGTTGCAGCATTTCTTTGGCAGAAACAAGGATGTACCAGCATAAAGGTGCTTGTGTATAGGCTGTTGGAAATTCGGTGCCTGAAAAAAGTGGTACCACTGTAAGTGTATTTGCATCAGGGCTTTTACCACGATAGCTGTGTCAGCAAAAAATCGCATCCCCCATGTGACATGGGTGATGATATTTCTAAGAAGATGACAGCTCTGAGGAGCCCCAAAATTAAAAAGCTCTTCTCAGGGAGGCAGCAGCCTCCCCCCAACTGTGCCAAAGGTTAAGGGCACTGCCACAGCCAATTTCCTCATTTCTAATCATGTTTTGCACCCCCCAGACGAAGATGTCTTTTTGCAGTACTTCCAAAACATGATTCCTTTCAGCACGTTTCACCTGAGATTATTTTCGTCCTCTCCATTTGGGAAGGGGAAGGCGGAGGTGTGGACTGACGGAGTGGTTTGTACAGTGCTGCCTGGCAAATCAGCATCGCAGCTGACTCAGAGTTACTGGTGCTCAGCTGTGGCTTCATGATCCTTAACACCGAATCTGTGCCTTGCAGCTACAACTTTGGTTGGGCACAAAGACAAACCCTTCTGCCAAGCTAGCCAGGTATAAACACGGTATATAGTGCTTATGTCAACTTTACACTGGCTTTCTGTGGGGAGGCTAGAAAAAAGGCTGCTAGCTTTTGGCCCAAGAGCAGCTGAGGCAAAGCTGCCCCTGCAAAGTGTTTGGCCACATTCGGAACAACAGCTGAATGCCATGCCACGCTCTGGGTTACGTGGCTATCGAAATAGCCTTACATCAGGTCTTCCGAAACTGCAGTTTGCCACCCTATGAAAGCATGGCTTCCAACTCCTGTAACCACTGCCCAGCCTCCTATCTCACTAATATGCAGCCTTTAATTTTTTTTTTTCCCAAAAAAAACTGTATAAACATCCCTTTTCAACCGTTCCTGCAACGCAGGTAAACAAAATGTTTCATTTGACAGATCAGGAAAAGGAGAAAGTGGCTAATTAACAGCCCATACAGCAGCTGCTCTCTGGAGTCCCAGGAAAACCCAGGAGTGACATGCACCCCTGGCTAAGGTAAAAGCACAATCACAAACACATTTTAACTCCTGTTAAATTCTGAAACTTTTAAAAACTTGTCCTAACTTGCCACCTGTAGATGGGACACATGTATTTTAACACATTTGCTGGCTAATGCACTAAAATGCAACACACCCTGTCAACACTGAGAATTTGAAAACATGTTAATTAAAAGTTTTCACTGAGACTTTTTTTTTTAAAATACACCTTTATCCTCGTCCAGACAAGCCTTTAAAGAAAGTGAATCTAAGAGCGGTTTTGGGAGCTGGAATCCAATGTTTACAGAAATCCTGAAGCAGCGTGTGCTTTCTGGCGTTCGCGTTGTGCCTCTCCCCTGGGCTATCCGAGCTCTGAGGAGGCGCTGGGAACCTCCTTGTGTCCTGGGGTGCACTGAGACCTTCCCTCTGTGCAGGGAGGGCAGCAAGCAAAGCAACAAAAGGTAATCAAACTTTACACCAAGAGACAATGTTCCCTATATGCCAGTCTACCCCAAGGCCCTTTCTTCTCTTGTCCCGCTCATTATGGAGAAACAGTGTAACATAAGCATAGGACAGAAAACATCTTGCTTTCCCAGGACTTGTCAGGCTGGGACAGTGAGGGAATTTCATTCTTGTTTTAATCTGTGTATACTTTATGATAACAAGAGAACAGGACGTTATGATCTGAAAAATGTTAAAAGTTTCAAATTCAAAAACTAATTTCAGATTTGTGGTATAGTTGCATCTTTTCCTGTTTCTGACAAAGGATTATTTCTTGATGTCCCAATCAGTCCTGAGATTTCTTACTGACACATCACTCCAGTTTCTTCAGGCTTTACTCTAGTTTGGTGCCATGCTACCGAAAGCTTTTAACCTTTATGTCACTCACAACCATTACAAGCCCTTTACTAATATTTGCCAAGCTTTTATTAACTGAATACATTCAACAATGTTTGTTAGATAGGATCCAGACTGTTTGAATGTCTGGTGTGCTGGGAAACTGAAAACTTGACAGAGCTTATATGTTTTTAAAGTATCATACAGTTTGTCTTTCTCATACCTACATAAGAAAGTATCTGTCAACCAACTAGATAACCAGCCTTCAGTAATGAGGCTGGTTACTTCTGGGGAAAAAAAAAAAAAAAAAAAAGAGACTCACAAACTGGAATCAAGAATAAGAAAAACCAACAACAAACCCAACCCAAAACAAACAATAATTCCTTAGACCATACAAAAGCAAAAACACTCCAGTAAAGCTCAAGCCCCTCCCTTAAGAGCAGTCACAGCAAGAAACAACATACAAGGAAGGTGCTGATGTACCACCGTTCGACTGGTCCCTGCTGTATGCTGATTCTGCTTTAAAGAACCACCTCGCAGTGGCAAAAGACAGCCGTTGGGGCTCCACTGCATTAAGCAGTGAATGGACAAACAAATGGAGTTCGTAGCCCTGCAGTAGGGAGTCGGAAACAATCTACGTCTGTCAGTTATAAGGTTAAACACCGCTCTGACTGTAGTTCCCCAACAGTTTTGCCCAGGTGAAGTCAACGCTGTGGCAGTCCTCTGCTCCCTTCATCCCTGTGCTCTGGCCCTACAGCTCCGCTCCCTCCATTGTCCGTGCCCTGGCTTTTCTCTGACCTCCTGACAAGCCATTTTAGAGGGTTAAACCAGCAGAAAACTATTCTCTCTCTCTTTCCCCCCTCCCCTTTTTGAGGGGGGAAGGGTAGTCTCCTGCTGATTGAGATTCTGTAACTCTTGGCATGGCCAGACAAGTAGTAGCGATGACAAGCAGGTGATAACCTTGCTCGGCATAGAATTAAACTGCAGTTCCAATGGCATTTGCTTCAGCAGCACTGCTGCCTCACACAATCCCCCTTCTCGGCAGCTTCTGCTTGTTTCCATTTTCATGGTCTTCCTTCAGTTTTACTGGGAGGACTGATCTGAGTACAAAAATGCCTGATAACCAGGTATTCATTAGAGTGGTATTGACAGGTGATGCCTCATCAATTTCTTTTTTGAAAGATGACATGTGCTTTAGTGCCAAGTGCTTTGTGTCACGTGGCTACAGTGTTTTTGCTGAACAAGCCATCCCAGCTTTTATGAATTTCAGCTAGATTGAGGGGGAACTTAAATAAGAGCGGAACCACGCACAACTAGGCTGAGAAGTGTCACAAGGTGAGAAACGAAACTGACGTCCCCAGCCAAACAGAAAGCGATTTAAACAGGAAATAGGAAGCCTTTGTGCTTGCCTCGGAGACTTAGATACCTGGTATTTAGTTGTTGTGCACAGAAATAGGTTTAGGGCTAAATCAAGCAAGGGCTTGGGGTTGTGGAATTAACAACCTCCACATCAAGTGCCTCGGCTCTCCGTAGGGCTTGGGCTGCGGGGAGAAAGCCAAGTGCCAAAGCCTGTAATTTGTCCAGCTGGCAGGTAGAGGCTGGTACCCTGAGTCTGGTTTTATGATTCTCACTGCCTGAACAAATACGCTGTAGCCACAAGGTGCAAAAGGCCAAGCCAGTATGAGTTGTTGTTATTATTATTGCTACTATTATTATTATACTCAGCTAAGGTAGAACGTTTTCTTCAGGTAGCTGCAATAAACACTGTGCAGTGTATCCCCGGCAACTTGGCAAAATGTGTGTGACCCGTACTGTCTGGTGTCCGAGGAGGGCACAGATCTGATGTCAGCGGACATATAATCCCCAGCTGCACAGAAATACATCTGAAATAGGAACTACGAAGCAAGTGTTCCTGTCTCAGAGGCTTGGATTCGTTGTATTTGGTTGCAGAGCAGCATACCCCTTCCCTCGGGAGCCGGCGCTGCAGCCACTTTCCTGCCGTGAGGTGCTTGAGCCCCTTTGAAAGCCGAAGAGGCAGTCCCCTTTCATCCAGCAGCTCGGTGGTGGGGCTCAGGAAACACGGGTTTAGTTCCCACTGAAGAAAGTTTGAATCGCTTCATTTACCTCCCCCCGCTTTTCCCATGAATTTCCAGGGTGAGAGAGTGAGCTCAAGTGTTTCCATTTTCTCTTGCTGAAACTGCCCAGCAGAGGAATTAAGAGTAACTCTCTGGCACGGAGAGTTACGTTGTAATTGCTCCAAAACCCGAGCAGGATTCTGCAGTCAAACTGTTTGGCCTGCTTGCCTGGGAGCGGGAGACAGCTTGCCTCAGGTCCTTGCCCTGGCTACTGCTTTCTAGTTTCCAGCTCTTGGAGCACACAAGCGCTGGCACCCAGAGCCCAGTGCTAGCAGTCTGACGCAGTCACTACAATACACAGTCGTGATCCCTTTTTATCTCACTCTTCAGCCCTCCAATAATCATTTCTCTGCAAAGTGGAGCAAGCGGAGCAGAGAGAGCTGGTACGTCCTGTCACCGTCGTGCTTCCAACCAGGCAGGTCAGCTGCATGGCTTACACTGGGGGTGGGAGAGGACTGCATGTCAAGGCACCTTCCCATCCACGTGACAGGAGCTCCTTCACTTGCAAGGTAGGCCAATGCCCACCTGAACACCAGTCTCTCTGGGCATCACACACGTAGAGATCCCCTCTGTGTATCTCCAGGGAAGGCCCTTGGGAAGCTACTTCTGAAGCGCTTTGGAGACAGGACGACGGAGATGAGACACAGTCCATTGGCTGGGCACCTGTGGTGACACCTCTGGCCTCTTCTCTCTCCTGGCATTTTGAAAAGCAGTGACAGATCACACCTTCAGGCTGGAGTTCCTGGGTCCGGTCTGACGAATTCAGCAACAGAGTGATGGTTTAAAATTCTCACTTGGGTTTGGGTGACCAAAATGCACGTATGTCCTTTTGTAGATGTAGCTGCAGTTTGTAACCTCTCAAAAGAGAGACAGGTTCACTGACGCTTCATATCAGACACGTCAGACTTTCCATCTTTTTTTATTTTCTTTTCACTGGCACAGAGAAAGAATGAATCAGACTATTCAGACTATAATTTAGGTATTATATACCCACAACAATTTTATTGTGGTTTACATTATGACTAAATACCTTCATATTAGAAAGTGTTTATTCTATGTGTATTTTGTCTTTTAGCACCTTGCTTCTCATAGCAACCTGATGCAAGAGGATGAAGTTCATACTTAGTTCAGCAGACCCCTAGAAGACTCCAGCTTATTTATACAGCGAGTCCAGTTTTCAGTAGGAGTATGGAAGTGTAGGATGAGAGTCACCAATTTAAGTTTAATAGGTAACAGAAATTACTGTCTGCACATTTACGGGGTTGTTCCAACCTCGTAGTGTAAGAAATGGGTAATGAAGGTCTTTTTTTTTAACAGTGGCCTTAGAAGTTTGATGTATAAATGTTCCTGCAGCCACATACTGATTTTTAATCTGTAGCGACTGGAACAACCAGGGAGTCATTTCTATGGCTGATATTGCACGAAAGCAGAGCTGTGAGGCCCAGAGGCTGCCAGCTGCAGGCCAGTAAGTTAAGTGTTGTTAGAACAAATGGGTAAACAATTACTAATTCAGCTGTTTGATTTAGAATGGTACATATATGTAATGCAAGAGACAGGAGGGGCTGTTGGTGAAATAACTAGTTTAAGACAGGGGCATCTGTGTCCAAATTCCTGCCCTGTGGCAGGCTGCCTATGTGATTGGGGTAGGTCTCTGTAGGTGTATCTGCCTGCAGTCCAGGGTGTTGGGTTGGGGCACCAGCTGCATTGCATCTTCTTGTGAATGTTGGAAGCAGATGTGGAGAGAAGGAGGCATGAACTGACTCCACACCTCGTTAAAGAAAATTTTTGTGCCTTGAACTCTCTGTGTCTGTGTTGACAAACACACCTTGTACCCAAACTGCTGTCAAGCCGCTGTCAAGCCACTGTCAAGCAAAGGCAGCAGCAGGGTTGTATGGATGAACAAGGAGATCCTGACTAAACTCATACTTAAAAAGGAAGCACACAAGAGGCAGAAGCAGGTGACCCAGGAACAGTATAGACACAGTGTGCAGGGATTGAGTTAGGAAAGCCAAAGCCCACTTGGAGCTGAATCTGGAGAGGGAGGGATGAGGTCTTCTACGTGTACATCAGCAGCAAAAGCAAAGCTAGGGAAAATGCAGGCCCACTGCTGAACAAGGCAGGGGTCCTGGTGACAAAGGATACAGAAGAGGCCAATCTACTGAATGCCTTCTTCACTTCAGTCTTTGCTGGCAAGACCAGCCTTCAGGAACACCAGGCCTCTGAGACTAAAGGGAAAGTCTGGAACAAGGAATACTCACCCCTGGTGGAAGAGGACTCCATTGAAAGGAACATTTAAACAAATTCAATGTATACAAGCCCATGGGATCTGATAGGATGCATCCACAAGAGTTGAGGGAGCTGGATGAAGTCACTGCAAGGATACTCTTGGTTATCTTTGAAAGATTGTGGTGATCAGGGTATGATGATCAGGGTATGATGATTCCTTCCCGAGTAGTGGAAGGAAGCAGATATCACTCCTTATCACCAAGAAGGGCAAGAAGGATCTGGTGAACTATAGGCTGGCCCATGTCCCCTCAGCTGCCAAAGAGAGGCTGTGGAGTCTCCATCCTTGGGGATCTTCAAGAATCACCTAGACACAGTCCTGGGAAACCAACTCTAGGTGACCCTGCTTGAGCAGGAGGGTTGGATCAAATGATTCCCGGAGAGCTCTTCCCACCACAGCCACGCTGTGATTCTGTGTGATTCCGTGTGTGATCTTGTTTTTAGTGCTGCCTCAGCTGTGCCTATACTCACTTCAGTATCAAGAGGATGCATTTCTGTGACCTTGTGCCTTAGTTAAATGGTTTGTGGAACAAGGATATTAATACACTCCCTTATGTGCCTTGGAAGAATAAACACGTCAAAGATTGCGAGGTGCTTTCGGTGAATGGGCTATACAAATGTCTTCTGTGCACATTTGTAGGAAAGAGAAACTTTGTAATCTTATTTCCCCTGTACAGTACAAATTACATTAAAGTGTGAGAAAACAATATCTGTAATAATGTTCTTGAAACTAGGTCCTAGGAAGCTGAGAAAATCATAGGTTTAATGTGAACCCCTGCCTTTATAAGTTCCCATGCCTTCTATGATACTATGTGGGAGCCTATATAGAGCAGATGAAGTCTTGTCATAGTAATTTTTGTTTAGGCCTTTTAAATTATACTTTCTCACACTTTAGTAAGGTCTCCCATTTCCTCCCATGCAGCTATAAAAGGCTGGCTTCAGTCTGTTTAGGCTCAAGCCCCGCAAGCAGTCTTTTATTGACAAAAGCAGATGGCGATTTCCCCTACAATCCGTTTCCTTTTGACTGGCTGGCATGCGAAGCACGGAGAGCGTACTGGAGGACATGCCGTCATTCCACGCCAGCCTCAGAGCACTCCCCTCGCAGGGGAGAGCCCAGGACCTGCCTGCCTGTGAGGGGTCTGAATTACTGGAAACTATTTCACATTTGGCTTAGTGCTATTTTGACAATCTTCAGCTGTATCCTTTATTTCTTCCTTCTTAGCATGTAAATGTGCTTTTTATAGCAGCTATTCTTACAGAATTTATAGTTCTCTTTTCTTAAAGCTTCTCATTCCCACTTCCTCATTTTTATTTAAGTGAGTCCCTTTTCATCTTCTGGCATACCACGCTATGCAAAACGCATACATTCAAGTGGTGAAATCTTGTGTCTTCCTCAAATTATCTCACGACGCTGGCCTCAGTTATCCAGTTTTTAATCTTCAAAGTGGCAGTTATGTCCTGTTTGCCACTCTGCCTCTCATGCTTACAAGGAGCTCTGCAAAATGTGTCATTATATTCCTTCATACACTTGCTTAATACTCTCCTTTGCTATTACACCTACCAGCGTGGAGCAATGACTGGCTATTCCATTGATTTCCATTTTGGAATTACTGGTAGCTGTTTGGAGTCTGGAGTCTCTATGAGGTCAGGCTGTCTTTGTGGGCTGACATTGCCTGATCTGTTAGCACAAGGACAGGAAAACTGCAGATTTAAGCCTCTGAGGTACTTTAATATTGGCAGTCCCTGAGCAGAGTTCCCCTTTCTGCATTGTAGCATTGCTAGGGAAGATGTGCAGCTCGCTCAGTGTGTGGGCATAAAGCCTGTAAAGAGAGCTTTGGAGCAATAACTGGTTTGACACAGCACATACAAGGAATTATTTATCTTTTCATTCTTAGACCCCCATACATTATGGGCACTTTCATTTCTTTTTCTTCACCTCTGTCAGGATTTTTAGATTGCTTTTCATACGGCCATGTTAAGCACTATTTCTTTCAGAATCATTTCCATTTAAATTTTTCATGCATGTACAAATAAAAATTTCTGAATTGGACTAATAAAGAATATGACTCATTTAAATGCTTATAAGCCTAATATTGTATTCACAATACTAAAAAATACTGAAATATTTTTCTTTAAATATGAATTTTATGAAACACTTATGATCATGGGAACTTTTTGTATTCTGAAGCACTGTGAAGTTTGTATATACAATAGCATTTGCGATGCAGTCATGGGTGGTCTGGAAGACTGTGAGCACCAAGCATGAAGCACTGCTACGCTAGTAAGGGCAGGAAAAATTCAAGCCAAAAATGGTGGGAAAGGCATAATTATCACTGGATGTGCATCTGGCTTTTCAGTGCCCAAAGAAAACAGGTAGCATCACGCTTTATGAGATCCACTTCCAAGCTTCACACATTTGCAGCAAAGTGAAATACAGTTTTGGAGGCTGCAATTTCTGTGGGGATGACAAACAGAAACTCATGTTCAGGCAGAATCAGAATGGAGCTGCCCCTGGGTTAAGCTGGCAAATTGAGAGCATTGAGTCTACAAAGTTCATTCTTCATGGAAAACACAATTTGAGTCTTGAAAGATATTGATAATAAAATATATATCAAGGTATAAACACGTATTACAGTGCTGTCAAACTTTTCAAGCAAGGGGTCAGTGTTTCTTGAAAGATTCAGATAAGGAGAGTTTCTTCTCTACGAGCTCATCACTCCCCAGATAGAGCAGAGACCAGTCCTTGAAAGGCTTTTGTACCTCACTTCTCATACCTTGCACCTGGTTTATAACCTCTTTCTAGAGGACAGAGCACAGGGTGACTCCTGCCCTCCTCCTCTCAGGGTGCAAGACCCCATTTCCAGCACAAACCCTTCTTCTTCTTCTCCTACTCCCCCCCTCATCCTCTTCTTGGGACCTAAAGGTCCACAAGTGACCTTACACACGCAAAAACTCTGCCCTGCCTTGGCACTTGCTTGAGGAGTAAGAGGAGCATGGCTGATGGGGATGAAGAAGGAGCCAGGAGCTGAGGTGAGCTTGGCTGGACCTGACCAGTGGGACAGAGGGGCAGGGTGCTCGTGCCCCAGACACTCAGCTCGGCAGTAAGCTGTCATGTCATTGTCCTTTGGTACCATCATCAGCAAGCACAGCTAGCCTGCCCCTCCCAGGAAAGGGGTACTACTCCCCGTCTCAGGAAAGGAAGCTTTCTTTGTTCTGTACAGTCAGGTTGTGCTTCAGAGCAGATAATTGTATCTCAGAAATGCATTGTGTATGATTACAAGAAGCCAGGCTGCCTGAAAGGTTTCAGAGAGGATGTTTTGGCATCACAGCACCTGAGACTGCGAAATGATTGTGTTATCTGCTTGTTTCACCTCAGAGATACAAACTTCATCCAGCTGCCTGGCCAACAAAAGGGTGAAAAGAGGAGGAAGGCCGACCACACCTTTCTCCAAGCTGTGGGTTCCCTTCATCTTTTTCTGCTGAGACAAGGCAAGAAACACAATTTATGTTTGCCTGGGTGTTGATACAGACTGGTGATACAAGGCCATGGTCTCCAGCTCATTGTTACAGTTGGCAAACTGCTCAGGACAGAACATTTTACTCACTCTGTATGAAATGCACATCTCAGGGGTGGGATAAATGCCCCCCTGAGTTGCTTCTAGCAGTACTGTTTGGAAACTCCAGCTCACTGCCCTGGTGGGTGGCCCTGTGCCCATGAGTGGGAAAGCAGCGGTTGTCAAGTGAAGTATTAGTGGACCAGAAGGTCCCCAGGCCTCAGAACATAAAGTGGACTGCTCACAAGCTGCATCTTTGGATGTATCATACTGTATCATAATGTTGTGAGTTGTTTCCTTTCTGATGCGCCAGAAGGAGGTCTGGGGCAAATCAGCCTGCTTCTTTCTCTTCCTCAAACCTTTATGGGTGGCCCCACAGAAATATCACCAAGTTTGACAAGGGAATGAAGAAAATGTGGTGGTTTAATTTTTATATCTGTATTTGTTTTCTTTTTGGTTTGAGTTACTTGGAAATCTCTTTCTATAAAAATACTTTGCAATGTCATTTGTTTCCTTGGGCGGAATTTGTCTCAGCTCTGCAGAAATGCTGTACAAATGTTATACTCTTACAGTTGTACTTGAGCAGTTATCAGTCTTCAGAAAAGGTAACAAAACATAAACCAGTAGAAGCATTCAGAGCTGCTATGCCTTAATTTTATTTTTAGTAACTGATGATAGATTGTGTGTTCAATTAGATGCAGAGGAAGCCTTCCAAACACAATGTTTTTCCCCTTAAATCTTGTACTTCGAACTCCAGATCTGTATATACCTACAAGTGCATCTACACAAAAACATATGTTATACATTGACTCACTAATTCATTCACCATACACAAACCTTTACAAGTACCACAAACTTGCTGCAGTTAAACACAGATAAGAGCAACTCAAGTTGTTTTAATTCTGCTTTATTCGACATGTGTGTTTACATCTGTCAATTGTAGATGAAATTTCTGAAAGGCATCCTTGGTTAAATCAGTACACATTTTAAGTTACTCTTGCACTTCATTAATGAAGTCATGGTTTGGTATTTACTAGGTCTTAACCACTGAAGCAGTAGATGCATAGGATTAGGAGAAAATGTGAAAGGTGAAATGTTGCACTACTCAAATCACCACTATGTTTGGGTATTTCTGAAACAGAAAATTAAGCCATCTCTGGTTTCCAAGAAGTTATTGAAAACCTCAGTGACAGCTGCACATGCCGGTTGCACTGTACTTTTATTAGTTCTGTTAATGGTGTCAGGTAGATACATACTGTTCTCTTTCAGACAGCTTGCACAGGTTTAGTGCTTTGTTTTCTGACTAATTTTCGTGATAACTGATAACAAAGAATACATGGAAATAGTAGAAATTTACTTTTCTGAGAACTGTTTTGTAGCCAGGTCCAACAGTCCTGTGGAAGATCTGCCATGCCCCTGTGTTAGTCTCCTGGTTGCAAATATTAATAATTAATTATGATAATAATAAGCAAATATTAATATTAATATTGCTAATAATAATGTTTTTTAGAGTAGCAGGGCCAACAAAGAAAAGCTTTTCAGGGTGGTAGTCACATGCTGAGTAGTAGATAGCCCTCCCCCAAAGCCCAGGGTTTACAGTTCAACAAGACTAACACAGGAATGGGGAGAAGAACACAGCACCAGAAGCAGAAACAACCACAAAAGCATCCCCCTTTTTAGGGGGATGGAAAGGGGTTGCTTGTCAGGGAGGAGGACAACCCGGGGGAATGGAGGAGTGTTGGGGGCTAGGCTGGGAGGAGTGAGGGAGAGGACAAGGTGCTCTGTGAAGCTGGGGAGATCAGCCAGGAGCAGGGCAAGCTTCTGATCAGCACAGAACAAAGAAAGACTGCAGGAAAACCTCCAAAGGTGCAAATGTCCAGCACTTCCCAGTTCAGTTCCTGTTATTCCTGTCAGCTGGCAGCTGCCTTCCTCTTGCTTTGCAGTCCTTCCCCAAAGCCATATGGAAGTAGGATTAAGGTGGGTGGAAAGCACCACCTTTCTCCTCATAACCTCAAAGCCAGGGGATCTCCTCCGAACAGCTTGGGGCCTGGCATTACTGCCACCATCTGTTAACCGTTCCTCTGCGGTATTACGGCCATGGTGGTGTTCAGCAGCCTCGGATAACATGCAGACAAGCTCCACCGTCTGCAAATGTAGTCAGAGGCAGCTGTGAGAGCTTGCTGTGTTGTGCTGGTGGATGGGACAAAGAAAACATCCTCACTCTCTTTTTTTTGCATGGGAAAAAACGTGTTAAATAATTTCCCTTAGGTCACAAAAATTGTCAACAGAAAGGGGAGAACAAAGCTTATTTTTCCTGAGCGCAGCGTTACACTTGAAGTCTAAAATCCCTGCAGCTCTGTTACAGGCAAAAGGGAAGGTAAGGAAAATGGAAAAAGGATTAGTGAAGACAGGACATACTGGCTCACAACTGCTCATATGAAGCGCCTTAATTGAAGCTAAGCTTTTACACCACAGCTCTGCAAATGGCATGGAATTCACATCTGAGATGAAAATATTGATAGAATTGTGGTCTGGGGCTCTATTTTACGTTCTGTTTTTAAGATCTGTGTTACTGTATCTGAGGACCTCCTGATCATCAGCAGATTTTATCCTCACAAAATCATAGCAAGAAAGAAAAGTTTTATCCTCATCCTGGGAAGGCAGAATTTAGGCAAATAACTTACTTATGAAATATGTTATCTTGGAGTCCCTAGGAAGACAGAATCTGGGTTCAGCTGCAGAGCAAAAGCTTTATATGTTTAAATTTATATTCCTAAATCCCTTAAATAACGTTTTCTAAATTGGATTTTTATGAATCTGAAATCTACAGCACAGTCTGTGTTTATATTGCTCTCAGAGAGAGGGGGAGAGAGACGTGTGTCTTGTGCTCTCTTGCTGGATCTTGCTTGGGGATTTTGTTGGAAGAATTACAAGGAAAGGCCTGGGCCTGCTGCAGGATAGGGTGGCTAAGGACAGTGAAATTGAAGGAACAATGCCATTTGCTCATCAACTTCAGGACTGTTTGGCTACAAGAGTAGCCTTGGGAAGCTGTTTGTGCGAGGAGCTGGAGGAATGCACATCGGGTGCTGAAGGAACAAGCATTGGGAAGGGGAGATTGCAAGAAGCAGCTTCTTAAACTCTTCACTCGGGGCAATTGATCTGATGGGAGGTGGACATGATTGCTTCCAGTGACACCCCTGCCACCCCTTGCTCCCGAGCTATGCCCCATCATCATATCATACTCTGTCTGTGGCTCTAACAATTGTCCCTGGAAGCTCGTGAATCAAGGGACAGATGTAAAGGTTGGGATCCTGGAATCTCTTCCACAGTCCTCTCACAGCTCATTCGGAAGAAATTTGAAGCCTCTCCCATAGATTTACCTTGCCATTCATCTCAAGAAAGTGTTTTAGGATGCATTCTCTGTGTTGGAACATACTGATTGTTTTGTGCTCTTAAGATCTTGTTTATTATTGCCTTTTCCTCTCACACTGAGTCACAGAAGAGCTATTCAGTTTGCCCCCCGCCCATCCCCTCCCTCCCTGCCTCAAGAACAAAACAAATCACTGGATACTGGTCCCGCTGCTTATGAATGCAATTTTTCTGAGGCCTCAATCAGTAAGGCATGTCAAGGCTTAGATCTGGATTTCCCACGTCAGGGCTCAGAACCCCAGACAGAGGCTAGGTGGTTACTAAAGCATCCATTAACCTGAAAAATATTCACATCATTTCTATATCTCTTTTTATACCTAGTTTACAATTGATAGATCTGTTAGACAGTCTGCAGCTGATACTCTTCTGGGCAGTGCAAGCTTAGATGCCAGCGGAAATCTGTGACGATCTGGAAAAAGAACAGGATATTTTATGGACAACAAATAGGCCAGTTAATTGTATTTCCTTACTAATATTTTGAACATTGTCCGTAGGTCTGAACTTCAGCCATCAACTGCTCGATGACCGTGCAGACAAGTATACATTGTGTTTATTGCCACATTGCAAAGAGCAGCCTATCATGCCAAACACTTCAAACTCTACCTGCCTTATCATGACAGGATCATGTTGTGTCCTGTTAGTTGGTATCACAACAGAGGCTTTGTGTAATGCTAGACTTGAGTCTTCAACATAATGAATACTCTCTTACAGCTAGTTTATACAAGGATTGTTGCCATTTTTCACAATGAGTTTTTTTAAATATATGCCTGTGTATAAACAGCCAATATAACCTAGAAGAACTTGAAACTCCCATCTGGATGGTGTATTTGATTCTCATATCCAAGCATCTTTTCTACGATACTGTATCAAACAGTGTTCTCTTGTTCTTTCATTTTTTTTTCTTTTCTATAATTAGGGGAGAATGTTTGTACATTAGATAATTCAATTTTCTTCTGCTTAGTGCTTAGATCTTCTAGATGTTGTAACTCCTTAATTTTTATTTTCACCTAGTATATTAGTCTCTAAAGAGCCTACCAAACTGTCAGTCACATTTCTCTGACTCTATTCCACAAAGCACTATCCACCACGTTATTCTATTTTGATTTTTTTCTCATATCATTAGTCTGTGTGATCCCTGGCAAAAAAATAAACATGGTAGGTTCTCAGATATTTGTTTCCATCATCAGAGGAGAAAGGCTTTGGTATTAGTTTCTTTTCAGGGTCACAGAATCTTTTAAATGAGAGCATCTAGTCACAACTATCTTCTCTCAGAACAGTAGCTACCTTCAAATAACATCTATTCACAACCTTTTATGCCATTGTAACTGGTGTAGTACACTCCAGCCTAATCAGTATTGTTACCACAGAAAGGAATGCATAATAGTACATTTATGTCTCTACATTCAAGAATAAAAATGTATAGAGGGAAAGGCACAGGGAGGTCATGCTAGTGCTTGAATATAACAGCCGCAAAGCAAATGAGCTGCGGACAGTCAGTGTCTACACTCAGAGTTTTGAGTCTCTAGTTGTGACAGCATTCACAGAAGCTGCTTTACAGATTAGGGAATTGTTTTCAATTAGGCCATTGTTTTCAGCACTGGCTATCTAACCCTGCTAACCTTGAGGTTAAAAAACACAGTGGTAGAATGGTGAGCCTGTACAAGCCTTGTCCGAACTTCATCTTCTACCTTTTTGTCCCCAGAAGAGACACGGTACAGTCCCAAGGAAGACAAGACTGATACATCCAAGACAAACAAGAAATACAAAGTACCTGTCCTTATGCATATATGGTGTATAATCCCACAGCATAGCTGTCATTAGCAGTTACTACACTTGAATAGAGATGACGGCAGTCTTCCCTTACTTGTTCTCTTGCTAAAGCTGAGCTAGCAGCTACCATGGAGTTCTCTTGCCAAAAAATGTCTGGCAAAGATGAAGCTTCAGATGCACTGAAGAGACTGGGAGGGGATGCTGAAATATGGCTGCAGGTGGAGATGTCTGAGGGGATGTGTGACCATGCAGAGAATCTTTACTTTTTATAAAAAATTGTAGTCAAAGAGATAAATATTAGCACAAGCTTAAAAAAAAACAAAAACAAAAAGACGAGAAGTGCTAGAATGCTCTCAAGCCCCTGGCAGCCAAAAAGATATGTTTATTCCTATGTGGGTCTATGTATTTAAAAAAGAATAAAATGTTGTTCTCTGAGGATGACAGCTTAGACATATACTGCAGTAGGAGTTGTGGTGTGATTAAAGGAAAGTGCATACCTCTGAGGATAATCAAGAATTGATTTCCCTAAACATTGTACAAGTTTTAAAATCGGTATCTCTTCTGGACAGCATCCTAGGAGGATATCCAGATACAGTAAATCAGGGAGAAGTGGCTGAAATGTCTGGCAACTTTTCTTCCTAGTATAATTGCATTTGAAAAAATTACCCTGAAAGGGTTTGCACAAAAGATTGTGGCAGAAAAATGTTGTAGTTAAAAAGAAAGAAAGCATTTACATTATAGAGAAAGGATCACAGGCATTCCTGCTTGAAATGATAGGATATGGACCTGCAGCCCAGGGAGTTGCTATTCAGGTGTTACTGTCCACAGCACTCTGATGAGACTTACTCGCAGAACATGCTCCATGGAGTATACCTGGTGGGATTATTTTACAGTCCTTCTAAGGGGTTAAAAAGAAATTTAAACGTCAGAAGAGGGAGCTCAGATGCAATTGAAATGACAGTGGTGAAGATTAATATGCAACCTCTGCCCTTGACAAGTCTCTAAGTCTTGGCAGTTTCTCACTAGAAGTCTATAAAATCCTTAGGCATGATTGCTAGACTTTGGGAAGAGCCAAATTCCTGAATTCTCTGAAGGAAAAAAAAAAAAATTATGCTCATCATATATACTTCACTACCATGAGAAGGTTGCCGAGTTGTTTGTATATTTTTTATCAATTCATATCGCTTCCTACAGTTGGCAATGAAACCCTCACCAAAACTTTGGCAGACAACTAAGAAAGTGTACTGCCAGACATCATTAATACAGATCAATCTGGTTTCCTTTGCATGAACCAGAAGATTACTTTCCTGAGGCAAATCGCAAACGGTTTTTTCCTCAAAGGCTTGCTTTTTCAATCCTATTGCATGCCAACAAATCTGGGATACTGCATAGATTTGTGGTAGTTAAAGCGAGAAGGGATGCTTAGATCATTTACTCTGACCTCCTGTATGTTTCAGACCTGTACATTTCACCCAGTTACCCTTGTACTATGCTCATTAACTGGTGTTTGGCAAAAGCACTTCCTCAGAAAGTTATTCTGTCTCGATTTGGAGACATCAAGACAAGAAAATCCCCCGCTCCCTTGGCAGTTTTTCCCCACCCCATTAATTAATTACCTTCGCGGTGATTAAAAAAAAAAAAGAGCTTTTCTTTCCAAGTTGAATATTTTTGGCTTCACCTTTTAGCCACTGATTCTTGGCACATTTCTCTCATCTAGATTAAAGATCTTAGTATTATGTCCTCATTAAGAAATTTACTCACTGTATCTCTCAATGTTTGATAAACTAAATTGACTGGGTTTCTGAAGTTTCTCACTGAAAACATTTTATCCAGCCCTAAAATAAATTTTGTGATTATTTTCAGCACCTTCTCCAATTTAAAAATTGTCTATGAACCTTGAATAAAGTATGGTTCACATGAATATTGAACACAGAGGCAAAACCCATTCGCCTAGTCTTGTTCACAGTCCTTCTTTTGCTAAAAGGTAGGATAGCTTTAATCAGAGTACTTTCTGACATCATCACAGTGCAAATCAATGGCCATGAGGTAGGCTGGATAGGGGAAACTGGAAACATGACACAATGCTTCTTCAGGTATTGCTATTGACCACCAGAAGAGATAGTCAAAGAGAAGATGGCTTTCTACTTTGTGATCTCTCCCAGTCAAGCCTGCAGGTCTTTCTGGAAGACTTGCCTTGGCTTTGGCATCGCTTCTGTGACTCTGCAGTGAGCCAGTTCAGAAACCTAAATTTACAGAAAGCTGACCTCTGTGGGAGAGCAAAGAGGTTACTCTGCCTCAGTTCCTAAAGTTTGGGCCTGCTGTAAGGTCAGAAGAATACCAAAGCCAGTGCACGTGAAGGAGCAGGACTATACCCCCAAGCAGGGCAGCAGAGGAGTGATGTGCACATGACTGCTGCTCAACCACAGCAATGGCATCAGCTCAGCTAGGCTGTGAAAATGTACTTTCGGTGACCGTGAGCACTTATTCCACTGGAGAGTGTTTATGGTATTTCAGTCCAAATTGTAAGTCATACTTGCAATTAATTTTTGAAATTTCAACCTCCAGTGATCTAAATGGAACACGTGCCAAGGGAGTGTCTTGAAACTCCTAACAGAGCAAGACTCCTAGCCCTTGAAGGACCAACTTTTCACAAAGATCAGACACATCCAGAGCTGAAGTTTACCTTCTTGATCATTTCAGCTGCAAAGAATATAAATAAGCAAGGAAGTTGTTCCATGCAACATTCTCTCAGGCAATAGAGCAAATATAAGAAATCCCGAGATACAAGAACTCCCCAGCCCTACCTGCTTATTCCTATTCTCAATCTGCACTTTATTGCTGTTACTGTTCTGTTTACATGGCTGTGCAATAAACCACGTTAGTGAAATGATCCCATTTATAGAGAAGCAAACAAGCAACTGCTTTGTTGAAGGACAGGGGAAAGTGGGAATCTCTTAATGAAACAATTTGATTAACAGAGGAACAGAACAGAACAGAACAACAACAACAAAATGAGCCTCTGTGGATGCTTAAAAAAAAAAATCTACCTCACATTATTTCATAGGACATTCTGTCAGTGTGGCCCTGGAACATGCCACAGATGAAGGGACAGTAAAACGCTATTTGGGACAGAACTGAGTTTGGCAGGGAAGTGAGACTTGAAGGACAGTGGGAAACACTTTATACTTCTGAAACAGTAAAGTGGAATGACAATATGATGTAAAGGATCATAAATAGGCTAGAAACTTAGTAATCATTAAAGTTAGTAAAACCTTTTTCTTTTCAAGTTAGAGTTATTCTGCAAGAAAAACTTCTTTATATGCTAGAAAACTATAGCCTTATCAGACTAAACTTAAAGGGAGGTGGTAGAATCAGTTTGAGTAATAAACTACCACTTTCTTCTACAAAATCCCAAGCAAGTTTCCTTGGAGAAGGTTAGATTACACAGTAGAAAACATCCTGACCAACGGTCTCCCCGGCATGGCAACTGGGGGTAGATATGAGTTCTTTGGGGAGGGAGAAGTATAAAGTGCATATACAGCCCCATTAGCCTCACTACTTCAGTGGCAGAGGCCCTTGCCTTTCTTGTTCTTGCTTGCTGCTCCTGACAAAATTCTTTAGAACTTAAACAAGAAGTTGCAAGTACCTGACATATATATATATGCATATATGTATGTTATATATCTATATATACTTTTTTTTTTGTCACAATGATTTTTTCCTCATTGAACATGGTCCTTGAAGAAATTCCTTCACTGTCTACTTTGCTCCATGGTCTTTCTTTGTGATCTGCTTCTGTAAGAGTGGATACGTCTGGTCTTCAAATGATCAATTATGGGACAATTTTGCACCAACGCCCCTATGGATCACTCCTCTATGCTAATAACCCTTATACTTTATTTCTCATTTCCTGGGGAATTTTCTAGACCCATGTCAGACCTCCTGGAGTTCCACAGAATGGAGGAGCACCCTGGTTCCCATTGCCCCTTGCCTTGATCACTCCAGGTTTCCTCCAGGTTGACACATGCCTTCAGCACCTCCTTCACCTCAGACCATTTCCTCAGGGAGACAAAAGGGAGTGCTGAGACACTGATATTTCCAAATGGATCAAAGAGGTCACATCCCCAAAGGGAATGGATGTGAAGTAGGGTTAAAAAATTGCTTCTGAAGCTTTGAAAATTTCATCTGAGTTACTTGCTCTTCCCAGTTCCAGGAAGTTATTTAGAATGACATTTTGTGGCTGGGCTTAACGTGAAGTGATCCTTTTGTGGTATTAGTTATCAACCGAGAAGAATAGGCTGGTTTTGAGTACAGCTTTTCCCATCCTGTGGTACATATTTAAGACAAGTTAAATGGATTACATCCCAGGAATACCTAATTCATAGCTCTGAATCCCTCGTGTACCTTCCCCATCCGCCTGGCTTGGCCCATGGTAAAACTTGGGAAGATCTTTGTGCTGCTTTGTGCTATCCTCCACAAGCTAGGAGCTGCCAGGCTGCTGTGTAGAGCAACCGAGTCCCCTGATCACCTTCAAACCATTCTGCTTAACCCTGCTTTGTACATCGTAGCACCAACAAAGAAGAAACAGACACTTGGCTTTTCTTCCCAGAAGTAACCACAGAAGCTGGGATCAGTGTGTCTACACCTAAATCACCCACCAACCCTGCCCATTTCCACATCCAAAGCAGCCGCCTCTCTGGTCTGTGTGACTGTGACAGACCGGGTCACACAACCAGGGAGGCTGCTGTGCACAGGGCATGAGGAGGGCGAGGGCTGCCACTCTGGGCTGCAGCTTTAATGGATTTTTTGAGCTGTGTGATCTCTTTTCCTCTTTACGATATCATGCACTTGACACAGCTGGGAGAGAGACAACAGCTTGGTTTTGCCCAGATGCTGAATTGAGGAAGGGAGTCTGTAGTGGGGCCAACTACTCGACTCAACAGGCTTGTGCTCCTCTGCTCCTTCCACATGGTCTCTTCCCTGCCCTCCAGCAATGCAGGAAATTCTGCAGACATCTTTTCTGGCTCCAAGCGGCAGGACAGTATGGGGAGGGAGTGCTAATCCCTATTTTCTTTCCAGCGGTAACCCATCCACCTGAAAACTATTTCAATGAAAATTAATAAACTAGATGCAGAGGATTGAAAAAAATAAAAATTAACCTTTCCCTCCCCTGCTTTCCATCTCCTCTGTCTGATATCTGCAGTACCTTGTTAAATTTATCAGCAACTTACAAATTCATGTAAGAGTGGAAACTCTCTTTATTTGTAGCAAGCATTTTGACCCAGATCGATGTAACTACAACTGCTGTAAATCTGGGTAAAATTTGTCATCTCAACAAAATCGTACAAACTTCAAGACAAAAATTTTTTCTGCTAGTCCAGAATTTGCTTCCTAAACTCCTGGGAACTTTATTGGAGTCCATCAGAGGAATGGAATAAACTCTAGAACACTTAAAGTCCTCTTAAAATTCCTGACTTCTTTTTTTGCAGTCAAACTGCTATAGTTACTCCTGCCTAAGGTCAGGTGGGTAGAATATATGTTCTGAATTGCAGGTGCAAGCCTTGGAAACCGCAGCTTTACTCCACATCTCCTCCCCTTCGCTCTCCTTCCCTTCCTTTTGGGGCAGAGACAGAGAAGAAGAGAAAGAGATGTTGCTCTTTTCATCAGCTCTGTTTAATGCAGCCTGATTTAGTGCACGTAGAAGTCATTTATATAGCAAGAATGAGCCATTTTGCAGAACTAGAATAATTCCATTGTACTGTATTTCTGAAGAGTAGCAAAGCTCATTGCTATGACTGTGAAACAGATTTGAACAGGAATCATAGGCTATATAAACAGCTCAGTACATAATTCTAAATGAAAATATCATACTAATGTGTGAAAGATTTACACCAACATCACCTGTCTCTGCAAAGAGCTAGTGTTTGTTCTCATGCTTTCATTTTCCTGGGTGGAAAATTAACTATACATATTTTCTGATTTCTTTCTTGAAGTGGTTTCATATTAGCATAATATTTTTTTTCCCACAATTTCACTCTCACACAGATTAGTAAACTGGAATACACTGTTTTTTAAATATAGTTCTTATTCATCAAATGTATCATTCAGACTTCTCATATTTACAGCACACAAGTATATCTGTCGCAAGCATATTTTCCCCTTGCTGCAAGCAATATTCTTTTTTGTTTTCCTTTGGATAACTACGTAAGGCTGTTGCAGTGACTGCATTTCAGTGCTCAAGCGCCAACACTTTTCTTATGGGCTGGATACCATGTCTATGAACACTGCTAGCAAACCTAAGAGCGTTACTGTTATGACCAGGCACAAAATTTGGCCCTGTGTAAAGACTGATATTTGTACGTGCCGTTAGGACAGCAGTTTTCAAAACCATGTGAATGACTGGAGGTCAAGTTACACAAAGATGTTGCTGTGGGGTAATGAGATACCGATGGATCCAGGTGGCTGTGCATCTGTGCAAAGGAGAGCTGGTTGCTCAACAGCAAAAAAGTGTTTTGCTCACAGGTTTCTGTGCTGAAAAGGGTTTTAGACATATTGTGGGTTTGGTGAGCAACATATGCATTTTATTTACCCACTGCTTAACACTTTTTGGAATAGAAATGATCTGATGACATGTGCCTCACAGAAGTGCCCTAATCACTTGCACAGAAGTCTCACTCTTTTTCCTGCCTTCTCTCTGTCCCAATTTATCGGTTTTTTTTTTTTTTTTTTTTTTTTTTTTTTTTT
>Ga0065711_1004652_pt1 | contig 22820 bp, 10 predicted proteins | sample Hoacrofraction12_FD_59098 | JGI IMG/M metagenome (GOLD analysis project Ga0065711, IMG submission 59098) | Hoatzin crop microbial communities from Cojedes, Venezuela - Epithelial fraction 12 v2 (version 2) | ecosystem: Host-associated > Birds > Digestive system > Esophagus > Crop | place... | reverse complement strand
GAAAGAAAGAAAGAAAGAAAGAAAGAAAGAAAGAAAGAAAGAAAGAAAGAAAGAAAGAAAGAAAGAAAGAAAGAAAGAAAGAAAGAAAGAAAGAAAGAAAGAAAGAAAGAAAGAAAGAAAGAAAAGAAGCCTCCTCACTCTAAATGTGAAAATGGGATAAATTAAGTAAACAGAGGATTGTGAATCTATATTATTTTTACAATTACATTTGCCACTTCATATGCTAACCATAAAAAAAAAATTGCTTTGTAAAAAAACAATAATAATAAAAGAATTGCTTTGGTTGTAAAGTTTGAAACTTGGGTTCAAAACCTAGATGTGTTATGGACTGCAAATCACAACACGACCTTGGCTGCAACACTTTATTGCTACGTGCCTCATTCTGTGATCTTTAAAAAATGGGACAATATTCCTTAGCACTGATTTTTATCTGCCTCATCTATTCCTACTACAAATAGGACAGAATGAAGCCTTTTCTGTGGTAGAACAGTACTTGGTACAGTGGAGTTCTGAACTGGAGATAAACCTTTTGTTACTGAGTCTTGCAGATGAGCTGACAGCATTAATAAATATGTCTAGGCAAATGAAGTAATTTGAAGGTTGCATTTTAATTCTATTCAAGTAAGATGACTAAAATACTGGTTTGATTTATGTCGGTGAAAATTCGGAATACCTCTGTTGAGCTCTCTGGGATCTTTCTCATTTACGTTGAGGTGACAAAAATTTGCACTAATTGCTTTTATTTTTATCATGGAACTGAAATTCAAGCATGGCTGTTACTTTAAGATTATATCTAGTGTCTTTTAAATCCATGAAGAAGCAGTTTCAATGTTGCCACTGAAGATGACATTCCCCGTCTAACAATCCAGTGAATTCAGAGTCACTGCATTAATGAAAACTTTGGTGTGCTACCAGCCACCCTTTCAGAGAGCTACATTCCCTTCTCCGCTCAGTGTTATGCTTTTTTACCAGGTATTTCAGCTGGGGAACAAGTGTTTACAGTCATCATTGTTCACATCCTGAACACAAGAAATCTCTGTGAAGTCCCTTTCTATGTTCAAACCTTATCTGTCTCTCTCATTCTACTGTCTGTAAAAGCAGCAGCAGAACTAGCAGCATACCTGAGGAAAGACAGGTATAAGCTTTAGCTCTCTTTTCATTTTACAATTTTGAAAAATTGCAGAAATGTGAAAATGATATTTTATTTCTCAGAATAAAGTTATATTTTTAAAAAACTCAATTACAAAATGAAAAATTTGGGCTTTTTTTTGATGATGCTAAGATGTATGTTTTTAACTTTTTTCCTCCTGCAAAATTAACACAAATTTAAACAAAATATTTAATAATGAAGATCAGTCAAATTATAGGTTTTGATTTTTTCAGAATAGACTTTTTCATTTCAGTTTATTTTGCTAAAAAAACTCAACAATAGGTACAATCATGATGTAGGAGAAAATACAGTTCTGCTGTCAAACCTGTTATTTCTTTTTCCAGCATTGGGCTGAGAGATGACACCAGGAACAGACAGGTGCAAATGTTCTTGAATTGAAAATGTGAGAGATGTTCAGCCACCTGAACAGAGGCATCTAGTGTCGTTTGGGATACCATGAGACACCCTGCTTGGCCTCTGGTTACTAGTCCAGAGAGGTAGGACTCCCCGTAGGTCTGCTGGGGGGTTTTTAGACACCCTTGCTTGCTGGCATGTCTACATTCAGACAGTTCAATGGTGCTCATGGTGCAACTCCCTTAGCTAGCATCAGAAGGCGGCTTTTATCCCCTTGCATGGATTAGAGACAGGAATATATTGGAGGGACGTCAGATCACACTGCTCTTAACCTGTGCTGCTAGTGCGCTTCTGTGATTAGCAGTGGGTATGTAAGTTCTGTAAGGAAAGTCCCTCCAGCTACTGTAATTTATATTTCTGCATGTATTCATATTCCCAAGGTTCCAGGTAAGCTCAGGAGCCATTCAAGACAGACATAGTGCAAAAAACATCGTAAGACATAATCCGTGGAAAGTTTATGAGCTATCTAAACAGTTGTCTAGAGCCAACGCTGAGGCGCACTGAGCTCAGGCAATGCCAAAGTGACATGGGATTCCTGTGGCAATGGCGAGAACTGCCCCCAGGGCTCCTCAGCCTTCCTGCCTTGCCTCCAAATCCATATTTCCTTCCTGATGCTGGACAACGGATGTGACTAAACTTGGTTTTACATGTTTACCCCTTGTAATGCAAGCTCCGTTAAGTGTCTGAGCTGATGGCTCCGAGGGAATTGTGTCTTCATTTTGCACACCACAGCTGTTTTCTGGCATTTTTTCATCCCCAGGGATTTTTGGGCCTGTTGCTCCCTCCTCTACAGGAAGATCTGATCCACTGTTGAGGATATGTGTATATATGTGTGTATATCCTAATACAGTGCATCTCTGCAAGGATCAAGCCATGGCTTTGTTGATCCTTGCAAAGAGTAACTCAGAGCAGCGTAGAAAGTGCTGTATTTTACAAGGCGGCCTGTGGTTCCAGGAATCACGTCCCAGATGAACATCAGTGCAGCTCATTTTCAAGCTATATTAAGGGAAAAGCTGACATAACAGCCAGGTACACTAGTTATACACCCGCTGAGACAGTCCCTGTGCCAAGGCAGTGCAAAGATCCAGTCCTTTGGCTGATGCTTGGAGCATCTTGGAAAGAATCCTATTTCCATGTCCCTTTTTTTTGTGGAAATGAATATTCCAGAGAGTGTGCATTCAGTAGTATGTGCATGCTTTAGTAGCCCGGAACACTGGCACTAATCCCTTTTCGATCCTGGTGGCAATATCAGAGTATTAACAGAAGCCTTTTAATTGTGAGCTTTTAAACAGCCATATTAAAAAAAAAAGAAGAAGATATGCAATATAATCTTGTCCAAATGTTATTTCAATGCCAATAAAAACCAATGAATAGACTGAAGACCTTAGTAAATAAAACCCTGTTATTTTACTTCAGGGATTGCGATTGTTGTCCAGACTCAGGATTTTCACTGAAAATGAGATTGGTGGTTTCATTTTAGCCTGAGAAGATAATTCACATTGAAAAATAGTTTGATAATTATTCTCATTAGTCAACTAGGACAGAGCAAGATGTAATGGATTTAAGCTGTGGCAGGGAAATTTAGGTTAAATTTTAGAGTTAAAAAGAGAAAGGGAGAAGAAGTGATGGTAAAGAAAAGAAAAAAATGCTGCAATTCAGGGAGCAAAATAAGTATCAATGAGAACACACGATGTGAACTGGCAAAGGCAGAGAAATTACAGACTTTACCAGGGTGGTGTCCTGATTGAGCAAAGTGTTCCTTAAGTCCAGTGAAGACATAGGAGTATATTTCCTTTATTTACACTTTTTAATTATTATTTCTATACAGTACTTCACTCAAGAAGCAAGCCCTGCTTTAGTACTTAGTCATTAAGTTATTTCTATAAATAACTTTTGTCAGCGTGTATCCACAAATCTGAAAGGTCCCAAAGAGAAGGACTGAAGGGAGACAGTTATTCAAGGACCCCACACAAGGTGGGTGTGTATCTCCATCCCTTTGCCAGGAGCTTTTGGCGTATCTTTATTTTGTTGGAGTTTACCTTCCAACCTTATGGATTTTACTATAGCCTTTGGGCGTTCTTTTTTTCTCTTTTTTTTTTGAATGTCAAAAGTGGCAATCCTATGTTGAAGTGACCAATAACAGGCTACAATTGGACACAGGGTTTGCTAGCTGAAACAGCAGCATTCTGATGCAGCTATACCGCTCTCCATAAGGACATCCATGTAGCACTGTAATGTGCTTTCTCACTGGAATCAGCCAAGGAGATTTCTGAACAGTGATCCATGGACTCTTCATCCAAAGTTCAGTTCAGATGAACTTTGTCTCAAAGACCTTATAATCTCAGGATAATGCAAGAGAAGATAATTAGTTGTTGTACAAAGAAGCAATAGCAGAAGCAGTAGAACACCAGAAAATACTCAGTATATGCTGGGCACCTGGAACTCATGGTTATGGGAAACCAGCAGCCACTAGCACTCATTATAAAATCACGGAAGGCTGCAATACTGCTTTAATTCATGGCTTTCCTACTTGCTATACATGATACACAGGAGTAACCGACAAACCCTCTTCCAGTTTACCTGTTAAACATTAGGAGCCTAGTCTTAGGTATGCAGTCTCCTGCAGTTGGACAGACGCATCCAGAGAACTATTTCAACTCCGATGTCTTAATCCCCTTTTGTAGGTGAGATTAATCACTCTCCAGGGATTCACATGTTTCCCCATTCACGAATGAAGGAACATACACCACCAGTTCAGATGGCACACTTAATTTGTTAGCTAGGGTACATCTGAGTCAAAACAGATAAAAGGGACTATCTCAGGTAAATGCCTATAGGAAATACGTATTATTCAATAGGAATCACTTTTCTGAGATTCCCAGTCCTCTGAAACAAAACAAGGAAGACAGAAAATTTGTCTGGAAACCAGTTCATGACAGTATACCTGTAAAATTCTTATTATACTAAATTGAAATTACTACAAAGACAAGAAAGCTTTCAAGGCTGTTATCTGTACTATGTAATCAAACAATTAATCCCTTGACCCATCTCACTGAACTGTAGTTTTCTAAAAATAATGTTCCTTGACTAGGCTAGCTGTCAAGACATACTCCAATGGTCAGTAAGGAGAGACTAGATCACAGGGAGAATAATTCATACCATCATAAAATGGGATAAAATCTTTTAGTTGGAATTGATTTCTGTCTTGACATATCTGTCTCCTTCCAACTATAGCAGGAGCACAGTCAACTAGCTCAGACTAAATGCCTAATGTTGGTATTGGAAAAGTTAGGTAAGATGACCTTCACCTAGAGTGAAAATACGAAATTAATTCTTTGATAAGGACCTAAAGTAGCTGTTATGGTACTGAATCAACTAGCAGTGATTGATGACTGCTCTTGGACTTATATGAATGTGTCATAGGAACAATATTTTATTTACATCTGAGAATGTGACCTTTCTGAATTTCAACTGCAATTCAGAGGGAAATAGAAGGAGAGAGCTCCAAGTAACATGATTGAAGCACCTATGGGTCTGTGCCAGGAGTCTCAGAACTGGGATATAAAGTCTGAGAGATGAATGAACATCTGCTGAGTGTGGTGGCACTTATGAAATGGCATAAAAATAGTGCGAAAAGGTTATAACTAGACTTTAGACCGTTCCTAGTAGCTAGACTGGGAATTGCTGCTGAATGTTTTGGTCTAATAATAAAATCAACTTTTATCTTATGCAAGCTAGAAAATTTCTGCATGCTAACAGAAGGTTATAGGAGTCCATCAAAGGTTACAGACAGTAGATTTTAAATGCTGGGAGGCTGAGAGTGTATTGGATATACCCAAAACCTGTTGAGGAGAAGTGTAACATAATTCACCAAGGGACTGCATATTGGTCAGCTCCAAAATCCAGCTCTTTCCCAGTAGATTTTTTTTCTATGGGCTTGAAACTGCGTAGATTTTTTTTAGAGTTTTTTCCTATTTTAATCCAGATTTACTGAACAGCTTCTAGTAGTCATTTGGGTATCTTTAGTCTACATGTAACCAATAAAAATCTTTGAAGATTAGACTTTTTCTGAGAGGTCCCTATGAACTTCCAAAAATAACTAGGAGAAACTTTGTGTAAAAATGACTGAAGCAAACTTTACTATCTTTCTATTGACTTCTGTGTTGTTTGCATTAGTCTTCCATAACTACAGCTGATCTTGGCACATTTGAAATGCTGATATCATACATCACGAGAGAAAGAAAATGTGTGTTTAGAAATGTGGAAGTCCTTTGGAGAAGGGCCACAGCAGCTGAAATTCGGAAGCAGTTCACTGCTGTTAATTAATCCAGATCAAAGGGTAACTCACAAAAGCAAGAGCCTGACATGCTATTAGATTAATTCTGTCTATAAAAATTCTGTATGCATAGTCTTCAGAATATTTCATTAATTTGCCATTTTAGTAATAGTATTGAAAACATACCTATATAGGTTTTCAAGAGAACTGCTTAAGTACATTTCTTGCAACACCTCAAAGAATAAAATTTGAAATGGACTTCAAAACTAATTTTAATTCCCAAATGGAAATAGCTGAGGGTACATCTGTGCAAATAAACGAAACACTACTGGAAATGGACACAGGTACTAAAACGTGGCTGTTCATACTGCTATATATGCAGAAATGTCTTCAGCGTGGTTTTGTTCCAGATCGGCTAGTGTTCTCCCAAATGATTTCACTGCATATTTGGGGTCTTAGCGTGGGCCAAGGACAATTCCTTTCAGGCAATTTGAATGCATTCACGCTGTTTGGGAGGCTGAGGCAATTTAGTATTATGCACACAACCAGTCTGAGCCCATTGCCCTCAGGACCAGAGAACAGGTTCTGGCACCGTTCATTTCACTAATAAACAGTTACCTGAAATACTCTGTCTTCTAAAAGTTGGTCCTAATTCTTCTAGTTTAGAGATGTTCAATATGTTGACTGCAGCCACCTTTCCTGTCTTGAAACTCCGTTGAACTCCTATGTTGGAGAAGACCTGTAAAACCAGAGGAAGAGTTGCAGTATTTATCTAAGAACAGGGATGTACCCAGACACGTTTTTGCTCTCTTGAATGATGGTGAGGAATGCACAAAACATGGCAGCAAGTTTTATTGCTTTTTTGCACCATTTTAAACAGAATGCTGCCACAAAAGAAGTGTTCCAGGATGCATATGCCTTTTTTCTCTGTTAGTTTCTGATTCACCAATGACAAAGATTTTGCTTGGACTTCAGGATTTCCCTCCCCTCGTGCAATAATTCTGCTCTGATAGTGGTACTGAGCCTTGAGTTGGACTAGTGTGTGATTAAACTTAGGAGCATTGCGAAATACCTTCCTACATCAGGCAAGATAAGAATATCGAATAGAGAATGAACATCATTAGCATCTACTTTGAACTAAAGAACAAATTTGACAATGTCTGCACTAATTTGCCATCTCCCTATACTCTGAACACTCGTTGTAACACAAAGCAGTCATTCCTGTGGCTTGTTTGTTCCTAGCAATCACATAACAATTTTAAATCAATGGAGTGTAGTGCATCTTAAGTGAATACTTCATACTTACACAACACCTCATAGTTTATTTTGACACAACTATGGTTTTGAAGCTTTTAAAGGATGTGAAAATCTTTATTTGTACATAGAAGCAAAGTCCAGGTAAAACTGCAGTGTGTGGTTAACTTCCTCCTAATCCAAACAGTTCACCCAATATTAACTGCAGCAGGGGAAAAATATATTTTAGTTTTTCTAACAATAAAAAATTCCATTGCTTGTCCATGAGAATGATAAAGCAGCGTTTTTCTAAGTAGTCTCTGAGAATGTGTAAAGAGTATGTATCATTGTAAAAGAAAGAGAGATTTTTTTCAGCACATTGACTGTACAGTTTTTCTTTCCAAATATTTCAATATTATCAATCCAGGAATTTAAATAATAAATTTCAACTACTGTATTCCCCCCAAATTTTTTCCCCCTTCTGATTTTTCTTTTTTTTAATATTTGGAAACCTCCTACATCTCTGAAAATGTTAATAGGCTAATTATTGCTGAGTTAATTTGCAAGTCATATTCCCTCCTGCCCCCACATTAAAAAAAAAAAAGAAATCTCCTCCCCGATTTTATTTTTCAGCAAGTAAAAAAAAAAAAATGGCGAGTGAACTTAGCCACAAAATAAGTCAAGGGAAAAATGAAGTACTAATTAAGAAAGCTGGGGTTTTATGCAAATGACTTCTTCACCGAAGACAGTCTAATGAATGTGCCCTGAGTCGATCCGTGTGCGTTTTCGCCAAGCTGACAGCTGGCTCGGAGGAAGGTCAGACAGAATCAAGCGTGCACAGAGCATAATCCTTCAGATTGGCAGCTCTGCCCCCTGGTCACTGTTTGATTATCTCCCAAATTGCTGTATTTCACAGAGATAATGATTTTTTATGGTCACAGATTTGAAGACAACTGCTGTATCCTGAGGGTTGTCGTTCTGCAAGGAGACACTGCTGCTTCCTTCAGAGAAGAGGAAGGGGGGAAAAAAAAAGTTGCTCTCTCTTTTTTGCCTCTCTCCCCTACTCTCCTTTCCCCACCTCTCCTTTTTCTATTTATTTATTTGTTTATTTGTTTGTTTGTTTATATTTCTTGTAGCCAAGAAGAGCCCCCATTCCTATCAATTAGGCCACTTGTCCCATTGCAGTGTGTCCAGGAGGAGGGCGGCGTGCCGCTGCAGACATTCCCGCGCTAAGCCTGGCCACATCTTGTGGAGATAACACAATTCTCCAATGAAGTATGAAAGAGCCAACATTTAGGAGGGGAGAAATCAGAGGAGGGGGGCGATGGGACTCTAAAGGAATTCTCTGCACATGGTTGCTGTTCATCGCTGTTTGGTGGCTTGCTGTCCTGATGGCCAGATATGCTGGGCCTCCGGGGGGTTGTAAAAAAACGTCGTGGGCCAGGAAAGGGGATGAGTGCCAGAGGCAGCAGTGGTGGAGATGGTTTTCAAAACAGGCCAGGTGCAGATGTACAAACAACACAGCATCTCACACTATTCACATCCCTCACATTGGCACCTGTGGATGGATTTCCCCTTTGAAACTCGACACCCAAAGGGGCAAATGCTTCTAAAAATGTGGGTACTTCAGAAAAAATGGCATTTAGTGCTCCAGGAAGGATTCAGTCAGAAACATGAACTGTTTGCGTCCCAAAGAGCTGGTCATGCATCACTAGACGAAATACTTTTTCCTTGGAAAAATGTTGTTAAAAGTGAGCTTTGCAAAAGAAGATATTTGCCAAAATAGACAAGGACAGAACTTCTGGCAAAAAGAAAAAAACATTCTCAGGTGTAAACAAAACATTGTCCTCTTATGTCTCTAAACTATATCAAAATAGCCAATAGTTTGGTGGTTTGATAGCTCAAAGGGGAAATTGAGGGACCCAAGTAAAAGATATGGATTTATCAACCAATTTATTTATTAATCTTTTTATTACATAGTTAATTGAGGTCTCCGTGTATGAATTTAGTCATTTGAGTTTCCTTATGTATGAGTAGAGAGAAAAGGCCATTTTAGGAGTGTTAATGGATGGTGACTCCTAGAGCAACAAATCCTATGTGAGATCAGGAGTTTCTTTCCATCAAATGGAGAAAAACTTAATGCTTCAGCCGAGGAAAAATAGATCACTGATAAAGTCTCAGTACTGTTTCATTCAGAGCTGCAGTTTAAAACTAATTTTCTAACACTAGTGTGAAGATCTTGAACACCAGACCTTGTTCTGCTTTTACTTTATTTTTCATAATGTCACAGGGAAAAAGCAACTAATTTTTGCAAAAATTTTAATTATTGTCTTAAGCTGGGTCCACTATCTGTGTATTATGAACTGCTTGTAAAAACAGGAAGAGGTGTCAAATCTTTCCTGTGGATCAGGGCAAGAAGAAGCTAATTCTGTACACACCCACTCTATCCCCAAACGCTTCATCTGGAAAGCATGAGCAAATTGGAGAACAAGTAGCAAGTCTTGAAAGATTCTCCTTGGGTATGAAGGAAGTGTTTTAATCCCTATACTTGGGTAGGAATGATTTTGAGAGGCCTGTAAGATACAGAGTCTTTCTGGAAGAGCAAGAAATTGTGATAGAGATGTCCTAAGGGAAAAGAAGATAAAGCTGCATGATGTCTGTACACATGGTAAGTGGAAAGATTGGCTGAGTACCCCTGAGGCAAAAATGAAAGCCTGTAGATCAGCTGACTGGTAAGGAGGTCCTGGTTTAGCACCTGTAAATCTAGCATAGGGTAAGAGTTTCTTTTCCTGAGGGAAAGAAGAAAGCAAGGTATGGATTCAGTCAACTTCAACGTGGATGTTTACTCATTTGGAGCAGGCCATTTCACAACCGATCTAACAGTGCTGAGCTCTCCTTCAGTCCCCACAAGGATTGCACTAGTGTCTTGTGACCGGTTCTAATCAGACACCTACCTGGGCATCCAAAATGTCCTCCTAGGCCATGTACACCGACCTGCTGCTGTAGGAATTGAGTGTGCTGCTTTGGGAGGTCAGCCAAATTGTTCTAGTGCTGCCTGATGGGCCTCAAGTCACAGTGAAGACAGTAGAAGCAAAAAAAAGAGAAAGTGCTTTAGTAATGACTAGTCCAGCACCAAATTTAGACATGTGGAAAACCTGGAGTAGATACTTAGCACTGCCATGGAAACTTCATCTGTATCTCAGTCCTCATATCCAGACCTCTAACATGTATACTGAACCGTGCCCTATTATTGGAGAAACATGGCATCTAGCTAAAATCACAGAAGGGGAAATCCCTCTTGCTTCTACAAGGAGATGAAATAAAATGCGCAGTGAACTATTCATGATTCAGAGCATTCTTTTCCTGTACATACTGACAGGAACTAGAGCACAGATTGACTTGATCTTTTTAGCCTCTGTCTATACTTGCTTGAATAGGTTTCTTCCTTCATTATCCTCAATATGTTTAAAAGCTTGCAGGGAAATAATGCAAGAGCCCTCCTGTGGCTGATTTTAACACCTACCATTCATATTCTTACAGCTGTAAGAGACTAATAGTCAAGTGGCCAGTGGTATCTGCTTTTAATAATGCACAATATCCTCTGAGTTATGGATGGAAAAAGCTGATTATGATAAACTATATACAAGCCTGTATAGAGTTACTTCCTACAGTCAATTCACATTTATTTTTCTAGGCACCCTGCTAGCATTTTTTAAATTCCCGCACACTGTTGTTCACGATACTATTATAAGCAAATAGCTAACGTTCTAACCAAGAAATTCACCCACAATTTCACATGGTAATAGGGGATCTAACTTAACCCTCTCCTAGTACCTCACATATTTGTTTTCAGTCTTTAATGCTTGCAATCTTCCAATGTCTGTAGACTATTGCTTCCCCTCAGGGCTGTATGCAGCACTTTTAATCCCTTCTTTTAAACTGATCCCCCACAAGTCCCCACTCTTCTCCAAATGCATTTGTTATTTTTTTCCCAGTCATAATGAAGTATCCAAATGGGTGAGGTACTCCCACTAAGTTGCATCAGAGCTTACTACTGGATTGCTCCTCTGCTTAAATACCTAACGACACTGCGTTGATAGCCTCAGATCACACTGACCTCACGGTGACATTGTCTTGACCCAATATTCATGACTAGCCTTTAGGTTTTACATTCAAGTCATTTTCCAAAAGTTTCTTCACTACTAATTTTTAGGTGTAAGGTGTCTTCTTTGACTGGTGCAGGATTTGGTCTCCTTAAATCATTCTATGCATTAAGACAAGAGTAGTTTCCCAAGCAAGGTAAGCTCAGTGATGTTCACAGAGGGCTGAGCTGCCTTTAATAGGTAGCACAGGAACCACAGACTAGCTAAAGCTGTCTTAAATCTCTATCCTGCATTGCCAACCAGTAACTTGTTCCTCTAGCCAAGCTCTCAGGAGCAGAGGCCAGCTGAGAAACTGTTGTGTGGTTACTAGGCTCCACCCAAAACCAGAAGACACAAATGAATATTTGGAATCAGACAGCACAAAAAGAGGGTAAGGCTCTAAAGGCTAAAAGAGGATGTATTTATTTTTTCATCTATATCAGTCACAGTTATTCTGGCTGCCTGCCTACCTGCCAAAAACTGGAGAAGAAATCACACTGTGATAGGATGCTTGAAGAAAATAAATAAAATCCCTCAGGCTATTGGAATAGTTAGCATAAGCCCTTAAGATCATTTTTTTTGCTAACTAATACAGTGTATGGACAGTGTGAGCCCTGGATAGCTATGGTGGAAGAGATTAAGATTCAAGATAGTGCTCTCTTTCATGCAGACTAGAGATTTTTACTGCACTTTTTCACATCACAGATGAGTGCCCCAAGCACCAAGCCAAAAGATCATTCAAAGTGGGTGATCAGCAGTTCTTTTCCTGATGCAAGGAACTGCTTCTGCTGCTTCTGTAAGAACAGGTGCATATATTATCTGGCAAAATTAATTTTGACAAAATAAAATTTGTCTACCTATAATGATTTAATGGAAACTCTTGACTTCCTCTAACAACCTGTCTTTTTGTATCATTGACCTGACAAAAAATCTGAAGCCTACAGGAAAGGTGAAGTCTGTCGCCTGTCCTATTTCAGATCTAAGCCACAATTTTACATGAACAGCATAAGCAGTTGTATATATTCTCACTGAGAAGAATTCAAGACAATGACTTACATCTTGGAAAATACGGAAAAAATGCAACAAACGCCACGACCTGAATGAATCTGTAAGCATCAGCAGACAATGTTCAACACGATTATTTTACAACAGCACCACTAGATTAGATGAACTCTTCAGAGAAGCAGGGAATAACGCTGCAGGACATGACAAATAGATAATCAGTCCAAAAGGACTTCTCACTGGTACAAAACTGGTAATGAGCCAAAGTGGTAGTGGAAGCAGTGAAGTTCTAAAATGTTTTTAGGGTATTTCAAGCAGGTAAAATTCAGAGCTCATGTCTGAGTATATCTCACTGGAACAGTACGAATTCCATTTAAGACTAAATAAATCAGAAAGAAACTGAAATAGGTTATGGGGTGAAAATTGTTGGTCTCATCGGTAACTTACATTCATTGATAGAATCAGTAATTTTTATGCGTGGAAATTTATTGTGCTCATTATTGCCTAGTAACTCAGTTGAAACAGTTCATTGATGGCTTCCAAAGGCAAAGAATATCACAAACAAAATAGTGAAGGAGTCCAGCCCTCCCATCCCTTGTGTAAAGACTTAAGACAGAGACTGAAAGGGAAAAGGTAAAGATGCACGGCTCTGGGATCACATCAGAACATCTTCCCAGCTGTGTAGAGCTGAGGCTTCCAGTTCAACAGCAAGTCAGGCCCCCATTCAGACATGCTGTAGTGCCTCGTGCTGCCTACCAAGCAGGTCTAGGTGGCTCCCAGCTCAGCTAGTGGGAGCACTGAGGTTTCTACCACCCCAGTAGAAAATCAGATGCAACTCATTTAGGAGCTCTAGTTTGTACTTCAGAGATAGCACGCACTTCCTTTAAATGAATCTAAAGTTCTGGGCTACCAGAACCATCTTTGTAAATATCCAAAGTATGAAATCTGATTATGACATGTTTCTTCTGAATGAAGCTGATATGGTCGTCTCTATCACTAACCGCGCCCTTGCGAAGACTTTGTTAGTTGGCTGAGTTTATCACAGTGTTATAAAAACTGTGCACCATTATGGTTTATCGATTCTTTTTATCATTCCTTCTTTCTGGTAACAAAATGAAGGAGTTTCTAATCTTGACTGTGTTCAGAATATTTTCATGTTGGTTGCCTTTATTTTTATGCAGATTGTATAGAGAAAGCATAAACTTCTTTGGAAAAGCTGTAAGTAAAAGATCAAGCTGCAGCTCAGTGGGGGGAAGGGAGAGAAGGGAGGGCGGCGAGATCTATCCCAACCAATTAGGAATACCCTGTGAATTAGGCAGACATCAGTTGAACAACTTCACCCATCCTCCCCAGCCATGCCCCTGGACAAAAGAGAGAACCACAATGGTAGTTAAAACAATTATCATCCAGTGGAGCTTGATTCTAAACTGCTGTGCTAGGAAGTGGCAAGGAGCATTCAGATCCTAATGCAGCAAGCAATTCCTTTTTCCTCCCCTTGGGTAGAGAAGCTCCTGGCTTTTTAAGCAGTTCTGTACCTCTGAACTAGTCCTAGCAGGGCTTTGGGGTAGCATGCCACTGGCTCTGCATCCCATTATCATCACTGCGTGTCACTGGAGGCAACAACAGGAAAGAGATGCAGGAAGGACTGGGAATGAGAGGAGACATTAATAACAGTATACTGCTCTGTGCTGACAAAAACAGGAGAAGGTATTGAGGGCTGCTAGAGCAACAGAAGTAGGAGACATTGAAACAAAGGACATGAAATTTGGCTAATGCAAGATAAGACCAGCTTTGCAACAGCTTTGGTTACAAAAGCAATAGTAGTTAAATAGCAGGCATAACTGCATGTCCTGTTCCTTGCTATTTTTTGATGTTCGTCACATCATTTAGGGCCAGATTTGCAAAAAATATCTGTATGCCTCAAAGACAGAGAAATAAAAAGTTGAGCTTAAAGAAGTTCCTAAGAAAACTAGGAGCCTGTTCTGCTTTTAAGTGGAACTAAAAATACACATCATCAAAAAGCACAAATGCTATGACTTTGCTGGCATGTTGAATGCTGCTACCGTTCCTTGGCCTCTACGTCAGCTGGCACAGTCTAACAGCATCCACCCTCTTAAACCCTCTTAAAAACTCCTAAACACTGAACTCAAACCTAGATAGCTACATCTAGCTTCCTAAATTTGGCCTTTTAAATTGTAGGCTGACACCCTTACCGGCTGCTCTCGCTGATACTATCTCCACTTGTATACTTTCTTTCAGAAAGAAAGTCTCAATGCTAATAATTTAGGAAAAATTCACCTAAGAGATCTCCAGCCTTTCTTGCAAAGCCCCAGATTTCTTTTCTGTTAAGTCATTCAGCCTTCTGTCAATTTGCTGTAACCATACAGCCAAAAGCTGTGAGGCTGCTGTAGCATTCTTCAAACATCCAGGTACAACCAGGGTGCCACACATGTGATCCAATTTAGACTTCTAAATTAAGTAAATGGCACCCTCAACCTGTTTCTCTTCTTTGATGTGATGGGAATGAAGACAGTGACCCCAGATACAGACAGTTGCTTAACAGACTTCCAGACTTGCTCATATGATTCTTACTTTGATATACAACTGTCTAGGACCTTGCAGTGTCATGCTTCTATCCAAGTATTTGTTACTGTCATTGATCTCCACATAGAAAATGGATTAATTTCCATCAGCAAGTTCCAATTATATGCAAATTATAGGCAACTCTCAGATATTTTAAATCAAAGGGGACCATTATGATGATTAATCTAATTCCTATGATAGCACAGAAAGTAAATGTGATCCACTTGGTCTGTTTTTGAGTCCCATAAATAACTCCTTCAGTTTGGGCAGCATCAATTTAGTAATGGCTGCTGCTCAAGCTGAACTTCAGGGCCTATACACATCCACTTTGCTTGCTGATGGCTCTGTCTAAATGCTCCATTATCCACTCTCCAACCATTTTGCATTCCCAGAGCTAACAGGAATGTAAAATATGGCAGAATGGATAATTTCTGGCTGAAAGATGGGATCCTAATCTTGATGTTACTACCATGGCATTTCCAGGCTTTTCTAGAAGACTTTTGTGATGTAAATACTCGTCACTGACATAGTCATGAGTGTAGAACTTATTTCTAGGTAAGACATTCACCATTTTGGTCTACTGCATAGATCCTATCTGCATTTCCTTTCCATGGAGGTGTCTTTGCAGAGTGAAATGGCCCTTGTAAAGGTCTTGGAAAGCAATGGCTGTTCTGTCTTCTTTCTCCTAATCTGAGATATTGTTACAAAAGGTGGGAGCTTGGGTGGAAGCTAAATTCTCGTTACTAAAATTTGGAGCTTTTGTTCTCAAATATGAACTTCAGTAGAGCTGGGAAAATTGTAAGAATTAGTACCTCAGCTTTTCTCCTCCATGACAGATTTTGGTCAGCATAGACACCTTCTGGTGCCTTTCAGGAACTTAGAACCTCAATGCAGAAGCTCTGGGACAACTTCACACACTCCAGAGTGAGCAGTCAGTTCTGGCCACAACAAGCATGCTAAAAAGCTTGGGTAAAAATGGAGGAAAAAACACCTGTAATTTATTCCTGCCACAGAAAATTTACAGCATGGACCAGGTCACACTATCTAAAAGCAGCATTATACCAGCAACCCAGAAAGCTCCATTGATCTTGGGATCAGTTAAGGCTTCTACCATCTTCGTCAATGCCTCCACCAGAGTATGTGTAGCCTAACAGTAGACTCAGCTAAGCACAAAGATATCTAATCTCCAGTACATATCATATACTCAGATACCTGAGTGGATAGGGTGGAAGCATCTTGAGAATATTTGTTCCATCATTAGCATCAACAGTTTTTCCTTATGAATATTTGCAATAAATAAATGCTTGATATGGGTACTGTAACACAACAGGGAACAGGGAAGGGTGGGGGGAGGGTTACGTCCTCATTTCTTGGCAGAAAGAAAAAAAACTATTCAGATTTAGCTCTGTTTGGAATAAATAAAAAACAAGCAAACATCTCTATGCACCCAAAGGCTTTGTGTAGCTGGAAGCTTTATTGATTCATATACCACCCACATAATCTGCCAAAATGCACTACATTTTTTTTATTTTAAAATATTCTTCACAGGAAAGTCTAACCCTCCAATCTCATCTATTTGAGGGAAAAGAATTAAATAAATCCTTTAAACACTACTAAGTCTGCTCTGGAAAAGGCTTTTGGTTGTGGCTCGAAGGAAATGCATTCTCTTGTCCTGCGGAAGCTGCATGTATTGTTTGGGAGCACCATGCCCAGCCCACAGAGACGAGATGACTTTTGTCTGTCATATCTGACAGCAAAACAGAGATTATTAGATAGGGCTCTTAGAAAGGGAGAAGTTCATATCAGGTCACTCTGTTTCAGCATGCTCCCTGGAAACGATGACACTGAACTCCCCAAATGCTGACAGTTGTGTGAGAAATGCAGCCTGATCTTTTGGAAGAATTGCCGTGACTTCTGTTTTGAGTGGGACTAGAAAAAAGAAATATCCCTGCAGATGAGCTATGTGTGACAACATGTAGCCTTGTGAGGGGCTCACTGTGAGCTGAAGAATGGTAAAAGCAGCAATAAGTATGTGAAGCTGCATGACCTGTGTGCTTTCTACCCAAATTACATGTGGTTGTCTGGTGGTAGCTGTTGACCGTGCTTTGGCAGGGGGGTTGGACTAGATGACCCACAGAGGTCCCTTCCAACCCCTACCATTTTGTGATTCTGTGATTCTGTGATTCAAAGTGTCCACCCAAATCTTGGTATGAACTGGGATATTTCTCCACTCCTGGGGCAAACTGGCACAAAAGAGTTTGCACCTACACTGTTCTTTTTTTACTTTTCCAAAACTGGATAGATGCATCCAGACTGTTTTCTGGGAATAGTCCCTAGTGCTAGCTCATGGGCAGTGTCTGAGAGATGTTTCAGAGATTGCTTTTGTTATGTGGGAAAAAAAAACAAGCCATGCCACTCAAACATTTAAGAGTATGTGCAACTGCATTCCAGTGCCAGAATTTTCATAGGGCAGCACAGACGTAGTTGGAGGGATTTAAATCATCTAGTTTTAAATAGCTAGAAAGTTCATCTAAGCTAGTTACCCACAATGCTCTTTGTAGTCCACTGAGAGAAAGGGACATTTGAGGACATAATTTATGGCATTTTAAACAAAACCTCCTAGATACATCAGATGAATTTACTCGAGGGTGTTCGTTTCTTTCCATTGTCTATGAGAGGAGTCCAATGTGGCGAGCTCAGATATAAACATTTACACTGTAGTCATGTGCCATTGAATAACATGTTCTTATTTAATAAATAATTAAACAAATAAGAATGAGTTCAGGGGTCTGAGCAACCTGATCTAATTGAAGATGTCGCTGCTCATTGCAGAGGGATTGGACTAGATGACATTTAAAGGTCCTTTCCAACCCAAATGATTCTACGATTCTGTGATTCTGTTCAACTCAGATGGCCCTACGTTGTGGGCTTTCTTTTTCTGCTTGGCATTTCTTTCTCACCATGTGTAGATCCTTCCACCCCAAAAGGGGGAACATGAGAAATGTGCAGTGCACAAGTGACTCTGCTGAATGCAAAATTATTGCTTTCTTCCCACCCAGAGGAATAAAGACCTACACGGTGAGAAACACCTCAAGGGCTTTGGTTCATTTTCCTGCAGTTAAGAAGTTAAGGCCAAAATAGAAAAGAAACTGAGATCACGCAAATCCCAGCCACGTGTATTAAACAGGAGATCATCCTTCAGACTGGCTAAATTAGTTCATCAATAAGATGCTTGAAGGGCAAGATTTCATACTTTCAGACTGTTGCCAGCAAAATATAAAAACAAACGAGGCAGTTATGGAATTGTATATTTCTTGGATGGCAGCTTAAAAATTAGACTTAATTGAAGGGCTAAAAAGAAAGTAGTTTCTTTGTTAGGAATGAAGGGTTTAAAAAAGAATTAGAGAAATTTTCAGCTTGGGTGTAGGGCATAATTACAAAAACATTAAAGCAAATAATTGGTAGCTCTGTAATTTTTTCCTCCCCAGGTAACTACCATATGTATTACACAGTGAATCATTGACTCTGTCCCTCCTATCATTAATTACTGTGATGCATAAATAATTGGAAAATTATATGTTCCAAAAATGATTTAGTAATACATTTTATGCATCTAATAAGCACAGGCTTTTAATCATCACTAGACATGTTATGATAAATTTTACTCTCCATCTCAACTATTCTGTTATCTCTCACTTATGCGGCTGCCATCTACTTGCATGCAAACATCACTAAATAACTTCACATCACATACTTCCTAGTGGATACCTTTTACTGGTCTTTATTCTGCTAGATGTTTTTGGTGTCGATATTTTGGCTTGAAATTTGTTTAAGGGTGTTCCTAGCCTCAGAAACAGATTAAACTATTTATCCTAAACCCATAAACTATTGTTTAATTTGAATGGAAATGTCTTAATCTGTTTTTTCCATCCATTTAAAACAGTATGCACCTTTTGTTTTGCACAGTGGGGACATTTCAAAGCTGTTGCTATATATGAACTGAAATATCTGAAAACATACTCTTTTTAATTAGAAACAGTAAAACATATTTTAACATGTGTTGATCATCATAGTGTCTGTTATTTTCTTTCTTCAGGTTTAACACATTAGGTTTGACACTCCGTCATCAAGTTATACGACTCAACACCTTAAGGAACCTGGAAAAGCACAAGAACTACTGATATGTCAAGATGTTATTTCAAGTTCAATCCAAGCAACACAACCTGTCAAAACTGCTCAAATTAAATTTGCTACTCTGCAGTTAATCATCCATTCTTGCTTTTAGTACTGTTTACAGTCGTATTGCTTACAGAACTTAGAGCTTTTGCACACAAGGCAGAAATCCAGGTTTGTGAATGACCAAGTAAGGGTGATAATGAAGTGATTTGGTTCAGTAAACTGTCTTCAACTAAGTATAGAGTTTGCAGCCAATTTTTCCAATTGTATTTCAGATATACATTCACATACCAATTGACAACACAAACTGTTAACAATGGTTATCTATTTCTAAGTCAAGCAATATATAGTAGGCTCTGACTCTGATGGGGCTAATCCTGTTGTCCTGAATTTTGTAACTCTCCTTTTTGAAGTAAATAAATAAGAAAACCTCATTTGCCCATTTATTCATAGGTACTAGGTAGAGCATTTCAGCTTGTCTTAAGTTCCAAAGATTTATAGATGTAGTAACGTTTATAGTATTTGGAGCTGGGTTACTGTATAGTTCAGATTAATACAGCACAATGAGTAGCCAAACAGAAGACTAGGTCTTTATAGACTCAAAGAATACGAAAATTATTAAAAATTTAACCCTACTCTCTCAGGACCTATAACGCCATTTCAAACCATCTGCTGTTTCCACAGGACTGAATGGGGTTGCAACAGTACAATCAGACTTAATGACTAATGTAAGTATGAGACGGGATTCAATTTATCTCAGCATACGAAATACCACGTGTCATACTTACCCCATGTATTTAGAAGGTGGCTGCCATCTTGAGATATTCTGCAAGTCAGGGACTAGCTAACAGAGAGACTTCTCTCTTAAATGATCCCCTGGTTGCAAAGTTCCTTTCTGAATTCCTGCTAAATATCCTGTCCCCGTTCTGAGGAGGAGACATTGTGCCTGGAAACTCAGCCCTGCCCCTCTGGAAAATGCCACAGGCTTCAAGCAACCCTCTCTTATTCTGCCAAACTGCTCCTGTTACCCCCAGACAAGGGGTTTACAGAGGACCACTGCTAGGAGCTCAAGGAAAACCATTTTGTAAAATAACCTTTCCTGACCTTATGGAAGCAATTCATAGATGGAAATCTGGATTGCTTCTGGGAGGAAAAGCTCAACCGTTGAAGTAGACAAGACAAATCACTGCCAAGACTTTCTGTGCCTGCAGAAAATGCATGGCAGGAAAGGAGTGAAAAGATGTCTTGTTAATTCTGTTGTGATCCAAATCATGACAGAAAGCAATGCAGGAAGTTAGGGAACTCATTCACAAGGAAGTGTATTAACACTCGAAATAATCTCTGGCAAAAAGCATGATATCAGAAACTTTGACTTAATAATGACAACATTCACCCTACTCGAAACACCACACTGAAAGTGCTGCGAAAACAGGTGCTGGAGAGGTGTGGAGCATAGAAAGTGGAAATGTGAGAACTGAAATCTCTTCCCCACTTTCCCCATACAGCAATCTCATTTGGCTCTTCTGTGTGCAAATTCCCCAAAGCAGCTTGTCTTCTATGTGAAAGAGGTGAGGCTGGTTCTGATAATCCCCTCTCCTCTCCATCTCCTCACAGGAGTTTGATATAATGAAAAGGTGGAACTGGTGTCTGACTCTTCGGTAAAAAGAGCAGTTTTGTTCAATTATTATAACTCTTTTCAACTATGAAAGCTAGTTGTGAAAAGTCACTAGTAGTTAGTTTTATTTTGGGGTTCCTAAATCTCTAGAGAACAGTTTTTAACTAAGTCTCTCTACTAGGTTTGGTTAGATTCAAATAAATGTATTTTTGCCTGCAATTAGCATAGCTACTGAACTTCTATCTAGAATAGTTATCAAAGGAATTTCTGAAAAGAAGTCTAAGCTTTTAGAACATAGAATCATTTGGGTTGGAAGGAACTTTTGGAGATCATCAAGTCCAACCCCCCTGCCATGAGCAGGGACATCTTCAACTTGACCAGGTTGCTCAGAGCCCTGCCCAACCTGGCCTTGAATGTTTCCAGGGATGGGGCATCTACTACCTCTTCGGCTAACCTGTGCCAGGGTTTCACCACCCTCATTGTAAAAAATATCTTCCTTATATCTAGTCTGAATCCACCCTATTTTAGTTTAAAACCATTACCCCTTGACCTGTTGCAACGGGCCTTGCTGAAAAGTCTGTCCCCATCTTTCTTACAACCCCATTTTCAAGTACCGGAAGGCTGCTCTAAGGTCTCCCCGGAGCCTGCTCTTCTCCAGGCTGGACAGTCCCAACTCTCTCATCAGCATTTCCTGATTGCAGAGGTGTTCCAGCCCTCTGATCATTTTTGTGGTCTCCTCTGGACCCGCTCCAACAGGTCCATATTTTTCCTGTGCTGGGGTCTCCAGAGATGGACACAGGACTCCAGGTAGGGTCTCATCAGAGCGGAGAAGAGGGGCAGAACCACCTCCCTCAACCTGCTGGCTGTGCTGCTGGGGATGAAGCCCAGGATACAGTTGATGTTCTGGGCTGAGAGTGCACATTGATGGCTCTCGTCCAGCTTTTCATCCACCAGTCCCCCCCAAATCCTTTTTGGCAGGGTTGCTCTCAAGCCCTTCACCCTCCAGCCTGTATTGATACTGGGGATTGCCCTGACCCATGTGCAGCCCCCTGCACTTGGCCTTGCTGAACCTCATGAGGTTCACACAGGCCCACTTCTTGAGCTTGTCCAGGTCCCTCTGGATGGCATCCTATCCCTCAGGCATGTCAGCTGCACCACTCAGCTTGGTGTCATCTCCAAACTTGCTGAGGGTGCATTTATTCCTACTGTCTAGGTGACTGATAAAGATAATAAACAGTAATGGTCCCAATACAGATCCACAAGGGACACCACTTGTTACCGATCTCCATCTGGACATTGAGCCGTTGACCACTGCCCTCTGGATGTGACCATCCAATCAATTCCTCATCCACAGAACAGTCCACCCATCAAATCCGTGTCTCTCCAATTTAGAGAGAAGGATGTTATGGGGGACTGTGTCAAAGGCCTTACAGAAGTCCAGATAGACAACGTCTGTAGCTCTTCAGTTGTCCACTTATGTAGTCACTCCATCATAGAAGGTCACTAGGTTATACTAGTATAATGGGTATACTTGTGCCTGGCATTACTCCATCCTTGGTGCAGAATCTGGCTTTTGGACTTGTTGCTTTTCGTTCCATTAAACATAGCCCATTGCTCCAACCTTTCTAGATCCACTTGCACTAGGCTATGATAAAATAGTTGGTATCAACCAAACTGCTATTGTGAAATGCTGTGCTAACTCCTGAAGTCCACTAAGGAATTGTGCTGGAAGCCAAAAGCATTGCAAGAAACCCTTTAACTATTTAACAGCACAGATGATAGCGTTCAAGACCCTGCGCCCATGCCTTACCACTGTTTAGTCTCTAGCATAGACTATAGAGGACTGGAAACTCAGTAGGAGGGAATGCCATGAGGCAATACCAGGTCAGTGATATTTCTGAGGCAGCCCCAGGTATGGAAAGGCTAATATGCTCTACTGGATACTGCCTACCACCATAGGGAAATAGTAAGAAGGAGGAAAAAGAGTCTACAATACAGGTGTTTTCATGTCATTAGTGGAAAAATACATTGGAAAATTGCTCCCAGATAGTTGGGAGAAAACATCTTCTCATCAGAGACTTGAAGAGCCCAGACTCATTGAAAAGGAAGACATAGCAGCATTACTTTTTCAAGGAGAAACTACCCTGAACTAACAGGCTATTTAGTCAGGCAGGTAAAGGCATAACAAAATCCAATGCTGAAAGCTGGAAGCAGAGAAATTCAAATGAA
>Ga0065711_1035097_pt1 | contig 22821 bp, 18 predicted proteins | sample Hoacrofraction12_FD_59098 | JGI IMG/M metagenome (GOLD analysis project Ga0065711, IMG submission 59098) | Hoatzin crop microbial communities from Cojedes, Venezuela - Epithelial fraction 12 v2 (version 2) | ecosystem: Host-associated > Birds > Digestive system > Esophagus > Crop | place... | reverse complement strand
CCCCCAAAAAAAAAAAAGAAAAAAGGACAAATGTAAGACCTGGACTGAAGACAAAAGACAAGTCACAAAGATACATCTCTCTTTCTCTACTGCTTCTTCTGAGGGGAGGGAAAGGGAAAAAGTGAAGTACTGAGTAGATTAGCACTAGTGAAAATAGGTTCAGGCTAGGTTGTGCCATGCCTACATGCTGAGTGAATGTTCAGCTAATGTCTAATCCAGGGAAAAGTTCAGTGACCTCGAAGGGAGAGAAGTGGTCTGTTCCTGTACGTGTGTATTTTCTTCATGGATCAACAGATACCTCTTTGGTTGCTTCTTTAGGGGTTCAGAGGTCTCTTGTTAGTCTTCAGTGGTATACAGAAGAGGACTGTGTCTTTAGCCAAAAGCATGGTGTTAATGCACGGATTTCATATTGTTTTTCTAGTAAAGTACGTGCTGCAAAATAAAAATCACCTGATCACCTGGTTCTGGGTATGTGCCAGAGGCCAGGTGATGCATTAGGAGCCAGCAGAACCGCACTGCTCTGAACAGTTTCCAGCAGAGCCCTGGAGATTGATAGTTCCAGGACAATGGACTCGATGATCTTAAAGGTCTTTTCCAACCTATGATTCTATGATTCAGTTGGGGTATGGCTCTTCCTCTCCAATGTATCCCCAGGTAATTCTGGTGGATGGCTCCTCTGTGATGGTCTGGTGGTCCCCTACTCACTTTTCCACAACGTGCCAAAGGGGGAAATCTCTGCAAATTCTTGGGATGGACAAAAAGCATGTGTTCTTCCAGCTTGTGTACTTTTTTTACTGAGAAAGTTGCATTGTTCCCTGCTCCTCCTTTGCTCAGCTCACTCCTGGTGGTTTTCTGCGGACATTTTCCCCAAATGACCTTGCTAGAACCAAAGTGAAACAAAAGGCCCTACCCATGTTCTGCTCCGAGTCCCTTAACTACCAAATGTTTCCAGTCTGAGGAGAGGGTTTTTCCTCTCTTTCATTCTCTCTGCTCTCTGGCTGCCCACAGTGACAGCCGTATCTGTTTGATTTGAGGGAAGCCTTGCATGTGCTGTGACTGAATCCTTCTGCTAATAATTTGTTCTCTGGAGCCTGTTGCCACACAGTATAAATAAATTTCACTGTTTAGTACTTACCCGTTTTGTTCCCCTGATGCTGGCAGTGAGTTGACCCACCCTGTTTTGTTTTTCAAATTTATCTTTATTTGCCCTTCCTATATGAGGCAACATCACAAGATTAAATTAACAAAGATGCATTACTGGTGCGTGCTTTTTTGGGCTGTCTTGTGTTGCACTAAAAGTTCTGCATAAAATGGGAATTAAAATGCAGCTGACATCCTGGAACAATATTCAGTTTGGTCCTGGGATGGGAATAAGACTTTATCTGGCTTCAAAAAGTCTATTGGTGTGTGCTGAATAGATACAGTCTCTGTATAAAAAGCATTTTTTCAGCCATCCTGCCATGTAAATGCAGTCTTTTTATAAACAGCCTTAATTTGGCCCATTCTGTATGTGTATGCTCCTAGAATGACCAGGATGTTTAGCACATCAGACCTGGCTTTGCAGTGGTGAATGTAGGTACTGGAAGCTCTCCAGTCGTGGTCGTATACATGCCCCTGCAACCTCTAGCTCAGAGCAGGGTAAATATTTAGAGTGGCTGAGCCCTTTTTGGGCTATGTGATGTTTTAACTAGATTGTTCCTGCCTAATTTAAAGCTGGCTTAGGCATTTCTCCACCACACCAGAATCACTGCTGAGTACACGTACCCCTAATTGGGTATGAGGAAGGCCACAGTCATGTTTTTCATGGTTCCAAGCCTGATGCTTAGAGCACTTGAGGTTGTTTTTACTGTGTGAATGTGACTGCATGTGCATTTTAATACAAGGAAAAACAGGCTGTGATAGATTAATGAAGTCAGTAGAGTGGTTACATTTGCCTACTTTCTTGGAAATCTTCATCGTTCCTGTCCTCCTTGGGATGAATAAAGGGAATCTATCAACCTAGACAATGTTCTTTCTGTATATTTTTTACAGTATAAACAGGTTTCAAATAACATAAATCAAGTGGGTTTTGCTTTTTCTTCCACTGATGACTTCTAAGCAAAGAAGGACATCTCCATGCACAGGGTAAAAAAATGCAAAGAGAAACTAGCCCTTTGCCATTTGCATTTTACAAACCAGTTCTTGAAAAAAAAAATACTTGAAGGAGGGGAAATTTGTCACCTTAACATTGCAAATGATGTGAAACCAGAATGTCCTCCCACCACAGCATATGTTTGTGGTGGGTAGGCGGGGGAGATGGAGGGAAGAGGTGATGGTATAAAAATACCTTGTAAAAACAAATGTTTGCCTAGGGGAGAGAGTTTGTCACTTCAGCAAGACTAGAGAGGGGAAACCAGACAGACAGGGGGTGGATGAGGGGGGAGAACTTATGTCACTTCAGCAAGGTAAATAACTTGAGAAAGCATCTCAAAAATAGCAGTCAAACAATCAGCACAAGAAGATCAGATATTAAACAAGCAGGTGGCCTAGAAAGTGAAGAGGAAGGAGTAAAAGCTGTTTGAACAGAACAATGAAGATGGTAAGAAACAGTTCAGCATGTGGCAAATACCAAACAGAAAGGCAACAGGTAAAACCCCCAAGATAAAAGTGCATGGACTTGCTAGTAGCCACTCTTCCTGTATCTTGGCAAACTGAGAAATACGATTTTTCTCAAGTATGTTTATAATAATTCAGATGTGCCAAGTGGAATACGGACCAGGGGCTCTACACAGTAACACGACTGCCAAGTGCAGCTTGGTACCGTATCGCTAGCATGGCGCTCTCTGCATGGGGTGTTTCCCTCTGCGCGCCATATGGAACCGTTTGTACACTCCACAGCGTCCAGTACCGTGCAAATGCGAGCAGACACCAACGTGGCCACCCACAAAGGGTCGAAAATGACACTTTGCCTTGTCGTGCTCGGGGGGAGTTTGTGTGCTGCGGTGGGAGACTGATGTCTCCCCATCTTGGGAGCCGGCAGCGAGAGAGCCGGCGGGAGGGAGGGTCGGGAGCGACGACACTCGGTGCCCCTGCGCAGTTCGGGTTGGCACTAGCAGCTGTCAGCATTGGGAGGGCAGTTTCCTTCCTATGGGTGATATTTATAGGTTTTTATTTGGTTTTAATTGACTTGCCTCAGTGCTCAAGAAGGCGGCCAGCTCAAGGAAGAGTGTGGGTGGGTGTGTGAGAAAAAGGGGGAGAGACAGAGGAGGTGAGGAGAGAGCAGGCTGGTAAGGTGCCCTTTACGTCTGGTAATTTGTTATCCAGATATATATTGCCCTATTTTACGGACATCTTCAGATGTCATTTTCCTTTCTACTTCTCCCAATTCCCCGTTGCTTTAACCTCTGGAAATTTGAAAGCAGCTTGTATGGATCTCTCCATGAAGAGAAGCTGCTTTGATGAATCAGACAAAACCTGCCCTCCTGCTTTCTCTCTTATTTCACTAGGAATTATGTCATTCTCCTGCCTTGGTCGTGATTTTTGGTGATCGGTCATTCTCCCTCCCCCAAGGTGTGGGACCTGCAGCGTATTTCAGCTGAGATGGGGCAAGCAAGGCTCTGGTGCTGCACGCAACGGGTCTGCACCTCTCGTGAGGGCTTATGGCAACCCAACCCCCCATGCTGGTGGGGCTTCAGAGAGCGGTGGGACTGCTTCAAGTGCAAGCCAGGTTTCAAGGGCGGCATAGGCTATGGAAGCTCATTGGTGCCCAATTTGCAGTCAAGGATGGAAGAAGACTCAGCTCTCTTCTCCTCCCCTGACCTGAAGCATGTCGCTGAGGTCTCTTGCACAGGGCGGGACTTTCCACTAGTAGGTGTTCATACAAATTTGGCTGTATCTGGCTATCTTCATATGTTGGTATGCAGTCATTTCATACTTGCATTCCACAGAAAAGCAATGGGTATTTTTCCCTCTCAACAAATTTCAAAGAACATACACTAACAAAACATTGTTAGCGAAATTTTGCACGCTCCAGTCAGCAAACTGAAACCTAGAATACCTTCTGAGACCCCGTCTGTGCAGCTGCGTCGTTGCTTTGTCCTCCAGGGCTGACTTAGGGTAGCTGTGGGGATTAGTAGTCTGAGTTTCCTGATTTACACGCATGTAATATTAATGAAATATTTTGGTGGAAATCTAGCTTTTACATTTCAGATTTGTTTCGTTGCACCAGTTGGTGGATTGAAAATGCCATCACAGCAGCTGCCTGAATATCATGTAACGCAATGTGCCTTGATGCCTTGTCATATTTCAGTGTTTGCTCACAGCACGAACAGTCCCAAGCATTGTGGGTTTTTTTTTTCTGAAGGTCCAGAGTTAGCGAAAGAGAGACGATCCTTTTTCCTCCACTTTCTCACAAACCCACAAGTTCTCATGCCTTTCCACTATGCCTGCCTTCCACCAACTTAATGATTCACCAGTTTAATGATTTGCCCTTTACTGTGCAAGTGCTTAGGGGCACTTGCACCACGATAAGAAATGCAACACAGAAAGCCTATGTAGATGCCTCTGCATTAATGTCTGCGTGAATACACTGAGTATATAATGCTACCATAACCAAAGAGTGGATGTTATAATAGTGAAAGCTAAGAGGTGTACAATTAGTCAAGAACTTTTTTACTGGAGATGTTAAAATTAAAACCTAAAACTTTTCATGGAAACTCAGTACTTGTGATGAAACTCTTAGCGGAGTTTCTTATGTGTAGCATGCAGTTTCTGATAAAAAAGAGAGAGAAGTTTATTGCAGGGTATTCAATAATCTGGTCGTTGGGTGATCTCTGAGATGTACAAGACAAAGTTCTAAGTTCTCAGGATGAATTGGAAAAAAATAGGAATATGAATTATTCTCTCCATAAATGTCTCAAGCGTTGGGCTTTTGAGGAGGGTGCATGAGTCTGATTTCTGTGGCTTCTTTGTGTGAAAACTCTCAGAGTCTTCATTCAATTCTAAAACTCTTCCTTCTTTTTCTTTCTTTTTTTAGCCTGGGATTAAAAGTTTATGTTTTTGCAAAATGGAAACCCTGTTATCCAGCCAGCTAGAATAATAAAAGTTGTAGGTGTCTTGTGAATGTGAGGCAAAGAAGAAGGAGAAAATGTGTTGTTTCATTGGCTCTGTGTGAGAGGAAAGTCTGGCCTTCATTTAAAAGTCAAATGTAAATATATTTTTGCTAACTTTCGTTTGCAACTGATCAAGATTTGCCATATTCTCATTTCTCCTTGTGAGCTGCGAAGGATTCAGACCAGCTTGATTGAAATCTACCTTTGACAGATGACAGCAGGATTTCATGAGTGATTTCTATCTCAAGGCGACTGCCCCTTCTCCACAACGAGCAAGCGGCAATAGCATTTTAAGGGAAGGATGTCAGACAGCAGCTTGGTTTTCTCACTGGTCATTGTTATTTGTTTCTCTCCTGGCCGAACCACCAGAAGCAGGTTAAGGATGACACAAAAGAGAAACAAATCACGGGGTGGAGGACATAGCATGTGACAATGCCCTGGCTGTAGTGCAAACATTTGAGCTACGTTTCGAAAGCCTGGGTTTGTGTTCAGCAGAGTTCATGAGTGAAAAATAAAAGTCTTTGACGATAACAATCAACAAGCTCAATCTCTTTAGTGTCTACCCTTCAGAGAAGAGGCTGGAGCGGATCCCATCAAGCTGTGATTTGGTTCAGTGCACTAGGGAAGGTTCTTAGAAGCATTCCCCCAGCTTCTTGACACTGTGCACTGAGGGGAAAAAACCAACATTTGGCAATTTGTTGTCAATATTTGTATAACTCCTGATGCCACTAAAACTGCATATGCAGGCTTTAAACTAACAAAAACAAAGCCATGGCCAAGCTGGAGAGCTGGATTTGTTTCCATGCACAATTAGGTTTATTTGTTTAGGTCTCATTTTATTTGCTTTCAGATGACTCAGATAGGAGTATTGCAATCCTTTCAAAGTGAAGTAGTGTTCTGTGTATTTTGGGCATTGGGCTTAGCCAAATGTGGAAAGGATTGGCTGCTCAGTAGTATTTTCCTATCCAGAGGTTTTTCAAACTTTTGAGAGGAACTGAAGGAATGTCTCTTCCATGCCAGGCTTTTTTCTTTTTTTTTTTTTCTCGCTTTCCACAGCGTCTCTTCACATTATTGTTAAAGAGTGCAGGAATTTTAAAACACTCCTCCGTTGTGCAACTGTTAGCAACTGCTCTTATTAATCGCTTTACCATTATGCTGCATGCTTAAATTCTCGCTGATGTTGTCCCTAACGTGCTGCTGTGAGTGCCTTTTAACCCATTCCAAGAAGAATATAAGGATGGTGCACTGCTCGGAAGCTCCCATCCTGTTAGACCAGCTCTGGGTTTGCTGAAACTGATTTCCTGCATACATGAAGGGATATTTACATTTTGGCAAATAGCCAAGCTTTCTGCTGGGAGTTAGTCACTAAGGGCAGATTATTTTCCAAATGGACATGCTTGCACGCTATCGGTGTTAAGAGAATTGTCTCAAGTCTCAGTACCATGGTGTTCCTTTATCCCCCCACCCCCAACCCCGGCAAACAAAAGAAAATAAAAATGCAGGGTTTTTTTGGTCTCTTCTGTCTTATATGAGTAGGAGGCAATGGCTTTTAATTGGTGCTTTAGGCACCACTGTGTTTTCAGGGGATTTTTTTGTTGTTGTCTTTGTTTTTCTTCTTCTGATCATTTTGCTTCTGGAAATGCCTCCTCGGGTGATATTTCGGAAAATGTAGACAATATGAGTAAACCTGCATTTATTCCTATTTCTATGAAACATAAAGGTTAAAGGATTTCCTGCACTCACCAGAAGTATGCATCTGATTTATGGCCTTCCTTAATGCTCTTCCCACTCACACTCGTAAAAGAAATATAGTAACAAAGGCTAATAGACAATCTATTTTAAAGTTTGCCCTGATAAAACCAAACTGGAACTTTATTCAGTCTTAAATGTCAATTCCAAAGTTTGGAATGTTTTTCTAATCAAGAACAATAAACGTGGAAAGTGTCTCCACGGAACAGAGCTGCGTCTCAGCATGCTGCTGGCCCGGTGCTGCACACACACTTCAGGGGCAGATGGAGTCTGCACATCATGTAGTCCTCCCTCTGCAATAGCTTGCTTTGCGAGACTGCTTGAGCCCAGGAGGGACTGAACAATACTTGGGATATGTGATTTGTTGTTTTATTTTGCTTTTAAGACGATAGGAACGCAAAACATACCTATGGCAAATAACCAAACTGAGGAGGGATTTAAACCTTCAAATACAGTACAGAAGAGAGGAATAATATAAATTTCCAAACCTGTGTTTAAAAACTAGAAGATGTAGTAAGGCGGGCAGATAGATTGGATGGTGCCTAGAGATCTGTTCCATGCCTACAATGCTCTTGTTTCCCTCCCTCTAGCCGTGGAGAACTAAGACTGTCAAAATGGATGAAAGCCATTTAGTGGCCTTAATTAACATGGTGTCGCTTTATAACACCTTCAGGGCATTTTGACATTGTGTTTGCAAAGTCCTCCACTACTCTAACAACACAGTCCAGTGTGCAGGCTGCAGCTCTCCTGCCCTCTCTCTGCATGCATCATTTCACTGGGCGCAGGTCTTTGAGTCTAATCCAAGACTGAATGAGACTGTGGAGTTCACTGGGGGCTGAGAGGAGACCGGACCTGTCAGAGCTCATGTTCTATGGGCTAGTATTAAATACATAATTTGATTATCAAAGTGTGTTATTGATGCAGGACACTGAATTAATTTGGCTTCTATTGAATAGTAAACATAAAATTAGATTTTATACACTAAAAATGTGGAACCATTCCAGATGCATATTGTTCAAGTACCTAGAAAAATGTAAAGGTAGTACACTATGTTATAGCTCCCTTGTCACATAAGAGACTTCCTACATTAAGCTGATTTTTACCATGTATGGTCTCCCTTAGTTGCCATGTGCAACTAAGGGGTAAGACAGAGACTTCTTCTGGCACGTAATATGTACCTTTTGCCTTTTTACTTATACTACACTGTGAGCTACAGCTGGGCAGGTGGTGATTTCAGTCTAAGATGGTTTTACCCCTTCCTTCCTGCAGATGTGTAGTTGTGTGTAGGCAGATACTTGCTGACGCCTGGCTAGTAATTCAAGTATTGAGACTTGCGGGCTTACCACCACTTCCTGATGTGCATTACAGGTGAGCCTGCAAGGGGAAGGAGACCCTGGGGAAGAAAATTAGGAGAAAATGACTTTATTATTTAAAAGGATCAGCCTTGAAGCTACAAGGTACAGTCAGGACATGGAAGGAAGGCAGACTGCGCTTCCTCTTCCAGGTGATAAGGGACCTGAAAAGTTTAGGGCTAGTTGAATTTTACAGTAGTGCCAAGCACAGGTAAGATGGTGCCCACATTAGTCTTCTGTTATCCTACCCCTTTGTTCTTCTTTTCCCTAAGATGGAATGAGGTAAGTCTGTATCTAAATGCATGCTCCTGTGCAAGTTTAGGGTAAAGTAAAATAGCTCACCTTGAAACACCTCTGAAGGGGTAAGAGTAAATCTCATAGTCCAGATGATACATGCACGCTTTTCATCTGTTGTAAAGTATTCCTTCTTAGCTGAGGGTGGGCAGGAGGTGGCTTCTGGCCATGAGGGAGCAACTTAGGTCACCTGAGCATTAAACATACCCTAATCAGTAATGAGAGCACCAAATGCTGTGAAGCATGAGGGGTAAGAAGAGTAGGGGAAGCCAGTGACGGTCTGAGGGCTGAGCATGGCAGTCACCAGCAAGACTCTGAGAGCTCAGAGGTTACCTTGCCCCAGTATCCTCTGACACTGGATTTTTCTCTGTATCTGAGGCTTGCTGCACATAATTTGACTCAGTCTTATGAAGCAGAGGATAAACTTCAGACTGGTTTGACCTATAGGTACTACTGTCAAAAACCACATTTTTCCCCACTCATGGAGATCTAGCTGTGATCCAAAAAACTTTATACTCTTCAGCAAACTAAAACATATCAGACGTCTTCATTCCAGCAAATTTTTGTCTGTGGCTTTTCTTCTTATTATTGACTTCCTTATACCTTTATCTATAGCTTTGTGGTCATTCACCAGCAGGTACGAGCTCTTTCTGCTTGGGCTCTGAGCTGTGACTGCAGTCAGCAAGGTGCAGAGCCCAGCTCATAAACTTGCAGCTGTGGCTTAATACTTCTCTAACATGGCTACACAGCTTCCAGTTGGCCTGGAGTGCCGAAACATCTGTCTGCAATGTACCTTGTAAATAAACCCTCTGTGAGTCAGTGTAGTGGCTTCTTAGACAGAGGACTATTAGTGTGCAATTAGGTAGCACATGGTGGAAGTAGTCTGTTTGTGGCACAGATGGCACAGACTTGAGTTAGAAGTCCAGTAGAGCTAAATGAAGTCATGTACGCAGGTCAGGTGAACAAGATTGTGTTTGCAGTATTGAACAATAAGGTACAAGAGAAGGTAAAACTGCAGGCTCTGAGATGATAGGATTGCAACTTGAGACAAACCTCCGGATACGGATGAGGAGAAAATGGTTCCATGCAGGAGAGGAAATCCTCTCCCGACCCTTCCGAGCTGACATGCAGAGCAGAATTGCTGGAGACGTCTCTGATTCATGGTATTTGCCCTTCTTTCCATGACTATGTATCATCACTCTGAAAAGAGGGGGCGGGAGACTAAAACTGTGAAAGTAGGTGGCACCCGCGGTATTACATTGTCTACCAGCTGTGTAGAGAAAAGCCAGCGTGCCAGAGAGCAACACAGGTCTGCGGCACAAAACATGCTCAAATGAGGGGGTGAATCTGGGGGATAGGAAACTCTGCGCCAGTATTTGGTCATGCATGGCCAAGCTCTCACTTCCATATGAAAGGGGGAAATCCCTGTGTTCATTTGTGCATCAAGACAAGCATCTGTCATTTCCACCCTGCTTTCATTCACCCCTTGCTAGCTTTATGACTAAGAGTCTCTCTCTCTGTCGTGTTTCCTCCTTCTCTGTCTCACGCTTCGTTTCTTCTTCCCAAGCATCCCACTGAGGAATGACGTGGAGTCTCCACACCTCTGCCAGAAACCACAGTACTCCTTGGGAGTGGGTGCTGTGTCTCTCTTGCCTGCCTGCTCTATGCACGGCCAGCTGTAAATGCCATTGAAGCCTGCTCCTGCAGCTGCTTTAAATGCCTGTGCACTTGCTGGGGGCCTGGCTTTCCAGAGGAGTGTGTGTGACGGCTTTGGGAGTCAGACGTTCTCTCACAGTCTCCCTACATGTCAGAGGGACAGCCATCCCAAGAGGTGTTATTCCTAGACTGACCTTTTACTGCAGGGTCTCCGCTGGGACGGCAGCTGCCGATCTCCTGCAGGGATGCTGGTCCAGGTGAGGTGGACCATGACCACTGAGATGGCCATTTCCAGAAAACCGCAGTTCACCAGCCACTCTGAAATCACTCTTGCCATCCAACTAGTTCCCAGATAAAAGCAAAAACTGAGCTGGCTGCAATGAAATGTACCACTTGCATAGCAATTACTGCATGTAAGGACATTCACAGAAAGAAATGAAAGCCATGCTGGTAGCTGTCGCCACTTCACAGCGGCTTCAAGAGCACTTTCTGTTTTCCCCAGCTAAAATGGTGCCAGGATGCTTTTGTTGCCTGACGGGCTGCTGGCAAGAGCCCCCATTTTGGGTACTGCTGATTGCGGCGCAGCTCACTGCTGCTGGGCCTGGCAGCCGGGCTCCGTCCTGCCACCCCAGCCAGAAGCGGGCAGCCTAGGGGGCACAGGGGCGAAGCCTCCCCTGAGTGCCTCCTCCAAGTCATAAACCTGAAACTTAATCAAATACTGGATTTTAATGCTTCTGCCAGAAGAAGGTGACTGTTAGAATCTGGCTTTCTTCCTGGACAGCTAGAGGTGCTTTAGAAATGCTGATGTCTCTTGGGTGTAGCCAGACAAAATCATCATCTGGCCAGGCAGTAAACAAAACCATTTGTTAAAGGTGAGCGCAAAACCTCAGCACCAGCCTGGCCTTCTGAGTGTAATCAAAACTTTTCTGCCCATTTGAATTAAATTCTCCCTGCAAAGTGGAGTACGTTTACACCCGAGCAGAGCACTTTTAAATGGAAACCCAAGGAGAATGTCAAGTGCTTGGCATCTGAAAAGTCACCTCACGGAGAGGTAAACATCTGTAAGTGGGTAAAAGGATCCCAGTGCCAACGTTAGTTTCCAACAGAGAAGTAGGAACGGAGAATAACCTGCTGCTTAACAACTGCTAAGGAATAGATGGCGCAATGGGAGAGGCTTCGATCTGTTTCAGAGGCCTGACTTTTTCTTCTGTGCTCATGGCAATGATGTTCTTCGTTTGTGCAATGTTTTCCACCCGAACAACAATGCTATTAAACAAAAAATGATACCATTGATGAATTATTTGGTGTTAGCTTTCCAGTCAGAAAAGTGAAAGGAGATGCATTTGTCATACTGAAATGATGTCACTTTGGGAAGGGAATAATGTTTTTGGACTACAGGATAATTAATGTCTGCTGCCCCTGAGGGTTTGATTAAACTATCAAGTACCAAGTGACATCTTTGCCACATGACACTTCTTTGGAAACCATAAGCACCAGAACAGCATTTCAGTGTATACTTTGGCTAACATGGAGCCACCGCTCCTCCCCAGGGCTGAATTTGTCATGACTCCTGGGCAGTGAGAAATCTTTGGTCTCTTGAAATAGGTTATTTCCTTTTTTGGAAAGAAATAAGAAGACACAAGCAAGAGATTAATAAATTTTTAGGTAGAATTCCTGCAATAAGGAGTTGAGATGGATATGAAAAACGGTAGTACTGAGACCTTAGGCTGTGTTGCTCGGGAGGGATATTTTGCATTTCACAGTCAGCACAAAGGGAGAAACTCAATTTTTTTTTTTTCTGTAGGTGTTTTAAACACAGATAACTAATGCTGGCACCAGCAAAGTTCTTTGTATTGAAAGAAGCACACTGATAAAGAGTGAAGAATACCCATTTGAGACCAAAGAGAAGGTGAAAAAAGACAAAGAAAAGGCATCAAAAAAGGGAAGGACATACAGGTGACAGCAGAAAGAAGTGACACAAACACAGGAGAAAAGGAGACAAAGCAATTGTTAGGATATTAATCGGCGAGTTTCCCCAACACACTGAAAATCTGTCAGTTCCACAGGCCAATGGGCCCTGCTCTGGTAGGTAACACTGTCCTAGCTTCTACCACTTCACTTTTAAAAAGTAAAATCTGTTCTGATCCTCAAACATCTTCAGCCATTATGTCCAAGTTCTTGCATGTGCTGTGCAAGAAAAATTCATGCACACAAGCTCTGATAGAGCAATGAATACAGCAGGTGAAAAAATAGAAAGCTAATTAAAACTAAATATTAGAATGCTGTTGCGATTCCATTGTGGGTCTTGACATGAAATGAATTTTCATTTAAAAATAAGGGGCAAACTGTAATTTTTATATTCTTAGTTCCTAATTTTTTCCTCCCTTAAGAAAGAGTACCCCAAAATTTTATCATGTCCAGCTATCTCCACATACAAAGAGCTTATTTCCTGCTCTGTAACTTCATGACTCTTACGGGCGCCACAGTCACGATGCTTTGTTGTTCCCTAAGTTTCCCAACTGGAAGGAAGTTTCTTGAGTAAGTGAAACAATAAACTTGAAAATAGTAAAGGAAGAAACATCCCCATAACTCTACTAAACTTGTTACATTCCACAGCAGGGTGAAGCGAGCAAAAAACCCAACAGAATTCAATTTGAAATATTTTGTTGGATTTTGTTTTAAAACTTTCTGTGACAAAATTCAATAGATTTTTTTTTTCCAATCCCTAAACTTGTTTTGGGTGAAGCTCAGTTTTTAGAATCCCTATCTTCTACTGGCTGAAGCGTTTGGCTGGTGTTAGAAAACTTCAGGCTTGGATTCCTCAGACTGTTTCATTCACCTGTGTCAACCAGAATGCTAGAGAAACAATTTGGGCCTGCAGAGCCCAACCAGGAAGTGTTTACAGGGTTGCCCCATCATTCAGAAACTGAAGATCAGGATTTATTTCCTTCTTTTTCACATGCTGCAGTGGAAATTGCCTCCAATTTCAGGGATCTTGAATAAAAATAATTGTGCTGGCACAATGTGGAAATAAAAAAGCTACAGTAAACTGACAAAGTTATTCTGAAATTGTCCATAATACTCTAAACTTTAAGTGTTTTATTAAATAATTATGTAACTTCATGCCTCTTGTTTTATTTGTTCTAAAGATCTGTGTGTTCCTTAGCTTGCTAGGCTAGGGCATGGGATTGGAAAATCTCATGAAATCTCTCATGGCTTCAAGGAAGGAAGTAATTTGTTTCTGGAGTAAATTTCCATGCTTGATAGAAAATATTCATATATTCTCTCCCTAAGTGAACTTACTTGTGTTGAAAAAGAAACCTATTAACTGTTGTGGTTTTGGCTAGAGATATGAACTCATCTATTAGTACAAGGAACAACAGTGAACAACGGCCATCTTTATTCAGCTGTCCCATGCTTTATGTCCCTGCGCCAGGCACTTTGCCACTATATTGCATTATTCTCTAGAAACCTGGTTCATAGTTCTTCGAACAGCTCCCTGAAGCAACAATTTATGATAGGTCCCAGAAGACTTCGGAAAATATAATAAAGTTCAAAGTCCCACCATTTTCTGGAGGTAGACAGAGTATAATAATATTTCTGGAGATTTTCACTAATGAAAGGCTAAACCCCAAGGTCAGTGTTGACAGAAGAAGTTCCTGCTGAAGTTCTTGCAAGATAGCTGTGATATAGAAGGAAGTTTTTGTGCAGTACCTGTGGAGACTCAGCAACACACAGGAGGAAGTGATGGCACCACTTTGGTGGCAATGGTGTCCTACATCATTCAAAGAAAAAGAAGACCTTGAGGCACCTGCTGGAGGAGAAAATAAAAGCTCACCTGAGAAAGCACAGCTTTTCACTTTCTCTTATGATTGCTATCAGATGGGGCTGAATTGTTGGGAGGATTTGAAAGAGTAACTTGGATGCGAGACACCAAAAAGAACAGGGAGGTGTTTATGTACTTGCATGGCAAACTAGTTCTGTTATTGCTGTGAGTTATCATGCTTTTTCACAAGGAATAGAGAGTGATAATTTGTTTTTTGGAGACTGATTTCTGTTCACTGTTAAGAAGCTAAGGGATGGCAATTTCCACCTCTGGGTGTCTTGTCACCAGCAGGAAGAAAGTGACAATATGCAAAGCTTTGTAGGAGCCTCTGTGACCATGTCTAGGCAGCCTGTTAGAGATCAACGGATCATTTTGAATTATTAGAATTCCTGAAGTATAAAGAAATTATTTGAAGTAGTGAGATTTCACTTTTGTACTTTCCCTGTAAAATGTATGCTTACCCTAGTAAAGCAGAAGTGAAATGCATGTTGCCAGAATTTTTAACAACTCTGAACTTTACAGAATCAACCAGATATTTCTTCTACACATATGGTAGACTTGAGGTGTGTCTGTGTGTCTGCTTTTGCACTACTGAAAACATTCCCAGACTTCACAAACAGAGATAATCACCTGGCCAATAATATTCTCAGTGGAGGGCAGACGGTGGGATCTGATGCTGCACAGTCTAGTTGCTATGAACTGTTACTGCTGGCAACCGTGCAAGTGGGATTTATAGGTGAATGTCCTACCTGCAGCTTTGGGAATTCATTCTTCTCATGCTTTATTAATAAACTGTCTTACTTTTGGTGAAAGAATTTATGGCAGTATGGATTGTTATTGTTGGTACCTTGAAGAGCATGCAGACTTTTGAAAAGGACCTGTATCTTTTTTTAAGTGATGAAGAGGAGAGTGTACAGAGAGCTGGAGTGGAAAGTAAGGTTGCAAAGTATACCACATCTGGCTTCCTTTTTTCTTTTTTTTTGTGTGGCTTCTTGTGCCCTTTACTGAAACATTTCCTGCTGGACACTTAGATGGAAGCATTCTGGTCTAAATGGACCCTGTGTCTGAGTGGATCTGGCAGTTCCTATGTTAAATGTGAAACCATTTCTAGAATATACAAATAAAGGAGCAGATAGATTATAGGATGCTATTAAAATTATACCAATTTCTTTCTGTAATCCTTTAAAGCTTTGGAAATGAGGATACAGATGTTCACAGAGTTCATAGCTTTTTCATTCTGATTTGTTGTTATATTGGAAATACAAGTTACTGAGTGAGTGTTCTGATAATTTTTTGCTTAGCTGTTGATAATTTGTTGATCATGTTGCTTTTGGAAGCTTTTATTCTTTACTTTATTCTCATAATTTGGAAATTGTTCTCAGTTTCCAAAGTTTGGTCTCAGACCGTATTGTTTCTGCAAAGTGATACCGTTCTTCCATTCATTCCTTGGACTGATAGGTTATATCGAAGTTCCCCTTGCATGGCGTCTCACCACTGCCCTGGTGTGCCCGTGTTCTTGGAGCAACCAAGACACTGGAATGTAAGAAATGGCAGAACCATAACTGAAACTCTTCAGCGTTGCTTATTGAAATACCAAATGATATGCTGAAGAGAGCATTTCAGCTCCTTTTTCAAAGATCTGGGATCCTAGACAGCCATGTCCTACTAGGACTAGAATTAGGCAGGATCGTAAGATGTCATAAGACTAGATTTTTCAGTTGACTTGAAGTGGCTCATGTTGGTACTTAATTTTTAAACAGTTTGGTTTAGTCTGTTTTGCTTTATTAGTATGTTGCAACAAAGTATACTAAATGCTGATCACAGAGCAACCAGAGACTGGGTCAGGAAGAACAGATGTGGCTTTGTGGATGCAGGTTAGAAGTTCATTCAAGTGGGAGGGAAAACAGCTATGTGTCTCAATGGGACACAGCAAAATAGGAAAGAGGCAGCAAGTCATACATGTCTCCAGAATGCCTTGCATCTATAGGATGCAGCTCTCTCTGAAGGGTGGCCTTTCTGCTATTCTGAATTTCCAAAAGGCACAGAAAGCATTAATCTGAAACATGAAACCAGGCCCAAGGTCCTAAGCCACACTAAAATAGCAGCGTTGTTTCATTTTCCAGCTGAGTAATTACTCCTCGGAGCCAGGGAGAAGGAGGAGCTTGGAATGTCACTTGGAAATGACTTCCCACACACACACCTCCACATTTTTTTAAAGACTTTCCATGCAATGAAGTCAGTGCTTAATTCTGAGGAGCGCACAAATGGTGATTAGTATACAGTATGCGAGAGGAGTATCTCTTCAGAACTGTCGGGGGAATGTGTAAAAGAAAATAGAAGGGAAAGGGGAGAAGCCAGTTGAGATTCCGGGTTGTCACACCATGGAGACACATTCAAGGTCCATTCCATCTGTTCTGTATCACCAGAATGGCACGAAAATATCCCATTCACTCTGGTTGTTACTCTTGTATTTTTATTCTTAGGATGGTCCATGTTAAAAGCAATAGGGTACTCTCCAGAACTAGGAAAATCTAAATATCATTACATCCACCACAAAATTGAGCAGTATTGAGGGTACTCAGCTGATAAACCATCTTCATAAGCTTGTGTTTCTCCCTTTCTGTTCTTGACCTTCTTTGTTCCATAAGAGTACAAAAAGCCTTCCTTTTCCTTCAACTTCTCCCTTGTTTATCTTCCTGCTCTAGTTACCATCAGTCTTTTATCTGACTGCCTATATTCCTGTTTTCGTTCCTCCTCAATATTGAACTTACCTATTTGTGGAATCAGTATCGCTGTCTATCACCATGATGTGCAAATGCTATCTCTAAAAATTAGCTAAATGCCTAGCAGGTTTCATGTCGTCTCTGGTGCGTTGCCCATAATCATTTAAAAAAAAAAAGTGCTTAGGGTAGAGTACTTCGCAGGGCAGGAAAATTGTTTGGGGTTTATCTGAGACAAGGGCCATGATGTGGTGGAAGGCTTTGCTGCATTGTGATTGCAGGATTGCAAAGGACAGATCAGCTCCAGAGCCTTGTTGATCAGAATTCATTTTAGTTTCTGGGGTTTAGCCCATCGACTGCTTTAGAAATTAGGAGCAAGTTTTCAAACCAGCTTCCAAAGCTTCTGGGAAGGTGTCTCAACACAGTGGTCTGAGTCCATGAGAAAGAGAAGACAGGAAGTCTGTTAATGTTTAAAAGTTGTTTAGCTACATCAAATGAAGCTGCCTAGATTTGGATGTGACCAAGGCATGGGTCGATCTTCACTGAGAAGTAAGGAACAAGTTTTCCAGCAGAGCAAAGGAAGGAAGAGATGATCTCTGGCCGTCCACACCTAGCAGGGCATCAGTCAATGCCCTGGTTCACCACATGATTCTGACAACTCACCTCTCTGAAGGTTTTGGGAGTATTTTCAGGCAGTTCAAAGCATTTTCCCTAGTGTGACCACAACTGACTCAGTCTTGCCTAAGTTTAGCTTAAGCAAGCCAGCCATGCTTTATCAAGGAGCTGAATTCCTGTAGGTGTTCTCGCTTTTCAATATCAGTAATAGCTGTAGCTGTTGAGAGTTAAGTGTCCTTGTCCTTGCAGTGTTATCAGCTATGCCTCTGCCACCTTGAAGTATCCACCAGCAATCTGGTGTAGCTATCACAGAAAAAGGATAACATGTGACTCTTCAGGTGAAGGCCTGGACAAAAGACAAAATCACATATCATCCTGAGCTCTGCTTCAAACAAGACATTGCAGGTACCACAGTGCAGGGTCACCTCATTCTGCCTCCAGCATTTCGTGGCTCATTGCACCCCTGCATATGGCTCTATATGGGAGTGTCAAGCTTCACTCTGTTAGTGATAGCCTGAGTGGCAATAAAGACAGTCTCTATTCCACGTCCTGAGGTGAACCCTGCCTGTGAGGCCTCCAGAAAGCTGGCAGTTGTATGCTGTTGGCACTCTCTGGTTACTGCATTTTTAATAGTTTTGCCCAGAAATGTGATGGCAATTGCAGAGATCTTCAGGGGATAGTGTCTCCTTCCTGAGGAGTGGAAAAACTGCTTATTTTTCAAGGAGCTTGATAGGTGAATCTCTCTGACTGAGGCACTGGCTATTTCCATCTTTGGCAGGCAAACTTCTTCTGCACTGTTACCAATACAGAAAGCCACAGAACTGTTTTATAGTTTTATAGCTTAGTATAGTTTATGGCTCTAGTTTTTTTACCACTTTTCTTGAGTTTTGCTGTATGGATATGGGATGGGATCATCCAGAAGCGATGAAACAGGTAATGGTATCTGTTGAAAGATGAAGCTTTTTTTCCTATGTGAGTTTACTTGATCTTACCAGACCTGTATACTGATGATTCTTCTCAGATTCCAGGGCTTCAGTCTAACATCTGAACTAAACTGCCTGGCTTGATGAGCTGTTTTACGTAGTGAACTAACTATTCTGGTTGTAATTGTACTACACTTTCAGAGTGATTTCTGTCTGTCTGACTCATTGGTCTCAAGCAATCTCTGAACCATGATGAACTTCCTATCAGTGTGGCCATTTTTGGAACTTACATGTTGATGAAAATTAACATCAGGTAGTTGGGCTGCTGGTTAAGGCATTAATGAATGAGTATTTCTGTTCTCCCAAGGTGAGTGAACTTTCCAGAGAGGAGGCTCCTTTCAGAAGCAGACCTGTATGGTGAGAAAGCTCCAAAGCACCGAGAGAGCAGTGGCGAAAGGAAGAACCTGGACTTGATAAAGTCCTGGTCAAACCGGAAGAGTAGTGTGTTGGTTTCACTCCATCAGCCACTCCTAAGTGATCAGTCCTATGCGTAAGATCTGTAGGGCAGGTACCTTGTTCAGCCAGTGTGCTTTCTCTGTTTTACCACTTTCAGTAAAAACCCTACAGGTATTACTTTCCTATTGGTCTCCTGTCCAGTAGAAGATTCTGGTCTAAAATGGCTATGCAGCCACCTTCTATTTTCTGTTTGTTCATTCTGTGAGTTGCTCACACAGACAAAGAGTTCTGTAGACCCAAGAAACACCATAAATTGTGTCCTGGACAAGGCTGGCTAGTCCTTACCCAACACTCACCCTGCCAACATATCTAAGATAACTGTTAGTATAATAACAAGGAATTAATTCGGTGCTTCATATGCTTCAGCTTAGCTTTAGGGTTGGGGTATTGGGTTGCTTTATTTGTTGGGGGTTTGTTTGTTTTTTTCTTTGGTTTTGCTTTTTTTAAATGGGAGCTGTGACTCTATTTTTGGAGTGTCTGAAACTCCGTTCTGTTTCTCGTCATTCGTAATCAGTTCCAGTTCTATCAAGTATTTCATGGAGTGGTAGCTATGCATTTTTTCCTACATCAACCATTGGGACTAAAAAATAAACACATATAACAGGCCCAGAACATCAAGACACTTTGTTAAGCCATTGTATATCACAATTTATAGCATCTGAAAGTTCTTGTTCCTTTCACTGATTGTATGCTCCGCTACTGTTCTATTCAAGTTTAGCCAAAACCATGTTGTTCTTGTTCTAGTTCCCATTAACAAAGTACACAGCTTTCCCTTTAAATCCTTGCCCTCTTTAATGACGATAATGCAAAGTTGCAAAACAAATATAAACAGTGAAGAACCTCCAGCCGATTGTCAGGTTCCACTGGAGGATACGTGCTTCAGGACCCCCATGTAGGCAGCTTATCTGACAATCAACAAGTTCTTTTATGACTCATTTCAAACTGCTGGGAAAGGTAGTAATGAGAAGCATTTCCCAAATAAAGTGAGAAAAATAATGTTTCACCTACCAAAAATCTCCAAACACTTGTTACTCAATACCCGCAAGCGAAGGAATGTGGCTGTGCATCTCCCTTTAAAGTATGTGTGCCTCAGAAAGGAGTCAAATGGTATTCTGGGCCAGCAAAGACTTCTTCACTCTCTGTAGGGGCTCTTCTTTCACTCTTCCAGAAGAAGTTCAAGACACACTAGTTCTGAAGCCTACATCCTTTCTTCCTTTTCCTTCTTCCATCATCTTTTCGTGTATATAAACACAGAATGCTGTTAGTACTGCTTCCAGAGGCAACTCTTACATTAGTGGAGGAATGCCCAGTGCAAACTAGTTTGGTTACCTCCAGAGCAGGCTTGTAGGTGTGGGAAAAAGATATGAATGGAAAATGCCATCCTGACTATTACACTCAATTTTTATTGTATTTTGGAAAATTTGCATACGAGCCTTTAAATATAATTATGGTGAGAAATGCAATCAAAGCGTTGTTCTTTCTTATGGCATAATTCTCATTGTCACTACTGTACATATTATCTTCTAAAACTGGAATTAATCTGTGGTTTGGATTTGTGGGAGCTACTTAGTTTTGGCTTTGTTATGTTACCACACTTACAACTGTGCCAAATAGCCTGCTTATTTCAATAGGAGGATAATTCCTGAGAGCAGGAGGGAGGAGAGAAAGGGGCTGAAGTGCCACGTCTGCTTGGCTTTGCAAATATGGCACCTTATACTCACAAAGCATTTGCAAATGTATAGCTAGCAGTGTGGGTGGAAGCTGTGTATCATACTTTAGAAATTATTTCTTTTCAAAGCCTCAGAAATCTTGTGGGCTCAAAATCTTCATCAGCAGACTGATGTTTAATAAGTTACCATCTGTCAGCTGAGACGTGGTAAATCCAGTGTGAATGCTTTTAGCCCATGGAAAATGTAAGGCAATTTGACGTAGCTTTGCCTGCAGGGAAAGATGGCTGAACTAAGCCATACTACCCTGTGTTTGGCCAAATTGAAAGTGTGCAGCCAGGTATTTCCTGGGGCTCAGCTGATTTACAATAACTTGACCCATGATTGTGAGTCCTTATACACCTTCGTCTGCAGCCAAATGATACTCAGAAAATGAAATCTGGAGGGGATGGCTAAATATAGCCATTTTTAAATATAACTCAACTGCTTTGGCACTAGAAAGCCTTTCAGAATTTGCTCTGGCCAGGATGCATGGGAAGAACGCTTCCCTGACAATGTAACACTGATTATTTTATGGGTTTCTGCACTTTGATGTAGCGAGCATACACGACGTACCTCCCCAGAATCTTTCCAGTGATCTTGTGGAGAAAGGTTTCAGAGAATAACTCAAGAAAAAGGAGTCGTGTGCTTGGTTTTTGCTACCTACCACTGACAACTCTTGAAAAATTGCAGAGGGGATTTGTCAGTTATGAGTGTACAACTCAAACTACACAGTGTGTTACCAAGTACAGTACTGTCTTGCAGGAAGTAAGGTTTGAATACCACTCTCTGGCCTTTCATACACCGTAGTGTGAAATGAACAGGAATTACCATTTCATCATGTATTAACTGACATTTTCCTTTGAAAATTCAACTCCTACTTCATTGATTGCCATATTCTTAAGGCTAGAAGGGACACTATGATCTCCTACGCTTGTCCTTCCATGTGGCATAGCTTGCAAAAATTAAAATTACAATTCCCAGTTGAACCAAGCCTAGAACCCAAGCAAGCTCAACACTGCAAGTTTGTAAAAGTCCATCTTCAAGAAGAGTCAGTTGGAAACCTCGGGCTGCAACACACTCTAGCTTTAGAGGTAAGTGAATTTGATTTAGATCTGAACTTTTTGCCTTGGCCTTGACTCAGTTTTTTTCCAAGTAAAATTAGTGTCTGGCAAAAATACTCCAACCCCCTTGTTTACTGGGTAATATAGTTCAGTAGTCATTTAAAGAAGTGTAAAAAGATATACTTGGGAGACTGCATTAAGAATCACAGAATCACAGAATCATTAAGGTTGGAGAAGACTTCTCAGATCATAAAGTCCAACCGTCACCCCAACACCACCATGCCTGCTAAACCATGTCCCGAAGTGCCACATGCACAATAGCCCCTGCTACGGTGTGAAGTGCAGCAGTATTATTTTGAAAAAGCAACTGATTACAAAAAGTTCTGATCAAAACCAAGATACAAATAGTCCTCATCTATTCAATCTTCACTCAGGCAATGACCCATTTGGAAAAAAAAGTTTGGATTTCACTTCTATTTTTTATTTAATGACTAAGTGTAGACACTAAAGAAGGGAATTGCCTGTTTTTACTAGCTGATTCCCTTTCCTTCCTCCTTGGCTCATGTGTCTCTCTGGTGAGTAATGGGGAGGTTGCTTCTCTGGAACGCAAGGGGAAAGTTTCAGTAAATTGCAAAAGCATGTTTGTTACTTGGAAGTCTTTTGGCACATTTTTGAGCAAAGTTCATGGAAACCTTAAAACTATTGTGAAGAGAGACTTCGAGGCTACATTATCAAAAAATAATCACCTACGCACAGTGACCTGCTTATGAAGAGTTCATTGCAAGATCAAGAATCTAAGCTGTCGTGCAGTCAAACAGGTGTGCATAAAATACACTGCTGCATCTGCAGATGAGGCAGTTTCCCTATCATGGAGATATACAACTCTCAGATTTGCACAGGTGTCTCTGTGTTTTATAAAGGTGACTTAAGTGCCCAGTTTTATCCGAGAATTAAGCTCTTCCCTTACTTCCTTCCCTGACCCTTCTGTTTTCCATGTGCATAAGATAAAAGTTCTCCCTGCAGAGCAATGTAATGCTTCGAAAATGCTCTGCCCTCAGAGAGCGCTCAATGTGAAGCAAGATTAGTAATAGCCTCATATGGAAGACTGGTATGTTCATACAGAATGTTGATCTCAATAGCACTTTGGAGTCCTTCCACCACTAACTTGGGTTTTATTTTCTTATTTCAGGAAAAGCCATCAGAACTTGGGGATTTGTAGGGAAAATAAACAGATCCACAAGATGGCAAAGGGAGTTTTGAAAGGGAGGAGAGGAGAGGAGAGGAGAGGAGAGGAGAGGAGAGGAGAGGAG
>Ga0065711_1035096_pt1 | contig 22822 bp, 9 predicted proteins | sample Hoacrofraction12_FD_59098 | JGI IMG/M metagenome (GOLD analysis project Ga0065711, IMG submission 59098) | Hoatzin crop microbial communities from Cojedes, Venezuela - Epithelial fraction 12 v2 (version 2) | ecosystem: Host-associated > Birds > Digestive system > Esophagus > Crop | place... | reverse complement strand
ACTAAAGCGCTAAACTATTACTTTGAGCTCAACTTTTGTAGACAGTGAATTTATCAACGGCAATTCCGAATCTGTGATAACTGTCGCTTGAATAAATTACCCATTGTTTCAACTTTGCGAAACTGTTTCGGTGAAAGTCCTTGGAAGGCCTCTGGCAGGCTAGTTGAATATCAGACTCCCCTTACCCCCCCCTTTAACGCGACACCCACAAATTAAATAATATCCAAGACATTGGCTATACTTTCACTTTGGTAAGTTTTTGTTCTATGGTATTGAGTAAAACATTAAAACAATACAGATTATAGACCTCGACACAAAGTGTAGTTGATTTGGGTATTTCAGTGCCCTGTAGGAGAATTTTAAAAGCTGGTAGTTGGACTGATAGTTGCACACAGTTACACTTAATCTTACATTGTTTACAGAACTCACAACAGTTCTGAATTTTCTTGCAACAGTTACAAATTTATATGCCAACTGCTGGTGAGTTTTGACCCCTCTCCTGTCTTGAAGTGTTAATTAATTCTCCTATTTCAATTATAACCACACTAAAAGGGAACAATTTTACAGAAAGATAACAGATGGATTTCAGACTCCCAAATCCCCATGACTACCCAGTAGAAGCTGGGTACTTCATTCATAATATTGCTTTGAGAAATCTCTCCAAACATTACCCAGACTAAGCCATATGTTTTCAGTCAGATCAGAAGAGCCAGGCTAAGTTTATTCAACCCTCTCATAGACATGGTTTTGAGAAGAGGCAAGGTTTCAAAGATGTGAAAACACAAATTCTCAAACCTTTATATTTTATGTATGCTAGAGACTTTATGTAATTAGCAGATATAATACAAGTACAAATAGTTTATTCTGTTAGAATTAGTAAAAAAGGAAAGGAATATTAGCAGACAGGTCATAATTTCATAAAAATTCACACAGAATTCATCTCTTCAATGAAAAATACGAAAGAACCATTGACAAAATTTACTCAATAACACCTCAAGAGATTTTGTGCCTTATGTAAATTTCCTGAGGTTGTATATTTACAGAGAACTGTGTCAGCTGGAAATTAGGTCTATGCTAGAATTGTGGCTGTAATGCTGGTCTTCAAGGGTGAAATAATCCTGAACTACAAATTCTATTTATTTAAACTACAAGACCTAATAATACCAGAGGTGTACTGTAGGTTAAACCTGATAGGCAGCTAAGCCCTACACAACCTCTTGCTCACTCTCCTGCTATGGGTTGAGGAAGAGAGTCAAAACAGTAAAAGTGCAAAAACTCTTGGGCTGAGATAAAGACAATTTAATAGGTAAGAAAAAACTATGTACTCAAGCAAAGCAAAGTAAGGAATTAATTCACTACTCAAAGGCAGACATTTCGCCATCCCCAGTAAAGTAGGACTTCATCATTTGTGATGGTTACTTAGGTAGAAAAATGCCATAAGTCTGAACATCTTCCCTTCCTCTCTCTTCTCCTAGCTCTTGTTGCTGAGAACAATATTATATGGTCTGGGATATCACATTGGTCATTTGGGGTTATCTGTCCCAGCTGTGTCCCCTCCCAACTGCTTGAGCCCCCCAGCCCGCTCACTGGTGAGGCAGTGTGAGAAGCAGAATATTCCTTGACACTGTGTAAGCACTACTCAGCAAAAACTGAAAAATCTGTGTTATCAGAAGTATTTTGGTCACAAATCAAATAATAGCCCCATGCAACTAGCTGTAAGGGAAATGAACTCTACCCCAGCTGAAACCAGTACAAAGCACCTGGAAGATATAAAAAAAAATCAATTTATCTATACTCTCAGCCACAATTCTATCACTCTTTTGTATATTTGCAACCTGAATATGACCTCAAGCAAGAGTATGAGCTGCCTTAATTATAGTAGGTTTTATTAAAGGAAATATGTAGATAATATTGAATTACTTATAGAATCATAGAATCATAGAAAGTTTTGGGTTGGAAGGGACCTTTAGAGGTCATCTAGCCCAACCCCCCCGCAGCGAGCAGGAACACCACTAACTAGATCAGGTTGCCCAGAGCCCTGTCCAACCTGGTCTTGAATGTTTCCAGGGTTAGGGCCTCCACTACCTCTCTGGGCAACCCGTTCCAGTTTTTCACAACCCTCATTGTAAAGAATTTCTTCCTTATATCCAGCCTAAACCTACCCTATTTTACCCAGGTATAGGCACACGGCAGGATCAATTAGATTACGTAACACACCAGCCAAAAATTAGCACAATGTTACCTCTTTTCAACCCAGTGTCATACTGCTGGATAAATATGTAGTATACTTCGAAATTCCTGTGAGAGTGCACAGACATTCAGTTACAATTCAATACCGATGTGTAATGGCATCTTATTTGCTGCAAGGAGCAAATAATTTTATATGTCTATAATTTCATTATGATTATGAAGCTGTTCAAGTATTAGTTGCTACAAATTCATATATAATTTTTTAAACCAAGGGAGAACTTTCTTAAACAGCAACAGTTCAATGAAAAATTTGTGTCACACTTTTGCTATTAACCCTTGTGAAATCCTTCTAAAATCACGCTTGTGATATTATTATTTGAATGTTAATTTCATGTGGCCTGCAAGAGGTGAGAAAGAGGCCTCTTCATTTGCAGAAACTTTGATTAGAGTTAGGTTCTAGAGCTAATGATCTAAAAAGAGTAGGTCTGGCAGATTGGAGTTATATTTAAGAGGCTGCCTCAAGGGTTCTTTTGTCCTGTCTTCCCCTGGATAGCCCTTGCATTCCTCTTTTGACATGTTCCCCTGGCCAGCTGCTACATCACGGACTGTTTCTGTGGCTGGAAAGTCTTTAAAAAGCTGCTTCTTTGCCCCATCAAAACTACTTCTGAGCAGCCTACCAGGAGTCCATCAAAGCAGTGCAAAGCAATGCCCTACCATCACTGTTTCCCAGGGAAGCAGAGGTAGTAGATGAATAAAAACTCTAGTTCATTACATAGACTTTTATGATGCCATCACAAAAGAACAATAGTTCTCTAAACTAAATATAAATGAATAAATTACTGAAAGATGTTAGAACTACAAAAGAAATGTTATCTGTTGATCAGTATTTTGAGAAATTTTGTAATATTTACAGTGCATGTGATGGACATTCCACATTTTCTTTTCCAGAAATTGTTGCCTAAACGTTCATGTCCTGAATTAGTCTTCAAAAACTCATTACTACCCCTTAAGTCTTTTCAAGGGTGGTGTTTGAAAAGAGTTGACTGGAACATGTAAATCTTATTTGAATCACCTTTGAAAACATTGGAATTTCACAATTTTAATAGTGCATTTTCTAAGATTGCTAATTTGAGAGCATTTTTCTGGAGAAAAAGAGAAAAGACAAACAAAACACCAGACCGAGGACTGATGTTTTTTATTCTTTGTTTTCTGCATTCTTTTGTAGCCCACAGTGCAGAGAAGAGATGAACAGCTGTATCTCTTCTTACAGGCCTATACTGTAGTTCCTTTTCAACTTTCCATTAAAAGAAATCAATTAGCACTATTTGACCTATGTAACATTTCCCTGGAATTCCTGAGCAGTGGCCCTTGCCCATGCTCTCACATTACCACATACACCTATGTAGGGAAGCTCTCCACAACAGCTGACCATACACCACAGTTTTGATGGCACTCAGAGGTTTGGTACTAACTTCCAACAGACAGGCTCTATGTACATTTTTGTACCTGTTTGCAGTCTACCACGAAATTCCTCTATGGTTCAAAGTTAACATGTTAAAGAAAAACTTGCCATGTCCTTTGTAATTAATATAGGATCAGGAAAAGGGAAAAAGCTAGCTTTTTTATTTATTTTTACTCTTCTTCTTTCCTTTTGTTATGAATATTAAAACCCTGTCGAACCTGAATGTCTCAGTCATTAGAAGGAAATGAGGGAAACAGAATGATGTTGCAGAAAGTAATGGATTGTAAGGTAGCCACTTTAATTACATCTGTTGAAAGCAGCTTGAAAGAGTTGAGCTTTTTAAGACTTATTGTATACTTGCCTTGATGTCAGTTCTCAGCATGAGTCCTGAGCCTAATATGGTGGTATAGACATTAGCTATATTTATAGACAAATTGCTTTATAGACAATTTATTGTCTATAAAGCACTGTAAATTTAATAATTTATTTGTCACTCTGAAGAAATTACTATTAACTTGTATGATAAATGATTCAACTTCTGCCTTCCCATTCCTTCTGTTAAGGTATGTGTGCTCCAACATCCAAGACACCAGAGGACACCAGGGTTTAAATCCATCAGCTGAAACCAAACAGGAATGGGAAAACAATTCAAGCAAAAATACTGTCACCTTTCTAATTCATTTTTACATGTTAAAAAAAAAAAAAGGAGAAAATAAAGCAGTAATGGAAAATAAAAAATTATCTCAATCTTTCCATCTAAATATAGAATCATAGAATTGTAGAATGGTTTAAGCTGGAAGGGACCTTTAAAGGCCATGTATTTCCCTCTTGCATGTGTGATCAACTTTTCAGTTATCTGTTTTGTAGAAAGCATCAAAGAATCGTAACACTTAAAAAAAAAAAAAACAAAAACAAACAAACAAAAAAAACAATAAAGAAGAAAATAAGAAAAAACAACACTCTGATAAATATTTCTCACTGTTTAATACTAAATTATGAATTATCTATCTCCAGTCCAAAAGACTGCATTTCAATAGTGAAAGCAATATGTGACAAAACAGGTAAGGAAAACTGGCAATAGCTGGATTAGGCACCAACTCTCGAAGTGTTGAAAAGTAGTCAGCAGTGATCTGCACAGCAATAAAACTAAGAGGTTTGGACAAGATGCTGACAGCTGCATGTGTGGAAATAGGCAGCTTCTTTTTCAACAGAAGGTGGTAGAAATGACTGCAAAGAACATTGCTACCACCAAATTTTGTTAAGCCATGAAGTTTGCTAATGCCAGAAAGAAGTGCTGGAGTAGCAACCAATGTTCCAATTCCTCGCAATTGAAGCTATTGTCCTAAATATTCTGAATGAAACAAGAGGAACCTTTGCATGATTATAAGTCTTGTAACAAAGTTAGACCATGGCAAGACATGAGTGCGACAAATGCATTGCCTAGCCATTGTTTATTTCTTTCTAATTTACCAGTAAAGTTACAGTAGAGACAGAAAAGGCATATGGCGCACAAGGCAAAAATTGCAGCAAATGGTGTAAACTCTTCTGCTTAAAGTATTTCTTCAAGAGTGTTCCTTGCGCAATTGCTAGGCAAATTATTCACTCTATGTTTTCAGAAAATTCTGTTACATTATGGAACAGAGAAACCTGAGGTGCAGCGAGGCTCTACAAAATAAAGGTGTAAGAAATAGAGAACAGCAGCCCAACTTGGAACCTCACAATGGCTCTCAGATAAATTTTATTCAGTTTTCTTGGATTCCCCAGCTGCTGTCAGACTTTCAAATGCTGTCTGGGTTTTGGAAGTCAGACTCTGTTTCTGGATCCCCACCTCCATTGGTATGAAAAATTTTCAGAATGAAATTAGGATACAAAATCTGTTCACAGCTGCTTGCAGAAGAGTTCATGTTTCCTCTCATGGTTGTATTGGCTGTGCAATGAGAGTAGTACTTTCTGTGGTTAAAATGCATAGCTCCAGAAGTTTCACATTTGTGAAAAAGCTAAGTGATATGGGAATATGACTTACTTAAGCTTAATTTCAGACATAATTTATTTCAGAAAAATGGTGTTTTGCCTAAAGTTACGTAAGAAGTCCTCAGAGCATCCAAAAGCAGAAACTGAACTCCCAAACTCTTGCTTCAGCCTTAACATCTTCTCTTCTTAACTGTTACAAAAATCTATTAATAGTAAAGAAAAAAAAAAAAAAAAACATAAGGTATTGTCAGCTATGCAGACCTCAGTTCAATATCAGCATTTGACCAAAAGCAGCTTAGTTGCACTTTGATTGCAAAGTACGAATGAAGTCCAGTGATATTTTCCAGATCTTGTCCATGTGCCAGGCACTTTATTCAGCCTCTCAAAATGCTAGGGAGAATGCTTTTGGGAAGACCGAGTAAAAGCTGGATTTTACAACCTACACTTCTGACAAATAAATGCTGTACCTTGCTACTCCTCCTCTGAAACCACTATTGAGGGCCACTGAGACAAGATAATGGATTTAAAGAACCGCAGATCTGGTTTACTATGCCTATTGCTGTGTGAGTATTGTAGTGTTTAAGTTTAGAAGAACCTTTTGCCCCATGAACACCGACCTGAGCTGAACTGCAGTTTCTTGAATATAAGAGGAGATGTCGTCAAATATTATCAAATACTTAGCTTCTTTAATCCTCAAAGGACCAATTATAATCTCTTATTATTTTTGCAAATCTACTACCAAATCTAGAAGTGGTCCAAAATGAAAGAAGGAACCGAAAGGATTCTGTTTCTATTCACATTCCTGCCATCACTACTAAGACACAAAGAATTGGAGGGTATGGGGGGCAGAATTATTTGTGTTAAAAGTCTTACATTTTTAAAGACATAGTTCAATGTTAGTGAAATGAATGTGAAGAAGTACTTTACATTTGGAATAAAACTTCAAAGGTAAAATCCCTCCATGTATAGATTTACTTGAACAGTGGCACTCATATGTTATGAATTCATTATTTTGAATAAATGGCAGAAAGTTAATGAAAACTTCTGCAGTCTAGTAATGCTCAAAGAAAAAAATGCATGTTCCTAATGATAGATTTGCTTTATCATTACATTTTCAGTAGTTCAAATTGTCATTCCTTTATTTTGTTTGGTCATTATAAGCATCTTAGTAAGCAGTTAAATATAAGCCTATTAATAATCCTGTGCAATTCTGATTTCTTGCTGAAAGTAAGAAGCACCTTCCATCATGGATAGATCCACTCAATGACATAATGTATGCAGTGTGGGGTTCTTTGAGGCAAATGTATATATAAAAATAGTCTTATCCTTCTTTATCACATGATAGATTTGATCTTGAACACTAATCAGGTATTTTGGCACCTACTACACGGTGGACATAGTTATTTAAGAATAATGCCATGGAATGATAAGATAAATTTTAAATACAGTTTCACGTAGTGAGGTGTCTTCTGAAACAGATATATTTCATCAGAACATATTAAAAGAGACTATAGTGACATTGTGTGGCAGTGTTTCTGCTACTTAAGAATCTAGATTTTTTGTTAAAGATATAATGTGCCTCTTCATCATGTTGTCATAGTGGACTACAATCTCTGCTTCAAGAACGGAATTATGATGGACTATTCTATTTTCCTCAGTGCCTACAGGATTTGAAAACTTAAGTACACAGGATTTTAAAAAATAACTGTAAAGCTGGCAAAAATATATTGGTAACTACGTATTAACTGGTTTATTTAGCTAGAGTGTGAAGTGGGTTTGTGGTGAAAGCAGTATTATCTGACAGTCTTCTCACTGAAATTAATAGAAAATCTCTCCACAGATAAAGAAGTAATTTGGTTTTCACTGGACAGCGGTGTTAGTGTCCATTATATTATGCTGATTTTTCCACTGGTTGGGAACAGGTCTGCTAAAGGGTATGATTCACAGAATGAATCATAGAATGCTTTGGGTTGGAAGGGACCTTTAGAGGTCATCTAGCCCAACCCCTCTGCAGCGAGCAGGGACATCTTCAACTACATCAGGTTGCTCAGAACGCCTTTCAAGCTGGCCTTAAATGTTTCCAGAAATGGGGCCTCCACTACCTCTCTGGGCAACCTGTTCCAGCGTTTCACCACCCTTATGGTAAAAAATTTCTTCCTTATGTCTAGTCTAAATCTACCCTCTCTTAGTTTAAAGCCATTGCTCTTTGTCCTATAGCAATAAGCCCTGCTGAAAATATTTTCCTCATCTTTCCTACAGGCCCCCTTCAGGCACCAAAAGGCTGCTATAAGGTCTCCCCACAGCCTTCTCTTCTCCAGGCTGAACAATCCCAACTCTCTCAGCCTTTCCTCATAGGAGAGGTGTTCCATCCCTCTGATCATTTTTGTGACCTTCCTCTGGACCCTCTCCAACAGCTCTATGTCCTTCTTGTGCTGGGGGCTCCAGAGCTGGACCCACGACTCCAGGTGGGGTCTCACTACAGTGGAGTAGAGGGGAAGATCACCTCCCTCGACCTGCTGGCCCCTCTTCATTCGATGCAGCCCAGGATACGGTTGGCCTTCTAGTCTGCGAGTGCACATTGGTGGCTCATGTTGAGCTTCTCATCCATCAGCACCACCAACTCCTTCTCGGCAGGGCTGCTCTCAATCCCTTTATCCCCCAGTTTGTATCAATAGTGGGGGCTGCCCCAACCCAGATGCAGGACCTTGCACTTGGCCTTGTTGAACCTCATAAGGTTCACGCAGGCCCACATCTCAGGCTTGTCCAGGTCCCTCTGGATGGCATCCCATCCTTCTGGCATGTCAGTTGCACCACTCAGCTTGGAGTCATCTGCAAACTTGATGAGGGTGCACTCGATCTTGCTGTCTATGTGATTGATGAAAATGTTAAACAGCACCGGTACCAGTACAGACCCCTGAGGGGCACCACTTGCCACTGTCCACCCATTTGGACATCAAGACATTGACCGCTATCGTCAGGCTGCAACTTTCCAACCAATTCCTTAGCCACCAAACAGTCCACCCACCAAATCCATATCTCTTCAGTTTAGAGACAAGGATGTTGTGGGGGACTGTGACAAAGGCCTCGCAGTAGGCCAGATTGATGACATCCATAGCTCTTCCCTTGCCCACTGATGTAGTCATGCCATCATAGAAAATGAGTATGTTGGTTCGGCAGGACTTTCCCTTGGTGAAGACATGCTGGCTGTCTTGAATAACCTCCCTGCCCTCCATGTGCCTTACCATAGCTTCTAGGAGGATCTGTTCCATGATCTTCCCAGGCATAGAGGTGAGGCTGACATGTCAGTAGTTCCCATGGTTTTCCTTCCCACCCTTTTTAAAAATGAGTAGGTACTAGTAGAATGGAAGGTGAAGTTTACATAGAGGTACGCAAAAAAATGGTTCACACATAATAATCTATATTTCCATATCCTCCATTTCATAAATGATTACGGAAGGATAAGGTCTGAAACTATCTACTGCTGCTTTTAAAAGAAGAGCTGACTGTTTACTGGATTTTCACTTTAGTTCTGTTGCTCATACGTAGTTTCAGAACAAGTAGGAAAAAACCTACTTGTGATTTTGTGTCAAATCAGTGAACAGCTCTGCTGAAAATTTCCAGGAAATAAAAAGCAAATTCTAGTATTGAAAAAGTTGCTTTGAAACAACTTACTAGAATTTGCATACCAAAATTTGTAAACCAGAATTTACAAACCAAAATTTGACAAAATGTACTTAACATTGAGTACAAGCACATGACATACTGTGTTTGCACAAGATACAAAGGTGGTGGAGCATGGGATGTTCAGGTCCAACTCCTTGCAGCCATACTCCATGTTTGATTTTGCTTGATTTTTTATATGAAAAGAATTTTAAGCAGCCCGTCAGAAGATACACATCTAAAAAATTACCTGTATAAAAGTATCATCAAAACACTTCAAAGTCATGTTTTTCCCCTTTATGACTGCATATAGTTGATAACCTTTTATTCATCAACTTATTTTGTATTTCCTTTCTGAATTTGCCCTCTGTTGCTACAATTCATTGAAACAATCAATCACCTCTCGGACCAAGGTGTTCAATGTACTCAGCTTGTGGCAGTGTTTAGATACAAATGATCATTTCTTGAATTCTTTCCCTACAATCTTTTTCTTACAATTCTTCATAGAGAGTAATTGTACTTTGTCAAGGATAATTAAGCTATAACAAATATGCCTTTAAAATAACACTTTCTTTGAGATTCATTTGATATTGACTTTGTCTACATGCCTTTGGTGGGTAAAAAAATCTTGCTTCCCCTACTTTCATCTGTACAAACAATGAAAACACATAGAACTGTTGAGAATTTATATATGCAGACTTGCAGCTGTTTTTATTTACTCATACTATGAAATATAATTAGAAATTAGAGCTTTTTCTCAAGGAATATGTTGCTTTTAAACAAAATGAATATTTATTCACTAATTCAGAAATAGAAAAATTCTGATTAAAGAGATTTCTTAGAAAAGTTTTTTATTTGTAATATTTGCCGATCATACTTTTTATTGCAAATCATGGTTACCTGGTTTCTCTGGTAACTCTTTGCTGTATTATAATTTTTTTTTTTTAATTAGGATGAATCTAAGACATTTCTTCACACTCTCCTCTTCCCAGTGCTGTCTTACATCATTTGTTTGTATTTTATACATCAGAGAAGCTCCTCTTTATATCAACAGGAACTGCTAAATTCTGTGTAGCATTTGAAGACTTAAAGAGATTTCTCAGTCACAAAAGGGAGGAACTGAAAATGTTTCGGTAAACTGGATAGTGTTAAATTTTGGGGTTTTACAGGAAAGTCATTTTTCAAATTGCTTTAAAATCTGTACCTGAATTAGAGATATGGCTTTTATATTTCACATAGAGACTGTCTACACGTGTGCAAGTGCCTCTATATTTGAACTACAAAGAAGCCATGAACACAAGGAATCATATTGTACTCTGATGTGGCTAATACTCCTCCTGCCTTGTAAGTGAATTTTTTGTCTTACAGAACTATTCTGAAGTAAAAGTCTGCAGCTCTGGGACAAGAAACAAATTCCAGGAAAAAAGCTAGGGGAATGAATATATTACATCCAAAGTTTTGTGTTAACTCCTTTCAACTGTGAGAAACAGAGACTACCGCAATGGAAAGAACACAGGGCACAGATAATTCATCCTTGTTAACTACCCCAGCACAATAGCAGGTAATTCATCGCAGCAGTTGATGTCATCTGAGGTTTTGGTCTTAAGTAGTGTTAATTGATGTTGAAGTGAGATCCAGCTTATTGATATGCATTTCAATTTTAGGAATATTGTCTGCTCTTTCAATGTCTGGTTTTTACTGCGTTTACTTCTCTTTTTTCGTTGTTGTTATCTTGGAGTGGGAGTTGGAAGGGAAAAATTGTTTTCCCTTCCATCATTTTACATGAGAGTGAAATGGATCCAGTTTTCACTAGTCTCGTTTATCAAGGCCAGAAGAATCCTTACTGCTCTTATAAATTAGTATTGCAAAGGAAAAACTTTCCAACAGGTTTTTCATTACTTAAAAATATATTCATAGTTTATTCCCTCCCATTCTCTTGCTAATTTATGTAAAATATCATTGTTCCCTAATACATATGCAATTTTATTATTTAAGTTATTACTAGGCACTTCATTTTCTTTAGGACCTTTCCCTCTGCCTCCTTCCACATCAGTCGATTCAAATTTGTTTGGAATGAAGGCAAATACTGATGAAAAAGTCTCATTGTGTTTCTAACTCTGAAATACAAGAGACTTAAATAGTGGTGCTTCTGTTTGTGCTCTTACCGATTGATTATTTTGCCTTTTGAAAACATAAAACCATATAGTTTGCTTTTCTGATGATCTTCCATATTATTTTACAGTGCAGGCACATGCTGCTTCTACCAGTGCAGTGTTTTGCTGACTACCAGACTGAACATGTAAATAAAATATTTGCTATTTATCCAGCTGTTGTGTCATACCATTCTTATGTATGCACTATCCACACTACCCAGCTTGTGTCAGTGTACCTTGTTCACATGGCTTGCATTTAAAATATTCTGCAAAGGAAAATTGTCCTTACAAACCTTTTGCAAATATTGGCATAACATTCAAGATTATCAGAGGAATTTTCATTGAGATAGTACAGAAAACAAAAGTAAAAAAAAGAAATAGAGTTCTAGGACTTAATTGGGAAAGCTCTGAGGAAGCAGAAAAAAGTTCCTTAGTAATGACGATGAAAAGCTGTTAAACCTAGACATCTGTCATGGTGCAAGGGCCCGGGAAAGGAGGGGGCTCCACGGGAGGGAGGGTGGCAGGACAGGGCCCCATGAACCAGGGACCATCCTGCTGCCCTCAGCCAGGGAGCAGAGCAGACTGGGGGGCAGCCAGTGACAGCCCCAACCTGGGTCATTGGGCACCTCCCTGGGGACTGGGATAGGCCAAGGCCAGTGGGGCCCATCACTGAGAATAGCCAAGCTGTGGTTTAGCTCATGATGGACATCCTGGGGCATCACTGGGGCAGGAAGTGATGGCCTTATAGGCACTAGGAACACAGAATTCCGTCCTTAAAAAATAAATAAATAAATGAACTATAACAACAAAATAGTGCAGTGTTAAGGTTCAACAGCTGGTAAGGTTTGCTTTTTGTGTGACTGTATAGTAGAAATCCATAAGGGATTTAAGTTCCAGACTGACCAAATCTGAGGTGTCAAGGTGCTTCACATACTGTCCCCTGTCCAAAGGGTGCTCCAGATGTGATCTAGAGGAATGATCCACCTGAAGCAAGCTGGTAGCGAAAACACTATCTAAGTAACTCATTTCTAGCTTAGCCACATAAACATTTTGTCCACTTGACATCCTCCTGAAAATAAATACCTGTATCCTTTTTTCAGCCAAAAAAACCCAAGATGTCTGGATGAAATCTTTACTGCAATAGGCAACGTAGACAATATAGCATTTTATTCTTGTTTAAGAAGACTGTCCATCTCTCTAAATTTCAGGTAACCACATAAAAACTGATCCATACATGTGTGGTGAGTCAGTGGCTCTAGTAATTCTGAAGTTGAAAAGGATAAAAAAGATTTCATGCATTTCCAATTGATGCCATTGAACACAAAGTCAGGATATTCAGTTGTCGCACTGGCAATCATTATAATGAGTGTAAAATCAGCTAAGTTGATTAGAAGCCCAGTGAGGGGGCTTCCCACTGTGCAAATGTATAATATTTTAATAAATCATTGCAGCCTTACCTGATCAGAGACATGTTCAACTTTTTCTTTGAAATTATACTACTGCTTGTAAAAAATTTTGAGATTGTCCAAGGTAAGCCTATAGGAGTGAGTGTTACTTTATCTTGTTAAGCCACTGAGATGAGCACAGAAGCCTACCTCTAACATACTTTAGACATCAGATGCCTTAGACAGAAGGAAGACATAGTAATTTATTTTCCAGCCATCTAAAAATGTACTAGAGAGCTCTATGATGTTTGAATGACATTTGGTTGTTAACGTGTGTTAGGTGTACTGTGACAATGCTATCAGCTCCAGAACACTGTAGGTCATAGAAGTCTTGGGTAGGTTTTAGTTTATTTTAGGCATGAGGTTCTCACCTCCCAGATGACTGGGATGATGTTGAAAAAATGTACCATTCTAATGACTGGGACATTTTATTTCCAAATACTGCCTGGAAAAGGATAAAGCAAATATAGGGAAGGTTTCATAAGTGTTTCAGGAATACACTTAAATACCTAAATTTCTCATAAACCAGGCTTCTCTCTACCCTCCCTAAATGTCACCAGGGCAAAAATACTGTGGATTTTACAGAGCCTTTTCGCAAGTGCAATTAGCTTTGGATTGACTTTGATTAAGATTTAATATTGGCTAACTATTTTCCTTTTTGGATACCTCTGTTGTTGTGGTTCACCTTTTAATGCATGATGCTTCTCAGGTAGTGAGTGTAAGATCTTTAAAAATGTAGTTTTAACATCTAAAAATTAGAGACTTGCTCCTGCATCTTTCCAAAACATTCCACTGAGACAAGTTACTTGAATCTCCTTAGGTTTAACATTTGCATAATCAAGCTCTGTTTGGGATGAGGTCCAATTTTCTCTTAAGATGACAAAGTCTAAAACCAGTTCATCCTGTTTAAGAGTCTTGAGAAAAATTGTTGTGAATTAGGGTAAAGCATAACCTTACTGTTTCTGTTACAAGGATCATAGCTCTGAAAATTTTCAAACTAGAGGTGAATTTCACAGATTTTTTTTAATGTACTTTCAAAGTTTTTTCTGTTTAAGAAGAAAAAGAATAAAAAAAAAGAAGAAAAAACACAGTTATACAGACTATTATATTCCTTCCTTAAAAGTAGCTTAACTGTCCAAAGAGTTATGAGTTCCTCAGTGTATTTGCAACCGTAAGACAAGGACTTGGAAATACCTTGAGAAATTCTCAAGCTACATACTGTGCTAGAAGTGTACATTGAAGCCATTAATTTGTCAGTTATTTGATATTTCAATAACTTTAATTTAATTTAATTCTTATCTATACTTTATTTTGCAATTTTTGTCACACTTAATCTTAGAGATCTGCCAAGTATAAACTTAATTGACCTAAATTCTCATTTCTTGGGTCATTTGTTGTTTCTGCACAACCTTGAAGACTAAAGTACAGTATGAAATAGACTAATCAAAGTGTTATTAAAAATACTCCTGAGGATTTCATGTCTTTAACTTACAGATTGCAAGTGTTGCTGTGAAGAACTGTTTGAAACATTTGATGCTTGTTAGTTTGCATGATAGAACACAGAAATGTCTGTATACGCAAAGCAAGACACAGTACTTTGTACTGAACTGATTTTAACAAGAAGTTAAATGAAGTTTCTCCAGCAGTGTAGAGTTATGAATCAAAAAAAAAAAAAAAAGAAAAAACCTAGACTCTTCGGTAATCTACTTCTTTTATAAAGAAGTCTTAGTAATAAGAAGCAGACACATTATTTTTTCAAGACTTTTAGAACTTAATAAAACATCTAAAACCTGTCTAAATCATAATAAAAACCCTGTGTGTACACTGCAGGTCATTCCAGTATGCTTGTTTTTCTAGCCTTGACTTGTGCTTGGCTCCTCCAGTAACTCCACTGATTTCTAAGTTAATCTAGAGTTTCAAGATCTGGCAGAAAGTGGTTACAGAGATCTTTTCCTGAGAAGAATCCTAAACGGTTCTTCTGAATACTGAAGGGGAAATTAGTTACTTGATTTTCAAGAAGAATCCAGTAGCAAAGTGGAGTATACTTCCAGTAACCATCAAAAGGTTTAGTGTTTTAAACCTGGATTATGAAAACATCTTGTTATCCATAGTGACTAATCTTGCATCACCATTTACTAGTAGGTTTCCTACCTTTCAGAAGAACATTTTCAAACCTGAGACATTATTTCATACTTCAGCAAGTGACTTCTCATTCTGCAGAAGTTATTCTATTTTTAAATAAACTCCATGTTCCAAGAAAGTAAATGAAGAGTCTCAGCTTCACATGTTATGTTTCTTATTGTCATACAGGAATTCTTAGTAGTTTTCTGGTCTTGGTTGCTACTATACACAAAGTAAGTTACTTCTAAGGGATCCAGTAACATCCAGTTAAAGAATGATCTGAAGTATTCCAATACTGGATACTACATATAGGCTCCATTTACTTTATATTTTCGGTTGAAATACACTGTTCATAAATTAAAGCACTCCAGTAGGGTTTAAGGGAAAGAATTTTTTCTTTCATACTGTACAACCAGTTTTAAAAAGAAGTACACTTTTCTGGAAAGCCTAATATGTAGAAGTTTTTCTTTGTTAAGGTTTTACACTTTCTACCAACTCAAATCAGATCTTGAGTGACTTGTGAGCAGTCTGGCTGGAGTAAAGGTTAACAGACTTGAGTTTCTACAAACCCTGAAGTGTCTAAGAGGCAAGAGTAAGCAGTACATTCTTGAAAGTAAAAATGTGAGGCCGGTGAGAAACAGGCTGATTCAATATCTCATGAATATTAACTCCATTATCAGGACACTGCCGTATTTTTACAGAAGTCCCAGAGTTACCTTCAGGAACACATTCTACACTCTCTCATTCTGCAACACACTTGAAATTGTGCTCCCTGAGGCAGTCATGGGCCAAGACTGCATTTTTCACAAAAAACATATTAATGTTGGCATTGTTACCCTACTATGGACCTCAAATTTTGTGAGATAGATGTTTGTCTGGTAGGCTGCAGATATCATCAGTACATGTTTATGTCTATAGAGCACTGGCTCTATTTTTTAAGTTATTCTTCCCTGAAAAGATGTGAAAAAATATATCTCTGTTGGTAAACACTGTAGTAAAAAGGAAGTAGCAGTTCTGTTGAAATTAAAAGATTTTGTTTCCAACTTAAGTTATTGATGAAAGATGTGCTTGAATGTACTGGGCCTGTGTCTTGAAAAAATTAAGGATGAAAAATCACTGATTTTTAAAGTTAATTCAGGCTTTTCCACAGGGGTTTAGCTAGCAGAGAAAGTGGAAGAGAATCCACATTATTAGATATTAGATCGGCTATTAGGAAAAATGTATTTGCTGAAAGAGTTGTGAAGCACTGGAACAGGTTGTCCAGGGAAGTGTTGGAGTCACCATCTCTGAAGCTGTTCAAAAAACTTGTACATATATCACTTCAGGACATGGTTTAGCAGGCATGGTGATGATGGGTTGACAACTGGACTCTATGATCTTAGAGGTCATTTCCAACCTTAATGATTGTGATTCTGTTATTATGGAGTCGATCCCAAGGTTACTCAAAACACCAATGAGCAGATACATTTGTTAAAACAGATCAGCTATTTTTGCTAATATGCAAAAAAAGGGACATAAACATGTATAATATGATATCATTTGAAAGAATGCTGAAGAACCAGAATATCTAATTTTTCAATCTGTATGCACAGTGCTGCAGATATAGCTAGCACCCATGAATTGTCAGGTACTACGTTAAAACTTAACAACCGCAACAAAACCTGGGAAACAAACAAAAAAAGACCGAGATCTTTCCGAACAAGGTCATATACAGTGTGGTAGTGAGCCTAAGAAGTACAAAATCAGTTATTGCTCAGGTGTCATATCTCATTCATTCTCTTTTCACCCAGCATTGTAGAGCTCACTGCTATAGGTCCCGTATGCTGTGTGTCTATCATAACAGCACAGCTGATACTGTAACAGCACTGTTGAAATTGCTTTTCTATTTATTGTTGTAGTTTACTTTTGATCCCTAATGAAAGAGGCACATTTAGTGTTCTCTTGTGTTAGAGATGTTAAACCAAAACATTGTGCTTTAATTGCACAGGAGTGGTTACTGTTCAAGCTGAAACTAAAATGATTCTCCTTATCAAGGCCAAATTCTTTGTGGGAAGGTTTTTCATAAATAATTGAAGTACAAACAATTGTAATAGCAACCAGTGGGAATTAGGGGACATGGGCTTACAAACACAGCAATATGTTTTGCAGAGCTAGACAAACCTACGAGTCAGGTTGCGGAGTAAGATGGCAAAATGTTTTCTCTTTACCTGTAGGCTTTTTTTTAATGTCACCTATTTTTGATGTCTCCTCTCAAATTATATTTTCATGACCAGAATTTTGAGAGTTTATTTGAAACAACTTTTCATTGTATCAGGAATTAGAAAAGTTAACTATACATTTTCAATACTCATTGACGTTGGTAAAAAATATATCTTGCTATTGTTAGGTTAGAATAGGGTTAAATGAACAGCCAATCCCTGACTGGTTGATGCTTTTATATCTTTGACTTCAATGGAGACAGATGGAAGTATTTAAAAAGACAGAATAAAAAATCTTGAATTAAGTGATCACTATTCGCTTCAGATCTTTTTTAGAAATGTAGTAATAGACCACTCATGGGCTTTAAAATTGCGGAAGAAGAACCTCTTCATTTTGGCAAGATTGTTTTAGATGTTCAAGACTTCTTTTTTCAGAAAAAAGGGCTTACAAAGTGTTACATACATGCTTCTCTGAGTTCTATATCTGCTTATTTATGGGGCTTCTTTGAAGTAGTAGGAGTAATAACAATTAAGGAAAACAAACAAAGCTTTTCTATAAGCTATTTTAATATTATTGACATATAATGTGATACTGTAGATAAGAATGTATTTGATAAATAAATTTAAAAATCTAAATGAAGGAAAGGAGGAGTGGGTGGCAGGTGGCAGAAAAAGTTTTTCTTATTCTGATGGCAACTGAGAATGATTTATCCAGTCATAGAAACAGAAAAAACATCTGTTTCCCTAAAACAAGGAAATTATCATGCTCAATTACACACATAGTTTGTCTGTACCTGTGTACTTCTCTGACAGCAGATGCGTACAAATAGATTTTAAAACACTAAAATTCTATTGATGGATTTTATGCAGTAAAATAATGTTATGGGGCTTTTTTCCATTGTAATTCCTGACAAGGAATTAATTTCTGTTTTAAATATATGCTTGAGATGCTCTTAAACTTTGGTAGAATTTTTTTTTTCTACAGTACTAAGTTTATATGTGTATACTTTACCTGGTTCTTTATTGTCTCCCAGCCTTTTATCCAAGAATAACTTCATTTCTATGTCAACTTTTGAGCCAAATAACTGGCCAAGTGGTTTACAAATGGTGGTTGGTCATTCAGAGCGTATCAGATACAACTATCAATATAATTATGCCTGGGAATATGTTTCCAGTGACATTTAGGGGCAGGATATTGGAATTTAATATTGTACTCAATATCTTGACATGGGCAAAAGGGAACTGTATAGATAGAAACAAGACTATGTTCAAGACTATGTTGAAACTATGAATGTTTCAACAGCACATTACTATGCAAAAATATCTAAGTAAAACAGAAAAAATCTCATTAATAACAGTTAACATGATCATACAGAAACTTCACACTTTCTGCCCCTTGACTCTGGTGTTGAGCTCACCTTTTCAACAATTCTCCAAGTCCTAAGGCTAACAGTTCAGATTTCTTGTTGAAGGGTAGGGGAGGAAGGATAGGGTGACAAGAGGTTTCTGTCTCTTGAGGTCTTCACTGAGAGAACTATAATGTATATTCTGGGGACTCGTCTCAGACCCAGATATACCGAAATTTATTTCTTTGCATTGCTATGTCACAGCCTGCTTCCTTCTCATTGCTTGCCAGCTGAAGCCTGGAAGATGTACAGTGACCTCCTCTCATGTTTGGGAGTTGCTGGTCTCAATGGGCCTCCCTGGGAGACTCAGGTCTTGTCCAGATACAGCACTTACAGAGCTGCATCTCCAACATGTTTGGAACTGGCCACCAGATGCTTGTCAAGGCAAAACAAGAGAGCAGCCAAGGCCAGCCCAGGCAGGTCCTGAGACCCTGCACAGCCAGGCCAGTAAAAAACCTAAGGCTTTTTACCAGTGATGTTAATGACATGTGTCTTGTGATACACGAAACAATCATTAATTGATTGCTCTTTGATGCTACTGCAAACACTTTGGCAATCTCAGCTGTCATGTGGTTCAGAAAATGACGTGTAAGCAGAGGCAGAATGAGCTACTAGTTCTGAAGGGGGGATTTTGGAAGTTTTTATTATGACTTTCATTCCTATTTTATCTTGTATGCCTAAAGTTCTGTTTGTAAATGGAACACAGATACTTTCCATTCTTTCCTTTTACTGTTACATTCTACATGTCTGGCACTGGAAGCCAGGTGAATGAAAAGGTACAGTCACCAAGTCAGTAATTCTTATTTGAATCATTGGATTCACGTCCCTTGTATGCAGTAGGAAAACCTTTTGCTGCACTTTTTCTGCTTTGACTAAATTTCTGATATTCCAGCCTGAGAAGGCTGGAATCATCAAAAGAGAAAACTCACTGCTGACTTCCAGCTAACGTTTTCCCTGAACTAGTATATATTTGCATAGAAAGAGATATCTTATCTATACTGCACTTCTTTAAGTTCATCTATCATTATTCTTTTATGTCTAGATGAGTACTTTGTGAAGAAAGATCTACATACATTAAAAAAACCATAAACTTTTGATCTACTAGGAGAACAAACCTAAGAAGAGCCCCTCCAAGGACGTTTACTGAAGCAGCTTTGCAAAGTTGAAACAATAGGTAATTTATTCAAGTGACAGGTATTGAAGATTTGGGATTACATTTTTTAAATGCACTGTCTACAAAAGTTGAGCTCAAGGTGATTGTTTAGCACTTTAGTTAACAATGTGCTCCCGGGGATACGTCTGACACAGTCAGATGCGCGACTCTTCTTCGGGGGTGAAGAGAGGTTCAGGCCCCTCAACCCATCCATCAGGTAAGGTTTTCACTTGGTTCCTCCTCCCATATAGGGTTTTTAAGGGCGAATTTTATATGTTTGAAAATCTTTTGACTAGATGGGACTAAGTCACTTACTATGTGTCCATTGACTCTTAGCATGGAATGTTGTGTCCCAAACAGGACTTGGCAGTTACACGCCTTCGGAGTGGGCTTCTTGGTATGCGCTTCCAGGGGCCATCTGTTTAAGCAACTTCTGTCTGTGTGGCCTCCTTCACCTCCTGGAGATTACTCAGTTTACAATGATGGGCTGTCCCCCTTTCCTTCTGTCTTATAAGAGAAGTCAATTTCTTTCTTTGATAACTCCTCGGTTCTTGGCACATGAGACCGAGCATGTCATTGGCACATCCCGCAAGGCCATCGACCCACACCTCAGTAAAAGGAAAATTAAATTCTACCATATACGAAAAACATGTTGGGTACACACCAGTATTGGTGTGTGGGGGTCCAAAACTAGGCAGCATCCCTACACTGTAGAATCACCTGCACTCAGACTGATGCCTCCCTAATTGGCCTTAGTTTGCCCTAGTTGCTGGCTAGGTGTACAGTTGGCCTCTGCTCAGGCCATTGTCCACCAGGGCCCATGGCCACGTCCCAGAGCTGCTTCCTGGTCCCAGCATCCCAAATCTGCACCCCTACAGGGCTCTGGCTTCCTGGTACAGAATGTGGCCTCATCCTTACTGAATTTCGTGGGGTCCTGTTGGCTCTTTTTCCCCACAAAGACAGCCCTTGTGCTATTCAGTGCACATCTCTGTCAAGAGGCTGTTTTATTTACATTTTCTCCTTTCTTGGGTTGGACTCTGCCTCTTCTGTTTTGCTAAAGCAACTTACTGGTTTCTTTTTGGTCTAAAACTTCATTGCAAGCGTATTCCTGTAGTGGACATTTTAATGTGAGTAAAGATAAAAGGCTGACCCAGTGTGCTTCTTCCTTATTTGTTTATGCAGGTAAGTACCTATCCACTACAGAGGTCCCATCGCAATGATGTAATAACAAATTAGATGGTTATTTTCTGATATATTTCTCTAAATTGAAAGGGTTTTCCTTTTTCTCTCTTTCTACAATCTGGAACTGAAAACCACTTGAAGCCTGTAAATACCTAGAATACGCCCTCCCTCCTCCAGCATATGATTGTGTTCTGCTGCCAGAAGAGAAAATATGGAGCTAATATAGCTATCAATACTTTCTAATAAACGATATTCAAGAAACAGACTTTCCAAAGGGCAGATAAAAACTAGACCACAGTAATAATCATAGCACTTAAGGCCTGTTCAATTTTTTATTATTGCTTTTACTTTGTACCCGCTGTGTTCATACTGTGCTGTTTTGAGAACACATTAGCTCCAAGCGCTGTTACAACCCACAGTCAGGTTAACAATACTTTCCAGCTATCAGCAATCATCAATGCTCAGCAGACAGTGTTAATAATCTACAGTTAATGAGTAACAGATGAAAACTTGTCTGTGGCTGGAAAACCTACAGATTTCTTTGCTGCATATGTTTAATGAAAATTATCGGTCTCCAGTTTTAACTGTCTGTGCATACATATTTTTGCTCCGATTTACAAAATGAACAGAATTTTGAGGTTAGCTTTCCATTTGTGTAAGATTAGTCTTGAATTTTTCTACCCAACCCACCTGCAGGCAGCTGCCCCTAAGAAGCGATGTGTATTCTGTAGTTGTTCGTACAAGCTGTTGTGACTCTGACAACCACGAAATTACCCACTACAAATTAGCTAGTTTAGCCCGTTTGCTCCCCTTAGTCAAAGAAGGTTTGTTTCTTTTTCTAGCTCTGTGATTGCAGACCAAAGACCTAGAGAACAACAGGTAAGTTACTGATTTTATTTTCTTATTCTACTGATCAGCACATATTTCCAATAAGAGAAGAAAACACCAATTGAATTTTTTAACTTTTGGATTAGATATTCTCACCATTTAATGCAGTTCTGAGAAGGCAAACAGGAATGTTGCAAAGTTCACAAAGTGACAGTGCTCTGGTATAAGATTTTAAATAACTTTAAAGCTGGTGTACGAGATCATGAATTAGACATAGAAGGATGTAATTTCATGAGTACTATTAAACCAAGGGCAAGTGTGACTTGCTAATACAAATTTTTAGTTTGAACATTGTATTTTTTTCTTTTTTTTTTCCTGTGATAGTTCTTACACTGAGAACTTTGTTTTCACAAAAAAGAAGAAACTGTGTACATGGAAGTAAGAGTATGTTGTTAGTTACATTATCTTTTCAACAGCATAATAGCATCCAAAATTATTGCAGTAAAACATAAAAATCTCTTTAATAACAGCTAACACTGTCATACAGAAACATCACTCTTTCCACTCTTTGACTCTGTGTTTGGCTCACCTTTCCAATGACTCTTCAGGTCCTAAGGCTAACAGTTCAGATTTTCTCAGGAAGAAGAGGGGTGCAGTGGTAAGGTGACAAGTTGCCTTCCTCCTGTTAAAGCAAGCTAAAACAAGATAGGGGCCACAACCAGTCCAGCCAGGACCTGAGACCCTACACTACCAAACCAATACAAAGCCTGTGGTCTCTTACTAGTAACAGGATAAAACCATACTCAACACAGCATAAAGTGATTGTTTAGGGGTTTTGTTTGTTTTTTTGTTTTTCCAACCTTTTTTTTCCTGTGCTGCTTTTTAAATTCAGATCCTTTTATAATGGTGTTGTTACGCCTGTATTAGCATACCTAGACAAAAGAAAAATAACTTCTGAATTATTTTCTTCTGTTTTGTCCACATGTGAAATATTGTTAATATAGCCTTAAAAAAAAAAAAAAAAAAAAGAGAGATTGAAAAAAAAACAGATAG
>Ga0065711_1035095_pt1 | contig 22823 bp, 17 predicted proteins | sample Hoacrofraction12_FD_59098 | JGI IMG/M metagenome (GOLD analysis project Ga0065711, IMG submission 59098) | Hoatzin crop microbial communities from Cojedes, Venezuela - Epithelial fraction 12 v2 (version 2) | ecosystem: Host-associated > Birds > Digestive system > Esophagus > Crop | place... | reverse complement strand
AGGTTGGACAGGGCTCTGAGCAACCTGATCTAGTTAGTGGTGTCCCTGCTCGCTGCGGGGGGGTTGGACTAGATGACCTCTAGGGGTCCCTTCCAACCCAAAACTTTCTATGATTCTATGATTCTATGATAATTACCAGTGTCAAATTGTAACACAAACATTTGGGTATACTTTCTGACATAATCTCTGGCTGGTAGCAGTGAAGTTATTCAGCTTTTTATTCAAACTGTCCAATCATTTCCTAACATTGTCTCTTTAGGTGACCAATATGTTAACAAAATTTTAACCCCGAATTTTCATGAAATTTTCCATTTCACCTTCACCACATTCTACTAGTTTTGAAGATCACAATGGCTGCTAATTCAGTTAAGCCTCATGACCTTTATGATACTATGTTAGCTTTCAAAAGGAGCTGATCAGAATGATCAGATCACAGGATTAGAAAAGGAAGTAGATAAGGACCTCAGAACACTACATAGTGAAGTATTGATTGAAAACTTACTGTTTTTATTCTACATAGGGTGTTGTCCAAAAACATTAAGGACAAAAGAAAAAAAAATTAATATTTACAAACATTATGATGATATTTGAAGGTTAACATTTTCTCAGTTTTTGCTTTCACCGTTGTTCTTCTGAGAAGTTATTTCATAGATATGCTGCCATGCTTTCAGTCTATTACAAAGTTTACCATTTTTTGCCAGAATAAAAAAATTGAATTATGGCATAGAAAATAAAAATAGAAGCAAAAAAAGCAATGGTCCTTTTTAAATTTTTAAATTTTTTTTCCCCAAAGGAAGAAAATTCATAGCTCATTCTTTATGCAGTGATGACAACAGGGAAACTTTCATGCTCTCTAAAGAAAAAAAGTCTTAAATTGTACTTGGTTGGCCTAAATATGACTGGTTTTAGAAATTCACCCAGATTTCTACCAAGACATAATTGAATTTAGGTTAGTAAGTATTACCTCATTTTCCAAGTTACTGTCATAATAATTTAAAAATAACTAAAAAAGCACACTAAGTGTGTGCAGAGAGCACATAAAAGCAATGAGAAAACTGAAGGAGTATTTTATACAGAAACATTTTTTCCACTCAGCATTTAGTAAAAACATCAGTAGTAAAAGACCTCACTTTTTGCCACATTCTTCATTAAATGGGATGTGGTACACAACAGTTCTACCAACCTGGCCTTCCCACCACAGACGCCACCACAGCCACCTCTAGCCACAGCCCCCATGAAAGCCTTTACCTCAAAATGCGTCTGTTGCTGACTCCTGCGAAATAAGCACATTAGTTCAAAAACTGTTCCAGGTAAGCTGAGCAACTTCTGCATGGCTCAAATTGCCTCACAGAGTGGTATTGTAGCTTATACATGGCACGCTCACATATGCTTTTCTGCATCTGTAAAGTTAACTGTAAATTAAACTGGTTTGGATTGGAAATCAAAAATATTTTCCACAGAACTGTACTATGGAGTAATGCAAGTTTGTAACAGTGGGCAGGCACCAGGCAGAGGACATCACCCTCCATCTGAGCAAGGATTGAAAACCCTCAGACCAGGCCTCCCTTATTTTTGGCAGATTATCAGGCATAGAAGAGTGACACGAGAATGTTAAATACAAGGAGATGTTAAAAATGTCCCTATCTTTATACTGTGGCTCATAAGCAAACGAGGTGCAGTCAGTCTTTTTCTGTTTTGTTCACGCTGCACTGCATGGGTTTGGCAAGTCACAAAGGACTGCAACAGCTACCAAAAAAAAAGGAGAAAAAGCAAATTAAAAACAGTGACAGGAAAAGAGATAAAACTATTACAAAGTTTAACTGTAGTATTCTTATATGCCTTTTGTGTATTATGCACATATGCACAACGGCACATAACCGGTTTATAATTATTTGGGGGAACAAAGTCAGAAAAGAAATGAGGACATAATCTCAATGTTGTATGGTCTGTAACACAATGTTAAGAAAGAAAAGAAGAAACAGTGTTGGTCAGGTTCAGCAAAAAACATTTCTGTTATTAGCAAAGACACTACTTTTCCATAGATTACTTCAGCATTTTTCTCTTTGTCTTTTTTTTTTGGTAGACAGGCATTGTCTGATTATATTGTTTGTAAAGACTCATGAATCAAATGGTAAGGGGGAAGACACGCTTTTTTTGAGGAGAGCATCTTTTAAAGCAGAGAATGAAAATAGCCATGTTATGAGCAAAAAATCATGGCATAAATAAATGAAGACATTGCCAAAACTGATAAAAATCCTAATGTGATGCACATTGACTAAGCCTTATTGATTATTATGAGTAAGCCTCACCACTACTTGTAGAGTTAGAGTCTCATATACTTTCAGCAGATTGTTTCTGTGAAAAATATGATGCAGCAACACAATAGCGTAGTATTAATCTACTGCTTCTGAAACTGTAACAAGTCAGCAGGATTTCAGCGTTCCACTACCAGAGCCAGAAGAAAGAATGAAGAACAACCGTGTTCTGGAAATGCAGAAAACATGTGATGCATTTTCAGAGGTTACAGAAAATGCAGAGAAATGCACAGGTTGGTAAGGTCCCTGCTGAAACCTCATTTTATCAATAACATAGTAGTAGGCTACCTCTGCACTGAGACAAGATGATAACACCAGAAGCTGAAAGTGTTTGTGGCAAATTACAAGCATAAAATATTAATTTCTTTATAGTTCTGAGTTTTTATCAGCCTTCTCTTTGTCTGAGACCTTTTACTTTATTCTTGTAAGACGACTTCAGTTGGATTAAGTATAACACCAATAATTACTATTCTTTATAACTCCTTATTTCATTCTAATTTTCTTTTCTAGGCTAGTAGTTCAAGAATATTTCCAGTGTTGAGCTGCCCTATTGCAAAACCTCAGGAATCTGTCCTGCCTGCCATCAAGTGACATAGTAGTATTAGTAGTAGTTTCTTTATCCTTCTCCCTGCTCCTTTCCTTAAATGACATCAACTTTTTAGCATATCTAACAGACAAAAAAGGCTTAATCACCTTGTTAATGCACTTAAATCCCTGTGAAACTCTGTTATTTTACAAACAAAGCAAAAAAAGCAAGGGTGACTCTTACATCGAACATACTTTGAACCAATATTTTGGATCACAATGTTCTGTTTTGGCAAAATTTATTGTTATGATTCCTTTTAAAACTTTTGCCGCTCCAGCATTTCTGGATAAATTTCAGACCCTCAAACATCAGCATGTGGATTATTCATAGGAATGTTCAGGCTTTAAATCTCGGCTAACATTCTTCCCTTTATTCTGAAGTGCAGCCAGTCTGCTCTCCAGGAATGTCAAAAAATGGGCAAATGATTTTAGTAATCTAGAAATGAATTTCATCTTATAATTTCCTGTCTTGAGTCTGTCTGGATTCATCTTTAAACGAAGAGATTTATGCAGTCTGCTGGATTTCAAAGAACAATGAATGAAATGTCCCTACATACTCAATTTTTTTTTATGCCTGGAAATCCTTCATTTTTTTCACCTTTTCTGTACATTAATCTTTTTATGAGTGATTTAAAATGCTTTTATATCAAAAGTAGAATTAACATAACAGGAATTCCTATAAAACTCCTACACAAGAATCTCCAGGAACAGGGAGGGTTTCATATTGATTCTACTATACTCTTAACAAGACATTTAAAGAAGTACACGTGTTTAGTAGGAATACTCCCATTTTATGTTTTTTTCTTGCTATTAAAACAGCAACTCCATAATTTCAACCTCAGACCTGCAGTGATAAAACTTTTTTGTTTTGCAACTACGCTGAAAAATAGCCCCAAAACCCAGTAGCATACCCCTGTTACTTGAGAAAACGTACAGGAAGAGACAGGTGTCCAACAGGGACTAGTCTTCTGCTATTAAACTCCAAAAGCAACTTTAAATACTGTACTTTGCCACAACCTAAATATTTAGTCTCTACAGCTATGATTATTTGCATAAGAAATTATTAAGAACAATGCCCCATCTGTTGGAAAACATTTTTAGAAGTCAGATGAATCTGTAGTTTTCCATTATGATTGGTAGAGGCTAATAGGATGCTTGCCTTTATTTTCTTGGCTTTATATCCCATATTTGCATATTTTCCATTGTATTCAATATGCAAGTGTTTTTTATTATTAATTTATAATACAGTGATTTTATTTTGTCTTTTATAGAGCTAAAAATTCATTAAGGAAAATTCTTGATACAGTACAATACAATTCACGTAGGAAAACTGTTTTCATTTATGCAATTTCTTGTCTTAAATATGAATCTAACAGGAGATAGAAATCTGACAGTAATCTGAATTTCTGTTTAGGCAATGCCTCAACTCTTTGCTCTTTTTGATGATGTATTTGTTATTTTCACTGACTCCACTGAAGTACAGGGGGACTCTATGTGTTCCCAAACTTTTGAACCTCCCACACATTCTGCACAGAACTGATCTATAACAACTAGAATGTAACTATATATTTTGCTACTAAGAAATTCACCTTTCAAATCCTGAATTTTCTGAGTAGCTAAAATATCTAAAAAGCTAAAACAATTTTGCTATTAGTTGCATATTTTATCACTACAAACTCTTACTACAGAAATGTAAAGAAACTACAGTGGTGGGAAGAAAAACAAGCTTTTTGTCTTATTTAAGAGAAGCTGTCTTCTTTTTCTCCAAGCGAGGTTTGCTGTCCTGCGGAGCCTCAAAACAGTGACTTCCTAACATTTATATTGTAATTTTTCCTCCCCTTTAAAGAAGAGTAGCTTGAAATTTTATGTAAACATAAGCACCAGTGTTCCATGAAGATACATGAAAAGGAATGCATTGGGCACTCTTATCTGGAAATAATGTGGGGTTTCATGCTTAAGTCAGAGTTTTATGGTCAGGCCAAGAAACAGCAAAGCCATTTCCTCTGTAACCACATTCTGTAAGTAGCCAGTGTCTTCCCAAAATGGCCACTCACTTTGGGAGGCAACATGAAAGGATCTGTCAGTTGGCATGTCTCTGAGCAGGACACTTGCATGAGTTCCTTAGAGAATCTTGATGTTCACTTCACATTCTCAGCTAGCTGAAGCTCCTGAGAGTAGTCTAGGAACGGACCAGCAGCCGCATACCTTTGTATCCAGGAATGAAAAAGCCCCTCTGTTTTTAATTGCAGCATTCTTGAAACCAAAATGTCAAGGTAGCACAGTATACTGTCATCCTAACTTGGTAACACAGGTGATTTCATTGGTAAAAGGCCTAATTAACCACTGTTTATTCGGTGCTGTTTAAGCAAACCCAGTCTTCCATGTCTTTTTCTTACCAGATACATAATAAAGCTCAAAGACGTTATTTAATACCTCACCTGCTTTATTACATGGTGTTTCCTGTGGAAGAACACAAATGAGTCAAGATCAGAAAACAACCATTTCCATACTGCCTGGGGGGACTCACAGCATTTCTGGAGATGACTTGATTATCAGCAAATTAGCACCAACAGAACAAATGGAAGCAATTCAGGCATTACTGAAAGAAGGTATTTCCAGAAAAATGCTATAAATGTAGAACTAAAGGAAGAAAAAAGTAAGTATTTGTTACCTATGCAACAATGGTTATCTTTTGAATGAAAAATGACTAACAGGAGCTGGGAGATTAGCATCTGAATAGGTTACAAGCTTTAGAAACAATCAATTTTTATACCAATATTTTCAAGTGGAAAATGAAGGGAAGAAAGCTTGCTCCCCACAGATTCTAAACTTGCCATTATTTCATTTTCTGTTATCTGTTCTTGTCCAAAATAGTGTGTGTTATCAAATTGTTTCATTTCTCCTAAAGATTACTGTGACAAGAAAGCTTTTATACACATTAAAGAAAGAGTGATTCAGATACCCAATGCTAAAAATGCCAAAATTTCACAAGTCTGATCTGCATGAGAAGACAGAGGTTTCTACTGCTTTTATCAATCGCTTTTCCCAGAAATAAATTGATAACTTCTTAAAAAGTGCTTATCCATACAAGCCTTTATAACAAAATTCTGCAGCTATCTCATTTTTAATAATATCCAAATGAAAAAAGAAGTATTTAAACAACTCTTAAAAACAATACTTAATTATTTTAAATGGCTCATGACTGGATATGAATGAACGTGAATACAAAATGGAGAATGTACTAGCAAATTGACAACTATTTAAAATGTTTCTATCACTATTAACTCTTTTCACAGTAATCTTTCAAAGCAACTAATGCCCAGCAGTCTCCATAACGGTCTTTCCCAATGGAGACTTCTGAAATACATATCAACCCTCTGGTCAGTGAGAGAATCCTATAGCTCTATAGCATACCCCATAGCAATAGACCCTGTAGCTGTTCTGAAGATCATGGTTTGGGCGGAAGTGGCAGTGCAATGGTAAATAGCTTTACAAAGACTGGAACACGAGTTGTTAAGAGTTGGTTGACGCTTTGAAGAGCTCTTTCCCTAGCTCAACAAGCTTTTTCTTTCTCATTATCTTCCCTCTACGTATAACTAAGGTGTATCTTAGGCTGTCTTTTAATCACATCTTTAATCTATTCTTAATAATCATAGAAAACTGCCACCTTCCTCTACAATTTAATTAAGTCTCTCCCCCAGAATGGTTTAAGATGCAGGTTGTTTTTAACTGATAAACTACATAAATGACCAAACTAGGAATGGGATGGATGGATCCTCATTCAAGATCTGATGTAACAGAATACTTGCATCCTTAACATTAAGGACATGAACTACACAAATTTCTTACACTCTTACAGTTAAACACATGTAAAGCTTATGCACTCCACTGCATCGGAGACATAATCTCTAAATTAGATGAGATTGTAACATTAAATTTTGTTAAAGCCCAGTTACACTGACACTTGCTTTTGAGGTGGTGAAATTCTATAAAACTGTTCATGAGGGTGGAAGAAGGATTAGTTGAAAATTACTTCACCACTTTCTTGTGAATCCAGTTGCTCTTCCCTCAGTATCCTGTTTTCCTTCAATTTCACAAACACTTAAGCAAATTAACCCACAATAGAATAAAAAACGGAGATGTAGTAACTGATAAAACAAGATGGCATTGGATTGGAGATATTTTAGACATCTTCAAAAACTTCTCCAACTAAGAAGGAAAAAAGTAGTGACTCTATGCACAGGTAACTGTGCTAATGTGATTACTCACAGACACAGGGTATTGTGACGTGTTAACAAGCTACACTTCACAAGGTTTGCCCAGTCTCATATCAAAGTGTAAGATTATATCCATGAGTGAAAGGGCAGAGAAGAATGTTTAAGTTAATTTAGACAATTCATTTTTGCATCACACACCAAAATAGTACTGCTGTTGAATTTTATTGCACCAAATAATAGACTGTATGGGAATGGCTAGCTGTTTCCTACACACATCTTCAAAATTGCTATAATGGCAGCTAAGGTTTCAAAGTCAACATACAAAATTATTTAACATCTGGCTAAATACTTTTTTGTTCTTAACTAGCCTACTGTGTTCTTAATTTTTAAAGTCATCCTCTAAAAACATTGTAAATCTGAAGGGAAAGCTTACTACATTTTTCAAATTTAGCCCAAAATCTAGAGAGTTCATGTGAAAGTTTTACATACACAAATAAATGCATTTTGTGGGAAATCAATAGGTATCTGTTGAGTTTAGACATTGTCTGTGGATTATGACATCAAATTGATTACTGAAGTTTATACTTATCTCTAAAAACTTTATTTTTTCTGCTTACAGAGTCCTACAAGGTTATGAATCATTCTGATGGAGGATAAAATAGGTGAGACAACACATGAATTCTGGAAAAATGAGAAGATATGGGGGAACAGTATCCTGTTTTTCTTTCTGGGTACCTCAAACTAAGACTTGAATGTGGAAATGAATGCATGGTTGCCCTTCCTCACACCCACCTCTGTATATGATTCCCACTTTCTCATCCTTCTTTTCAATGGTTTTCAATGGAAATTGCCAGCGACTTGTTTTAAATCATATATATGCAGTATAAACATTAGTAAGGAGATTAACAGATCTGTGACCTGCTGAAGACATGAAACTGCATGCTTCTAAATATGGCTGAAGTCACAGAAACTGGACTAATTGCATTTATTTTCAAAATCAAATACATAAAGACAAAAAAAATTGTCAGAAATGAATGATACTAGTCAATGACAGAAGTTAGAAATGTTAAGTTAGGAACAATGTCTAGAAAAGCTACTAGTAAGAGAAACCTCTAATGTTTGGGGTGATGCTAGCAAGAATCGCTCAACAAATCAGGAATTCAACAAGTGTATCTCAGGGAACAAATGCAGCGCTGTTTCCAGGTGGGACTGTTGCAAGATAAATGCCTGTAAAAGCCTTCTGGTTTACTCCTGGTTTTGCAGCTTTGTCAAAGGAGTTGACCTTTGAGCAATGCACAGAACATACACAGTAACACATCAAATTAAGTGGATTTCCTGTTTTTAACAAATGACATTTAAATATTCTTTTTATTGAACAATTTACAAAACTTTTACAGAATACTAAAAAATTTGGAGACTTTAAAAATGTTAATCTTATAATTAACAGTCAGGGACATACTTTCTTTGCACATAAGGCAGTGATATTCCAAACCTATTGCTATGAACTTCACTGTAACAGACAACCATCTGCCTTCACGCTAAAGCAGAAGCATTATGTTTTTTCCACTCGTGTAGTGATTTCACAATGAAGCAGATACAACAGCTTAGCTAATAAAGAATTGTTTCACGTAGGAAAGAACGATACAATTCATATTGAAGGCACCAAGCTTCTTTACTGAGAAACGAAAATGAGAAAAGGTAGCTCAGAGTACACTGTCTACCATTCGTTGTATTCCCTATCCACACAATCATCCCTTTCTATTGCATGACCTATTGCATCACTGCTCAGTAATAAAGATTAAATTTACACTGGTAGCAGATTTTCTGTGTTGCATATGAAGTCAGAGTTTTTAAAATAAAGCTTTTAGCAACTTCTTGTTTCCAGACAACTTCAGTAATTTATAGTAAAAAAAAGAAGGAAAATACTGAAAGCAGTATTAAAGGGAGCTGAGGCTTCAGATGGTTGCACATGTATGCTTTAGACTAAATCCTCACTTTATACCTTGGCATATGTCCAATGCTGATATCTTAAATTTGACTTCTGCAAATACACTTGTTTATACCCATAATTTTCTATTTCCTTAGAAAAATGGAGATAGAGTTCCACTTTTCAGAATTGCCATTTAAGGACATTTCAGATTTCAGAGTTATCTGATTATTTAGCATAAATACACTGCATATTCAAATAAACTGGCTTCGCCTTATGTATCCAAATTGGCACATGACTTGAACATATGAATCTTGTAAGGGCAGAACAAGCTGCTGGAATTTATTTGTTAAGGAACAATAGAACAGGAAAGTGCAATATTGCATATAATAACACGCTATCAAGTTGAACCACATAACTGACATAATGACATTCACTTGCCTTCACTCTAGAAGATGGTTTTATATGCTGTCAGAAATTTACAGTTGTTACTTAGAAACTAAGTGGTGTATCTTCACCTAGATATGAAAAAAGTGAATGCACACATTCTAAGGAATCTGAGAGGCCCACACAAGGTTTGTGTATAAGACTCTGCAGTAAGCCATGTTGACGGTTACTGTGCCAGTTGAGTGTATGACATATTTTCTTTCTGAAACTTAGTTAATGGTAGGTACTAGACAGATCACTAAGGTGATTAATAATTATGTATTACTAAAATGTACAGGTATACATTACAGTATGATTAAAAAAGATTACATCTATCTTTAAAAATCAAGAGAGAATTTCCTTCACTGGAATAAAGTTTCTGGATTGAATATTTGATTTATTTCCTCCTTTGCAAGGTCTCTAGCAAATAACCAGAAAATGATTACAGATGCCCTTATCTCCCGTAATTACTAGTTTTCTCCAGACTTCTTGAAGAACTGGTCCCTTAACATCAAAAGTTTATAATGATAGTTCAGTTGGGCAATTTCTGGTCTCATTGCACTAAATTATCAACCTTGTTGAAAATTTAGGTTTAAATAAAATCACAATATGCTTCAGTTACTTTTCAGCCACTACATACAGGAGACATCAAAATCTGATCCTGATCTATATAAACATGCAACATGACAGCACATGCCCTGGGTTGTAGCTGTCCCAGTGAGCTGCCGACGAGTCTGTCACATACCACAGCCCTGGCTGACCAAGGAGCACTAAGTGCAAAGCGGGAAGCTGTTCTCTGTGTTGATGGTGGGGTTGTAGAGGGTAAAAGCAGAGCTCTGTGAAAAGAGGAACTCTTCAATTCATCTTCTCCACACAAAGCAGAAAAAGAAGATAAATGTTCTTCTTCCAGTGCCAGAACTATTAAAAGACATCCTATGCAGAAAAATGGATCGCTATTAAAATCTCATCTTCAAGCATGCCTCCAAGCTTCAGCAAAGCAAATGGCATCTCTTCCAATTTTAGAAAAAAAGGAAAGATGGAAACTACATATTGAAAAATTAAAAGGATGATATGATTATACAGCTGATGTTATGTTCTCAAAAGGAACTACTTATTTGAGGCTTTTTTGAAAACTTGTATTCTGATTTTATTGAATAGAATAGTTACTAGTGTGTCTAATGTGGGATGCTTCAGTCCTTGTCATCAGAGATTTGGTTAAACTGCGACTTGCTGTAATAGTTCCCTGCTTTTAATTTGCTCTTCAGGTAGTCATAATTTAGTCATATTTTCACACATGATTTTTGAGACAAAGTCATATAAAGAGAGAGCAGGGGACAACTTGATTTACACAGGCAAGATAAGTATGTGAAATTCTCTTGGAAATGCAGTTGGAAGACAGTCAACTCATCCTATGGTACGAGCTCAGCAGGCCTGTACTGGTTAAGCTTCAAAGGAGAAAATGGCTTAGGATGAGGTATTTTTGAATCAGCTACTCAAAACCAGCTGTTTCAGTCAGTGGTCTGGAAGCTACTTCCTCCAATGTCTACGACACGGGGATGTAGGTACTCAGCCCAGATAATACAATTCAAAGATAGATGTCAGTTTTCATCAAAACCACCAAACTAGAAAACTCCTGGAAACTGGCAGATCAACTGGAAGTTAAGACTAGGTGAGAAGGCGGCAGCGATTAGACACCAGTACAAGGCACCAGTGGAGTCCACATAAAGTATCACCCAACAGAGTGGTTGTGCGTAGACATTGATATGGCCTATTACCACTGGATGTCTATCAAACTCCTGCTTAAATATAACATTGCTTACCGCTGGCATAACCCTTCGGAAAAGCCAAAACTTGGTCCCATCAAAAAGACTGCAGGTGATGCTGATACAAAGGATGCCAACTGCGTTGTTTGAAACACAGAGGGGAATTCTGGCACATTAAATATATGTAAAGAAAAAAAACACTTTATTGAAATATTGAAAAGACTTCACTGAAACACACATTGAATGGTAACTAAATCTGATACCTTTGAAGGAAACACACTTTTATGGTTCCACTATTTTATGGTGCAGTTTGCACAGCTGCCACGTATTGAAAGCAAGAGCAAAGAGTACACGCAGATACCAAATGCATAGAAGATATTCACCGAATTCTATGTTAACACTTGACAATTTTAAAATATATGATTTAGTTTATTATGAACTTGAGAAAGGCTGAAAGGTACAATATTCTCTGATATCTAAGCAACACATGAAAAATTTTTTTTGAGGGGCTTATAGACATTGATTTCTTTCACATATGATGAGCGTAATGACCTACTTTCAGACAGTAATGTAAGGTGATGTTAGCTCAGATATACTGACAGTCTTGCAAGGGCATTTTTATCTCTAGTGGCTTGCATTTTATAGTGTGGGAAGTTCATTAGGAGCATGTTACAGTTATATAACCATAATCTAAACAATTTTTTTGTTCTTTTCCTGTACACCAATAATGCCCTTTAATACTATGGGAATTATCCACTGCCATTTATAACCCATGGTACCTCAAAAGCTAAACCAGTTTTTGAAACCAGCTATAAAATCTGTCAGAAAAAAGAACTTTCTGAAGAGCAGTAATGCAAAAGAATTGCAATTACAAAACAGAAAACCTAGCAGTTATTGATCAGTTTGTCTTATAGCCTTGATTCTTTTTGGAAAGAAACCAAAATGGTTCGAAGAATTATCTTTTATTCAAATTCTAATTAAATTATGTTAATTTCACTACTCTGTGCCTTATGAGCAACAGTAGTACAATAGAAGTATAAACGAGCTACAGAGTATAAAAAGCCTTTTTCAACAAAGGACCAGGCACAGTGGGAAAAAAGACACCAACCTGCAGAAATGGAAAATCTTTTGAGGAAATCTTCTCATTATTTTCATAAGTTAACTTTTTTTTTTGTCCCAGAAATACTATGTTGCACAACATGCATTAACACTGTGCATAACATTTTGCACAAATAATACAATTTTTTTTCATTAACTCAAGCCTGCCCCACTTACTAGTGTGCCTGACTGATATCACCTGTTTTACATTGCAAGTGAGTATTATTGTAAATACCTCAATGAATCTACTCCTGTGTTATGAACAGTAACTGGGATCAAAAGAAGAGAAACATGATGATCAACCTCTTCCCCTTTTCCAGCTCCAAGGAAGCATAAGAATTTCATTTCACAACTAATAGAGAAAGAAGGAACCACAACTACCTTTTTCGCAGAACCGACCAGTGAAGTGCAGTGGGCAGTCGCACTGAAACGAGGTGGCCCCAGTAGGCAGAGAGAGAGGATGACAAGTCCCTCCATTATGGCACAGTCCTTCCTGGCATAGAGATGGCAATTTGGGGGTAATCTGAGAGGGCACAACAGACTCAGGCAACTCAGCCACATCAGAAGAAACAGTAGGGAATGCTGTTGACAGATGTGTGGGTACAGGAATCCTGAAAGGAGAGTGACAACATATCAAAACAAAAAAATCATGAGACAGAATTTTGTCACTATGCTTCAGCTTCATTTAAAAAACTAAGTGCTTTTTGTTTTGTTTACAAATTCAGGTTATATTTAAGTAAATGTGAATACATTAGTAACTTTGAAATTCACTCCCCATCCTGAAATCTATCAAAGAGATAATAAAGGTATTTTTCCCTGTGAGGGAGCAAAAAATAACCTCCATGCATGTTGCAAAGTTTGTATGTGCTCTCATAATTCCTTTTCAGTGGATGTCAAAAATAGAGTGATAAATAAACACACATTTGCATGATTAAATATTTTATTGCTTGAAGTTACCAAATCTCACAAGACTGTTCTAGAAGACATGACTTCCATACAAGTAGATTACGCATGCATATGCAGAAGGAAAATGCTGCAGTACAGCAATACAGTACATTTTAATTCATAGAAATAACTACATATGGGGGGGGGGTAGAGAAAGAGAGATGGTTTTGCTTTCATTTTTCCCCACAAATTCTCTGTTTACAAGGACATTATCACTCTCTCCTCAATTTTCGAGCTCTCACATTGACTACTAGACTGATATGTTAATCATCTGTCTCCCTTTTATTTCCTGTCTCAAAGTTGCTAGAAATGAGTTAGCAATACGTACCACCTGGTTGTCCTAACTATCAGCTCTGTTTATTACTGATTTTTGTTTTATTCAGAGAGCCAAACTTGTGACTCACTAAAACTGTACAAATTTTAGAATACCGATTTACTAACCGGAACAACTTGCATGCATCACAAAAATAACTATGATGAAGGCAAAGTGAAAGGAATCAAAATTCACAAGAAGAGTCATGGCTATTTAATAAGCTTGTAAAATTAAAAAATAGTTTTCACTAAATTTTACATGAGATAGATGTTATTTTTTTATTTTATGATGTTAAAGAGGTTCTACTTGATTTCCAGAAAGGAATTCTTCTAATACTGAAATTTTGCAACAGTAATCTAATAAAATATCTTACTATTTTTACTTCATTGGTAATTTTAAACTTTCTGAATATTTCTCTTATGACTTCGTGTTGTGCAAAAAATCATATTAGAGAAAGGAGACTAGGTTGAACTGAAATGTCATTGATGTTTTGGTCAAAACACAACATAGGAATTACATACTTCATACAATAGTTTACAGGCATCATAGACAGTGAAAGTTAGCACTGCTGGCAATGTGTTAAACACCAATAGCTAAATTCTTACTTGTTTTGGTGAAAATGGTGGTATAAACCTGTTTAATAGAAAACAGATATTAAAAAATTATATACTGGCCCCTGCTGCACACTCCCCTCTCTCCTTGGCACCTGCTCTTGCATCAGCTAAAAATTCTGCTTCAACATATCACAGAGTTTCGAGTATGTCTTAAAAATAAGTGTTTGAAAGGGATGATGCATCATGAGAATGAGTGTGTCTGCAGAAGCAAGGCAGATGGGGAGATAGCGGTGTGATGGGACACCTTCAGTGTGACTTTGCATTCTCCACTCCATGCACCTGTTTTCTTAAATCCAGTTTCCAAATTTTTTAAATATCCCATTCAGTCATGACAACCTGAAAACTGATTTTAATAACTTACTTTTTGGATTCTATATTTTAGAGAGTGCTAACAAACTTCATAATGTTCCAAAAGAAAACAATATAACACATCCCAAGCAAGAACGTTGTCTGCAAATTTCACTACTGAAAAATCAGTTCTCTGAATTAGTAATACAGCACCTATACAAAGAAAATGATGCATGCTGAAAGGCATGTGGAAGGGAAAAGCAGCTGGACAGAGGAAGGACAGAAATCGTTCAGGACAAAGCGAATACCTATGGGAACTCAGAGAAAGGCAGAGTAATTGAGAAAGGAATAGAGCCCTGGAAAAGAGCAAAAGAGACATAGGACTTGCATGACAGCAAAGAGGAGATGTACAGAGCAATAATGGTAAGGGAAACATTAGGAGATACTGAAGCAGGGACACAGACTGCATCCAAAATATAAGACAGCCAAAACACACACACTATGGTGGTTAGAAATGAGAATACAGGGATTTAAAGGCAGTTAAAAGCCATCCACTTTATGAGAGAAAAGCATCCACAAAGATGGCAGACAACCAGCAGACTGAAAACAAATCCCTAAAAGATTTTGGAGGCTGAGGACTTGCTGATAAGAGGTTTGGAATTTTAAGAAAAAAGTGACTTCCCATTTGTTTCCATTTACATGCATAGGATAACATCATTTCCATTTATATGAACAGAATTACAACAAAGAAATTGCTGGGTTTATAACCATCCTTTTCTCCTAAAGAAAACAACTAGCACGATCTTCATATGGGCTATTCCATTCAGAGCAGCATTAAGTGCACTGTCTGTGCTCTCTTCTATCAGGCTAACATGGCAAATTAAAAATGCTTAGTCACCTGCTGCTGAGATTACAATCATTGATTAAAAAAATTTAAATTTTATTTTTCTACCCAAATAGAAAATAAATATTTGAGAAACTCTGAACTAATAGTAGGCTTACATAAAGAATCAGACATTTACAGGATAAATTTATTGGCAGCTATTACTGGGATTATGGGTTGATTTTTCCCTTCCTTCTAAAAAAAACTCAACCATAAAAACTAAATAACACTTGTGGTAGAATCAGGGCATAAACCAAGTTCTCACTACTAGCTATCAGAAAGACCATTTCTCCAATGGCAGATAATCCTGTAGATGATCGTTGCAAAATTTATGCCTCTGAATCTGATCACAGCTACGGTCAGGGGTAAAATACTTAATGAGATTTTTACCTGCCTGACTGGCAGGCCATGCATTCTTGTGTCCACTAGAAACATTGATTTCCAGCCATGGCAGTTTCACATCCCCTTTCTGATGGGAAGCTACCATTTTTCTCTAAAATAGAATCACAGGAGTGTGCTTCAAATGAAGTTTTATGAGCGCAAATAATGCAGCCATGCTTCATTTTTTGGTTGACATCCCAATTTGCAAAGAAGAAAGAAAGAAATGTTCCTTGGCAGGTTGATTTCCCCATGGTTCATTTGCTAGTCTTTTGCAGGGTGTCAGCCATGGTAGCGTTGTTCTGAATGTTTGGTTTCTAGATGGTACCTGACTGCTTCCGTGCCAGTACTGCTTCCAAGCACGCTGTAGCTCGCTGCGTTACTGCAAAAGCAGTGGAGAGTTTGACTGGGCTGGTTAGTGGGGTAAACGCCTGCAGCTGCTCTCACAAGCCATTTGCGCTGCTGCTGTGAATGAGTAATGACCTCACCTCAACACAGTTTAGCTAAAGCCTGTATTTGAATAAAGAGTTGGGAAGCATTTAAAGTAATTTAGCAATTGAGGTGTTAGAAGTTTTGACAAAGTGTAACAAAAATAAATCAGGCAAAACTTGATTCACTGATACTACAAAACAAGGCCACAATTTTCTGGTTTTTTGGTTTTGTTTTTTTTTTCAATTTCCCAGCCTGTCACTCTCTCTCAGGTCAATAATGCATACAAAGATCTTCTAACTTTCAGCAACCTTCAACACATTCTTTTTAATCTTAAGATGAGCTCAAATGGCTGAGTTTTAAAGGCCTGTGACCTTGTGTTTCATAACTGAGTGCATGTAAGTTTGAAATGCTTGTCTAAATATAGACTTTACTGCAATCTGAAGTTTTGTTTATTTCATATTACGTTCTTTACCACTCAAGGAGATGTATGATCAACTGAATGGCAGGGATGTAGTGCTTAGGGATCATACTCAATGTTATGTTGTTAAACCAAAAGCACACATAGCCTAACCAACTGTGCTTCCTGCTCCTCTACGCTCTCCTTCTCTTTTCAGAAAGAGCCTGAAACTATTACTGTGTGGAGTTAGAGGCACTGCAGATTAAAAGTTAAGAAAACATCTGGAAGGCCCCAGCTGTGTGCTGACCCAGCAGTGCAGAAGCTCAGCCTTGCTGGGAGTTGTGCTGGGTGTTTCTGCTTTAACCCCTGTGCTGGGGCCAGTGACTGGGGCAGAGAGATCTGGGACTGTTCAACATGGAGAAGGGAAAGCTCAGTGGCATCTTGTCAATTTGTGTAAATACCTGAGGCAGAGGGGAGAAGATGGAGCCAGACTTTTCTTGCTGGTGGCTAGTGACAGGACATGGGGCAATGGGCACAAACTGAAATACAAGAAATTCCATCTAAATATAAGAACCCCTCTCTTTTATTTTTTTAATAGGAGTGGTTTATCTGTATAAGGGACTTCAAACTGAGACCTGCAAAGAGAGCAGATTTGTCCCCAAAGTAATTCATTATCAGGCTGATGGCAGCCATGTCTGCTGAAGCACTCTGACATTTTTCCTGAAGAAGGTTGATGAGACATGTAATGGTGCGGGAGTCCCAAAGATATGATAACATCTCCACTGCCTATATCTTCTGGTACTTACACACTTAACATTTTATTACTGAAGTAATGGATTTAGCCTTATCTGATAAGAGTGTGATAAGGAAGTTTGTATTTTTAGCTTGTCAATAGAGTAATTTGTGCTGGGAAGCAACTGCTTTTCTTCACAGTTTTCCTTGGGGGAGCAATGTGTACATGCCATTTTTCTTGGGCTATGACAGACTATTATTTTAAGCAAATGGTTTAGATTTTGGAGCCAAAAGAAAGATTTTCCAAGCGCATTAGCATGCATGGTAGAATATAATTTCAAAACCTTATGAAACTGAAAACAACTGCACTTCATGGAAATGCCAGTTTAAACAGGAATAAAAAGCTAGTACCTTAAGTGTAATTTGGCAAGAATGAATAAAGCCTTTTACAGACTGTTTACTTTGCTGTTCACAACCATGTCAAGAAGAATACTTTAAACGGCATTTCACTGATTTCAGTGAATCCACAGAACAGTCTATCTGCACACTCACCCTACTGCAGAAACCCCTTAAATCACTCAGCACAGTAATTGAGAAAAGAACGTAAGAGATTACCAGAGAGGGATTACTTTTGTTCAGCAGTTTATATATGAATCTTCTTTCCTCACCCATCCCAGTTTTTGTTTGATTTGGAAGAATCAGGAGTCTGTTTTCCTAAGAGAGATGATTTATGATCAGGCATATCTGTTTTAAAAATTCATTTCTCAATGTCTGTTCCAGGCTTTGAGCCCAGCTTCTCTCTCTGTCCTGTGTTCGGCCAGGACAGGGTTAATTTTCACCAGAATCCAGGAAGGGGCATAGCCAGGCGGGCTGACCCCACCTGGCCAAACAGAGCCGGGTATTCCATACCATGTGCCTTCATGCTGGGTTCCGGTGGGGGGGAGCTGGGCGGAGGGAACTCACTCGCGTCTGGGGAGCTCGCAACGGCGGTCGTGGAGGGTGGCTCTCTGGGTTGTGCGGTTTGTGTTGTGTTTTCTCCTTATCTGTATCGTTGTTGCTGCTGTTGCCTTTGTTTGCTGTTCTGTTAAACTGACCTTATCCCGACCCACCAGTTTCTGCCTGTTTCTTTCCATTCTCCTCCGCACCGCGGCAGGGGGAGGGGTGGCCGCGTGGCGCTTTTGTTGCCAGTCGCAGCCAAACCATAACACGCTCCTACTAGGCACAATATTTGGTAGCAGAACTCAGTGATACTGTAGTTGCAGCTTTCCATTTAAAATTTTGCCTTTGGTATAACATCATTGGCAACTGCTTTTGCACACACAGCATCTCATTTAATGGTGCAAACTCTTAGCAATGCAAATAATATATTTGATACACAATGCAGCTGAGGATGTGAAAATACAATTAACAGATATAATGAAGTTTATGGAAGCTCGGTTTACAAATCCAAAGAAAAAATGGTGAACTCCAGGATGCATAGCAGTGCTAGATATAGGAAGAAATGTCAGGTGTGGAACCATAAGTGAAAGGGGAAAGAAGAAAATGAAATACATGTACTAAGACATCTTCCTGCTCTGTTTGCTGTGAAGCATGTAAATTCCATAGACTTTGTAAGGATAAATAAGATAATGTGACACAGAATTTGCAGCAACCATTCTTTATGTTGAAAGCTTAATAGTAAAAGCCTTCCTAAACAAAATTCAAGTGAGTTTTCCTTAGGCAATATTTGAAGAAAAAACCCCTCTTAGTCCCTAAGTTTAGGACATGACAAATAATGATTTTGCTAGAACTGAGTTTCTGTACCAAATCCAGTCGTCTTTTTACTTTGTTTGCTTGAAGAAATAAATGAGCGCCAGTTATTGAATCTCTCAGTTGTTCACACTGATCTTTACTTTCGCTTGGTTTTGGTGTTTTGTAGGCTTCCCCATCTTCCCTTTTAAGCTCCTCTTGGGTTTCTATCATCCAAACATCGAACTCAAAAAAAAGGAAAGCAATAAAAACTACTGAGCACTGAGTGGACCAATGTGCAAATATTGAAATTTCAGAAGTTTAAGCAAATCTCAAATCTGTCTGAACTTCAGCCTTCTGTTTTACATTTAGTCAATAGTTACAGTTAGAAAAACCTTTTCCCAGTTTCATATTAGCTGCTGTTTGGAAAAACAGCACTTGAAATGCCCGAGTGCTGCATTTTTTTGTTGATTTATCAAACTACTTTTCTTTCTAAAACCAGTGGTTTTAAATGGGGAAAATACTTTAATTCCCTTCTTGAAAATTCTCTTAGGAGATAAGAAATGTTCTCTTTTTTTAACACAGCACTGTACTTGTCCTTCTAAAAAGTCTCTGTAGGATTAGAATATAGCAATTCTGTCCCAGTCCTAAATGGCTGAGTAAATTGTACTGGGTAAATCCTGTAACAGAGATGTTGTGAGAGCTATCTAACATATCACAAGTCCAGAACAGAGTCAATACTGTTTACCAGAGATTCTTTCTGGCTTTGAGGACTACAGACATTCTCCTATCTCAGTGATGCCGTCCACAATTTAGACTCGAAAATGGAAGATCTACCTATTGCATGTTATTGTAACACAACGTGTCTCTGAGATATAAAGGAGAATCAGTCCCAGATTCTGGATATAAAATTGATTTCCTGCATCTCAGGAAGGACTTCTGCATTGTAACTGTGGGGACTGTAGTAGTCATACCTTTGGTCTTTGCCCACAGTGAAGATTCTCCAGATGGCTAGAGCCCTGCCTTGCCGAGAAAGAAAATGAAGTGCTTGAAGGTTACTATATATATATATATTTATATGAAGTTTACTATATATATTTATATATATATATATATATGAAGGTTACTATATATATGTACCATGCTATAAAACCTAATTGATACAGTGGAAAATTTGAAGTCTGTACTCCGATGAATATTCTAATCCAAAGGATGGGGAAACATCCTTGGGCTGAACATGACCCAGCAGTGTGACCAGGTGGCCAAGAAGGCCAACGGCATCCTGACTTGTATCAGGAATAGTGTGGCCAGCAGGAGTAGGGAGGCGATCGTGCCCCTGTACTCGGCACTGGTGAGGCTGCACCTCGAATACTGTGTTCAGTTTTGGGCCCCTCACTACAAGAACATGGAGGTGCTGGAGCGTGTCCAGAGAAGGGCAACGAGGCTGGTGAAGGGTCTAGGGAGCAAGTCTTATGAAGAGCAGCTGAGGGAACTGTGATTGTTTAGTCTGGAGAAGAGGTGGCTGAGGAGAGACCTTCTTGCTGTCTGCGACTACCTGAAAGGAGGTTGTAGTGAGCTGGGTGTTGGTCTCTTCTCCCAGGTAACCAGCAACAGAACAAGAGGAAATGGCCTCAAGTTGCATCAGGGAAGGTTTAGATTGGATATTAGGAAAAATTTCTTTACTGAAAGAGTGGTGAAGTATTGGAACAAGCTGCCCAGGGAAGTGGTAGAATCACTATCACTGGAGCTGTTCAAAAAATGTGTAGACGTGGCACTTCGGGACATGGTTTAGCAGGCATGATGGTGTTGGGCAGACAGTTGGACTTGATGATCTTGGAGGTCTTTTCCAACCTGAATGATTCTATGATTCTATATGTGAACATTTTTAGTTTCTCCACTCAATCCAATGAATGCTTGTTCCACGCAAGACAGAACAGACCAAGAGACTGGGTTTGGGGAGTTCTTACAGCAGTTCTGGTAACAGACTGACAAGTTGATAATTCCATCAAGCTGAGGACACAACTGTAGTCAAGTATCTGATAAACCAGAACAGTGCTCTTACCATCAACCTGAAGAATAAAAAGGGAAAGCAGGTTTTGTACCACCATTAAACATCTCTTGTATAGTCTCATCATTTTGTCTGCGCATGCCTAATAGATGTTGCTGTTTGTGAGATATACTTCTGAAGGATGAGTAGAGGCACTCTCAGACCCTCACAGGAATGAGCAGGATGCTCAAGATAATCAAAGTGCTTCCAGAAATGCATAGAAACACACACTTTGGCAGGCTGGAACTTCAGTGCACCCTTATCACATTACCGACAAAATGCAGTTTTGTGAGTACATACTCTGTTTTTAGGTGCCTCACACAAAATCAGTTTAGGCATCTAAATAATTTTCACAGAGTCCTTAATCTCCTTTTGCATTTGTTTCCCCTTGTGTTGAAAATAGTTCTTGCTTACATAAAAGAAGTAGGGGTACATTGCTTTATAAATATTAATTAAGATTCCGGTACAGAAAGAATTTTGCTATTCAAAGACTGTGTGACTGGAGAGAGACGGGAATATATAAAGGCTTTCTGTATCGCACACTATTGAAACTATCAGGAAAGCTGGCCAGCAAGCAGGATGAGACAGACATGTAGATATTAATAGTAGAGAAAGAGTTAAAATTGCAGAGTACTGTTGTGTATTATCTAGTCTTTCTTCCAGACTTAATTTCTAATTATATCTTAATGCTGGAGAATGGCTGGCATGCATAAACACAAACATCATTTATTCATTAGTAATCTGGAATTTAATTAAAATATTACTGCATTCTCATTGAGTGCATAAGGAAGAATATTGTGAATAAGACAGGTCAAAAAATCCCCGTGATATTAACAGATTAAAAAAAATTATATGCTACTGAAAACTTCCTAAATAGTATTTTATTAGGTAACAGGTAAAGAACTAAAGCAACAGATTTTTAGGTACATTTTTTCTGTGAGGAAAAAATGATGATTTTATAGTCAATAAAGCATGTATCGCAGATAAGAGAGCAATAACAGCCCACAGTGGATCTGGGTATTGGGACCAGTGACATTAGAGCTTTTACCCTGCTTGATTATCTCCCAAAATCCCTCATCCCCTCACTCCACCCTATGCCCCATTATGTTCACTAGGTTTTCACTTTTCTTCCCAACAGGGAGGGTGCTGCTGGTCTGGAAAACTCAGGTGGAAAGTCCTGTTGATTCACACTGAGCCACTGCTCGTTGGTCTTGACTGTTATCAGCCACTGTCCCCATGCATTCCCTGGTAGACATCTCCATGCATCTTTCTCATCTTCAGGACTTTCCCCTAGTTCCAGGATCTTCCCTCTAGCCAGGATGTTCACCTCCTTCTTTCCCAGCCCCCTTCTTCTGTCCAAGACAACATCTTCTTTTCAGGAGCTCTTATTTTTCTGTGCTTATTTTTCTCCCCAGAAGCCCAGCACCCATTTGTCCCAGTCAAAACAGTCTCTCTGTGCAGAATCATAGAATCATAGAAAGTTTTGGGTTGGAAGGGACCCCTAGAGGTCATCTAGTCCAACCCCCCCGCAGCGAGCAGCGACACCACTAATGAGATCAGGTTGCTCAGAGCCCCGTCCAACCTGGTCTTGAATGTTTCCAGGGATGGGGCCTCCACTACCTCTCTGGGCAACCCGTTCCAGTGTTTCACCACCCTCATTGTAAAGAATTTCTTCCCTATATCCAGCCTAAACCTACCCTGTTTTAGTTTAAAACCATTACCCCTCGTCCTGTCA